>LNFM01003682.1_pt1 | contig 49284 bp, 37 predicted proteins | sample 596031 | NCBI WGS metagenome assembly LNFM01 (sample SAMN04254537, study PRJNA301005) | activated carbon metagenome | isolation source: dual media filters at the Ann Arbor, Michigan drinking water treatment plant | place: USA: Ann Arbor
CCACACGCTGCCGTTGCGATCGACCTGGATGCCGTTGACGCGCGTGCCGCCCGAGCCGGGCAGCACCGTCCACGCGCCGTCGGTGAAGCTGTAGTGGTACACGCCCTCGCCGAAGCACGCGCCGACCCAGATGTCCCCGTTCTGATCGAGACCCATGCCGTACTTGCAGCAGGTGGGGCAGGGGTTGCCGAGATCGGTGAGCGCGAGCGTCTCGGCGTCGATGTGGATCGATGGGTTGGTGTTCAGCCCGGTCGCGACCAGGTCGCCGTCGATGTTGACCGCGCCGCCGTACGGCCCGTAGTCGCCCTGCACGCCCCACGCCCCGTAGTCGACCGTGTCGAGGGTGTTGCCGGTGGCGCCGTCGAGCCGCAGGAACAGGGCGTTGCCGGCCGCCGTCTTGTAGCCGATCCACAGCCGCGGGTTGTCGTCGGCGGTGCACGTGTCCACGTCGAACTTGCCGCCCTCCCACGCAGTCGGCCGCGGGCCCTGGCCGTACCCGGGCGAGTCGATCACCTTGTGCCACAGCACGCACTCGTCGGTGCCCCAGGGCAGGATGTTGGCGGGGCCGTCCGAGGTCTCGATGCCGCCGTTGCCGTTGGCGTCGACGCAGCGCTCGGGCAGCGCGGCGATCTTGGTCACGCCGCCGGGATCGCGGTTGCTCACCGCCACGTCCCCCAGCAGGTTCACCGAGGTCCGCGACGGGTTGCCCGTGCCCTGCATCGGGCTCGAGTAGTAGCGGCCCTCCTCGACCCCGGTCTGGGTGTTGATCTTCGACACCGTGCCCTGGCTCGAGTTCGCGATCCAGATGTACGAGTACTGCGTCGTGCCCATCCCGCCGCCCTTGCCACCGCAGCCGGTGGCGCCGCCGTCGGGGCCGCCGCCGAGATCGAACTTGGTGGCGTCGGTCGTGTCGACCGCGGTGTCGGACACGGTCGCGCCGGCGGTGGTCTCGGCGGACGCGGAGCCCGAGCCCTCGGCCGACTCCGTCGCGCTCGCGCTGCCCATGGTCGCCGAGCCCTGGGTCAGGCTGACGCCGCCCTCCGCCGAGGCGTCGCCGCTGCTCCTGCCTCCACCGCCGCCGCCACACGCGGCCGCGAGCGCCACGCCGATGCCGATGCCGAGTCTTCGCATTGGTCCGATCCCCCATCGATCAGCGTAGCGCCGATGCGCGCGCGGCCGTCGGCGAAATCCGCGGCGTCGCACCGCCGGAGTCGCGAGCCAGGCCGTGGCCTGCGACCCCCAAGCGTCTGGCGGTCGTGTCAGCGCGCCGAGCTCGGCACTGCTGCACGCGGCGCGCTGGGACCGGACGGCACGCTCGGACCCGACGGTACGCTCGGGGCCGACGGCGCGCCCGGGGCCGACGGCATGCCCGGCGACTGCGGCACGCTCGGCGCCTCGGGCAGTCCCTGCGTGTCGAGGCCGTCGGGCAGGCCGGGCTTTTTCTTTTTCTTCTTTTTCTTCTTCTTGCCGTCGGCCTTCGCGGTCCCCGGCACGACGCCCGGCGGGGCGCACTGCACCCCAGCCACCAGCGAGAAGCCCGACGGCGGCGTGGGCCCGCCCGAGGCGAGGCTCCGATCGAGCAGCACGTACATGCACGGGTTCGGGTACACGCGGTTCTCGGGCGCGCGATCGCAGACGACCTCGGGGTGACGCCGTGGGATCTCGTAGCTGGCGAACCACGTGTTGCCCATCGGCTCGCGGAACCACGCGGCCGCGATGAAGTGCGTCGCCTCGGGCTCGACCGGCAGCAGTCGTTGGTCGCGCTGCCCGGGGTAGATCGTCATCTCCTCGACGCTGACGAAGCCCTCGCCGAGGGCCTTGGTGTCCTCGGCCGCCCAGAGGGTCTCGAAGTCGAGCTCGTCGAGGACGAGCTCGCCGCGGACCTGGTACAGCCGCACCACCGTCGGCAGCGCCTGACCGTTGCGATCCGCGTTGATCATCGACGTCGCCTCGATGAGCAGCTGCACGCCCCACTCGACCTCGCTGGGCTTGCAGGTCGGCTCCTCGGGCTTGCACGCGGCGAGGACGAAGGGACACGCGAGGGCGAGGCGGCGCAGGGCAGACATGCGGGGTGCAGGCATCAAGAGAACACCGCGGGATCGAGGCGGAAGCCGCGGCGGCCGAGCTCGTCGTTGCACCGCGGGAGTACGCCCGAGAATTGCCAGGTCCGCGTGCCGGGCACCAGGGTGAAGATGTCCTGGGCCCCGAGCCGGCCGTCGTGCACGAAGGGCTCGGCGATCGACGTGACGCGCGACATGCCGTCGGCGAAGAGCTGCACCGAGACCACGAGGTCGAAGGCCTGGGCGACGAGCGGTTCGATCGTCACGCCTGGCAGCGCGCCGCCGAGCAGCTGCCCGAGCAGCGTGAGGCCGGCCGCGGCGCCGTGCGCCCGCAGGCCCGCGAGCACGCCGACCGAGCGGCTCACCACGGCGAGGGCCCCGACGGCCTCGTCCCACTGCAGGTCGTCGATCGCGACGCGATCGGGCGCGAGCGCGAGCGCGGCATCGATCGCGTCGTGCCGACCGCTGCGCGCCACCGCCACGGTGCCGGGACGGAAGCCGCCGAGCTCGGCGCCGCGGTGGGTGACGACGACTTGCAGCTCCTGCGGAGGCGCGCAGGCCAACAGGGCCGCGAGCGCGCCGCGGCCGCTCGCGCCCGGGGCGGCGCACACGAGGATGCTGTAGCGGGCCATCGCCGCGGTCGCCAGCAGCGTGCCCATGTTCGGTGAGAGCGCGCCCGCGTGCACGAGGCTCTCGAGCGTGGCGCTGCCCTGCAGCACGCTGCGGCGCAGCGAGACCACGACGGCGACGCCCGTGCCCCACACGGCCTCGACCGACCACGCGCCCCAGCTGCCGCGCACAACCGGCGTCGCCGGATCGAAGTGGACCCCGAGGCTGCGCGACACGAAGCAGCGCAACGCGCTCGGGCACGTGAAGGGCGACGGCCCTTCGCTGACGTGGCCGGCCCGCTGCACGCGGACGCGGGTCATGCCGTGCACCAGCACCTCGTTCGGCTCGGCGTCGAGGACCGAACGCAGCGGCCCGTCGCCGACCATCTCGTCCAGCATGCGCGCGCGCAGGGTGTCGCGCTGGGCCTGCAGCGGGCCGCCGACGGCGTGCAGGGCCTCGTCGAGCAGGCGCGCCGCGAGCTCGCGGATCCCCGCGGTGCCGAGCAGGACGTCGTCGGCGACGCGCAGCCACACCGCGGTGAAGACGCGATCGACGAGCTGATCCGCGCTCGCCGGCGCGAACTCGAAGCCCGTCTCGGCCGCGTCGCTTCGCGCGGCGACGAGCGTCGATCCGCGGCGCGCCTCGAAGCGCGGGAACACGGCGGGACGCGGCGGCTCGGAGCCCGGCTTCGCGCGGGGCTGCGGCGTGGGTGTGGCGGCGCGGCCGAGCACGGGGGAGCGGCGCACCGCGAGCTCGGGGGCGTCGTCGTCGTCCCCGCGCGGATGAACGCCGTGGGGGTCGCCGGGCGCGTCGCCGAGCCCGTCGAGGTCGTCCATCATCGGCGGCTGCTCGGGCCACGCGCCGCTGGCGTCCATCATCGTCGCGGGCGCGCCCGCGGCCGCGCGACCGCGTGGCGCCGCCGATCCGTGCACCACATCGCCCAGGCCCGCCGCGCCGTGCAGCGCGAAGCGCAGCACGAAGTCGCCGATCTGGACCTCGTCGCCGTCGCCGAGCACGCGCGGCCCCTGCAGCGGCTCGTCGTTGACGAACGTGCCGTTGGTCGAGTCGAGATCGAGGATGGTCAGCGCCCCGCCGGTGACCAGGACGCGGGCATGGTTGCTGGAGACCCCAGCCTCGGGCAGGACCACGTCGTTCGACGGCAGGCGCCCGATGGAGATCTCGGGCTTGGTGAACTCGGGCGCGCGTTCGGCCTCGCCACCGGGGCTCGTGATGGCCACGCGGATCTGCATCGCGCGGCTAGCATGACCCAAAGCCGCGTTCACGGGTAGGTGCCGGACCCGCAAGTTGCGTGAATACGCACCCCGGCCGCGGAGTAAAGGCTTCCGTGGCAGACGACAACAAAAAACGGTCCTTGCACATCTACACCGCGACCCCCTCGAACGACAACGACCAGACCCGCGTCTGGCAGAAGGACGGGGAGTTTCTGATCCTGAAGGATCACCAGGGCGGGTACTTCACCCACGCGTACCTGGGGTCGCAAGACATGGACGACACGAACGTGCAGGCCGGCATGGGCCGGGGCTTCGTGACCTTCCAGATCGAGGACGGCGGCGACGAGGCCGGCAAGGCGCTCATCGACGAGTGGCGTCAGGGACGCATCGAGATCATCGCGGAGTACCGCGAGTGGAAGCTCGAGAACGGCACCGGCGTCTGGGAGAACAAGAAGTCGGTCGTCGTCTGGGGCTACATCTCCACGGCGCGCCTGGTCCGCGGTGCCTCCTCGATCTCGATCGAGGTGCACGTCTTCCGCAACACCAGCGTCAACGACTCGCTCGGTACGCGGGACTACTCGATCGACTGCGTCACCGGCTCGTCCACCATCAAGGGTGGTACGCTGGGGGCACGTCAGCCCGAGCACATCGCCCCGCCCGGCACCCCGGAGTCCAGCAACTGGGGCGACCCGCTCAACGGTTGAGCGGTCGCGCGACTGGCGGGGGCGAACCTTGCGTGGCCTGATGCACCGGCTCGCCTCGGACGACCCCGCCAAGGGCGCCGGTGTCCTCGAATCGATCGTGGCCAATCTGCAGGCCATCCTCAACACGCACGAGGGCGACGGGTACACGTGTCCGGAGATGGGCGTCGACTTCCTCGACGTCCTGGCCCGGTGGCCGTCGTCGGAATCGGACGTGCTCCGGGCGGTGGCGGCCACGATCGAGCGCTTCGAGCCCCGCCTGCGCAACGTGCGGGTGCGGACCCTGAACCCCGGCGTGATCGTGTCGATCGTGTCGATGGAGATCGTCGCAGAGCTCGCCGGGCATGAGAAGATCCGGTTCCTGACCGAACTCTCGCGCGGCGGCGGCGTCCGGGTGCGTTGACCCCGGGGCTCCTCGTCGCCCATTCCCCGGATGGTCGACCATGAAGTCCCGCTACTACGAAGCCGAGCTCGCCTACCTGCGTGAACAGGGCCGCGAGTTCGCGCGGGCGTACCCCGCGACCGCGGGCCTGCTCGCCGAGCGCAGCGACGATCCCGACGTCGAGCGCCTGCTCGAGGGCTTCGCGTTCCTCAGCTCGCGTGTCCGCGAGCGCATCGACGACAGCATCCCCGAGCTCGCGCAGCAGCTCTCGGGGGTCCTGGTCCCCCAGCTCACGCGGTTCATCCCGCCGACCGCGATCGTCCAGTTCAACCCCGATCGCGCGATGCGGGCGGCGCAGGTCGTGCCGCGGGGCTCGCAGGTCGCCGGCGTCACCTCCCGCGAGGTCCGCTGCCTGTTCCAGACCACGTCGGCGCTCGAGCTGCTGCCGGTGTCGCTGCTCGACGTCCGCAGCGAGCGGCCGAGCAGCCGCACCGAGAAGGTGGTGCTCAAGCTGAGCACGCCCGAGCACGCTGCGGGCGTGGTCGGGGCCCACCGCATCCGCCTGCACTTCCACGGCGAGACTCCGACCTCGATGACGCTGCGGGCGTGGTTCCTGCGCCACTGCACGGAGATCGCGGTCGTCGAGAACGGCGTCGTGCGCGGGCTGATCGCCACCGACGAGCGCTCCCCGGCCATTGCCCCCGTGGGCTTCGATCCCGGCTCGCGCCTGCTGCCCGAGCAGGCCCTCGAGCACGACGCCTTCGCCCACGCGGTCGAGCTCTTCGCGTGCCCGGCGAAGTTCGCCTTCGTCGATCTGCCCGCGCTCGGCCCGCTGATGACGCCGAACTGCGAGCTCCACCTGACCTTCGATCGCCCGCCCAAGCTGCCGCGCGCCCCAGGCAAGGACGATCTGCGGCTGCACTGCGTGCCGGTCGTGAACCTGTTCCCGTGCTCCGCGGATCCGGTGCGCTTCCGACCGCTGCAGCCCGAGGCGATCGTGCGCGCGGCCGAGCACGCGCCCACGGACGTCGAGGTCTACGAGATCCGCAGCGTCACCGGCGTGAACGGGGCCCAGCGCACCCCGTACAGCAACTTCACCGCCTTCCGCAGCGGCAAGGACGCCCACGCCCGCTACTACGTCAGCCGCCGGGTCCCCTCGGTCACCGACGGCGGCACCGACGTGTACCTCTCGCTGGTCTCGCCGCGCGACACCCACCCGATCGCCGAGTCCGAGATCCTGTCGGTCGACCTGCTGTGCAGCAACCGTCAGGTCGCGCCGAGCCTCAAGGTCGGCGAGCTCTCGCGGCCGGTGCGCGGGGCCCCGACGATGGCCCCGTTCACCAACATCACCGCGGTCAGCGGGCCGCTGTACCCCCACGACAACGTCGAGCTGCTCTGGCGGCTCGGGGCCCACCTGGGGCTTTCTCGGGCGGGGCTTCAAGATCCCGCGAACCTGCGGCGTCTACTGGAGGTGTACAACTTCGCGGAGCGCCAGAATCCACAGCTCGGCCGGGTCAACGGCCAGTGGATCGACGCGATTCGCGAGCTGACCTCCCGCAAGGCCGTGCGCCTCGTCCGTGGCGCGCCGGTCACCGGCACCAAGACCATCGTCGTGCTCGACGAGGCGAACTTCTCGGCCACCGGCGAGGTGCTGGTCTTCGGGGATATCCTCAACGAGGTGTTCGCCCGCCGTGTGCACATCAATTCGTTCAACCAACTGACGGTGCAGCTCGCGCCGTCACGCACGGAGTACGCATGGTCGCCGAGATACGGGGACCGCACGATTCTGTGAAGGCGCAGAGCGAGCGGCTCTCGCATGGATCGTCGCGTACCGATCCCGCGAAGGTCGCGGGCGAAGCCGTGCCGCACGCGTCGCTCACGGCGGCCGACGAGGCGAAGCTCCGCGAGCTACTCACGCAGCACCCTCCGCGCACGGACCTCTTCACGGCCGTGCGCCTCATCGAGCGCCTGATGCGGGACCGCCCGCGCCTTGGCGACGACGGCCCGTTCGACGACGAGGGCGTGTTCTTCCGCCACGACCCGTCCTTCGCCTTCCGCCCCGCCGAGCTGAGCGCCATCCACCACGCCGAACACGAGCGCCCCCCCGAGCAGCGCCTGCGCGGCAAACACTCGCGGTTCGAGCTCACCACCTGCGTGCTCGGGCTCTCGGGCGCCGACAGCCCGATGCCGCTGTACCACGCCGCGGATCTCATCCACGATACCGAGAGCGCCGAGGCGATGCGGCTGTTCCTCGACCTGTTCCACAACCGCATGACGGCGCTGATGTACCGCGCGCGGAACAAGTACGACTGGCCGCAGGAGTTCCTCCAGGGCGCGAAGGACGTGATGTCGAGTCGGGTGCTCGCGTTCGCCGGCGTCGACGCCGAGGCCGAGCGGACCGACGCCCTCGACCGCACCGATCTGCTGCGGCTGTCGAGCCTGCTGGCCTTCGGCGGCGGCACGGCGCGCAGCTTCGAGAACGCCCTCACCGAGATGCTCGCCGACACGCTCGACGGCGCGCCGCTGTCGCTCGAGCAGTTCACCGGCGGATGGGTCACCTTCGAGCCGTCGCAGCGGATCTCGCTGGGGCGGGCCAATTCGACGATCGGCGACTCCTTCGTCCTCGGCACGCGGGCGCTGCACCCGGCCCACCGCGCCAAGGTCGTCATCGGCCCGATCTCGCCGGCGCTGGCCAAGGAGTTCTCGCCCGGCGGGGCCCAGTTCGCCCGGGTGCGCCAGCTCGCCGAGCGCTTGAGCGGCGAGCCGATCGGCTTCGAGCTCGAGCTGCTGGTGAGCGAGGACGCGTATCCGCCGTTCGTGATCGGCACCGTCGGTCGCGGCCGCATCGGCGATGGTGTGATGCTGACGGCGCGCAAGGGCTCGGGCCGCGTGGCCCGGCGGAAGTTCGATCTCGAGCGGGCGACCGCGGGAGCGTAGGAAGACCATCATGAGGCGCGTCGACAAGGTGATGTGGGGCGAGGGGATGCTGGTCTGTCCCCAGCACCTGCAGCAGCACGATCTGTTCCTCGAGCAGCTCATCCAGAGCCGCACGTCATGGCCCAACCCGTACTGCTGGGGCCTGACGCGCCTCGACATCGACGAGGCCGCGATCAAGACCGGCAACCTGCGCGTGCGCGGCCTGCAGGGCGTGCTGCCCGGGGGCCTGCCGCTCGAGTTCGCCGACGGCGAGCCGGGCGTGCCCGCGGCGCGCAGCATCGCCGAGTGCTTCCCCGCCACCGCGGCGGTCGCCGAGGTGTTCATCGGCGTGACCAACATGCGCGAGGGCATCGAGAACTACGCGCGCCCCGATGGCGCCGGTCCCTCGGCGCTGCCGCGTTACGACAGCTGGTCGCGCGACGTCGTGGACCTCGTGCGCGCCGAGAGCGAGGCCCAGGTGATCTTCGCCCGGCCGCGCCCGGTGCTGCTGTTCGGCAGCGAGGATCGCCAGGAGTTCGAGACGATCAAGATCGCCGAGATCCGCCGCGACCACGGCGGCGGCTTCGAGCTCTCGACCGACTACGTGCCGCCGTGCCTGCGCGTGTCGGGCTCGTCCGTGCTGCAGCGCTGGTCGCAGGAGCTCCTGGGCCTGATGCTCACCAAGCGCCGCGCATTGCTCGAGTCCCTGCGCCAGGTCGACGCCGCGCGGGTCGAGTTCACGGCCCAGGACGTGACGCGCTACCTGCAGCTCGGGGCGATCAACGCCCACCTTCCCATGGTCCGGCAGCTCACCGAGACCCCGGAGTCGCTGCCGTTCCAGGTCTACGCGACGTGGTCGCAGCTCGCCGGGCAGCTCACCAGCTTCTCCGTCGACATCCTCCCCGAGGAGCTGCCCGTGTACGCCCACGGCGATCTGCGGGCGACCTTCGGCGAGCTGTTCACCAAGCTGCGGGCGCTGCTCGAGCTCGCGATGAAAGAGAACTACATCGAGGTCCCGCTCGAGGCCCGCCGCGATGGCATGTGGATCGGCGTGCTCAAGGACGCGCGCCTGCTCGAGTGCACGACATTCGTGCTCGCGGTCGAGGCCGACTCGGCGCAGCAGGACGTCGCCAACCGCCTCCCGCAGCTGTCGAAGATCGCGTCGTGGAAGCAGATCAGCCGTATCGTGCGCTCGGCGATCCCCGGCGCGCCGTTGATCGCCACCCACCGCCCGCCGCCGCAGATCCCGATCCGCCCCCGCTCGGTGTACTTCACCGTCGACACCGACCACGCGTTCTGGGAGCAGATCACCGACGAGAAGACCATCGCGATCTACCTGCCGCCGCCGTTCGACCCGACCCACGCGAAGATCAAGCTGATGGCGGTCCCGCCGGCGACGAGATGAGCCCGCCATGAACCGCGTCAACGAGGTCACCAAGGACGCCTTCAACGCGCTGATCCAGCTGCGGAACCTGCCCAAGGACGTCGCGGTGCGGCCCGAGCACCTGTACCAGCGGCTGCGCGGCTACCTCGACGAGGCCATCGCGCGCGGCAAGCAGACCGGGATGACCGAGACCGACATCAGCGACGTGATCTACGCGCTGGTGGCCCTCGCCGACGAGACCGCGCAGCGCAAGCCGGGGCCGGTGCGCTCGCACTGGCACCAGCGGCCGCTGCAGCTGCACTACTTCGCCGAGAACGTCGCGGGCGACGGGTTCTTCGAGCGGCTCGAGCGGATCGTCCGCGACCCGCGGCGCATCGAGGCGCTGGTCGTCTACCACCTCTGCCTCGAGCTCGGGTTCCTCGGGCGCTACGCGATCCGCGGCGGCGAGTCGGAGCTCGAGGTCGTCAAGCGTCGGGTCCGCGAGGGCCTCGGCATGCTGCTCAAGGCCGAGCCGGTCTCGCGGCGTCACCTGCCGCGCAAGGAGCCGCTGCACAGCCGGCGCATGGACTTCATCGCCCTGTGGATGGGCCTGTTCGCGCTGCTGTTCGCGCTGTGCTTCATCGTCGCGCTGCGCATCGCGCTGGACCGCATGCGCGGCGATCTCACCGAGCGCAGCACCGACGTGCTCGAGAAGTTCTCCCAGCCCGAGACGCCCGCCAAGCCGGGTGAGAACGCGGAGCGCGGCTGATGTTGAAGTACGTCTTCATCACGTTGCTGGTCGCCGCGGTCTGGGCGGTGGTGTGGTGGCTCGAGCTGCCGTTGTGGATCGCGATCGTGGTCACCGCGCTCGCGGTCGCGCTCATCGTCACGATCGTCGTGGTCAAGACCGTGCGCGCCCGCCGGGCCTCGCGCGAGATCGAGAAGGCGCTGAAGGCCCAGGCCGACAAGCAGGCCCACGCCGCGCGCCCCGATCTCGAGGCGGACATCCGCGCGCTGCAGGGCGAGTTCAACCGCGCGATCGGGGCGCTCAAGTCGTCGCGCCTGGGCTCGCGCGGCGCAGCGTCTGCCCTGTACTCGCTGCCGTGGTACGTCATCGTCGGCCCGCCGGGCGTCGGCAAGAGCACCGCGCTGCGCAACTCGGGGCTGCACTTTCCCTTCCAGTCGTCCAAGGGCGGCGCGAGCGTCAAGGGCGTCGGCGGCACGCGCAACTGCGAGTGGTGGATGACCAGCGAGGCGGTCATCCTCGACACGGCCGGCCGCTACACCACCGAGGACTCCGATCGCGAGGAGTGGTTCGCGTTCCTCGATCTGCTGAAGAAGTACCGCACGCGGCGGCCGATCAACGGCGTGCTCGCGGCGGTCAGCGTGGCCGACCTGATCGAGGCCCACCCCGACGAGGTCGCAGGACTCGCCCGCGAGATCCGGGCCCGCACCGACGAGCTCCAGGACCGCCTCGGCGTGGTCGTGCCCGTCTACCTGGTGTTCACCAAGTGCGACCTGCTGCCCGGCTTCGTCGAGATGTTCGCCGACCTCAAGGAGGCCGAGCGCCACCAGATCTGGGGCTTCACGCTGCCCGCCCACGACCAGATGGATCTGGTCGGCCGGTTCTTCGAGCACTACGACGAGCTCACGGCCGTGCTCGAGAAGCGGGTGCTGCGACGCGTCGCCGAGGAGCGGCGCGGCGAGGGGCGCGAGCGCATCTACGAGCTGCCGCAGTACCTCGCTGCGCTGCGCGAGCCGCTGGGGCGGTTCGTGCACGGCATGATGGCCGAGAACATCTACCACGAGACCCCGATCCTCCGCGGCGTGTACCTGTCGTCGGGCACGCAGGAGGGCCGCCCGCTCGGTCGCATCATGAACGCGATCGCCGAGGGCTTCGGCATCCAGCCCCAGCTCGCCCGCACGGCGGGGCCCACGGTGGAGGCCAAGAGCTACTTCTTGGGCGAGCTGTTCAAGCGCGTCATCTTCCCCGACTACAAGCTCACCCGGCCCAACCGCACCCGGGTGCGGCGGCACAAGCTGCTGTCGGGCATCGCCGGCGCCACGCTGCTGGCCGCGTCGACCGCGATCATGTGGCTGCCCGCGCGCGCGTTCGAGGACAACCGCCGCTTCATCCGCGAGGCCGGCAGCGCCGTGGCCAACGTCGAGGCCCACCTCGCGGAGGACACCGTCGAGGTGATCGAGGTCGGCCGCATCGAGCCGCTGCGCACGGTCGTCGCGACGCTGGCGGAGTACGAGGCCGACGGCGCGCCGTGGGCGATGCGCATGGGCATGTACCAGGGCCAGGTCATCTACCCGCGCCTGCGCGATCTGTACGCCGCCACGGTCCGCAAGGAGATGCTGCTGCCGATCGTCGAGCGCGAGATCGCCGAGCTCGAGCGCTTCACGGCCAAGCACGCCGCAGCCGATCGCGAGGCCTCGGCCGAGGACTACCGGCTCACGTTCGATCGCCTGCGGTTCTACCTCTTGGTCTCGGGCCCGCCGGCGGCCGGCGAGCCCGGGCTCGAGGGCAGCCCCGACGGCGACGAGCGCAAGTGGCTCGCGGCGCACGTCAGCGATCTGTGGGCCAAGCCCATGCGCGAAGCGGGCGATCCGGCGACGCTGACGGCGATCGAGGCGGTGGCCGAGGCCTACCTCGATCTGCTGCAGAAGCAGCCCGAGCTCGCGTTCGAGCGCGACGCCAAGCTGGTCGAGCGGGTGCAGCGGATCCTCAAGCGCTCGGATCGCAGCAAGGCGGTCGCCCAGGCCCTGATCGACGCGGTCGACGGGCCGAGCCTGCGGCTGCGCGACATGGTCGGCGTGACCTCGATCCGCAACCAGGACCGCATCATCCGGCCCGCATTCACCCGCCGTGGCTACGAGGAACAGGTCAAGCCGCGGCTCGCCGGCAACATGGACGACCTGCTCGACGAGCAGTGGGTGCTCGGCCGCGGCGGTGAGGACGGCGACAAGCTGCGCTCGGAGGAGATCGACGCGATCAAGACCGAATACTTCCGCCGCTACATCGCCGAGTGGCGCACGTTCATCGACTCGACGTACATCCAGGCCACGGACGACTACGTCGATGCGCTGGGGCTGCTGAGCGATCTGACGCGGACCGAGCCGTACCGCGATCTGTTCAGCCACATCGCCTACCACACCCAGCTGGTCGACCTCGACGCCGTCGAGGAGGTCGATCCCGACGACGCGCTGGTCGGCGAGCTCGGCAAGCTCGCCAAGCGCAAGGCGCTGCAGAAGGCCCAGCTCGGCCGGTTCGGGATCACCAACCGCACCGCCACGCTCGCCGGGCGCTCCGCCGCCGATCGTGTGCTGGGCAGCGACGACAAGGAGATCGTCCTCACCGACCTCGACGTCACCTACGCCTTCCTCGGGCTCGCCGAGTTCGGCGCGCGCAAGCCCCCGCCGCCCTCGGCCGATCCGACCGCCCCGCCGCCGCCGCCCGAGGCGGTGCCGCTCGACGACTACCTCGAGCAGATCGCCTTCGTCCGCGACGCGCTGCAGGAGCAGGTCGACGACCCGGGCGAGTTCGAGAAGCTCGAGGGCCGTCTGAAGGCCGCGCGCTCGAAGGTGAAGTCGTTGCTCGCCGCCGAGGACACCTCGGGTTGGCAGCCCACGCTCGAGAAGCTGCTGTGGCCGCCGATCGACCTGGTCGCGGGCCTGGCCAAGCAGGGCGTGGCCAAGGGCCTGTCGGGCAAGTGGTGCAACGAGGTCGTCGACGAGGCCGAGCGCAACCTGACCAAGCACTACCCGTTCAACCCCACGGGCAACGACGTGGCGCTGTCGGAGTTCACGGGCTTCTTCCACCCCGAGTCGGGCGACCTGTGGAAGTTCTACGAGACGGTGCTGAAGAACGAGGTCCCGCTGCGGGGCTCGCGGTTCCAGCTCGCCGAGAAGGGCGCCGCGTCGACGACCAAGTACCGCGAGAGCCTGGTCTCGTACCTCGACGCCGCGCTCGAGGTCACGCACGTGATGTTCCCGTCGGGGGCCGAGGATCCGCTCGTCGAGTTCGACGTGCTCATCCAGGGCGCGCCCACGGTCAAGGAGATCAACCTGACCATCGACGGCGAGACGATCCGCTACCGCAACGGCCCCGAGGTCTGGACCAGCATGAAGTGGCCGGGCGAGGGCACGAAGGGCATGCGCATCGAGGCCAAGGGCTTCGGCGTCCACGCCGAGCTCGAGCGCCAGGGCGAGTGGGGCCTGTTCCGCGTCCTCGAGGAGGGCACCGTGCGCGCGGGCGAGGATGGGCGCAGCTTCGCGGTGCAGTGGGACTTCCGCGAGGAGAACGCGGGGCTCGTGCAGATGAAGTTCCGGCCCAAGCGCGCCGACACGCCGTTCTTCGGCCAGGGTGGGGGACGGCGGTTCATGGCGATGTTCCGCAGCAAGCAGCTGCTGGTGCCGCGCTCGATCGTCGCCTCCGGGGAGTCGTGCGCGGCGCGATGAACAGCCCGAGCGTCACGCTGGGCTGCTTCGGCAAGATCCCCAGCTTCGGCGACTTCGTCGCGCGCGGCACCGGCACGCCGACCGGCCGCGCGTTCGAGCGGTGGCTGCAGCAGGGCAACGATCGTCTCGCGGAGGTCGGCTGCGCGGCGGGGTCCGGGCCGGTGGGCTTCGTGTTCCGCGACGAGGCCAGCGGACCGCTCCTGGTCGGCACGCTGTCGGGCAGCGTCGATCGCGTGGGTCGCAGGTTTCCCCTCGCGCTGTTCTGCGAGATCGGCTCGCCCGAGGCGCTGTGGTTCCCCGCGCTGCCGGTGGCCCTCGGACCGGTGATCGAGCAGCTCGGGGCCATCGCGCATCGGGCCCCGCGGCACAGCCAGGCCGAGCTGGTGGCCAAGCTCGACGCGGTCGACGCGCCCGCGGGCGCGGCCCTGGTCGCGGCGTGCGAGCGGGAGCGCGCCCGGGCCGACGCGGCCCCTGGCGCCGAGATCCTCGAGTGCCTGCTGGGCGCGGTCGACGAGCGGTGCTTCGCCATCGAGATCCTCCATCGCGCCTGCGACGGCGCTCGGCGATCGCGCGCCGCGAAGACCCCGGTCGTCCTCGACGGCCCGGTCCACAGCGACCTCGAGCTGATGTTCTGGCTGTCGTGCGTGGAGGTCGGGCTCGCCGGCGCGATCGGGGTGCCCTCGCTGCTCTGGGACGTCACGGCCGCGCGGATGCTCGTCGTCCTCGGGACGCCGGAGGCCAACGCGCTGCACTGCCTCTGGGGCACGGGCGTGCAGTACCAGCGACTGTGGCCCACGACGACCGCGAGCCCCGAGGCCCGGGCGCGGGCCCGCGATCGGCTGCCGGCCCCGTGTGTCGCGTTGCTGGAAGATCCGTCGGGGCGCCCCGCGCGGGCCCTCGTCGAGGGCATCGCCGCCCTCCCGTGACGCCAGCGGGCCGTTGGTTCACGGCGCGGGCGCGGATCCGGGGCCCGGGGCGGCCGCAAATTCATTGCATGGTCTGTAGGTCGGCGGCGTCCATTAACGCAGGACGGCGGCGTACCGTAATCCGGTCGCCACACGCCTCGCCGAGGGCCGCCCCGGCTGGGCGACACGAGAGTTGCGGCGCGGACCAGACCCTTTTTCGGTGGGTGTCGACGCCGGCGCGGCGTGCCCACTTCGACCCAACTTCGAACATCAGGAGTTCCCGACCATGTCAGCCCGAGGTTCCGTAGCTCCCAAGGAGCGCATCAACATCGTCTACCGCAGCAAGACCACCGGTCAGGAGGAGATCGAGCTGCCCTTCAAGATGTTGGTGATGTGCAACTTGACCGGCCGCCAGAATCCCCTCGAGGTCGAGCGGCGCAAGCCCATCAACGTCGACAAGGACAACTTCGCCGACGTGCTCGCGAGCCTCGACCTCGGCGTCGAGTTCGGCGTGGCGAACCGGCTGCAGGAGGGCCAGGACGAGCTGCCCGTGTCGCTGAAGTTCAAGTCGCTCGCCGACTTCACCCCCCAGGGCATCGCCAACCAGGTGCCCGAGCTGCGCAAGCTGCTCGAGCTGCGCGACGCCCTCTCCGCGCTCAAGTCCCCGCTGGGCAACCGGCCCGAGTTCCGCAAGCGCATCCACGCCATCCTCGCCGACGAGACCGCGCGCGAGCGCATGTCGGCCGAGCTCGGCATCAACCTTGGCGGCGAGGAGAAGTGATCATGGAGCCCCAACGCGAAGCCACCCCCGCCACCGAGGCCGTCCCCGTCACGCTGCTCGACGAGCTGCTCACCGACGCCCGCGTCGAGCGCTCCGACGCCGACGCCTACCGGATCGCCCGCCAAGGCGTCGAGGCGTTCATGGGCGAGCTGCTCAGCTCGCGCGAGAAGTACGGCAAGGTCGATCGCGCCGCCGTCGACTCGATGATCGCCGAGATCGACCAGCGCATCGGCGCCCAGATCAACGAGATCCTGCACAAGGACAAGTTCCAGAAGCTCGAGTCGACCTGGCGCAGCATCAAGTATCTCGTCGACCACTGTGACTTCCGCGAGAACGTCAAGGTCGAGCTGTTCGACGCCACCAAGGAGGACCTCGCGGCCGACTTCGAGGACTCGCCCGAGATCCCCAAGTCGGGCCTGTATCGCGTGGTGTACTCGGCCGAGTACGGCACCTTCGGCGGCCACCCGTACGGCGCGCTCGTCACCGACTTCCAGTTCGACTCCGGTCACGAGGACGTGCGCCTGCTGCAGCAGCTCGCGTCGGTGAGCGCGATGGCCCACGCGCCGCTGCTCGCCAACGCCTCGCCGCGGTTCTTCGGCGAGGACACGTTCGAGTCGCTGCCGGCGCTGCGCGACCTGAAGTCGATGTTCGAGTCGCCGCAGTACGCCCGTTGGCGGTCGTTCCGCGACAGCGAGGACTCGCGCTACGTCGGCCTGTGCGCGCCGCGGTTCATGCTCCGCGTGCCCTACGACGCGGACCACAAGCCGGTCAAGGAGTTCGACTTCGCCGAGGACGTCGTCGACAAGCACGACAACTACCTCTGGGGGCCCGCCAGCTTCGCGCTGGCCGCCCGCGCGGCCGACTCGTTCGCCCGCTACCGCTGGAGCCCGAACATCATCGGGCCCAAGGCCGGCGGCGCGGTCGAGGACCTGCCGCTGCACCAGTACAAGGCGATGGGCGAGCTGCAGACGAAGCTGCCCGTCGAGGTCCAGCTCACCGAGCGGCGCGAGTTCGAGATGGCCGAGGAGGGCTTCATCGGCCTGGTGTTCCGCAAGGGCTCGGACAACGCGGCGTTCTTCTCGGCCAACTCGGCCCAGCGCGCCAAGTCGTTCCCCGACACGCCCGAAGGACACGCCGACGAGGTCAACTACCGGCTCGGCACGCAGCTGCCGTACATCTTCATCATCACGCGGCTGGCCCACTACATCAAGGTCATCCAGCGCGAGAACCTCGGCTCGTGGAAGACCGCGGTGGATCTCAAGCAGGAGATCAAGAAGTGGCTGCTGCAGTACACGTCGAGCGGCCCCAAGCTCGATCAGCACACGATGTCGCAGCGCCCGTTCCGCGCCACCAACCTCGAGGTCGAGGAGGTCCCGGGCGAGGTCGGCTGGTACCGGTGCCGCCTCGAGGTCACCCCGCACTTCAAGTACATGGGCGCCGACTTCACGCTGTCGCTCGTCGGCAAGCTCGACAAGGGTTGATCGCCCGCGCCCCGCGGAACGCTCTCGCTAGGGGGACACGACCATGGACAACGCGGCCGTCACCCCTGTCGATCGCGTCACGCGATTGCTGATGCCCCTGGTCGGCGCCACCCGCAGTGGCGCCGACGTCCGGCTGGGCGATCACTTCGATCGGATCCATGCCGAGATCGCCAAGCTCGCGCGCCCCTCGGGCGCCGAGGAGGTCGACTGGAAATCCGTCGTGAGCCGGGCCGAGACCGTGCTCGTCGGCGAGTCGAAGGACCTGCAGGTCGCCGTCTACCTCGCCCTGGCGTGGTACCGGCAAGAGGGCCTGGTCGGCCTGTCGCGCGGCCTCGAGCTGCTCGGCGGGCTGATCGGATCGCGCTGGGACGAGTTGTTCCCACCGCTCGACAAGCCGGCCGCGCGGGCGGACGTGTTGACGTGGTTGTCGGATCGACTGCGCACCGATCTCGCCGCGACGCTGCAGCGCGGTGAGCCGACGGAGGCGCGCGGCGTGTGGCAGGCGTTCGCGCGCCTGCGCGACCTGACGCGGACGCGGTTCCCCGACCGCGGGCCCGCCCTCGGTCCGATCGAGCAGGCCTTCGCCTCACTGCCGCCCGGGCTGGCGGCCGAGGTCTTCGGCACGGCCGAGCCCGAGCCCGCGCCGGTGGTCGCTCCGAACGCCGCGGTGACCGGCGGCAACCCGATCCTGGCGCCCGTTGCCGGGGAAGATCCGACCGGCGCGGATCCGTGGCTGTGCGACGACTTCGAGGCGCTGCGCGGCGAGATCACCAAGCTCGGCGCGGTGGCGGGCGGCGAGGCGGCGTGGCCGAAGATCCTCGGCCTGTCGCAGAAGATCCTCGTCGAGCGGGGCAAGGACCTGCGCTGCCTGTGCTACTGGGTCGTCGCGCGCGTGCGCATCGATGGGGCGAAGGGGCTCACCGAAGGCTTCGCGACGCTGCTCGAGGCGGCGAGCTTCGGCGACAAGCTGCACCCGCGGCGGTCCAAGGCCCGCGCCGGCGCGCTGACCTGGCTCGGCGAGCGGCTGCAGGCCGAGCTCGTGAAGCAGCCGCCTGCGCCGACCGCCGACGAGCTCGCGGCCGTGCGCGCGGCGATCGTCGCGTGCAAGGCCGCGTTCGATCCGATGTGTGACGGCACGTCCGGCCTGACGATCGCCGACGAGGCGCTCGCAAAGCTCAAGACCAAGCCGGCGGTGAAGGCCCCGGCCGCGCGGCCGGTCGCGCCGGTCGCCGGTGCGCCGACGCCGAGCGCCGCGCCGCCCGCCGCGGCGGCGCTCGAGGGGCTCGACGACGTCGCGACGTTCCTGCTCGAGCAGGCGGCGGGTCGCGTCAGCGGCGGCAAGCAGGACGCGGGCTCGCTGCGCCTGCGCCGGCTCGCGTTGTGGATGGTGCCACCTGCCGCAGGGGCGTCGAAGAAGCTCGAGTGCGACGTGGGGACCGCGGCGCAGCGCAACGAGCTCGCCGCGCTCGCGACGGCGGAGAACTGGTCCGAGCTCCTGCACAACTGCGAGCTGCTCGTGCTGCAGTTCCCGTGGTGGATCGACCTCACATACTTCTCGGCGCTCGCGGCCGAGCACGTGCTGGGCAAGGACGCCGCGCGGGCGCTCCGCGGTGAGCTGTGCGCGTTGGCGCTCCGCCACCCGGGGCTGCTGTCGTCGTTCGACCGCAAGGGGCAGTGGTTGGCGAGCAAGGACGTCCGCGACTGGTTCGCGCGCGAGCTGACGCCGCGGCCGCCCGAGGCGGTCGCGAGCGCGCCGAGCTCCGGCGCCGGCCCGGGCGCGCCGACACCGACCCCCGACGCCGTACCGGCCGCCAAGCCGGCCGAGGCGCCGGCGAGCGGCGAGCACGAGGTGCCTGCCGAGATCACCGAGTTGCTCAAGGCGAAGAAGCCCGAGGAGGCGACGGGGCGCGCGGCGACGTGGATCGCCGCGGCGACGGGCGCCCGCGGCCGGTTCTCCCGCAACCTGGCGCTCGCGCAGGCGTGCCTCGCCGCCAACGAGGTCAAGCTGGCGCTGCCCATGTTCCGCGCGCTCGAGGGCCAGCTGCGCAAGCTGACGATCGAGCAGTGGGACCCGACGATCGTGGCGGGGTGCCTGCGCGGGTACCTCGTGTGCCGGCAGGGCCTCGGCCTCGGCACCGACGAGCGCTTGCTCGACGAGCTGGTGCTGCTCGATCCTCGGGCGATGACGGGACTGGTGCGCTGAACCGCGGGGACGATCGATGGCCGACGCAGGACCCAAAGCCAACTATCTGGTCGAGTACCAGTTCGCGTATCTCGGCGGAGATCCGCACGAGTTCCGCGTCGAGGAGGTGGCGCTGCACGACGCGCTCAACGAGTGCTACAGCGTGCGGCTGCGCTGCCAGATCCCCGCGGCCCAGGACGAGCCGGGGCAGGGGGCGTGCACGGGCCGCCGCTTGAAGGACGTCGAGCTGCTCATCCGCCGCCGCTTCCCGGACGGCTTCGTGCTCGAGACGCGCGTGCTCGGCGTCCTGCTCGCCCTCGAGCGGACGACGGCGAAGGAATCCGACGACACGTTCAACGTCAACATCGTCCCGGCGATGGCCCTGCTCGCGCACCACACCGAGGGCGGTACCTGGCACAACCGCAGCTACGCCGACGTCCTGCGCGAGGTGCTGCGCAAGGGCCTGGCCAGCTACGGGCGGTCGATCGACGATCGCATCACCCGCAGCTACCCCGAGATCGATCTCATCGTGCGGCGGCCCGACGAGAGCCTGCTCGACTTCGTGCGCAAGCTGGCGGCCCGCACCGGCATCAACTTCTACTTCCGCCACGACGGGTCGGTCGAGACGGTCGTCCTGTGCGACACCAACGAGGGCTTCCTCGACGGCACCCAGCGCCAGCGCCGTGACCTTCCGTTCCGGCCGGTGTGGTTCGAGCACGCGACCGACGGCGAGGAGCAGGTCCTGTCGGCGCTGCGCGGGTCGGCGCTCGACGCCAGCGAGGTCGAGTTCCTCGGGTTCGACGTCGCGGGCACGCCGCTCGAGCCGGTCAAGGGCGTCGCGAAGCAGGACGGCGGGCACGCGGCCAAGCGCCGGGTCAGCGACGGCTTTCGCGTCAACGAGCGCGAGGATCCGGACACACAGCACGCGCGCATCGCCGAGCTCCACGGCGAGGTCGCGGCGACGCGCGCGGCCCTCATCGACGTGCGGACGAGCATCACCGGCTCCCTCGCTGGGCGCCGCTACCGCTTCGAGATCGAGCGCGGCGACTCGCGCGAGTACATCGTCGTCGGCGTGTCGGCCGGTGGGCGCAGCTTCGCGCCGCCGGGCAGCGACTACTCGAACAGCGTCACGCTGGCGCCGACGCAGGCCGAGGGCGGCGCGAGCATCAAGGTGCGCGCGCCGAGCCCCCCGACGGACGACCGCGTGCCGGCGATCATGCGGGCGCAGATCGTCGCGATCGAGAACGACCCGGTCGACGTCGACGGCCTGCTGCGCTGCCGGCTGCGCTTCGCGTGGGACCAGCAGACCGCCGAGGTGCCCACGACGTACGTGAGCGTGCTGCAGTCGATGGCCGGCACCCACGGTGGGACGCAGTACATCCCGCGAGCGGGCGATCGCGTGCTGGTGTCGTTCATCGGCGGCAACCTGGAGCGGCCGGTCATCCTCGGCTGCCTCTACGACAAGCAGCACCTGCCGCCGACCATGGGTCCACCAGATCGGGCGTCGACGCTGCCGTCGGCGTCGTCGTGGTTGGGATTCAACTACGCGAGCATCGGCGACAAGTCGCGGCAGACCATGCTGTGCATGGATGTCACCGCCGGCGCCGAGATGATGTTCTTCAACGCGCCGTTCGACTGGCGTCAGGACATCGGGCACGACTGCGACGTCCGCATCGTCCACGACGAGCGTCGCCGGGTCGGCCACGACTTCGACGAGAACGTCGTCGGCAACTACCATCAGAAGGTCGGAGGATCGCGATCGGAGGAGGTCGGTGGGTCCTACTCGCTGAAGGTCGGCGGCAGCGGCACGATCGACATCTCCGGGAAGACGACCGTGAGCTACGGCGGCGGTGTGAGCTCGACCTGCCGCGGCGGGTCGACGAGCTACGTCGACGGCGGCAACTCCGAGAACGTCATGAGCGGCGATCGCAGCACGCGGGTGTCCGCGGGCTCGTGTCGGTACGCGGTGAGTGGCGCGTTCGTGGTGACCGCGGGCAGCGTGAGCATCGGCGCCGGTGGGATGGGCGGCGGCTCGGGGCCCGCGACCGGCGGCGCGCTGATGCTGGGCCAGACGGCGAAGCTCGACTGCGCGGGCGGGGCGAGCGTGTCGTCGGGCTCGAGCAGCGTCGGCGCCAACGCCGAGGGCGTGACCGTGCGAGGACCGTCGGCGCAGCTGCGGGATCAGGCGGGCGGCACCGCGACACTCGCGAATGGCAGCTACGTCGTCGACGTGCCGCAGGGGATCGTGCTGCGCTGCGGCGCCACCGAGCTACGGCTCACGCCCCAGGGTGTGTTCGTCAACGGGCAGGAGATCATCCTGCAAGGCGCGCGCACGCAGATCCGCACCGGATCGCTCGACATCGATCCGCCGGACGAGAGCTGAGGACGATGCCGTCGTCGTCGCTCACGCAGCCGATCGAGCAGCTCGCCGACGCGGTCGCGCGGTTCGTCCGAAGCGACGGGCTCCGGCTGCTGTGCGTCGAGGTCGATCCGCGGCTACGGGCGGCTGCGGTGTCGGTGGCGATGGCGGCCGAGCACCTCGCCGACAACCGCAGCCCGCTCGTCGCGCTCGATCTGCCCGCGTGCGAAGACGTCGACGCGTCTTGGGAGCAGGCGACCGACACGCTGCGCGCGGTGCACGAATCGCTGCGCGAGGCCGGTGCTCCGCTGGCGCCGCTCGCCGAGCGGCCGATGCGGGCGCAGGGCTCCGCGAGCCTCGCCGCGCAGCTGCTGCAGTGCCTCGGGACCGTGCGCGCGCCGGCGCAGGGGCTGCTCTACCTCTGGGTGCCCGCGGTGTCGGTCGTCGAGCCGATGTGGTTGCGGCGCGTCGGCGAGACCATTGGGAACGCCCGGCTCGCGGCCGCGAAGTTCATCGTGCTGCTCCCGGCGGCCGCGGAGATCGAGCCGTGGATCGCGACGCTCGAGCCGGCCACGGCGATGCACCACGCCTGCGTCGTCGACGAGGCCCGAGCGATCGCGGAGCTCGAGGCGGAGATCGATGCGGAGGCGCGACTGGGACCTGGGATCGGCGGTGCGTGGCCGGCCGCGGCCCGTCCGCCGCAGCGGCGCTGGCTCGCTCCGGGCTCGCCGACGTCGCCGACGTCGCCGTCGATCCCGGCGGACGCGAGCGGATCGATCGCGCCGCTCGCCGATCCTGCCGCGGCGAACGACGCGGGTCCGCCGACGGCGGATGTCGACGCTCGACTGCGGCTGCACGTGAAGCGGGCGGCACTCGCGAGTCGTCGCGGCGACGGACCCGAGGCGGTGGGGCAGCAGGCGGCGGCACGCGATCTCTGCATCGCCGCCGATCGGACGCGCGAGGCCGTCGACATGGAGCTCGTGCTCGGCGCGTACCTCGTGCAGCTCGGGCAGTCGGCGCTCGCCGTGGCCGCGTTCACGCAGGCGGCGGCGCGGGCGAGCGCGGCCGGACTCTGGGGACTCGCGGCGCAGGGGCACCTCGCCGCCGCGGCGACGCACGATCGCGCCGAAGCGCCGACCCCCGCCCTGGCGGCCTACCGACACGCGATCGCGGCGGCGATCGAGGGCCGCGAGGTCGCGCTGGTCTTCCGCGCCTACTGGGAGGCCAGCCGCGTGGCGCTTCGGCTCGAGCTGGACTACGACGCGGTCGCGCTGCTCGGCGACGCCTTCGTCTACAGCGAGTCGCTCGCGCCGGAGGCGATGCGCGGCACCCGGGCCAAGGACGTGATCGCGGAGCTGAGCCGGTTGTTGGGGCGCCTGCGTCGGTTCTCGGAGGCGCGGGAGGTCGAGCGCGCGTTGCAGCGCCTGGGCGCCGCGTGACCGGCGTGGCGCGCGATGTGCCGCGCGACGTGGCGAGCGACGCGACGGCGATCGGCGCGGAGGTTCACGCGACCGACGCGAAGGAGAGGTCGAGCTTGCGGCCGAGCACGGCGCGGAGCTGGCGGCGAGCGTGGAAGAGGCGGCTCATCACGGTGCCCTTGGGGCACCCCTCGCGCTGGGCGATCTGCTCGTAGTTGAGGCCGGTCACCTCGCGCAGGATGATGATCTCGCGGTGGTTGGGGCTGAGGCGATCGAGGCCGGCCTCGATGGTCGCGCGGAGCTCCAGGTCCTGGAAGCCGCGCTCGGGGCAGTCGCTCGAGCTGGGACGCGGGTCGACGACCTCGACGTCGTCGACCTGGAACTCGGGGCGCCGGCTCTTGCGGCGGCGCATGTCGAGGCAGACGTTGACGACGATGCGGCAGAGCCACGTCTGGGGGCTGGAGCGCCCATTGAACGTGTCGGCCGACCGCTGGGCCTTGATGAAGGCCTCCTGCACGGCGTCGAGGGCTTCCTCTTCGTCCTTGAGGTAGGCCCACGCGATCGAGTAGGCGCGTCGGCGGTAGCCGCGGTACAGCGCCTCGATGTCGAGCGTCACGGTGGGAGCGTCGAACGATTCGGAGGTCGCGCAGAGTGCCAGGTGCATGTCGATGTCTTCCATCGCAACACACGGGCCGAGTCGAACAGGCACGCGATCACGGACGCTTGCGAGGACGTCGCGTCGATCGATCCCATTGGGCACCGGCGGCCGCCCCAGTTGGGCACCGTCTTTCGCCCAATTTGGGCAAGTTGCCCGACGCTGGGCGGACCGCGCTGCACGCTCGGGAGTCGGTCCTGCCGAAGCGGCGGTCCGTGGCCTCGTTCGCGGTGCTGCACCCACTTACGCCGCGGCCGCGGGGATGCTTCAAACTTTTTTTTCGATCCAGAGAATCTCTGTCCGGGCTGCTCCGTCTCGACCTCTTCGCGCCGTTTCGGGGGGCTCGGGCGTCGCCCCGCAGCGCCCCGGCCGCGGGCCCCGAGGGAGGTTCGGCCTCGGGGGCGCGACCGTGGGATGCGCCACGCCCCGGGTTGTGACGCGTCCCAATGCGTGAAGGCGGGGCCGCCCGCCGACGTACGTTGCTCCGATGCCGACGAGCGGGAGCAAGCAGGGCGAGCACGTGTTCAACGACCTCGGCGCGCTGGCGTCCGAGTCCGCCGCGCGGCTGCGCAGCGCCGTGCCCCGCGACGCGGTGGTGGGCGAGAAGATCGGCGTGGCGGAGCTGCTCGCGCGCCTCGATCAGCAGGGCCGAGCCTTCGCCGAGGGGCGCGACCACGTCGGCTTCGGGCGCGCGGCCGGGGGGCGCGGCGATCCGGCGAACGCCGCGGCCTATGGAGAGTTCGCCCAGAGCACGCGCAACGGGATCACCCAGATGCTCTCGCGTGATCCGGCGCGGTTCGAGCTCGGGCGTCAGCAGCTGTACGACAACCTCGCGCGGATCGAGGCGGCGGCGATCGACGAGGTCGCCCAGCGCGCGGCGATCGCCGAGCTGCCGCGCAACCAGCAGGCCGCCGCGCGCCAGTGGTTCGCGCGCGTCGGCGAGGAGGCGCGGCGCCTCTACGCTAGCCTCATCGCCGGGGTCGAGACCATCGCGCGCACCGGCAAGGGCAACGCCCAGGCCCTCGGCGGCGTACGCCCGTCCACGGTCGCGGCCCGCCCGACGATCCGCCTGCGCGCCATCGGTCCCCTCAACCTGCTCTCCACCCTGGTGGGCTACTTCGCGGACGCGAAGGAGGCGAAGAACCCGGAGGCCGTCCGCGCCTATGCGGACGCCGTGCTGCGCGGCGAGATGCCGATCGAGGCCCTGTACCTCTCGCCGCTGTTCGAGCCCGTGCTCGCCGAGCTGCAGCGCCGGCAGTGGGAGGCCTGACGGGCCTAGCGGCGCTTCGTCGGGGCGGCCTTGGCCTTCGTCGCCTCGGGCTTCGCCGCCGCCTTCGCCGCTGCCTTCGCCTTGGGCTTGGGTTTGGGCGCTGCCTTCGCCGCGCGGGCGGCTGCGAGCAGGGCGGCGGCGTGGTCGCGGGCGCTCTGCGTGACCCGGGCGCCGCCGAGCATGCGCGCGAGCTCTTCGATGCGCGCGTCGTCGTCGAGGCGCTCGACCTCGGTGATCGTCCGGCCCTTGCGCTCGCGCTTGCCGACGCGAAAGTGGGTGTCGGCGAACGCGGCGATCTGCGGGAGGTGGGTGACGCACAACACCTGGTGGTGCGCCGACGCCCGCTGCAAGCGGCGGCCGATCGCCTCGGCCACCGCACCGCCGACGCCCGCGTCGACCTCGTCGAACACGTAGGTCGCCACGCGGTCGTCGCCCGCGAGCGCGCCCTTCAGCGCCAGCAGGACGCGGGACAGCTCGCCGCCCGAGGCGACCTTGCGCAGCGGCGCGAGCGGCTCGCCGGCGTTGGCCGAGAACAGGAACTCGACCCGATCGAGGCCCTCGGGTCCGGGCGCCGGCAGGCGCTCGATCTGCACCTGCAGGCGGGCCTTCGCGATGTGCAGCGCTGCCAGCTCCTCTTCGACCGCCGCGGCGAGCCCACCGGCCGCCGCCGTGCGGGCGGCGTGCAGGACCTCGGCGCTCTCGCGGCACGCCTGCTCGAGTTCGCCGGTGCGATCCTGCAGCGCCCGCAGGTGCTCGTCGGCGTGCTCGAGCTGCTCGAGCTCGGCACGCATCTGTGCGAGTCGTCCGCCGAGCTCGCTGACCTCGACGCCGTGCTTGCGCCGCAGTCGATCGAGGTGGTGGAGCCGATCCTCGGCGGCCTCGAGCTCGGCGGGCTCGACCTCGAGCTCGGCGGCGAAGCGGGTGGCCGCGCGCGCGGCCTCTTCGCAGGCGATCGTCGCCAGCGCGAGCTGCTCCTCGATGAGCTCGAGGTGGGACGAGTCGTCCCGGCCGTGGCGCGCCCGCTCGAGCAGCGACGACAGCCGCGAGGCGATCGCGTCGTCGGCCTCATAGAGCGCGCTGTGGGCCTCACGGGCGAACTCGGCCCAGCGCTGGGCGTTGCGCAGCAGCATGACCTTGCGCCGCAGCGCGTCGGTGTCGATCGCGTCGGGGTCGACCGCCTCGAGCTCCTCGACCGCGAATCGCAGGTAGTCGATCCGCAGGTCGCGCTCGGCGGCGCGGCGGGTGAGGTCCTCGAGGGCGGCCAATGCCTCGCGCCACGCCGCGTACCGGCCGCGGTGCTCGGCGAGCGCGTCGTCGAGCCGGGCCCACGTGTCGAGCACCTCGAGGTGCCGCGCGGTGTGGGTGAGGAAGTGGTGCTCGTGCTGCGAGCAGATGTCGATCAGCTCCTCGCCGAGCTCGGTGAGCACCGCCTGCGTCACCAACGACGACTGCACGGTCGCGCGCCCGCGACCGCTGCGGGTGATCGTCCGCGCGACGAGCAGACCCTCGTCCTCCGGGGCTGGCCCGAGGCCGTGGGCGCCGAGGATCGCGGTGACGCGATCACGCGAGCGCACGTCGGGCTCGAACTGCGCGTCGACCTCACCCGCCTCCGAGCCCTCGCGGACCATGTCGCTGCGCGAGCGGGCACCGCGGAGCAGAGACAGCGCGCCGACGATGATCGACTTGCCTGCGCCGGTCTCGCCCGTGAGCACGTTGAGCCCCACGGCGAGCTCGAGCGACACGTCTTCGAGCAGCGCGAGGCCGCGGATCCGCAGGTACGACAGCATCGGCGCGCGGTTATAGCCGATGTGGGGGCGGCCGCTAGCCGCCCCAGCCCAGCTTGTGCGCGAGCACGTCGAACACGGTCGCGACCGGCGGCACGAGCCGCAGCGGCGTCGGGGACCGCGTGATCGCGACGCGATCTCCGCGCAGCAGCGAGACGCTCCACTGCCCGTCGACCGAGAGCGTCGCGGCGCCGGCGTCCTCGGGCCCGAGCAGCTCGATCTCGATCGCGTGGTCGGCCCGCGTCACGACCGGTCGGTGCGTTAGCGTGTGCGGACAGATCGGCGTGATCGTCCACGTGTCCGTGTCGGAGTCGACGATCGGTCCGCCCGCGGCGAGGTTGTAGGCGGTCGAGCCCATCGGGGTCGACACGATGAGGCCGTCGGCGCGCATGTTCGAGGCGAACGAACCACCGATGTTCGTGCGCAGGTGCAGCATCCGCGGCAGCTCGCCGTGCTTGACGTACGTGTCGTTGCAGCCGGTCTGCGACGCCATCAGGGTGCCGGCGCGGAACACCTCGATCTGCATGCGCAGCCGTGGCTGCCACACCAGCTCGCCCTCGGTGGCGGCGCGCAGCGCCTCGGGCAGCTCGGTCGCCCCATAGGCGGCGAGGAAGCCGAGGTTGCCGAGGTTCACGCCGAGCACGGCGACCTCGCGGTCCGCGATCCACCGCGCGGCCCGCAGGAGCGTGCCGTCACCGCCGAGCGCGATGACGAGATCGATCGCGGACTCGCGATCGTCGAGGTCCATCGCGACGTGCCGCGTGCTCGGCACGTTGGCGGGTGTCAGGAGCCAGTCGCGGGGGAGGGCCACGACGACCCCGTGCTCGACGAGGCTGCGGGCGGCGTCGTGGGTCGCCCGACGGGCGTCGTCGCCGTCGCGGGGATACAAGAGGATGCGCCGCGCGGGGCCGATCGGCGTCCTCGGCAGGCCCGCGCTCGGCGTGGTGCGGCCCGTCATGGGTCCTCGGGCGCGTACATGTATCCCTGGTGCTGGAAGAGGCAGATCTTGCCGCCGCCGTCGCTGCGGGCCCGCTCGAGCGCGGCCTCGCAGAGATCCAGCAACTCCCGCAGCGTGTGCACGTCGCGGTTGGGGAAGAACCCGACGCCGATGCTGACGCCGCTCGGGGACGCGCCTGCGGTGGCGCGTGCGTCCCGGGCGATGCGCTCGGCGACCGCCAGCGCGCCGGGGAAGTGGGTGTTCGGCAGCGCGAGCAGGAACCCGCGCGATCGCATCGGGAACACGAGATCGATCTTCCGCAGGGTCGCGTCGATGACCATGCGGAGCCGGGCGATCGCGTGGGCCTGTGCCCGTCCGTCATCGAGCGCGACGCGCAGACATGCCAGCGGATCGCTGTAGCGCTCGGCGCGATCGAACTCCTGCTCGAGGCGTCGCATGTGCGCGGTGTCGAGGCGGCCGTCGCCGGCATCGCCGGGGGCGCTCGCGCGCTCGGGCTCGATGTCGCCGAGGATCCGACGGGCGCGCAGCAACGCGTCGACGCGGGCCCGCAGCTCGTCGGCGTCGTACGGCTTGCCGAGGTAGTCGTCGGCGCCGCTGCGCAGCCCCTCGACGCGCGCGTTCACGGAGTTGCGCGTGCTGACCATGATGACGGGCAGGTACGCGTGCAGCGTCTTGGCCTTCAGCAATCGACAGCACTCGAGGCCCGACAGGCGCGGCATCACGACGTCGAGCATCACGAGGTCGGGGCGCTCGCGTGCGAACACCTCGAGGGCGTGCTGGCCGTCGTGGGCCTCGACGACCACGTGGCCAGCGGCTTCGAGCGCATCACGCGCCGTGCGACGATCCGACTCCGTGTCGTCGGCGACGAGGATGCGAGCGGTGCGGGTGGACGCGTCCGCCGCTTCAGGGCCGGCGCTGGTTGAGGGCGACGAGGTCACGGGGGGCAGCGGGCGGTCGCGGGGCGGCCGACTCGCTGCAGTGTAGTACGGTCCGCGCCGCGCGAACGGGTCACGACGCAGCCCTCCCCCGAGGCGGGCCGGCGGCGCCTGTGGCAGCGATCGAACGCGGGCGCGGGCCGTGCCCTGTCGCACGCGGGCCCCGCCGCCGGGCTCGGCCGTGCCCCGCCCGTGGTGCCTGCGACGGCCCAGGCCCGCCTTGCCGGGCCGGCGCGGGCTCCCCGGGCCCTCGCGCGGGGGCTCGGCCGCGGTCGACCGCGGTGGCCCATCGCCGCTTGACAGTGCTGGCCGCCCCGCAGCACTCTCCGCCCCCCATGGGCACGATGTTCCCGAAGACGGGCGAGGTGAGCCGCGACTGGTGGCTCGTCGATCTGAGCGGTCAGACGCTCGGCCGCGCCGCCAGCCAGATCGCCAGTCTCCTCCGCGGTAAGCACAAGACGATCTTCACGTCGCACGTCGACGCCGGTGACTTTGTCATCGTCGTCAACGCAGACAAGGTGAAGCTCACCGGGCGCAAGCTCGATCAGAAGCACTACCACAGCTTCTCCGGCTACCTCGGCCACATGAAGAGCGTCCCGGCGCGGCAGATGTTGGCCGACAAGCCCGAGGAGCTCATCAAGCAGGCGGTGCGCCGCATGCTGCCGCGCAACGCCCTCGGCCGACAGACCTTCAGCAAGCTGAAGATCTACGCCGGCGCCGAGCACCCGCACTCGGCCCAGAACCCCAAGCCGTTCACCCCCGTCGCATAGCTCTCGGAAGATCTCGCTGTCATGGCCATCACCAACAACTCGATGTCGTACTACGCCACCGGCCGCCGCAAGACCTCGGTCGCGCGCGTGTGGCTGTTCGCCGGTTCGGGCCGCATCACGATCAACCGCCGCGACGCCGAGCGCTACGTGACGCGTCCGACCAACATGAAGATCGTCGAGCAGGCGTTGGTGGCCACCAACACGCGCGACAAGTACGACGTCTGGTGCACGGCCAAGGGCGGCGGGCTCTCCTCGCAGTCCGGCGCTGTCCGCCTCGGGATCGCCCGCGCGCTGATGCGGGTCTCGGGCGAGTTCCACGACGCGCTCAAGGAGTTCCGCTACCTGACTCGCGACTCCCGCAAGAAGGAGCGCAAGAAGTACGGCCGCAAGGGCGCCCGCGCGCGCTTCCAGTTCAGCAAGCGCTAGTCGAGCGCGGCGCCATCGGACGCCGAACGAGGGGCGGGTGGGCAACCATCCGCCCTTTCGCAATTCCGGTCGACCTTCTGGTCGCCGATCACCTCGAGCTTGCCGGGGCAGTCGAGCGATTTCAGGAACGCGACGAGGTCGGCCTGCTGCTCCGGCGTCAGCTTGCGGTCGAGGAGGTTCGCGTCGACGGGGCCCGCCGTCGTGATGCCGCCCGACGCCATGATGCGCACCGCTTCCTCGAGCGTCGCGACGCTCCCGTCGTGGAAGTACGGCGCGGTGCGGGCGACGTTGCGCAGCGTCGGCGTGCGGAACAGGAAGTCGTCCTCGGGCTTGCCGGTCGGCTTGCCGCGGCCGAGATCGATCCCCGAGGCCGCGGGATCGCCCGCGCCGATGCCCGTGCGGTGGTACAGCCCGTCGCTGAAGTTGTCGCCGGCGTGGCAGGTGATGCACCCGGCCGGCCCGGCGAACAGGGCCCAGCCGCGCTTGGCCGCCTCGTCGGCGGTGTCGTTGTCATGGGCCGTGTCGCCGCACAGCAGCGTGCGCTCGTAGGCCGACAGCGCCTGGACGACGTGCATGCCCGTGACCTTGGCGTCCTTGGCGAGGCCGAAGATCTTCGCGAACGACGCGGCGTACTCCGGCAGCGCGCCGATCTCGGCGGCCTTGGCCTCGACCGCGTCGCCGAGCGCCATGTTGCCGCCCTTCAGCGCCGCGAGGGCCTGCGCCTCGAGCGAGTCCGATCGACCGTCCCAGTAGAGCGTCGCCGACAGGCCGACGTTCCAGATCGTCGGCGTGTTGCGCGGCAGGTCCTTGTTGCCAGGCCCCAGCGCCTTGGCGCGCCCGTCGGCGCTGCCGAGCTCGTTCTGGTGGCAGCTGTAGCAGCTGCGCGTGCCGTCGACCGACAGGCGCTTGTCCATGAACAGCCGGTGGCCGAGCTCGACCTTGTCGGCGGACATCGGGTTGTCCTCGGGCACGCGCGGCGGCACGTTGATTCCCCTGGGCAGCGTCCACGCCCACGCCGGTGCCGCCGCGATCGCGCCCGCGTCGTCGGCCGCGTCGCCGTCCTCCTTCGCGTCGGCGTCCCGCTTCGCGTCCTTGCGATCCGCGATCGGAGCGTCCTTCGCGGCCGATTTCGGATCGGCCTTCGCGGCGCCGCGATCGGCCTTCGCCTTGGCGTCCGGCTTCGCGTCGGAGCCGCCGCCGCACGCCACGGCCCACAGGGATCCCACCACCAGGGCCGTGGCCCCGCGTCGACCGATCGTCTGCATGGGCCGAACGCTACCCGAGCGATCGGCCCCACGTCGACCGTTCGCCGGGCCCCACGGATTGGTAAGCTGCGGCGCGTGGAGTCGGGGACCTCGCAGGCCGAGGCGAGCGCGTCGAGCTCGGGCGCAGCGTCGCCGTGGGCGCCGACGCTGTTCGCCGCCGGGCTCGCGGCAGCGTGGCTGCTCCCCGGCCTCGGGGTCGACGGCCTGTGGAGCGACGCGGAGCTGCCGGTCCTCGATCGGGTGGCCGCGGCCCTCGGCGAGGCGCGCACGGGCATGCTCCGCTCCCCGGCGGTGCCCGACGCGCTGCGCAGCGCCTCGGTGTCCGTCTTCGGCGACGAGCTCGGCCTGCGACTGCCCCACGCGCTCGCGGCCGTGGCCTGCACCGCCGCGGTGGTGTGGCTCGCCCTGACGTGGGGGCTCGGTCGCCTCGGCGCGGCCGTGGCCGCCGGCGTGGCGCTGTCGATGCCGGTGTTCTCCGCCGGCGCCCGCACGGCGATCGGCAACCCCTTCGGCGAGTGCTTCGGTGTCTGGGCGTTGATCGCCGTGCTCGTCGCGGCGAAGGCGGAGGCGCCGTGGCGTCGCGTGACGATGCTGGCCATCGCGGCGGCGCTGCTCGGCGCCGCGACGGCGAGCGCGGGCCTGGTGCTCGGTGGTCTCATCCCGCTGCTGGCGATCGCGGCCGCGAGCCCGCCGCGGCGGGTCGCGCTGCGCTGGGCCCTCGGCGCCGCGATCGTCGTCGTCGCCATCGTCGCCGTCGTGCTCGTGCGCGGGCAGGGCGACGGCTACATCCCGCTGCTCGGCGCGGCGAAGGACCTCGAGCTGGTCGACAAGCCCGAGCTGCGGCGCTTCAGCGCGGCGCTCTCGGATCTCGGCCACCAGAGCTTCCCGTGGCTGCCGGTGGGCCTCGTCGGGGTCGCGCTGGGGCGCGACCGAGCGCTCGCGGGGTGGTTGTTGTTCGGCCTCGTCGTCGCCAGCGCGTGGTCGCTCGTGTACGGCCGCGTCGATGTGCCGCTGCGCCTCCCGCTCGCGCTCGGCGTCGCCGCGGCCGTCGCTGCGATCGCCCGCGTCCACACGCCGCGCGCCGCCCGGCGCGCCGCGGTGCTGCTCGCGGCCCTCGGCATGCTGGTGCTGGCGAAGGACCTCGAGCTGGCGCCCGAGGAGATCGCGGCGCCGCTGCACGCGTTCGCGGTCAACGACTACCCCGGCGACGCGCTGCACACCGCCGAACGGCTCGGCCGCTTCGCGAAGCTCGCCGCGCTCGCGCTCTTCGCCGGCCTCGTCCTCGCGCGGCACGGCGACGCCCCCGGTCCCCTCGAGCGCCTGCTGTCGCGCGTGCCGCCGCGCCACCGCGATCGTGCGCCGGCGGCCGCGCTGCTCGCGGTCGCCCTCGTCGGTGGCTGGCAGCAGTCGCGCAGCCTGCTCGGCGACACGTCGGCCAAGCTCTCGCCCAAGCACGTGCTGTCGGTGTTCGCCGAGCTCGCGGCCCGGGGCGAGGTGGCTCCGACGCTCGCGAGCCACCGCGTGCGCGATCCAGGCCTCGCGTACTACGGTCCTGCCGATCTCGAGGCCCTGGCCAACCGACGCGACATCTTCACCCGGCTCGCGGGTGACGCGGGCGCCGTGGATCCCACCGCGGTGCTGCTGCGCACCATCGATCTCCCCGCGGTGTACCAGCAGCACCGCCTCGCCGGCGCGGACTTCTTCGTGCTCGACGACTCGCACGCGACGCTGCGGCTGGTGTCGAACGTGCTGCCCGAGGGGCGGGTCGATCGCAATCGCATCCCCGAGATCCTGTCGACCGAGCCGTACGTGCTCGAGCACGAGACCTTCGTCCGCTTCGAGGAGTTCGTCGAGATCATCGGCTGGGAGGTCGACGGGCCGCTGGTCCGCGGTCGTACGCACACCTTGAAGCTCTCGATGCGGGTGCTGCGGCCGCTGCCGGGCGGGGCCAAGATCTTCGCGCGGTTCCTCGGCGGCCGCCTGTCGCGGATCAACCCCGACCCGCAGCCGATCGCCGAGGACCTCTACCCGTGCAATCTCTGGCGGGCCGGCGACTACGTGCTGCACCGCTACCAGTTCGTCGCGCCGCCGCTCGAGATCCTGCCCGGCGAGTACGACTTCGTGATCGGGCTGCGCCGCGGCGAATCGAAGAACTTCGAGATCAGCGAGCCCGCCGGCGAGCTCGGCGACTTCGACGTCCGCGTCGAGGATCCCAAGCGGGCGTTCGCCAAGATCGGCCGCGTCCAGGTCTGGTAGCCCCGGGTCCTCGACCGCGCCGCGCCGGACCGAAGTCGTGCTATCACCGGGGGCGCGTGGCGTCGTGGCTCGAGTGGTGCGTGTCGGGGCTGCTGCGGCTGGCGCCGGAGCCGACCGCGCCGGTCGAGGTGCCGCCGCCCGACCCCGCGGCGTCGCCCGAGCCGGTGGCGTTGCCCGAGCCTGCGGCGTCGATCGAGGTGCCGCCGGCCGGACCCACGGCGCCCGTCGAGGCGCCGACACCGAGCCCGCGCGCGCCATCGACGGCCGCGGGCGGAGCCCTCGCCATCGATCTCGAGTGGGCTGCGCCGCCGGCATGCCCGGGCTCGGATCGCGTCGTCGCGGTGATCGGAGCCCTCGTCGCGCGTGACGTCGTGCTCGACCCCACTGCCGCCGTGCTCGTGCGCGGCAACGTCGTCGCGCAGGGCAACGGCTGGGGCATCGAGCTCGAGGTCGACGGCCCCGGCGGGTCCGAGCGACGGCATCTGGAGGCCACCCGCTGCGAGATCCTCGTCGAGGCCGCGGCGCTGGTGATCGCGACCAACGTCGATCCGGCCCAGGTCGCGCGCTCGCTCGACCACGCGGCGGCACCCGAGCCGGTCGCCCCCGTGGCGCCGCCGTCGTCGCAGCGCGATGGATCGCGGCCCTCGCCCGCCGCCGACACCACGGCGCGTCGTCGAGTCGGCGTCGCATTGTTCGTCCTCGGCGGACCCGCGATCGGGATGACCCCGAAGGTGACGGGCTGGCTGCAGGGCGACGTGCGGGTGTCGATCGGTCGCGCGGTGATCGGCGCGCACGCGGGCCACGCCTTCGCGCGACGTGCCGACGGTGACGCGACGCTGCGCGCCGCGCTGACGACCGGTGGCGTGCGCGGCTGCTTCGCCCCGACCCAGGGCCGCCTCGCGGTGCCGCTGTGCGGGCTGTTCGAGGCCGGGGCCGTGAGCGCCCGCGCCGAGGGCGACGCCACGCGTCGGGCCCGCGGGCTGTGGCTCGGCGCGGGCGCGGGCGCTGCGGTCGAGTGGTCGGCGCATCCCCGCGTCGCGCTGGTCGGCGGCGTCGATGCCCTGGTCGCGATCCTGCGGCCGGAGTTCCACGCCGACGGACCGGACGGGGCCACCGCGGACTACCGCGTCGCGCCGGCGGCGGTGCGGGCGAGCGTCGGCATCTCGGTGCGGCTGCGCTGAGTCAGCGCCTTGGTCGACGCGCCGGGCTCGGCCGGCTGGGTCGCGCTGGGGTCGGCCTTGGCGGCCGCGTAGCTCAGATCCGCGATCATCCCGTCGACCTCGATGCGGCGCTCGAGGGCGCGGGTCTCGAGGTCCGAGATCTCGGCGGCGACCGCATCGCGGCGATCACCGAGCTCGCGCATGCGCTTGGCGAGGTGCGTGCTCAGCCGCTTCGCGCGCTCGACCTTGCGCAGGGCGAGCAGCTGCGAGGTGAGCTCGTCGACGCGGGAGCGCAGGGCCTCGGCGAGCGCGCGTCGCGTCACCAGCGTCTCGGCGACGGCGTCGAGGTCCTGTTGCGCGGCGACGATGGCCCGCAACGCGGTGCGCAGCGCGTCGGCCTCCGGGTGGTGCTCGAGGTAGCGTGTGACCGCCTCGGCGCCCACGGCGGTCCGCAGGTCGATCGTCGTCGCGATGGGTGTGGACTCGACGAGGACGAGCGTCCCGGTCTTGCCCGCGGCGACGTCGAGCGGGACCAGCAAGTCGGTGCCGAGCCGCTCGAGGCCCTCGGGCGCGTCGCGTAGCGACCAGCCGCTCTCGACGCGGTGGCGCACGAACACGCGGGCCGACGCGTGGCCGCGGTTGGAGACGGACAGCGCGATCCGGCGGATGCGCTGGGTCTCGGTGGTCGCCACCCCGCGCTCGATCGTGCGGAACGCCTCGATCTCCTCGTGGGTCTCGACCTCGCGCTCGACGACCATCGAGCGATCCAGGCCATAGGGCACGAGCGCGGCGGCCCGGGGCGGGATGGGCTCGGTGAGGCCCTCACCGAGGAACGCCTTGCCCGCGTAGACGGTGATCGGCCCGGCGTCGAGGGTGTTGTCGGTCGGGTTCACGACCCGCACGGCGTTGAACGCGTAGCGCGGCGAGCCCCGCTCCGAGATCGGGTCGAACAGGAACACGCGCTCCCCCGAGGTCGCGCTGTCGAAGAGGGCGACCATGCCCGAGTAGCCGGCCTCGATCGTCATCGGCTTGTCGGTCATGAACTGCGCGTCGCCGAGCACCGCGTCGTCGTCGGCGGCGGAGCGGGCCTGCGACGGGAGCTCGTGGGCCTCGGCCTCGGCGATCCGCACGAGCTTGTCGGGGTGGGCGACCTCGGCGTGCCCGACCACCTCGATGCGATCGGCGGCGACGCCCCGCGCGACGAGGGAGTCGCGCAGCACGTTGGCGCGGCGCAGGCCGGCGACCTCGCGATCACCATCGGTCTCGGCCGCCCAGCCCTCGACGCGGATGCGGACCGTGTTGGCCGCGAGCTGCGTCGCCACGTCATCCAGCGCGGTCGGCGGCCGCGGTGACTGTGCGGCAGCATCGGCGACCTCGTGGGCCGCCTTCGACTTGCGCGCGGCGCCGCGGTGGCCGACGCCCTTGCGCGGCGCCGCGTCGACCGACTCCACGACGGATGTGTAGTCGCGTTGGATGTCACCCGAGACGCCTCCGAGCGCGATCCCGGCGCTCGCCCCCGTCACGCCGTTGGTGCGCTCGAGGGCGTCGATCGACTCCACGCCGAGGTCGGCGAACACCCGCACGTTCGCCCGACCCACCGCGTAGGGGCTCCCGCCCGAGGGGGGCGCGGCCGCCAGGGCCACGCCGGTGTCGATCGTCTCGCGCTCCACGGTCTGCACGCTGTGCAGGTCGTAGCGGAACGACAGCGCCGAGGTCGATCCGACCCCGACGGCGACCCTGCGCCAGGCCTCGTCCGAGACGTTGTCGACGATGGCCCACGCCTGCAGGTGCGCGTTGTGCTTGGGGTTCGCCTTGGGGCCGGCCCGGTCGACCTCGTCCAGCATCACCCGGTACGACGGCTTCCACGCCGGGCTCTCGGTGACGTACGCGATGCGGACGTCGCGGCGGCCCTTCGGGAGGGTGATGGTCATGCTCACCGAGCCGCCGCGCCCCGCGTTCACCGTCGGATACGAGAGCGGCAGCGACTCGCCGGTCTTCGTGTCGACGACGGTGAGCGACTTGAGGAAGTCGTCGACGCGCGCGGTGGGGACCGACAGGTTCAGCTCGCCCTCGACCGACGCATGGCGTTCGAAGTACGCCACACCGTTGCGATAGACGATGACGCGACCGAGCGGCGCGTCGGGCAGCTCGATCGCCGGCAGGCGTCTGGCGCAGCCCGGTGCGGCGAGGACGATGGCGGTGAGCAGGGTGGAGGCGCGGAGCGTCGAGCGGAATCGGGTGAGCATCGGGCGGGGGACCTCGTCGTGGTCACCCAACGCCGCGTGCGCGGTTTCCCTGACACCCGCGTCCGCTTCGCTCCAGGCGATTCGTCCCATCGCCGTCGCGGGCCGTCGGGGCCCGTGCGCGGCGACGCGGCGGCCGAGCGGCTACACTGCCGGTCCGTGGCGCGGTCGCTCGAATCGTCCGATGGCGCGCGAGTGTCGGTGCCGTGGCCGCTCGTGCGGCCGCGGATCCTCGACGCGCGTTCGGCTGCGGATGCGCTCGTGGCCGAGTGGCGCGCGGACGCGACCGCTTCGGTGGCGATCCACGTCGCGGCGTGGCGGCCCGGCACGTGGGGCGACGGCGACGATCATCGGACGGGGGAGATCTGGGCGCTCGGCCTCGCCCGCGGCGCGGGGGCCCAGGATCCGCGGGGCGAGCCCATCGTCCTCGTCGGCGCCGCGCTCGAGGTGATCCCCGCGCTGCTGTCGTGGTGGTCCGAGGCCGACGCGCCGTACATCGTCGCGCACGGGGCCCAGGCGGCGCTGGGTCGGCTGGCGCGCCTCGTCGATGCCGTCCCGCAGCTGCGCCTGGGTTGCACGCAGACCGCCGCGGTGCTGCTGTCCGACGGCACGCGCGGCGCCGACCCGCCGAGCCTGCCCGAGTGCGTCGAGCGGGTGCTCGATCACACGCTCGCGCTGCCGCGGCGGATCCCCGAGCAGGAGCACGACGGCTACGTGCAGTGCGCGGCCGCGGCGACCGCGGTCCACGCCCTCGCGGGGGCGATGGTCCCGATGCTGCGCCGCCGCGAGCTCGTCGCCTCGTATCGGCTCGAGTGCGAGCTCGTGCCGGCCGTGGTCGCGATGGAGCTCACGGGCATGCCCTGCGATGCGGCGGCGTTCGAGCGCATCGCGGAGTCGTGGCGACGCGAGCGCGAGTCGTCCGTCGACGCCGATCGCAACACTCGGCTCGACAAGCTGTTGTCGACCTACGCCCATTGGCCCCGCGACTTCGTCCGCGGCGGACGGATCCACTGCCGACTGCACCCGCTGGCGGCCGATTCCGGGCGGTTCTCGTGCACCGATCCGAACCTGCAGCAGGTCCCCAGCGAGCACACTGCGCCGGGGCTGCGCGCGACGTTCCGGCCGCGCGCGCCCGCGGTACTCGTGATCGCGGACTACGCCCAGATCGAGCTGCGGGTCGCGGCGCACCTCGCCCGGTGCGGTGCGCTCGCCCAGGTCTTCCTCGACGGCCGTGATCCCCACCGCGCGACCGCGGCCACGCTCACCGGCAAGCCCGAGCCCGAGGTGACCTCGCACGAGCGCAAGCTGGCGAAGGCGGTGAACTTCGGCTTCCTCTTCGGCATGGGCGCCGAGCGCTTCCGGGAGTACGCGCGCGTCGGCTACGGCGTCGAGATCGACGCGGCCGAGGCCCGCCGCGCGCGCGAGGCGTTCTTCACCACGTTCCCCGGGATCGCGGCGTGGCACCGGCGGGTCGCCGATCGGGCGCGACGCGGCGGACCGATGCTCGTGCGCACCGCGTTGGGCCGACGCAAGCGCTTCACCGCCGATCGGATCAGCGTGCCCGCGGCCCTCAACATCCCGGTGCAGGGCACCGCGGCCGAGGGCTTCAAGCGCGCGATGGTCCGCCTACGGCCGGCCCTCGAGGCGCTGGGCGCCCGCGGTGTGCTGGTCGTCCACGACGAGTACCTCGCCGAGGTGCCGGTGAACGCGGCACAGGCCGTGCGCGCGTGCATGGTCGAGGTGATGCAGGACGCGATGGCCACGGTGGTGACGCGGGTCCCGATCGTCGTCGAGGCCCGGATCGCGGCGTCGTGGGGCGACGACGCCGACTGAGGTGAGGTGCCTGTGTCCTCGCGTCGGTGATCACGGCTCGACGCCGCGTTTGCCCGCGGGCTTGCGCAGCCAGACCTCGAGCGTGTCGAGGGCCTCGAAGCGTTCGAACTCCGCCTTCAGCTCGGCGTCGATCGGCTTGGGCAGGCCGGGCGACTTGCCGAGCAGCACCACATCACTGCGTCGCAGCGCCGTGCGGATCTGATCGGACTTGCGGAAATCGACGGCGGTCCGCGGCGGGACGTACTCGCGCTCGGTCGGGCTGTGGCGGCCGAACGCGTGCAGATCCTCGGCGTAGTAGAGGCCGTCCTCGTAGACGGCCTGCTTGCGGACGAGCACCCGCAGCGGGCTGGACGACGGCGGTGGTTCGTCGCACAGCGCCATCAGCTCGAAGCCGCCGAAGCGGCGCCGCTCGTTCGCGCAGGCGGTGACGAGCTCGGCGAACAGCACGCTCGACTGCAGCGTGCCGCTGTACTGCACGTCGGTCTTCCACACCAGGTGCGTGATGCCGCGGGCGCGGTACAGCTCCCACAGGCCGCGCGCGTCCGCGATGGGCTGGTAGAACAGCGCCGCCTGGCCCCACTGCAGGTCGAGCCAGACGTCGCGGTCGAGCCCGAGCGACGGCCGGCTGCCGCGCAGCAGGATCCGCGCGTCCGTCGGGGTCGCCTCGGTGATCCTGCGGAAGGTCGCGAACTGATCGAAGCGCTGGGCGTCGGTCGCCTTGCCGCGCCAACCCGACGACCAGATCTCCATGGTGCTCTTCAGCAGCTTCTCGCCGGAGAACATCGCCGCGTCGGCGCTCCAGATCAGCTGGAACACCACCAGCGGGGCCACGGCGACCCGGGCGATCCGGCCCAGCTCCCACACGCGGACCAACAGCGCGACGGTGACGGCGGCGAACACGGGCACCGCGGCGTTGAGGTAGCGATCGGTGAGGTAGGTGTTCCCCCAGATCGCCAGCACCACGACGCCGCACCACAGGCCGATCCAGATCCGCCGCGAGCGCCGGACGAGCAGCGCGCACGGGGCGAGCAGCGTGAACAGGGACCCGAACAGCGGCCAGTCCTTCACCCAGCCGACGGTGTAGTGGGGCACGAAGCTGAAGGTCGAGACGATCTGGACGGTCCACGGCAGGCGCGCGAGCCCGTGGGCCTTGGGGTGGTTGCCCTCCTCGCCGAGCATCGTCCGCCAGAGCTCGCCGGCCAGCGGGTGGCTCGGGTTCCCACCGAACGCGTCCTGGGCGAAGGGGTAGAGCGGGTTGGCGTAGAACACGAGGTTCTTGACGAAGTGCGGCGCGGCCACGAGGAGCGTCGCCGCGATGATCACGATCGGCGCGAGCCAGAGGTTGCGCAGCGGGGTCGTCGGCGGGCCCGTGCGGCGGGCGCGGGCCCGCTGGTGGACCAACATGAGCACGATCCATCGCGCCGCGATCACGCTGCCGCAGGCGACGACCATGTAGATCGCCTGGTACTTGGTCAGCGTCGCCCCGCCCGCGAACACCCCGAGCAGCGCGGCGTGCCGGGGATCGAAGTCGTCCTCGAGCATCCGCGCGGTGCTGGTGAGCATGGGCGCGGCCCAGAACGCCAGGAAGTGCTCGGCGCCGCCGCCGACGGTGTTGCCGAAGGCGAAGATCGCGGGGAACAGGAACAGCCCGAGCCACAGGCCCCGACGGTCGTGATCGCCCAGCATCCACTGCGCGAGCGCGGCGATGCCGACGAGCTTCCACACCACCATCGCGAACTCGAGGTGGAGCGCCATCATCCACTTCAGCGGCATCGACAGCCCCGGCAGCAGGTAGCCCCACGTGTAGACGAGGCTCGCGAGGTGGGGGAACGATCGGTTGTAGTCGCCGGGGAAGGGGACGATGCGCCCGTGACGGGCGTAGTCCTGCGCGACGGGCAGGTGGTACCACTGCGCGTCGAAGCTGATGGCGTCGGGGGAGAACCCGATGCCGTAGATGAGGGCGACGCCGAGGACGCCGCCCGCCGTGCCGACCGCGAGGCCGACGCGCGACAGTGTCGAACCCTGCGCACGGCTCGACAGTTCTGCGGTCGTGCGTCGCAGCAGCGCGGCGAGGCTCCGTCGCCCGGTCGCGACCGCGATCGTCGGCAATGCGAGGGCCACGGGTGTCACGAACAGGCCCAGCGCGCCGACGATGTACATCGCGAGCACGAAGGCGACGACGCCGAGGCCCATCGCCGCGAGCCACGTCTCGAGCAGGGGGAGCTTGCGCTCGCCGAGGACCCGCGGCAGCGCGCGGCTCCCCACGGCGACGCAGGCGGCCTGGAACGCCGCCGTATAGCCGACCAGGAGGAGCCACCGCCACGCGAACCAGTCCTGGATCGGGTAGTGGCGGTGGACCACGAGCGCGAAGCCGACGAGGCCGGCCACGGCGATGGCCGCGACGCCCAACGATCTCCGCGTGTCGGTCAGTCCCGCTCCCACGGCAGCTCCGCTGCCTCCCATGTGATCGTCACCCGTCGCCATCGAGCGCGGACGCTAGCATCCGCGCGTCACCGCATCGCGCTGCGTCACACGACGTGACACGAGTTCACGCGGCTGTCTCGGGCGCGTCATGTTGCACGCGTGACACGAACGCGGGACGTGGCTCGGACATGCTCGACACCTGTGCGTCGCAGATCCCGGGCACCGGGCCCCACACCGCCGGATGGGGTGCTGCTGCGGGCGAGAGGCGCGAGCCGGGCCCGATGCGATACGCGTGTCCGCGCCACATGACGTCGCGCTTCCACCACGCGCGCAACCACAGCGCGAACACCAGCGCGTCCTTCAGCGGCACCGCGGCGAGGTAGCGGCCGCCCGGCCACGCGCCGCGCAGCGCCCTGGCGTGGATCGCCTCGATGGCGGCGGCCCAGGCGATTCCGGCGGCGGCGGCGGCGGCCCAGGTCGGTGCGCCGCGCAGCGCCGCGGCGGCGCCGACCGCCGTCCACCAGAGGGACGGCAGCATCACCGGCTCGAGCGCGTACATCCCCGGCGCGATCCAGCGGCGCATCTGGTGCCACCGGAGGTGGCGCTCGACGAAGCGCGCCACCGTCCAGCCGGTGCTCCGCGCCGCGACGACGTGCGACGAGGTGCAGACGCCGAGCCCCGCCCGCGCGAACGCCTGACCCAGGGTGTAGTCCTCCCCCAGCACGTCGCCGAACGCCGACCACCCGCCCTGCGCCGCGAGATCGCGGCGACGCAGCATGATCGACTTGCCGATCACACACGGGTGATCCGCCAGGCGCAGCGCCCCGCACACCGCCGCGTTGGTGAAGCCGTTGAGCTGGAGGTTCTCGAACACCGCGCCGAGGCCCCCGTCGTCGACGCCCGCGACCAGGTTCGCGACCAGGCCGGAGCCGTGCAGCGCCGCGACCATGTCGCGCAGATACGTGGGGCCGACGCGGACGTTGGCGTCGCTGACGAGCAACACCTCGTGCGATGCCACTGCGGTCAGCCCGAGGAGGTTCGCGACCTTCGGGTTGGCGGCGGCGCCGGCCGGCGACAGCACCACCCGGATCGCGTGCTCCGGGAATTCGCGCTGCAGGGCGTGCGCGACCCCCCGCGCGGGGTCCCCGAAGTCGGTGGTGCCGAGCAGGATCTCGATGTGGCCGGGGTAGTCCTGGCGCAGAAGGCTGCGCAGGTTCTCGAGCAGGTCGGCATCGACGCCGCGCAGCGGCTTGAGCACCGAGACGTCGACGGCGCGGCGCAGGGGCGGGATGGGGCGCCGTGCGTGGGCGACCGAGAACCCCGCCGTCACCGAGCGGAGCACGACGGACGCGAGCGCGACGACGGCGAGCAGCTCCAGCAGGGACGCGAACATGACCACGATGCGACCACCGCCGCGTGACGCGATCGCACGATCGCGGTGACGCCCGGGTGAACACCGGCGTCGCCGCGGTGTTGTCACCTGCGTGTGATCGCAGCGTCTGCGAGGCCCTTCAAGGTACCTCCCGTGGACACCGCAGGCCGACGCCGTCTCGTGCACCTCTCCGATCTCCACTTCGGCGCGGGGGCCCGCCTCGAGGCCCGCACCGCGGCGCTCGTCGAGGACCTGGTCGCCCGCGACGTCGACCACGTCGTCGTGACCGGCGACGTCACCGAGCACGGCCGCCACGCCGAGTTCGAGCGGTTCTGCCGGGTCTTCGAGCCGCTCGCGCTCAGCCGCAGGCTGACGGTGATCCCGGGCAACCACGATCGCCTGGGTGACGACGTCGCCGAGCTGACCATGGGTGGCGAGCGGGTCCGCGTGGAGCGTCGCGACGGACTCCACCTGGTCCTCGTCGACAGCACGCGGCCGAACCCCGCCTTCGCCTTCGTGGCCCACGGGCACCTCGGTGACGCGGACCTCGCCGCCGTCGATGCCGCCCTCGCGTCGCCGGATCCCGACAGCCTGGTCTGCATCCTGCTGCACCACCACCCCACCGCGCTGCCCCACGAGTCGTGGCTCGAGGCGCTGGGCGAGCGGGTGGGGCTGCCGTTCGGGCGCGCGCTCGAGCGTGGCGCCGATCTGCTGCGCTGCGCGGCTGGCCGCGCCGACCTCGTGCTGCACGGCCACCGCCACCGCCCCCGCGGCGTGTGGCTGCCCGGCGCGCGACCGCTCGGGGTGTTCAACGCCGGGTGCTCACCTTCGCTGGGCCACGGCCGCGAGTTCGTGCATCGCGACGGGGCGATCGTCGGCGGCCCGTCGCGGTGGGCGTCGTCCGAGCGACCGCGTCGTGCGGTGTCGCGGCGCGCCGTCCCGGCGTGATCACGAACGGGGCCCGCGGGGGCCGTGCGATCGCGGTACGCTGGCCACCATGCGTGAGCGCTTGGCCTGCGTCCTGTGGAGCACACTGTCGGCGTGCGTCGTGATGGACTCGGACGCCGAGGACGCCGACTCGGGGATCACCACGGCGCCGGTGACGACCGGCGCGACGACGCTGACCACCGGGCTGGGGACCGACGGCACCAGCGCCGCGACCGATGCGGGGACCTCGAGCTCGAGCGGCGACGCGTCGGCGGACTCGACCACCGACGGGCCCAAGTTCGACCTCGCGGCGATCCCCGACACGGAGCCGATGGAGTGCATCCAGTGCGGCTTGACGATCGCGTCGATGCAGTCGGGCGTGTTCACGGTGCAGGGCGCGAACGTGTTCGCGACCGCGACGCTCGAGGGCCAGGTCGTCTACGCGCTCGGCACCGCGGGGACCGGGCGCTTCATCGCCACCGCCGACAGCTCGCTGCCGTTCAACGAGGTCAGTGATTGTCCGCTGGTGCCCTGGCTCGCGGGCACCGAGGCCGCCGACGCCCCGCTGCTGTGGTTCGGATGGACGCCCGCCGACGGGCCGATGCAGTGGGCCTACCCCGGCGACGGCGCCGGCGTCCACCTCCCGCCCCAGTACATCGGCAACCCCGCGCAGCTCGCTGCCGACTACGACCTCGTCATGTACCTCGAGGCGTCGGGGCAGTTCGACATGGGCGACCAACCGACCGACGCCGAGATGCAGACGTTGGTCGACTACGTGACGCTGCACGGCGGTGGCTTGTACGTGAGCTCGGAGTTCGCCGACCCGGGCGGCGGCGCGTACCTCAACGCGGCGGATCTCGTGAGCGTCAACCGGGTGCTCGGGCCGCTCGGCCTCACGGCGCTGCAGGTCAGCCTCGATTGGGGCAACGTGGACGGGAACATCGACTTCGAGTGCTTCCCTCCACCGGCGGGCTGAACCGGGCCCGCCCGAGTCCATCCCCGCGGCGTTGCGCGCCGCGGGCCGCCGTCGCACCCTGGCGACGGTGGGCGGCAGGCGCATCGCGTGCTCGGCTCTGCTGCTGTGCAGCTGCGGGCGGGGCCCGCTGTGGTTCTTCGACGAGCCCGAGCGGCCCGAGCGGCGCGACTGCGACGAGGCCGATCTGCTGTTCGTGATCGACGACTCGCCGAGCATGCAGATCCACCAGCGCGATCTGGTCGAGAACTTCCCCGTCTTCCTCGACGGCGTCGAGCGCATCGCGGCGCAGGGAACCGACCTGCACGTCGGCGTCACCACGACGGACGCGTACTACGGCAACCCCCCGGTTTGCGCGACCTTCGGCGCGCTGGTGACCCAGACCGTCGGCGCCAACTCGAGCAACGCGACCTGTGGACCGTATGCCGAGGGCGCCAACTTCATGACCTCCGCGGATCCCCTGCCCGAGACCTTCGCCTGCGCCGCGAAGGTCGGCACGCTGGGCGACGATCGAGAGCAGCCCTTGGCGGCGGTGCTCGCTGCGCTCGATCCGACGGCACCCGCGGCCGCGTGCAACGCGGGCTTCCTGCGCGACGAGGCGATCCTCGTCGTCGTGCTGCTCACGGACGAGGGCGATCAATCCCCCAGCTCGGCCGAGCGCTTTGCCCTGGACCTCCGAACGATCAAGGGGGGCAGCGACGACGCCATCGCGGTGGTCTCGCTCGTCGACGACGGGACCCCGTGCAGCAGCGGCTCCGAGACGTGCTACGACCCGCGGATCGCCACGTTCACGCGGAGCTTCTCCCACGGGTTCCTGGGCTCGATCGACGGCGACTACGCCGAGCACTTCGACCGCGCGGTGGACGTGGTCGCGGACGTCTGCGCCGCGGAGTGAGGCCGAGGCCGGCGCTCGAGGTGCGACGCGGATCTCGACGTACGCGAATGCGTCGGAGCGTTCACGGCTCCGGTCGCGGGGACGCCCAGTTGACCGTCAGGCAACGCAGCCGCTAGATTGGCACGGGCCTGGGCGCATGACATCACGCAAGAGAAGACGGTGGCGGAATGATCTCGCTTGAGACGTTGACGTTCTCGGGATCAGAGCTGAACCGTGCGGCGGAGCTGCGGTCGGATCCGCAGCAGATGGCGCAGCACCTGGCCGTGGGCACGGTGTTGCCGATCTGGCGCGGGAAGCCGCTCGTTCGCGATGGGCACGAACTGGGCTGGGTGCCTGTGGGTCATCCAGTACTGGCCCATGGGGGCGATCCGGTGTTCCTGGGGCTGGACGACGGTATCGCCCGATTCGCGCAGGATATCTCCGATTGGTCCCCGGAGGCGGGCGCCGAGGCGGTCGAGGCTGGATTCTTCGATGGCTCCACCCAGTTCCATCCCGGCCTGCCCGAAACCTACGCCTTCTTGGAGCTGCGCCGCGTGATGACACAGCTGTCGCCCCGCTCCGCGGAGCTGGCGGCGACGGCCAAGGCGGTGCTTCACTGGCATCGCAGTCACCGCTTCTGCGCGGTGTGTGGTGCGGCCACGGGTGTCGCCAACGCCGGCTGGCAGCGCGCCTGCGGGGCGTGCTCTGCACAGCATTTCCCCCGCACGGATCCGGTGGTGATCGTGCTCGTCACGCGCGGCGACCAGATTCTACTCGGGCGGTCTCCGGCGTGGCCCGCAGGGATGTTCTCCTGCCTCGCTGGTTTCGTGGAGCCGGGGGAGACAGTCGAGGCTGCGGTGCGCCGCGAAGTGCTCGAAGAAACCAGAATCGAGATCGGCAGAGTGCGCTATGTGTGCAGTCAGCCATGGCCGTTCCCAGCGAACCTGATGATGGGTTTCGTCGGGGAGGCGCTGACCGAAGACATCACGATCGACCCCAAGGAGTTGGAAGCCGCCGTTTGGTTGACGCGCGAAGACGTGGCGGATGTGATGGCCGGTGAACACCCCACCATCCGTCCTGCCCGCAAAGGAGCAATCGCCCACCATCTGATCGTGCGCTGGCTCGGGAATCAGCTGGACGGACTGGACGGATGAGCGACGCGTGGCATGGCCTGCGCGGTCCTCACGGCGCCAGCGACACGACCCACGCGTCGCTGTCGATCCCGTCCGGCGCGCGGCAGCCCGCGACCGCGAGGTTGCCGTCGCCGTCGACGGCGAGGCCACGCACCGCCTGGTAGGTCATGAGGTCCGGGGCCTCGAGCCGCTGCTCCCACAGCATCCCGCCGTCGGCGTCGAACCTGCGGATCGTCGCCACGTAGCCGATCTCGGCCTCGTAGCCGTCGGCGAGCAGCGCGAAGCCGCCGTCGGCCGTCGCCACCAGATCCGTCAGGTAGCCGACGCCGGGCAGCGGATCGGCGAGCATCCAGTTGATGTTGCCGTCCACGTCGTAGCTGCGCAACTCGGGCGCGAGCGCGCCGCCCCAGCCGAGGATCGCGAGCGTGTCCTCGCCCTGCGCCGCCATCGCCCCGAAGCCGTCGTTGTCGTCGCCGCTGTCGAGTTCATCGCTCCACACGTCGTTGCCGTCGGCGTCCATGCGCACGAGCGCCGCGTCCCCGTCGTCGTTGTCGAACGTACCGCCGACGATCGCTCCGCCGTCGTCGAGCGGGCGCGCGCGCCAGAAGGAGTCGCACCCGTTGCAGCCGTCGGTGCCCTTGCGCTCCTGCGTCCAGAACTCGACGCCGTTGCTGTTGTACTTGGTGACGAACGCGTACAACCCGTGGGTGCCGGTGACGAAGATGCCCCCGTCCGGCCCGAGGGTCACGCCGTAGCCGCGGCCGGCGTGCGTGTCGGCGCCCGTCCGTGTCCACACCTCGCCGCCATCGGCGTCGTACTTGCGGACCCACACCGTCTCGATGTCGATGTACTCGTGGCCCGAGACGATGATCTCGTCGTCGTCCTCGATCGCGACCCCGTACGCCCGATCGGTGGATCCCCCGCCGCTCTCCATCGTGCTCGCGCTGTCGTAGACCGCGTCCCACGCGAGCGTGCCGTCGGCGTCGATCGAGAGGGCCAAGATGTCGTAGGTGTCCATGTCGGCGGACTGGGCCTCGCCCGCGACTGCGAGGTGCCCGCCCGCGTTGGCCGCGACGTCGTAGGCGCAGTCCTGTTGCCCGGCGGGCGCATCGTAGAGCAGCTCCCACCGGACGCTCCCGGAGGGCACGCAGTCGACGTTGCAGCCGTCGGAGTCGACGCGGTTGCCGTCGTCGCACTCCTCACCGTCGTCGACGATGCCGTCGCCGCAGCTCGTCGGCGCATCCCCCGTGGAGCTCCCGTCGTCCGTCGAGCCCTCGGCGCTCGCGTCGGAGCCGCTCGAGTCGTCGGCCATCGCGGTGGTCGACGGCGTGGTGTCGCTGAGCGAGGCGGAGCCGGTGGCGGACGGGTCGGAGGCGGAGCCGGTGGCGTCCCCGCTGCTCGACGCGTCGTCGGCCGCGCCGGTGTCGTCGTCCTTCCCGCACGCGGCGGCGCAGAGGGTCAAGCAGGCGAAGAGGCGGAACGAGCGCGGCGTCATGCCGCGGTAGACCGGGGTACCGTCCGGTTGTGACAGGCCATCGTCGAGCGTCGGGCGCGCTCGCGGAGCCGCGCGCGCTGCCGCGCGCCGCTACTCCAGCCGCTCGGTCGCCTCGTCGTCGCTCCACCGGCGCACCGGAGGTCGTCGCCGGATCATCTCGGCCTCGCGGCACGCGACCCCCCATGGGGCGATGATCGTGCATCGTGCCGGCCACACGCCGCTGACGTGGGCGTACGAGAGGTTGCACAGCAGGAGCGCGGCGAAGGCCCGGATGCCGTCGAGGCCGTTGGCGTGGGCGTGCAGGACCTGGTCGCGGAACATGTAGACCTCCGCGAACAGCTCGCCGTCGTCGTGGCGCAGGCGCAGGGGTTCGGCGAGCGTCGCCGCGTGCCGGGCGGCCTGCTCGAGGGTGAGGCGCGTGGAGCGGGGCGGGGGCAGCGTGCGGCTCGGTCGATCGTTGGTCATGGGCTCCGTTCGTCCGTGGCCAAGACTGACCGGTCGATGTGGCGCCCCGGTGTCGGTGCGGAAAAAGAAGCCGCAGGATCAGCGGTCCGTGTGCGAGGCGAGCACGGCGGCGAACACCGCCGCGAGCTCGGCGGCGTCGTCGCCGGCGTGGTGGGTGTGGGGCAGGCCGCGCATGCCGAGGGCCTGCTTCATGGTGCTCTTGTGGCTCTCGCTCCACTCGCAGCGGGTGCGGCCCATCCAGTAGCTGCGCAGGTCGATGCCCGAGCCCGTCGCGCCGAAGGGCGAGGTGCCGAGGAAGCGCACGAAGTACCAGTGCACGAACATGCCGTCGAACACCGCGGGCGCGGCGAGGAACACTGGCCGGCCGATCCGCCGCAGGTCGTTGATCCAACGGGCAGCCGCGGCCATCGCGACCTCCGGCGTCGGCGCCTCGCGCAACAACCGAGCGCGGTCGAGGCCGCTGACGGCGAGGGCCTCCGGCACGAACGTGTCGGAGATGGGCCGTAGCTCGGTGTAGAAGCGCAGCTCGGGGCGGCCGGCCACCGCCATGCCGAGCGAGATCATGCTGTAGGGTCCGGGGATCGGGCCGTCGGCTTCGACGTCGGTGGCGATGTACAGCTCGGGGAGGCGGCCTTCGATCATCGTGGCTCGACGATACGGCGCGTCGTCGCCGTCGTCACCTCCCGGCGCGAGCGCTACTCGCCGAGGATGTCGGCGATGCGGCCACCGCTCTGCGAGCGCTCGATCTCGGAGAGCAGCGCCGACTGGATGTGGTCCTCGGTGCGATCGTCGACGTGGAGGAAGTCGACCGCGAGCGCGACGCCATCGTCGGCGGTCGCGCAGCTCACGATCTCGCCGTGGATGCGGACCTCGGGGTAGAGCGGCAGGCGCAGGAGCACTTCGACGTGGGTCCCTGCTGCCAACGCGTGCCGACCGAGGAGCGTCGCGCCGCCCACCGAGAGGCTGCTGACGGTGTAGTCGAAGACACCGCGTCGCGTGCTCAGCACGGCGTCGGTCGGGCTCAGCGTCCGCGGGTGTCGGCGGAGGTGCCTGGGGTTCGTGTCGACTTGCATGACATCGTTCTCCTGCTGCGCATCGAGGTGAGCGAGGACCGGCGAAGGGATCTTCGTAGCCGGTGCAGTCCAACGCGGATCAACAAGCCAATGCCAAGTCACCAGCCTAGCGCCGCATCCCCGAATGCGGAACGAAAAAA
>LNFM01001989.1_pt1 | contig 49232 bp, 51 predicted proteins | sample 596031 | NCBI WGS metagenome assembly LNFM01 (sample SAMN04254537, study PRJNA301005) | activated carbon metagenome | isolation source: dual media filters at the Ann Arbor, Michigan drinking water treatment plant | place: USA: Ann Arbor
GCACCTTGCGGATGAAGTGCTTGATCATCTCCTCCGCCACCTCGAAATCGGCGATCACGCCGTCGCGCAGCGGGCGGATGGCGGCGATGTTGCCCGGGGTGCGGCCCAGCATCTGCTTGGCCTCCTCGCCCACCGCCAGCACCTGCTTGCGCCCGCGGATGTCGGCGATGGCGACCACCGATGGCTCGTTCAGCACGATGCCGCGACCCTTGACGTAGACCAGCGTGTTGGCCGTGCCGAGGTCGATGGCCATGTCGGCGGACAGGAAGCCGAACAGGCGTGCGAACATGCGGGGGAACCTTCTATGCCGGAAACGGGGATCGGCGCCGGGTTAGACCCTCGCGCCCGGCACGGCAAGCCCGCGGAACTACCCAGCGGAACTACAGGGAGGAGGCGATGGCCGGCTCCAGCCCCGCCAGCCGCGCGGCCGGGTGGGAGGGGTTGCGGAAGCGCAGCTCACCGTCCTCGGCCGCGCCCGGCATGGCCAGCAGCTCCTGCCGCGTGGCGCAGGTGACGGCGACGACGCGCTTCGCCTCCGCCGTGGTGAGGAAGCGCCGGCAGGCGCCCTCCAGCTCCAGCGAGGCGCGCAGCCCCTGCCATTCCGCCGGTTCCAGGTCCTCGATGAACAAGGCGAGGATGCCGGGCTGGCGGCCGGACAGCCGCGCCTGCGCCGCCTGGGACAGGCGCCGGGCGGCGGCGGCGCTCACCTCGTTCTCCCGCCCCGCGCGGGCGGCCATCACCAGCACCGAGCCGGATTGCGCGTCCCCCGTCACCGCCAGGTGGGCCTCGGCGCCGAACTGGGTCCGCAGCCGGTCGGACCAGGCGCCGGCGGCCTGGGCGCCGGCCAGGGCCAGCGGGTCCAGCTTGAGGATGACATCGGCCTCGCTGTGCTGCCGCTTCTCCGTGGCCAGCATGGCGGAGATCCGGCGGTGCAGGGCCGGCAGCTGCGCCGGGTCGCTCACCCCGTCGGGCAGCGTCATCTTCAGCACGTAGCGGCCGGGATGGGCGGCCAGCCAGGTCTGGAGGTCGGGGTTGACCATGTCCACCAGCGCGGCCCAGTCGCCGCGGTGCAGCGGGCGGCCTTCCTCGGCCGACAGCGTCTCGCAGGCCACTTCCGCGGTGGCGTATTCGCGCTGGACGGAAAGGTCGTGGGCGGTGCCGTGCAGCAGCCCGTCATGCGACACCGCGAAGCCGCGGGCACGGAACAGCGCGGCGGTGCGGATGAGGTGGAACAGCGGGACCAGCGTCCCCTCGCCCTCCAGCCCGCGCTCGACCAGGGCGCGGAGGCGGCGGCGCGGGCCGTCCTCCAGCGAGGCGGACAGGCGCGCGGCCTCCGCCGCCAGCACGGCGACGCGGCGCTCCGCCTTTCCGGCGCGGGCCAGCCCTTCGGCGGCGCCGGCCAGCCGCGCCAGCACCAGCTCCAGCGCGTGGCGCTGCTGCACGGTGCGCCCGGCATGCGGCCCGGCGCGCAGCCGCGCCCCCAGCTCGCGCGTGCGCTCCTGCCACCGGCCGGCGCCGGCCAGGGCAAGGAAGGCCCGCAGCGCGCGGGGGTCGGGAGAGGCATCCGTGAATGGCATGGCGCACTCGCTGATATGGCGATTCGACCCGGCGCCGTCACGGGCGCGTCCCATGCAAAAGACCATATTCCGCACGCGACCGCAATGCCCGATGTGAGGGCTCGGATTACCGGGCGGGCAGGCGCGGCTCCCCCGGCGCGCCGGGATTCTGGGCGCGGTGGCGCAGCAGGTGGTCGGCCAGCACGCAGGCCAGCATCGCCTCGCCCACCGGCACGGCGCGGATGCCCACGCAGGGGTCGTGCCGCCCCTTGGTCAGCAAGTCGGTGTCCTGGCCGGCGCTCGTCACGGCGCGGCGCGGGGTGAGGATGGAGCTGGTGGGCTTCACCGCGAAGCGCGCGACGATGGGCTGGCCGGTGCTGATGCCGCCCAGGATCCCGCCGGCATGGTTGGCCTGGAACTCCACCGTCCCGTCCTGGCGCATCCGCATCTCGTCGGCATTCGCCTCGCCCGACAGCGCCGCGGCCGCGAAGCCGTCGCCGATCTCCACGCCCTTCACGGCGTTGATGCCCATCAGCGCGCCCGCGATCTCGGCATCCAGTTTGGCGTAGATCGGCGCGCCCAGGCCGGGGGGCACGCCCTCGGCCACCAGCTCGATCACGGCGCCGATGCTGCTGCCGGCCTTGCGGGTGGCGGCCAGCAGCGCCTCCCACCGCGCCGCCGCCGCGCGGTCGGGGCACCAGAACCCGTTCTCGCGCACCGCAGCCCAGTCCCAGGCGCCGCGGTCCACCGCGTCGGCGCCGACCTGCACGAGCGCGCCGCGGATCGCCACGCCCTCGCCCAGCACGCGCCGCGCGACGGCGCCGGCGGCGACGCGCATCGCCGTCTCCCGCGCGCTCGCCCGGCCGCCGCCGCGGAAGTCGCGGATGCCGTACTTCCATTCATAGGCGATGTCGGCGTGGCCCGGGCGGAAGCTCCGCGCGATGTCGCCGTAGTCCTTGGAGCGCTGGTCCTGGTTGGTGATCTCCAGTGCGATGGGGGTGCCGGTGGTGCGCCCCTCGAAGGTGCCGGACAGGATGCGGACCTGGTCGGGCTCCTGGCGCTGCGTCACGAATTTCGAGGTGCCGGGGCGGCGGGCATCCAGGAAAGGCTGGATCCACGCCTCGTCCAGCTCCAGCCCGGGCGGGCAGCCATCCACCACGCAGCCGATCGCCGGGCCGTGGCTCTCGCCCCAGGTGGTGACGCGGAACAGGTGGCCGAAGCTGTTGTGCGACATGACGCGCAGGCATTACCCGCCGCGGCAGAGTTCCGCCAGACGGGCGGCGATGGCCACCGGGTCGCCGGCCAGGTGCAGGCGCTTGATGCGCGCGGTGCCGCCGGACCGCAGCGTGACGGCGGCGCGCCGCAGCCCGAGCGCCTGCGCCAGCAGCGCGACGACCGCCTCGTTCGCCGCGCCCTCCACCGGGGGTGCCGCGACGCGCACGCGCAGCGCCGGGCCGTCGGGAGTGTCCATCACGCCCTCCAGCGCCGCGCGCCGCGCGCCGGGGGTGACGCGGACCAGCAGGATGAGGCCGTCATCCGCGGCGCGCCAGGGGAGGTTGACCATCGGCGCGCCATCAGCACCCTTCCGCCCCCACACGCAAGGACACCGCCGGATGCTGCATTTCGAGGTCGGGGGCCGCCGCATCGCGGCCGCCATCCACACGCTGGTGATCGCCGGCTGGGCCGGGCGCGACGCGGCCGCCGTGCAGCACCACATCGACGAGCTGGCCGCCCTCGGCGTGAAGCCGCCGCGCGTGACGCCGCTGTTCTACCGCGTCTCCGCATCCCTGCTGACCCAGGCGCCGCGCGTGGACCTCGTGGGGACCGGCTCGACCGGCGAGGCGGAGGCGGTGTTCCTCCGCCTGCCGGAAGGCGACTTCATCGCCGTCGGCTCCGACCACACCGACCGCCAGGCGGAGGCCGCGGGCGTCACCTGGTCCAAGCAGATGTGCGCCAAGCCCATCAGCCGGCAGGCCTGGCGGTGGGATGCGGTGAGGGACGGCTGGGACGGGTTGCGCCTGTCCTCGCGCATCCGCCGCGGCGATGCGTGGCTGGACTACCAAGGCGGCGGCGTTTCCGGCCTGCGCCACCCGGAGGACCTGCTGGCGCGCCACCCGCTGCCGGTGGGCGGCGCGATGTTCCTCGGCACCCTGGCGGCGCATGGGCCGATCGCCTGGGCCGACGAGTTCGTCGCGCGGCTGGAGGCGCCGGGCGGCGCCGCCATCGAGTGCCGCTACGCGATGGACGCGCTGCCGTTGGACGACTGACGCGTCACTCCCAGGGGGCCTTCGCCAGCTCGCGCGCCGCGTCCATCGGCGACAGGCCGACGTCGCGCAGCATCCGCTCGTCCAGTTCCTGCAGGTGCCGGCGGGTCCGCAGCGTCCGCAGCATCGCCGCCAGGGTGGCGGCCACCGGCCGGGCGGCGCGGCGCACGGCCGGCAGGGCGAAGGGGGCGAGGTGGGCACTCATGGCGCGGGTCCTTCCGTGACTGGCCCGCGCAGCTTCCACCCTTGGCCAGCATCAGCCAAACGACTAATGTTGAAGCCTAACATCAATACGGCTGATGCCCCATGCTCCCCGCCGGCCTGGACCCCGACCTCCTGCGCTCCTTCGTGCTGATCGCCGAGGGAGACAGCATCACCGCCGCCGCGCGCAAGGTCGGCCGCACGCAATCGGCCGTGTCCATGCAGATGAAGCGGCTGGAGGAGCTGGTCGGCGGCGCGCTGCTGGCGCGCGACGCCCGCGGGCTGGAACCCACGGAAAAGGGCCGCTGGCTGCTGGAGCGCGCCCGCACCCTGCTGGCGCTGAACGAGGAGATCATCGCCCATTTCCGCGCCGCACCCCTGCGGGGCGAGGTCTGCCTCGGCAGCCCGGACGACTACGCGCTGGAATGGCTGCCCGCCGCGCTGGCCGGCTTTGGGCGCACCCATCCGGGCATCGAGGTGGAGGTGCTGTGCATGTCCTCCGAGGAACTGGTCCGCCGCCTGGCCGAGAACCGGGTGGACCTGGCGATCCTCACCGAAGGCCACGGGCATGTGGGCGAGGAGATCTGGCGCGGACCGTTGCGCTGGGTCGGCCCGGCGGGTGCGATGCTGCACCGGCGCGACCCGCTGCCGCTGGCCCTGGCCCGCGCCGGCTGCACCTGGCGCAGCGCGGCGGTGGCCGCCCTCGGCCAGGCCGGGCGGCGGGTGCGCGTGGCCTACAACTCCACCACCCAGTCGGGCTGCTTCGCTGTCGCGCTGGCCGGGTTGGCGCTCACCGTCTCCACCCCCACGCGCCTGCCGCCCGGCCTGCAATGGCTGGGCGAGGCGGAGGGCATGCCGGCCCTGCCCGACATGGGCATCCAGCTCGCCCTGTCCGACCGGATGCTGGAGCGGCGGCCGCCGCCGCACGTGGCGCGGCTTCGCGGGGTAGGCCCTACTCGGCCTCCAGCCGGGCGATGTCCTCGTCGCTGAGCCCGAAATGGTGGCCGATCTCGTGGATCAGCACGTTGCGGACCAGCGCGAACAGGTCCTCCCCCGTCTCGATCCATTCCAGCAGGATGGGCTCGCGGTAGAGCAGGATGGTGTCGGGCTCGTCCGCCACGTCGCCGGACGCCTTCTCCGTCAGGGGCACGCCGCGGTACAGGCCGGTCAGCTCCCAGGGGCTGTCCAGGCCCATGGCCTCGACGACGTCGTCCTCCGCGACCTCCTCGACGAGGATGGCGGTGCCGCGCACCATGGCGCGCAGCTCGGCGGGGATTGCGGCGAGGGCATCCTCGGCCATCTCCAGGATGTCCTCGGTGCTGGGGGGCGTTGTCGGGCGCATGGATGCGGTTTGGCATGGGAGGGTGGCGATGGTCGAGGGATTGGATGCGGCAGGCCGCGCGGGGCTGGCCGGCGCGCTGCCGCTGTGGCGCCACGACGAGGCGCGCGACGCGCTGGTGCGCGAATGGGCGTTCCGCGACTTCTCGGCCGCCTGGGGCTTCATGTCCCGCGTCGCCCTGCTGGCCGAGCAGCAGGACCACCACCCCGAATGGTCCAACGTCTACGGCCGCGTCACCATCATGCTGACCACGCATGACGCCGGCGGGCTGTCCCAGCGCGACGTGCGGCTGGCGAAGGCGATCGACGCGCTTCCCAGCGTGTGACGTTGCGCGCGGGGCCGATCTGGAACAAAGGGAGGGCGTGGACGCCGACCTCCTCTCCATCCCCGCCCGCACCGCCTCGGTGACGCGCGCCGCCATGCGCGCCTGCCTCGCGCGCGGCTGGGCGCCGGTGCTGGAGGTGCCGCTGCCCAACGGCCGGCGCGCCGACATCCTGGCGCTGCGCCCCGATGGCGGCTTCGCGATCATCGAGGTGAAGTCCTGCGCGCGGGACTTCCTGTCCGACATGAAGTGGCCCGACTACCGGGACTTCTGCGACGAGCTGCACTTCGCGGTGGACCTGGACTTTCCGCAGGACCTGCTGCCGGAGGATTGCGGCCTGTGGGTCAGCGACGGCCACGAGGCGACGGCGATCCGCGAGGCCTTCGTGCACCAGCTGCACGCCTCCCGCCGCAAGGCGCTGCTGCACCGCTTCGCTGCCGTCGCCGCCGGGCGCCTGGCCGCGGTGACCGACCCGGCCGGCGCGATGGAGCGCCGCGCAGCATTGCTGTCGGATTGACATTTCGTAATCTTCACCGATATTCGGCGGCATGTCAGCCGCGCCGCGCCTCGCCAACCTCCTGCCCCTCACGCCCTATCCCTACCAGGGCCGGCGCGACGCCTGCTGCCTGTGCGGCAGCGGCGCCAGCCTGCCGCTCGCCTCGCATGACCGCCGGCTGAAGCGCCTCACCTCCGTCGTCTGCGCGGGCTGCGGCCTGGTCCGCACCGACCCCATGCCCACCGAGGCGGAGCTGGCCGCCTACTACCGCTGGAACTACCGCGCGGACTACCAGTTCGTCGCCGGGCGGCCGCCGCGCCGGCACCTGCAACGGACCCGCGCGGAGGCGGTGCGCCGGGCCGACCTGCTCGCCCTCCCGCCCGGGGCGCGCGTGCTCGATTTCGGCAGCGGCTCCGGTGAATTCCTGGCCGAGGGGCAGCGGCGGGGCTGGACGATGCTGGGCGTCGAGCCCGGCGAGTCCTACGCCGCCCATGCCCGCGGCCTGGGCGTGCGCGTCCTGCCCGCGCTGGACCAGGCCCAGGGGCCATTCGACGCCGTCACCGCCCACCACGTGCTGGAGCACCTGCGCGACCCGCTGGCGGCGCTGCGTGCCCTCGCGGCGCTGCTGGCGCCCGGCGGCGTCGCCTACCTGTCGGTGCCCGACATGGGCCCGGCGCCGAAGCCGGCCTTCGAGCGCCTGCACTTCGCCCACGTGCACGGCTTCGTGCCCGCCACGCTCGACCTGCTGGCGGCGCGCGCCGGGCTGGTGCCGGCGCCGGGCTTCGCGCGCGACCGCACCACCTGCGTCTACGCGCGGGGCGAATCCGCGGCGGCGCCCGACCCGGCGCTGGCGCTGGCGGTGCGCGCGGGCTTCAACGCGGTGCACCCGCTGCGCCACGTGCTCACGCTCGGCTGGCTGCCGCCCATGCTGCGCCGCCTGTCGCGCGACGTGCGGGACACGTTGCGCCCCCTGCGCTGACCGGCGCATCATCGGGGCATGACACGGCCCGCCCTCGCTGCCCTCCTGCTGCTCGCCCTGCCCGCCGGGGCGCAGACCGGCGACCTGGAGCTGGGCGAGCGGCTGGCCCGGCAATGGTGCGCCAACTGCCACGCCGTCGCGCCCGGCATGGCGCCGCCCACTGGCGACGCCGCGCCGCCTTTCGCCGCCATCGCCCCGCGCGCCACGGCGGAGGGGCTGCGCGCCTTTCTCGCCCTGCCCCACCCCGACATGCCCGACCACCGCCTGTCCCGCGCCGAGGCCGACGCGGTGATCGCCTGGCTGCTGGCCCAGCGGCGCTGAGCAGGGCATCCTGCGCGCCGAAAGGAACCACGATGCCGAGCAACACCGACGCCGTCTGGACCCATGTGGACGCGAAGCAGGAGGAGGCGATCGCCCTTTCCGACCGCGTCTGGGCCACGCCCGAGCTGGCCTACGCGGAAACCAAGTCCGCCGCCGAGCACACCGCCTTCCTCCACGCCCAGGGCTTCCGCGTCACCGAGCACCTGGCCGGCATCCCCACCGCCATGATGGGCGAGGCGGGCGAGGACGGCCCGGTCATCGCCATCCTGGGCGAGTTCGACGCCCTGCCCGGCCTGAGCAACGAGGCCGGCGTGGCCGAGCACCGGCCGGTTCCGGGCGACGGCAACGGCCATGCCTGCGGCCACAACCTGCTGGGCGCGGCCTCGCTGCTCGCCGCCACCGCGGTGAAGGACTGGCTGGCGGCGAACGGCTTGAAGGGCCGCGTGCGCTACTACGGCTGCCCAGCGGAGGAAGGGGGCGCCGCCAAGGGCTTCATGGCCCGCGCGGGGCTGTTCGACGACGTGGACATCGCCGTGTCCTGGCACCCCTCCTCCTTCGCCGGCGTGAACGAGCCGCTGTCGCTGGCCAACACGCGCATCGACTTCACCTTCCACGGCCGCGCCTCGCACGCCGCCGCCTCGCCGCACCTGGGCCGCTCGGCGCTGGATGCGGTGGAGCTGATGAGCGTGGGCGTGAACTACCTGCGCGAGCACGTGCCGCAGGAAAGCCGCATCCACTACGCCTATCTCGACGCCGGCGGCGTGGCGCCGAACGTGGTGCAGGCGAAGGCGAAGGTGCGCTACCTGATCCGCGCCGCCAACGTGGACGACCTGACGCGCCTGGTCGCCCGCGTGCGCAAGGTGGCCGACGGCGCGGCGCTGATGACCGAGACGCGGGTGGAGACGCGGGTGATCTCCGCCGTCTCGAACCTGCTGGGCAACCGGCCGCTGGAGGAGCTGATGCAGGGCGCCTTCGAACGCCTCGGCCCGCCCGCCTTCGACGCCGCCGACCACGCCCGCGCCGCGCAGTTCCAGGCGACGCTGAGCGAGGAGGACGTGGCCACCGCCTTCCGCAAGGTGGGCCTGCCGCGCAGCGACAAGCCGCTGACGGACGCGGTGGTGCCGCTGGACAGCGCGCGCGCGCCGATGATCGGCAGCACGGATGTGGGCGACGTGTCGTGGAAGGTGCCGACCGTGCAGGCGCGGGGGGCGACGCACGCCATCGGCACGCCGCTGCATTCCTGGCAGGCGACGGCGCAGGGCACCCTGCCGCACGCGCACAAGGGCATGGTCCACGTGGCGAAGGTGATGGCGAGCACCGTGGCCGACGCGCTGTCGCGGCCGGAGGTGATCGCCGCGGCCAAGGCGGAGCACCATGCGAAGACGGGCGGAGTCTACACCTGCCCGCTGCCGGCGGACGCCACGCCGCCGATCGGGATGAGCCTGGCGGTCTGACCGCCTACTCGTTCCGCAGCCCCAGCGCGCGGACGGTGCCGCCGACCACGCGCACCTGCTCCGCCACGAAGGCCTGGTGCGCCTCGGCGCTCATCGCCTCCGGGCGGATGCCGACGGTGGCGAGGCGCGCGGCGAAGGCCGGGTCCGCCAGCGCCGCCGCCACCTCGCCGTGCAGCCGCGCGGCCAGCGGCGCCGGCAGCCCGGCGGGTGCCGCGAGGCCCAGCCAGTTGCCGGCCACAAGGGCGGGCAGGCCCACCTCCGCCACCGCCGGGACATCCGGCAGGCTGGGCTGGCGCTCGCCCGCCGTCACCGCGAAGCCGCGCAGGCGGCCGGCGCGGATGCCCTCCACGTTGTCAGGCAGCGGGTCGAAGGACAGCATGATGGCCCCGCCCAGCAGGTCCGCCTGCATGGGCTGGGAGCCGCGATACGGCGCGTGCACCAGCGGGATGCCCGATTGGGCCGAGAACATCGCACCCGTGACGTGGCCGACCGAGCCGACGCCGGACGACCCATAGGCCACCGGGTTCGGCTGCGCCCGCAGCCAGGCCACGAGGCCCGCCATGTCGCGCGCCGGGATGCCGGCATTGCCCACCACCACCATCGGCGTCGCGCCGATATGGGCCACATGCGTGAAGGACCGCACGGGGTCGTAGCCCGGGTTGGCGTAGAGCGGCGGCGAGGTGACGATGGGGGCCGTGTTGGACAGCATCAGCACGGTGCCATCCGCCGGCTGCTGCGCCACATGCGCCGCGGCCAGCGTTCCGCCGGCGCCGGGGCGGTTGTCCACCATCACGCGCTGGCCGAGGCGCGGCGTCATGAAGTCCGCCAGCAGCCGGGCCACGATGTCCGACGCGCCCCCGGGCGGGAAGGTGACGACCAGGCGGATCGGCCGGGTGGGCCATTCCTGGGCAAAGGCGGGGCGGAGCTGCGCAAGCGACAGGCAGCCCAGCGCCAGGGAACGGCGGGTGATCATGGCTTCGGCCTCCTCGGATGCCGGCTCCATGCAAGGGGCGCGCCAGCCTTCAACACCCGTGGAAGCCTGCCCCCTCGATCGGCGCGAACTCCACCACGCCCAGCACCGCCCCGCGCTCCATCACGAAGGCGGCGCCCTCGGGAAAGGCGCGGCCGCCGGCCACGGCGTCGCCCAGCACCATGATGGCTGGCGTGCGGTGGCCGACCAGCACGCGCACCACTCCCGCGGGCACGGGGGCCGCAAGCAGGCGGCGGTGCTCGGCCAGCACCCAGTCCAGGCGCGCCTCGCTGAAGTCGTCGGCCAGCAGGGAGTCCGTCACCTGCACGGCGTCGGCCCCCAGCATCGCCTCCGCCGTGTCGCGCGCGCGGAAGACCGGGCCGGCCAGCGCCGGGCGCTCCACCGCGATGCCGAGTGCGGCCATGCGCTCGCCGATCGCGCGCGCCTGCTGGCGCCCGCGCGGGGAGATGTTGCGCTGCCCCTCGCGGTCGCCCACGCGGAAGGAGCGGTCGCAGGGCTCGCCCAGCGTGTCGGCGTGGCGGAAGAACAGGGTGACGCCGCCAGCGCGGAGGCGCGCCAGCAGGGGGGCGGCTTCCGGCGCGTCCCAGCGCAGCGGGCGCGGGCGCTCCTGCGCGAAGGCGGCGGTGGGGAGGACCAGCAGGGCGCGGCGCAGCATCAGGCCAGCATGGCGCGCCCCGGTGGACAGCGCCAAGCCCCGGCGTAAGCTGCCCCGGAATGGGGAGGCCGGCATGGCGGATGAGTTCGACTACGTGATCGTGGGCTGCGGCGCCGCCGGCTCGCTGCTGGCCGCCCGGCTCTCCGAGGACCCGGCCGTGACGGTCTGCGTGCTGGAGGCGGGGCCGCCCGACCGCTCCCCCTGGATCCACCTGCCCGCCGGCTTCATCAAGATGCTGAAGGACCCCGGCTTCACCTGGCAGTTCTCCACCGAGCCCACGGCGAACACCGGCGGGCGGCGCATCGCCACCGTGCAGGGGCGCACGCTGGGCGGCTCCTCCTCCATCAACGGCATGATCTACAACCGCGGCCAGCCGGGCGACCTGGACAGCTGGGCGCAGAAGGGCAACCGCGGCTGGGGCTACGCCGACTGCCTGCCCTACTACATGCGCACCGAGCGCCGCATCGGCTTCGGCAGCGACGAGCGGCGGGGGCGCGCGCAGGGCATCCCCATCACCGACATGGACTGGTTCCACCCGGTGAGCGAGGCCTTCATCGCCGGCTGCGAATCCCTCGGCATCCCGCGCAACCCCGACTACAATTCCGGCGACCAGGCCGGCGTCGGCTATTACCAGCGCGCCATCCTGAACGGCAGGCGGGTCTCGGCCTACCGCGCCTTCCTGCACGGCGCGCTGGCCCGCAGGAACCTGGAGCTGCGGACCAACGCCCGAGCATCCGAGATCGTGCTGGAGGGCAAGCGGGCCGTGGGCGTGCGCTACGGCCGCGCGCGCGGCGGGCCGGCGACGGAGGTGCGGGCGCGGCGCGAGGTGATCCTTTCCGGCGGCACCGCCAACACGGCGCGCCTGATGCAGGTCAGCGGCATCGGCCCGCGCTGGATCACCGACCTGGGCGTGGAGCTGCGCCACGAGCTGCCCGGCGTGGGCGAGAACTTCCGCGACCACTACGCATCGCGCTTCGTGATGCGCGCGCGCCCCGGCGTGCTGACGCTGAACGAGATGTCGCGCGGGCTGCGCCTGGCCGACCAGCTGCTGAAATGGGGCACCGGGCGGCCCAACATCCTCGCCACCTCGCCCTCCCACGTCCACGTGTTCTGGAAGAGCTTCGAGGGGCTGGACCAGCCGGACCTGCAATGCGTCTTCACGCCCGGCTCCTACAAGGAGGGCATGGTCTACGTCCTGGACGACTACCCGGGCGTCACCGCCGGCGCCTGGCAGCACCGGCCCGAAAGCAAGGGCTGGGTACGCGCGCGCTCGCGCGACGTGTGGGAGGATCCGGAGATCCAGCCCAACTACCTGAGCGACCCGATGGACGTGCGCGTCCACCTGGGCGGCATGCGGCTGCTGCGGCGGATGCTGGGCACGCCGCAGATGCAGGCGGTGCTGGAATGCGAGACGCTGCCCGGCCCCGCCGTGCAGTCGGACGACGAGCTGCTGGATTTCGCGAAGAAGAATGGCAGCACCACCTACCACCTCATCGGCACCTGCCGCATGGGGCCGGAGGGCGACCCGATGGCCGTGGTGGACGACCGGTTGCGGGTGCGCGGCCTCCAGGGGCTGCGGGTGGTGGACGCTTCAGTGATGCCCAGCATGACCAGCGCCAACACCTACGCCACCACGCTGATGATAGCCGAGAAGGCCAGCGACTTCATCCGCGGGCGCGAGGCGGTGGCGGCGTAACCGCCGGCCGCGCGCGGGGTTGGCAGGGGATGTGCGGGCGCTACCTCCTCCATCGGCCGAACGCGGAGATCGCGGCGTATTTCGGCGTGGCGGGGCCGGTGCCGAACTGGCCGCCCTCCTTCAACATCGCGCCCACGCAGCAGGCCCCGGTGGTGCGCCGCCACCCGGAGACGGGCGAACGCCACCTGGACATGCTGCAATGGGGCCTGGTGCCCTACTGGGCGAAGGACGCGAAGGGCGGGGCGCGGCTGATCAACGCGCGGGCCGACGGCATCAGGCAGAAGCCCTCCTTCCGCGAGGCGTTCCGCCGCCGCCGCTGTCTGGTGCCGATGGACGGCTTCTACGAGTGGCACCAGGGCGCGGACGGACGCAAGCAACCCTATGCCGCGGCGCTGCGCGACGGCGCGCCGATGGCCGCGGCCGGGCTGTGGGAAGGCTGGAAGGCGGAGGACGGGACCTGGCTGCGGACCTATTCGGTCGTCACCACCGATTCGGCCGGGCGGCAGGCCAAGCTGCACCACCGCATGCCGGTCCTGCTGCCCCGCGCCGCCTGGCCCGCCTGGCTGGGCGAGCGCGAGGTGGGGGAGGAGGCGCTGGCGGCCCTGCTGGCGCCGCTGGACGATTCGCTGCTGGCCTTCTGGCCGGTGCAGCCGCGCGTCGGCAAGGTGGCCGAGAACGACGCGGGGCTGCTGGAACGCTACGGCGACGCGCCGCCGGTCGAGGGGCTGATGGACGACCGGCCGTAGCGCCATTGGCCGCGCACGGCGCGGCCCACCGGCCGGAAGGAGCGCCCGGTACGCCAGCGGCCGGCCGAAGCCAGGCCGGGCGGCTGCCCGGCCCCCAGGGGAACCTCAGCTCTTCACGTCGTTCGCCGCCTCGGGGCGGATCACGCTCGCGATGGTCCCGCGCAGCACGGTGATGCGCAGGCTGGGCGCGATCTCGACCTCGATCTTGTCGTCGCCGTCCGTGGCCTTCTTGACCACGCCCAGCACGCCGCCGCCGGTGATCACCTCGTCGCCGCGCTTCAGGCTGGTCAGCATGGCGTTGCGCTCCTTCATCTTCTTCTGCTGCGGGCGGATCAGCAGGAAGTAGAAGACGACGAAGATGAGCAGCAGCGGCAGCAGCTGCATGACCACGGCGCCGGCGCCGGCGGTCGCGTCCTGGGCATAGGCGGGGGAGATGAACATCGGGCCTCGCGGGGGGTGAAGGGGTCGGGGCCGCATCTGGCCTGCCCCGGGCCTTGCGTCAACCGCAGGGCGGGGCTTCAACCGCCGCATGGACGCCGCCCTCCTTTCCCGCATCGCCGAGGCGCTTGAACGCCTTTCCCCGCCCCCTGCCCCGCCGCCGCGGCTGGAGGGGGCCGACGCCTTCGTCTGGCAGCCGCCGCACACGCTGCGCCCGGTGGCGCAGGTGTCGCGCGTCGAGATCGGCCTGCTCCAGGGCGTAACGCAGCAGCGCGAGATCATCCTGGAGAACACGCTGCGCTTCGCGCGCGGGTACCCGGCGAACAACGCCATGCTCTGGGGCGCGCGCGGCATGGGCAAGTCCTCCCTGGTGAAGGCGGCGCATGCCGAGGCGAACCGCGCCCACCCCGGCACGCTGGCGCTGATCGAGATCCACCGCGAGGACATCCGCACCCTGCCCGAGCTCCTGGGCTTCCTGCGCGCGCAGGAACGCCGCGCCCTGGTGTTCTGCGACGACCTGTCCTTCGAGAAGGAGGACGCCGACTACAAGGCGCTGAAATCCGTGCTCGATGGCGGCATCGAGGGGCGGCCGGCCAACGTGCTCTTCTACGCCACCTCCAACCGCCGCCACCTGATGCCGCGCGACATGATCGAGAACGAGCGCTCCACCTCCATCAACCCCAACGAGGCGGTGGAGGAGAAGGTCTCGCTGTCGGACCGCTTCGGCCTGTGGGTCGGCTTCCACAACTGCGACCAGCCGACCTTCTTCGCGATGATCGAGGGCTACGCCGCCGCGATGGGCCTTTCGCTCGAACCATCCGAGTTGCGCCGCATGGCGGTGGAGTGGAGCGTCACCCGCGGCGGCCGCTCGGGCCGCGTGGCTTGGCAGTTCATCCAGGACCTGGCAGGCCGGATGGGCAAGGCGGGGTGACGTTCCTCGGGACGCCGGGGAACCCCGCGCGCATGGCGGCGTTCGCAGCCATGCCGATCTTCGCAAGGACGCACCCCGCGTGACACCAGGACACCGCCGCGCGATCGAGGCCGCGCACCGCGCCGCGGCCGGCATGCAGTGATCAAGCCGGCGCGGCGCGACGCGCGGGGGCGCTTCCGCAACCCCGACGATTCGCCGGCCGGCGAGCAGATGCGCGCCTTCTGGGCCTGGATGAAGGACGGCCCCGGCCGCCCCTGGCCCAAGCCCCCGCCCGACCCGCCGCAGCCCGCCCCGCCGCGCGCCGCCCCGCCCGCCCACGCGGCGCTGACCTTCATCGGCCAGGCCACCTTCGCCCTGCGGCTGGCGGATGGCCGCGTGGTGATGTTCGACCCCATCTTCTCCGACCGCTGCTCGCCCTTCCAATGGGTGGGTCCGAAGCGCGCCCGCCCGCCCGCCTGGCGCCCGGCGGATTGGGAGCGGGTGGACGTGGTCTGCGTCTCGCACGCGCATTGGGACCACATGGACGGACCGTCCCTGCGCGAGCTGCACCGCCGCTTCCAGCCATTGGTGCTGACCGGGCTGGGCAACCGCGCCAACCTGCTGCGCGAAGGCATCCTGGACTGCGTGGAACTCGACTGGGGGCAGTCGCATCCCCTCCCCGGCGGGCACCGCGCGACCTTCGTGCCGATGCGCCATTTCTCCACCCGCTGGGGCCATGACCGGGCGATGGCGCTGTGGGGCGGCTTCGCGCTGGAATTGGCCGGTGGCGGGCGCATCCTGCATTGCGGCGACACCGCCTGGGGCGAGCACCTGGCGGCGATCGGCGCGCATTTCGGCGGCTTCGACGCGGCGATGATCCCCATCGGCGCCTGCGAGCCGGCCTGGTTCATGCAGACCGTCCACATCGGCCCCGAGCAGGCGGTGGAGGCGCAGCGGGCGCTGCGTGCCCGCACGGCGCTGGCCATGCACCACGGCACCTTCAAGCTGACGCGCGAGCCGATGGACGACCCGCCCAGGCGCCTGCTGGCCGCCCGCGGCGACCAGGATTTCCGGGTGCCCGCCTTCGGCGAGACGGTGCTGGTGCCGCTTCAGAAGCCGTAGAGCGCGGCCGGGTTGTCCACCAGCACGCGCCGCCAGTCGCCGTCGGTCCAGTCGTGCAGCCAGTCCAGCAAGGTGCCGTCATCCAGCATCTCCGCCTCGGTCCGGAAGCCGGTATGCGGCCAGTCGGTGCCCCAGACGCAACGCCCGGGCGCGGCGGCCAGCAGGGCGCGGGCGAGCGGCGCCACGTCGCCGTAGGGCGGGCTGGAGGCGCGGTAGCCGGACAGCTTCACCCAGGCGCGCCCCGTGTCCAGCAGGCGCAGCGCTGCGCGCATGGCGGGGCTGCCGGCGCCGTCGCGGGCCTTGGCGCCGCCCAAGTGGTCCAGCACCACCGGCACCGGCAGGGCCGCGAGGCGGTCGGCCAGCGCCGGCAGGTCGTTCGTGAACACCTGGATGTGCCAGCCCAGCGGCGCGATGCGCCTGGCCAGCGCCTCCAGCGCATCCAGCGGCGCGCCGTTGCCGGACACGGCGTTGAAGCGCACCCCCACCGCGCCGCCGCGCGAGAGGGCCGGCAGGTCGGCGGCGTCGTCCACCACCACCACGGCGCGGGAGGCGGCGGGGCCGAGGCGCTGGACGGCGTCCATCGTCACCGCGTTGTCCGTGCCCGAGACGCTGGCGGTGACGATCACGCGGCGCTCCAGCCCCAGCGTCGCGGCCATGTCCTCGTAGTGCCGCACGCTCGCCTCGGGCGGGGTGTAGGGCCGGTTCGCGTCCAGCGGAAAGCGGCCGTAGGGGCCGAAGACGTGGAAGTGGCAGTCGCATGCGCCTGGCGGCGCGCGGTGGCGCGGCGGGGTGGTGCGGGGCTTGGCGGGGGCGCAGTCGGGGGTCATCCTGCCCGCATTCTCAAGGAGGAAGCGCATGACGGGCAAGGTGGCGGTGGTGACGGGCGCGGGGACGGGCATCGGCCGGGCGGTGGCGGTGACGCTGCTGAAGGCGGGCTACCGCGTGGCGCTGGCCGGCCGGCGCGCCGAGCCGCTGGAGGAGACGGCGCAGTTGGGCGGCGGCGAGGCGCTGTGCGTGCCGACCGACGTGGCCGACGCCGGGTCGGTCGCGGCGCTCTTCGCCGCCGTGGAGGGCAAGTGGGGCCGGCTGGACCTGCTGTTCAACAACGCCGGGCTGAACGCCCCGGGCGTGCCCTTCGACGAGCTGCCGCTGGAGAAGTGGCGCGAGATCGTGGACGTGAACCTCACCGGTTCCTTCCTCTGCGCCCAGCACGCCTTCCGGATGATGAAGGCCCAGTCGCCACAGGGTGGGCGGATCATCAACAACGGCTCGATCAGCGCGCACGCCCCGCGGCCGGACAGCGCGCCCTACACCGCCACCAAGCACGCCATCACGGGGCTGACCAAGTCCCTGGCGCTGGACGGGCGGGGCTTCGGCATCGCGGCGGGCCAGGTGGACATCGGCAATGCCGCCACGCCGATGACGCAGCGCATGCAGAAGGGCGTGAAGCAGGCCAACCGCGAGATCAAGGTGGAGCCCACCATGGACGTGCAGAACGTGGCCGACGCCGTGCTGTTCATGGATGGCCGCACGGCGGAGGCCAACGTGCTGTTCATGACGATCAAGGCGACGGAGATGCCCTTCGAGGGCCGCGGCTAAGGCTGCGCGGCCGATGGACGCCCCGGGCTACGTCCTCCGACGATCGGGCGCGCTCAGGCGCGCTTCCTCGCCGGCTGCGCGAAGTCCAGCGCGGCCAGCAGCGCCTCGGCCCCCTTCGTCGCCTGCATGATGCGGGCGCGCAGCGGGTCGCGCGGCGCGGGGGGCGTGCGCGCCAGCAGGTCGCGGATGGCGGCGTCCCTTGCCGCCTCCGAGGATGAATCCAGGGAAGCCATGATGCGCAGTGAACGCCCCCGCGACCGTGACGGTTGCGCTACCGCCCGGTGAAGGACGCGTCACGCTTGCCCAGCATCGCCGCCACCGCCTCCCGGTGGTCCTCCGTCTCCTGCGCGATGGCCTGGTAGGCGGCGCTCAGCTCCAGCAGCGAGGGCAGCGACATGTGCTGCCCCTCGCGCAGCAGGCGCTTGGTCATCCGCAGGACGGTGGGCGGGTTGCGGGTGATGCGCGCGGCGAGCGCCCGGGCCGCCGGCAGCAGCTCCCCATGCGGCACGACGCGCGAGACCAGCCGGGCCTCCAGCGCCTGGTTCGCATCCAGCGGGTCGCCGGTGAAGGACATCTCGGCGGCCACCGACAGGCCGACGGCGCGCGGCAGCAGCCAGGCGCCGCCATCGCCCGGCACGATGCCGACGCGCACGAAGGATTCCGCGAAGACCGCCTTCTCGGACGCGATGCGGATATCGCACATGCAGGCGAGGTCCAGCCCCGCGCCGATGGCGGGGCCGTTCACCGCGGCGATCGTCGGCACGTCCAGCTCCCACAGGGCCAGCGGGATGCGCTGGATGCCCTGGCGGTAGTTCTCGCGCATCCGGGCCGGCCCGTCGGCCTCCATGATGCCGGTCCGGTCGCGCATGCCCTTCAGGTCGCCCCCGGCGCAGAAGGCCGGGTCGGCGCCGGTGACGATTACGCAGCGCACGCTGGCGTCGCGCGCGATGCGCCGGCAGGCGGCCTCCACCTCCTCGCAATCGGCGAAGGAGGAGATGGCGTTGCGCCGCCCGGGCGCGTCCAGCGTCAGGATGGCGAGGTGGCCGTCCTGCTCGATCCTCAGGAAGCTCATGCGCCCGTCTCCGTCACGTCGCGGGCGGTGAGTTCCGCCCAGAATCGCTCGCCGCCCCAGCCCATCGCGGTGCGGCCCAGCTCGGCGGCCCAGGCGCGCTCGGTGCCGCCCTCCTCGCGCCAGGACCACAGGCGGCGGGTGAGGTGGTGCAGGCCGTGATCCTCGGTGATGCCGATGGCGGCGAAGACCTGGTGGACCGTGGCCGCACCCAGCGTCGCCGCCTCGCCGGCGACGACCTTGGCGCAGGCGATCTCGAACGCCGCGCCGTCCAGGCCGCGCGAATCGGCGGCGCGGGCGGCGGTGGCGACGGCCACGGAAGCGGCCGCGACCTCGGCCGCGGTGGCTGCAAGCTGCTGCTGCACCGCCTGGAACTTGCCGATCGGGCGGCCGAATTGCCGGCGCGTGTTGGCCCAGTCCACCGCCAGGGCCAGCGCCGCCTCCAGCGCGCCCGCCATCTGCGCGGCGCGCAACAAGGCCAGGCCCAGCAGGCCGGCGCGGCCGTTGCCGATCAACCCGCGCGCGCAGGGCGCGCCGGGGGCCATGCGGTCGCGCGGCTCGCGGCCCAGATTGGCGCCATGTTCGGCCACGGCGGCGGGGTGCAGCGCCACGCGCGCGCCCTCGGCCAGCACCAGGCGCCGGGCGTGGCGGCCGAAGGGGGCGGGCCCGCCCAGCGAGAGCGCCAGCACGCCGTCCGGCACCTCGATGCCCGCATCGGCCAGCAGCCGGGCGGCGAGCATGGCCTCGCCCAGCGGCGCCGGCGCGCCGTGGCGGCCCAGCACTTGCCACAGGGCCGCCGCATCGCCCCAGGACAGGCCGACGCCGCCCCGCGCCTCGGGCACCAGGGCCAGCGTCAGCCCCTGTTCCTCCAGCGCGGCCCACAGCGCCGCGGGCCACTCGCCGGCCTCCACCGCGCGCAGGGCGGCGGGGCCGGCGTGTCCGGCCAGCAGGCGGTCGAGCTGCTCGACCAGGATGGAGCGCAGTTCGCTCATCAGCGAAGCCCCAGGTCGCGGGCGATGATGCCGCGCAGGATCTCGCGCGTGCCGCCGCGCAGGCTGAAGGTGGGTGCGAGCATGGTGAGCGTGCCGAGCATGCGGTCCAGCTCCGCCGGCCGCGCCTCCGGGTCCAGCAGGCCGCGCAGTGCCTCGGGCAGCGCCTGCTCGAAGCTGTTGCCGGCGTCCTTCACCAGCGCGGCCTCCACCGCCGGGTCCTCGCCGCCGCCCAGCATGCCGGAGACGCTGAGCGACATGGCGCGCAGCGTGGCCAGCCGCGCCACCAGCCGCCCCGCCTGGGGCGCGGCCTCCGGCGGCAGGGCGCCGAGTGCCGCGGTGAAGGCGGGGAAGGAGGACAGCACGCGGTCCGGCCCCGAGCGCTCGAAGGCCAGCTCGCTGGTCGCCTGCGACCAGCCCTCCCCTTCCTCGCCCAGCAGGTCCTCGGCATCCAGGCGCACGCCGTCGAAGGTCACCTCGTTGAAGCTCTCGTGCCCCTCCAGGTCGCGGATCGGGCGGATGGTGATGCCGGGGCGCTTCAGGTCCACCAGGAACTGCGACAGCCCGGCATGGCGCGCCCCGCCCTCGGGCGCGGGCGAGGTGCGGACGAGGGCGATCATGTAGTCCGACAGGTGGGCGAAGGTGGTCCAGATCTTGCGGCCCTCCAGCACCCAGCCGGCGCCGTCGCGCGTCGCCTTGGTGCGGAGGCTGGCGAGGTCGCTGCCGGAATCGGGCTCGGACAGGCCGATGCAGAAGGCCAGCTCCCCGCGCGCGATGCCGGGCAGGATGCGGTGCTTCAGTTCCTCGCTACCCAGGCGCAGGATCAGCGGGCCGGACTGGCGGTCGCCGATCCAGTGCGCGCCGACCGGGGCGCCCGCGGCCAGCAGCTCCTCCAGCACCACCACGCGCTCCATGGCGCTGCGCGCGCCGCCGCCGTATTCGCGCGGCCAGGTCATGCCGATCCAGCCCTGTTCACCCAGCGCGCGGGAGAAGTCGCGGTCGAAGCCCATCCAGGAGCGGGCGCGGCCCTCGGGCGTCCATCCCGGCGCGTGGCGCGCGATGAAGGCGCGCACGTCGTGGCGCAGGGCCGTGGCGTCGGGCAGGTCCGGCAGGTCGAAGCGCATCGCGTTTCCTCGTTGGGCGCAACGCTACGCGCCGCGGGCGGCCGCGCAACCCCCCTTCCCTTTCGCCGCCCGCTGCCGCAGCTTCGCCGCCGATCGAGGGGAACGACCAATGGAGCAGTTCGGCATCGGCCAGCCCGTGCGGCGCAAGGAGGATGTGCGCCTGCTGACCGGCCAGGGCCACTTCACCGACGACATGGTGCGGCCGGGCATGGCGCATGCGGCGGTGCTGCGCTCGCCCCACGCCCATGCGCGGATCGTGGCGATGGACGTGGCGGCGGCGCGCGCCGCGCCCGGCGTGCTGCTGGTGCTGACCGGCGCGGACGCCATGGCCGACGGGCTGGGGCTGCTTCCGGTGCAGGTGGAGGTGCCGGGGGTGGACGGCCAGCCGCTGTGGTGCCCGCCGCGGCCGATCCTGCAATCCGACGCCGTGCGCTTCGTGGGCGACCCGGTGGCGCTGGTGGTGGCCGAGACGCGCGCCCAGGCGCTGGATGCCTGCGAGCTGGTGGAGGTGGAGTACGACCCCCTGCCCTCCGTCACCGACACCGCCGCCGCGCTGGATGCCGACGCCCCGGTGATCTGGCCGGAGCGCGGCTCGAACCTCTGCGTCCATTGGTCGAGCGGGCGGGAGGCGGAGGCGCAGGCGGCCTTCGCGGCCGCGCACCGCACGGTGTCGGTGCGGCTGGTGAACAACCGCGTGGTCGGCAACCCCATGGAGCCGCGCGTGGCGCTGGGCGAGTGGGACGGGGAGCGCTGGACGTTGACCAGCCCGACGCAGGGCGTGGTGCGCGTGCGCGAGGGGCTGGCGAAGTTCGTCTTCAAGGTGGGGCTGGAGAAGCTGCGCGTGGTGTCGCCCGACGTGGGCGGCGGCTTCGGGCTGCGCGGCAAGATCTTCCCGGAGTCCGCCATGGTTCTTTGGGCGGCGAAGCGGCTCGGCCGCCCGGTGAAATGGCTGGCGGGCAGGACGGAAACCTTCGTGAGCGACCCGCACGGCCGCGACCACGCCACCGAGGCCGGGATGGCCTTCGACGCGGACGCGCGCATCCTGGGCATGAAGGTGGACACCATCGCCGCCATGGGCGCGTACCTGCTGGATTTCGGGCCGCGCGTGCCCACCGTGGCCGGCGGGCGCATCCAGGGCACGGTCTACGACATGCAGGCGGTGAACGTGCAGGTGCGCTGCGCCTTCACCAACACCGTGCCGACCGACGCCTATCGCGGCGCCGGCCGGCCCGAGACGGCCTACGTGATCGAGCGCCTGCTGGACCAGGGGGCGGCCGCCTTCGGCATCGCACCAGAAGAGATCCGCCGGCGCAACTACGTGCGGCCGGACCAGATCCCCTACCGCAACTGCGCCGGCAACGAGATCGACAGCGGCGAGTTCGCGGCCACCCAGGACCAGGCGCTGGCGCTGATGGGCTGGGACGGCTTCGCGGTGCGCCGCGCGGAGTCCATCGCGCGCGGCAAGCTGCGCGGGCGGGGCATCGGCTACTTCATCGAGGCCAGCGGTGGCCAGCCGGCCGAATGGTCGCGCATCCGCGTCACCGAGGCGGGCGAGGCGCTGGTGCATGTCGGCACCTTCAGCCACGGCCAGGGGCACGAGACGGCCTTCGCGCAGCTCGCCCACGCGAAGCTGGGCATCCCCTTCGACAAGGTGCGCCTCGTGCAGGGCGATTCCGACCTGGTGCCCTCGGGCGGCGGCACCGGCGGTTCGCGCTCCTCGCAGATGGGCGGCGTGGCGGTGACGCGGGCTGCGTCGATGGTGCTGGAGGCGGCCAGGCGCCTGGCAGCCGAGCGGCTGGAATGCGCCGAGGCCGACATCGAACACCATGGCGAGCGCTTCACCATCGCCGGCACCGACCGCTCCGTCACCTGGGGCGAGCTGGCGGCCGGCGGCGCGCTGGACGAGCAGCTGGTCTACAAGCGCAGCACCGAATGCAACTTCCCCAATGGCTGCCACCTGGCCGAGGTGGAGGTGGACCCGGAGACGGGCGTGGTGGAGCTGGTGCGCTACGCCGCGGTGGACGATGTGGGCGTGCCGCTGAACCCGATGCTGGTGCACGGCCAGTGCCATGGCGGCATCGTCGCCGGCATCGGCCAGGCGATGCTGGAGCACACGGCCTACGACCCCGAGTACGGCCAGCTGGTCAGCGCCTCCTTCCAGGACTACGCGCTGCCGCGCGCGGCCGACGTGCCGGACCTCATGGTGGGGCTGAACGTGGTGCCCTGCCCGTCGAACGACCTGGGCGTGAAGGGCGCGGGTGAAGGGGGCGCCTGCGGGGCGCCGCCGGCCATCATCGGCGCGGTCTGCGACGCGCTGGGGGTGGCGCACCTGGACATGCCGCTGACGCCCGAGCGGGTGTGGCAGGCCATGCGGCGCGCGGCGGAATAGGCCGGGCACGCTTGCCGCCCCGAAGCGGCGGGTCTAGGGTCCGCCGCGTTTTTCCCTGGCCACCGGAAGGCCCCCCATGCACCTCACCGCCGAGCGGCTCGACCGCATCTCCCCCTCCCAGACCATCGCCATCACGGCGAAGGCGCGCGCGCTGAAGGCGGCGGGGAAGAACGTCATCAGCCTCTCGGTCGGCGAGCCGGATTTCGACACGCCCCAGAACATCAAGGACGCTGCCATCGCCGCCATCCAGCGCGGCGAGACGAAGTACACCGACGTGGCCGGCACCGTGGCGCTGCGCAAGGCGGTCTGCGAGAAGTTCAAGCGCGACAACGGCGTGGAATACGCGCCCGAGGAGATCATCGTCACCACCGGCGGCAAGCAGGTGATCTTCAACGCGCTGATGGCCACGATCGACAAGGGCGACGAGGCGATCATCCCCACGCCGTGCTGGGTGTCCTACCCCGACATCGTGGCCCTGGCCGAGGGCACGCCGGTCTTCGTGCCCTGCGGCCCGAACAGCGGCTTCAAGATGACGGCCGAGCAGCTCGAGGCCGCCATCACGCCCAGGACGAAGTGGCTGATCCTCAACAACCCCTCCAACCCCACGGGTGCGGCCTATTCGGCCGAGGAGCTGAAGGCGCTGACGGACGTGCTGCTGCGCCACCCGCAGGTGTGGATCTTCACCGACGACATCTACGAGAAGCTGACCTATGGCGGCTTCAAGTTCGCGACGGTCGTGCAAGTGGAGCCCCGGCTGCGCGAGCGCACGATCACGATGAACGGCTGCTCCAAGGGCTACGCCATGACCGGCTGGCGCATCGGCTTCGCCGGCGCGCCCGTGGCGCTGATCAAGGCCATGGACAAGCTCCAGGGGCAGAGCACGTCCAACACCAGCAGCATCAGCCAGGCCGCGGCGGTCGAGGCGCTGTCCGGCCCGCAGGAGAGCGTGGACGCCATGGGCGCCGTGTTCGAGCGCCGGCGCGACCTGGTGGTGAGGATGCTGAACGAGGCGAAGGGCCTGCATTGCCTGACGCCCGAGGGCGCCTTCTACGTCTTCCCCTCCGTGGCCGGCTGCATCGGCAAGACCACGGCCGGCGGGCGCAGGATCGACTCCGACGAGGCCTTCGTGGAGGCGCTGCTGGAGGAGGAGGGCGTGGCCGGCGTGCACGGCTCGGCCTTCATGTATCCCGGGCATTTCCGCGTGTCCTACGCCACGGACGACGCGACGCTGGTGGACGCCTGCACGCGCATCCAGCGCTTCTGCGCGGGCATGAGCTGAAGCTCCACTTGCGGAGCGCGCGCGCCGGGGTCTAGCCTTCCTCCCAACGATACGAGGGAGGGCGGCCGGGATGATGGCGCGCAAGTGGTTCCGCATGGGCGACGCCGCCTGATGGCGAGCGTGGCATTCCGCGACGTGCGCAAGAGCTTCGGCTCGACGCACGTCCTGCACGGCGTCTCGGTCGAGATCCCCGATGGCGAGTTCGTCGTGCTCGTCGGCCCCTCGGGCTGCGGCAAGTCCACCTTGCTGCGCATGCTGGCGGGGCTGGAGAACATCACGGGCGGCGAGATCCTGATCGGCGGGCGGGTGGTGAACCAGGTCCCGCCCAAGGACCGCGACATCGCCATGGTGTTCCAGAACTACGCGCTCTACCCGCACATGACGGTGCGCGACAACATGGCCTTCTCCATGAAGCTCGCGCAGGCGCCGAAGGACGTGATGGAGCGCGAGGTGCTGCGCGCCGCGCGCATCCTGGGGCTGGAGGCGCTGCTGGACCGCTTCCCGCGCCAGCTCTCGGGCGGGCAGCGGCAGCGCGTGGCGATGGGCCGCGCCATCGTGCGCAACCCGCAGGTCTTCCTGTTCGACGAGCCGCTCTCCAACCTCGACGCCAAGCTGCGCGTGCACATGCGCTCCGAGATGAAGGAGCTGCACCAGCGCCTGCGCACCACCACCGTCTATGTCACGCACGACCAGATCGAGGCGATGACGATGGCCGACACCATCGTGGTGATGGAGCACGGCCACGTCCGCCAGGCCGGCCCGCCGCTGGAGCTGTACGACCGCCCGGCGAACCTGTTCGTCGCCGGCTTCATCGGCAGCCCGGCGATGAACCTCGTCGAGGGCGCGGTCACGCCCGATGGCTTCCGCTGCGCGGACGGCACGTTGCTTCCCCTCCCCCGCCACGCGCGCCCGACGCCTGGCACGGCCGTCTACGGCATCCGGCCGGAGCATTTCCGCCTCGACCCCCACGGCATGCCCGCGCGCGTGCAGGTGGTGGAGCCGATGGGCAGCGAGACCCAGGTCGTGCTGCGCATCGGCGAGGTGCCGGTCACCGGCGTGTTCCGCGAGCGCATCGCGGCCCGGCCTGGCGACCTGCTGCCCGTCTCGCCCGACCTCAGGCTCGTGCACCTGTTCAACAAGGAGACGGGCGAACGCATCGCGCCCGCCATGGAGGAGACCCACGCATGATCACCCGCCGCACCCTCGGCGCGCTCGCCGCCGCGACGCCGCTCGCCGCCCCCCTCGCAGCGCAGGCGCAGATCGCCACCCAGCCGGCCACTCGCCCCACCCTGCCGATCGAGCCCGGCGCCACGCTGCGCATGCTGCGCCCCGTGCGCTTCGTGCAGCCCGACGAGGACGTGTTCCGCGCCAACTGCGCGCGCTTCACCCAGCAGACCGGCGTGCAGGTGCGCGTGGATTTCGTGGGGTGGGAGGACATCACCCAGCAGACGGCGGTGACCGCCAACACCGGCGCGGGGCCGGACACGATCATCGCCTTCGACCAGGCGCCGCACATCTACACCGACAAGGTGCATGACCTCTCCGACATCGCCACCTACCTCGGCACCAAGTACGGCGGCTGGCGGCCGCTGGCGCGCGCCTACGGCATCCGCGCCGGCACGCAGCAATGGATCGGCCTGCCCTTCGGCTCCACCGGCGGGCCGATCGTCGCCCGCCGCTCGGCGCTGCGCGAGGCGGGGTTCGAGAGCGTGCCCGACGACCATGCCGGCTTCCTGCGGCTGTGCCAGGGGCTGCGGCGGATCAACAAGCCGGCGGGCTTCGCGCTCGGCAACGCGGTGGGCGACGGCAACGCCTTCGCCAACTGGCTGATCTGGAGCCATGGCGGCTTCCTGGTGGACGAAGCCGGCGCGGTGGCCATCAACTCGCGCGAGACGATCGCGGCGCTGCAATACCTGCGCGAGCTGTACCCGACCTTCATCCCGGGCACGATCTCGTGGAACGACATCTCGAACAACCGCGCCTATGCGGCGGGCGAGCTGTCGATGACGCAGAACGGCGTGTCGCTCTACTTCTCGCTGAAGAACGACGCGGCGACGGCGGCGATCGCCGAGGACACGGTCATGTCGCCGATGCCCAAAGGGCTGGCGAGCAGCACGCCCAATGCCGGGTTGACGCTGAACGCCATGGTGTTCCGCCACACGCGCTTCCCCAACGCGGCCAAGGCGCTGCTCACTTTCCTGATGGAGAGCGAGCAGTACGACCCCTGGCTCCAGGCGAACCTGGGCTACTGGTCGCAGCCGCTGAACGCCTACGCCGCCTCGCCGGTCTGGAGCAGCGACCCGAAGATCGGGATCTTCCGCGACACGATGAACAGCAACTTCTGGCTGGGCTACAAGGGGCCGATCACCGAGGGGTCCGCGGCGGCGACGGCGGACTACGTCATGGTGCAGATGTGCGCCTCCGTCGCCTCGGGCCAGGCGACGCCCGAGCAGGCGGCGCGCGAGGCCGAGCGCCGGGCGCAGCGCTTCTTCCGGGCGCGGCGCTGACGTGTCGGCGGCGGCCGAACCGCACTGGGTGCATGCGCGCAAGGAGCCCACGGCGCTTGCGCGCTTCTTCGACAACAAGGCGGTGCTGGTCATCGCCTGCCTGTTCCCGGCGGTGGGGCTGCTGACGGTCTTCCTGACCTACCCGCTCGGCCTCGGCGTGTTCCTGGCCTTCACGGACACGACGATCGGCCGGCGGGGCGTGTGGGTGGGGCTGGAGAATTTCCAGTACCTGGCCTCCGACCCCATCTTCTGGGGCGCGGTGTTCTACAGCGTGTTCTACACGGCGGTGGCCACCGTGCTGAAATTCGCCTTGGGGTTGTGGCTGGCGCTGCTGCTGAACCAGCATACGCCGTTCAAGTCGCTGATCCGCGCCATCGTGCTGCTGCCCTGGATCACGCCCACGGTGCTGACGGCCATCGCCTTCTGGTGGATCTACGACCCGCAGTTCAGCATCATCTCCTGGGTCTTCGTTGAAGCCCTGGGCTGGCGGACAGAGAACTTCAACTTCCTGGGCTCCGAATGGCCGGCGCGCTTCTCGCTGATCGCGGCCAATGTCTGGCGCGGGATTCCCTTCGTCGCCATCTCGCTGCTGGCGGGGTTGCAGACCATCTCGCCCTCGCTCTACGAGGCGGCGCTGCTGGACGGCGCCACGCCCTGGCAGCGCTTCCGCTACATCACCGTGCCGATGCTGCTGCCGATCCTCGCCATCGTGATGACCTTCAGCATCATCTTCACCTTCACCGACTTCCAGCTGGTCTACGCCATCACGCGCGGCGGGCCGGTGAACTCGACGCACATCCTCGCCACGCTGGCCTTCCAGCGCGGCATCCCGGGCGGGCAGCTCGGCGAGGGGGCGGCCATCGCGGTGGCGATGATCCCCTTCCTGGTGGCGGCCACGCTCTTCTCGTACTTCGCCCTCGCCCGGCGCAAGTGGCAGCAGGGGGAAGGCAATGACTGACGCACCCGAGACGCTGGCGTGGGACAGCAAGGCGCGGCGCGCCATGACGCTCTACCTGCCGCTGTGCCTGTTCATCTTCGTGCTGCTGTTCCCGTTCTACTGGATGACGGTGACGGCGTTCAAACCCGACGGCGAGCTGTACGACTTCGCCAACAACAACCCGTTCTGGGTCAACTCGCCCACGCTGGCGCACATCAACAAGCTGCTGTTCGAGACGAGCTACCCGCGCTGGCTGTGGACGACGATGATGGTCGCCTTCGGCTCCACCTTCCTGTCGCTCTTCGCCTCCACGCTGGCGGCCTACGCGGTGCAGCGGCTGCGCTTCAAGGGCTCGCAATACGTGGGGCTGGGCATCTACCTGGCCTACCTGGTGCCGCCCTCCATCCTGTTCATCCCGCTGGCGACGATGGTGGTGCAGCTCGGCCTGTTCGACAGCCCGCTGGCGCTGATCCTGGTCTACCCGACCTTCCTGATCCCGTTCTGCACCTGGCTGCTGATCGGTTACTTCAAGTCCATCCCGTATGAGCTGGAGGAATGCGCGCTGATCGACGGCGCGACGCGACTCCAGATCCTCACGAAGATCACGCTGCCGCTCGCGGTGCCCGGCCTCATCAGCGCCGGCATCTTCGCCTTCACGCTGAGCTGGAACGAGTTCATCTACGCCCTCGCCTTCATCCAGAGCAGCGAGAACAAGACCGTCCCCGTCGCAATCCTGACCGAGCTGGTGACGGGCGACGTGTACCAGTGGGGCGCGCTGATGGCGGGCTCCCTGCTCGGGAGCCTGCCGGTGGTGATCTTCTACAGCTTCTTCGTGGACTACTACGTGTCCAGCCTCACGGGGGCGGTGAAGGAGTAGCTCACTCCGCCTCCTCGGCGCGGGCCAGGTGGATCTCGCCGTTCCGGCGCACCCGCGCCGTCTGCGCGCCGTCGCAGGACCAGTCCCGGAACACGTCGGCATCCGGGCCGGACACCTCCAGCTTCGCCTTCACCCGGCACACCAGCCGCTGGGTGGAGGCGGGCGAGCCGCCATGCCAGCGCCGCAGCGCCTCGCTCCACGACCCCGTCTCGCGCGCCCAGCGGGCCATCATGCCGCCCGCCCAGTCGGCCGAGCGCGTGGGGTCGAGCGGCCAGTCCGAGCCGCGGGCGTGCACGCGCGCGTTCACCTGCACGCAGCCCGCCATGACGGAGGCGCGGCCATTGGCGCCCGCCAGCAGGGCCCGCGCGTGCTCGCGCGTCGGCGGGAAATGGGCGCGGCCACCGATGTTGAGCGCGTAGGCGTGCAGCCCGCTCTCGGCCAGGGCGACGGCGGTCAGCAGGCCGCGCGGCATGCCGTGCACCTCCTCCGCCCGGCGCGTGGCCTGGAGGCAGGCGGCGCGGGGCGAGGCGTCGCCGTCCACCTCGCCGGCGGCCGGGATCAGCTCCTGCGCGGCATCGCGCATGCGCGGCCCCGCCGGTCGTGCCGCCGCGCGCCGGGGCGCGCGCGTGGTCGCGGCCGCAGGGCGTGCGGGCGCGTGCTTTCGAACCTCCTGCCCGCCCCTCGGGGGTGCGGCAGCGGCCGTGGCAGGTGCCGTCGCAGCCCACAGCCCGGCCATGGCGGCACAAGCTGCGAGGATGCTCAGGCGCCCCTGCGAGGGGGGCCGGCGCGCCGGACAGGTTCCTGGCGCACGGACCACTGGGGGATGCCGGGGGTCGCCCACCGACAAGCCAGTTACGGTCTTCATGCAACACGCCGTAGCATGGCGTGAAAGCCGGCGGCAACCCCGGACCTTCCTTCGCGCTGGAAGGGTGGGCCAAGCTGCCGCCATCGAGGAGGACCGTCCATGCGCCTTTCACGCCGCGCCCTGGCCGCGCTGCTGCCCCTTCCCGCCTTCGCGCAGGAGCGCGCCATCACCCTCGTCGCGCCCTTCTCGGCCGGCGGCGCCGCCGATCTCGCGGCGCGGATCCTGGCGCAGGGCGCCCCGCGCCACATGCCAGGTGCGCCGCCCATCGTGGTGGAGAACCGCACCGGCGCGTCGGGCGCGGTCGGCACGCTGCACGTCTCCCGCGCGCGGGCCGACGGCTCGGTGCTGCTGCTGGCCCGCGTCGGCTCGTCGGCCATCCTGCCGGCCACGGACCCGCGCACGCCCTACGCGCCGGACGACTTCACCTGGCTGGGCCTGCTGGACGAGAATCCCTTCGTGGTCTGCGTGCGCGCCGATGCGCCTTGGCGCGACCTGGCGGGGCTGCTGGCGGCGCTGCGCGACGCGCCGGGGCGGCTGAACTTCGCCACCTCCGGCCCCGCCACCATCCTGGACCTGGGCGTGCGCCAGATGCTGGCCCTGGCCGGGCTGCCGCTGGACGCCGCGCAGGCCGTGCCATTCCGCGGCGGCGGCGAGGCACTGACGGCGCTGCTCGGCGGCTCGGTGCAATTCGTCGGCAACAACCTGGGCGACATGATGGGCGCGCTGCGCGACGGCAGCGTCCGCGCGCTCGTTTCCAGCGCGAAGCTGGCCGACCTGCCCGGGGTGCCGGACGCCGCGGGCGCCGGCCTGCCCGGCCTGTCCGCGCTGGCCGGCTGGAACGCGCTGGCCGGGCCGCCGGGGCTGCCGGAGCCCGTGGTGGCGCAATGGGCCGCCACCCTCGCGGCGCTGGCGCGCGACGATGCGTGGATCGCCGCGAATCGCAGGCTGGGCAGCGTGCCTCGCGTGCTTGGGCCGGCGGAGACGCGGGCGCACGTCGTGGCGCAGATCGCGCTGTTCCGGGCGCTGGCGCAGCGGCTGGGGCTGGGTTGACGAAGGGTGCCCGCGGCGCAAACCTCTCGCCCGCGGAACATCCAGGAACGCCACATGAAAAACCCCGCCTACATCGTGGGCGCCTTCGAGCACCCGACGCGCAAGGCCGAGGACAAGTCCACCGCCCAGCTCCACGCGGAGGTCGCCTTCGGCGCGCTGCAGGATGCCGGGCTCAAGGCCTCCGACATCGACGGCTACTTCTGCGCGGGCGATGCGCCGGGCATGGGCGGGCTGTCCATGCTGGACTACATGGGCCTGCGCAACATCCGCCACTACGACACCACGGAATCGGGCGGCTCCTCCTACGTCATCCATGTCGGCCACGCGGTCGAGGCGATCATGGCCGGCAAGTGCGACGTGGCGCTGATCACGCTCGCCGGGCGGCCGCGCGCGGAGGGCATGCAGACCGGCACGGCCGTGCGCTCCGCCGGCGTCGGCGTGCCCGACGAGAGCTTCGAGCTGCCCTACGGCCGCACCATCGCCACCATGCACGCCATGGTCGCCATGCGGCACATGCACGAATACGGCACGACCTCCGAGCAGCTCGCCTGGGTGAAGGTCGCCGCCTCCCACCATGCGCAGCACAACCCGCACGCCATGCTGAAGAAGGTGGTGACGGTGGAGGAGGTGGTGAACTCGCCGATGGTGGCGGACCCGCTGCACCGGCTGGATTGCTGCGTCATCTCCGATGGCGGCGGCGCGCTGATCGTGGCGCGGCCCGAGATCGCCAGGTCGCTCAACCGCCCGCGCGTGGGCGTGAAGGGCTGGGGCGAGGCGTACAAGCACCAGATGGCGGGGCAGGTGGACCTCACCTACTCCGCCAGCGCCAAGTCGGGGCCGATGGCCTTCGGCAAGGCGGGGGTGACGCCGGCCGACATCAGGTACGCCTCGATCTACGACAGCTTCACCATCAGCGTGATCGTGCAGCTGGAGGATTTGGGCTTCTGCGAGAAGGGCCAGGGCGGCCGGTTCGTCTCCGACGGCAACCTGATCTCGGGCGTCGGCAAGCTGCCGTTCAACACGGATGGCGGCGGGCTGTGCAACAACCACCCCTCCAACCGCGGCGGCATGACCAAGGTGATCGAGGCGGTGCGCCAGGCGCGCGGCGAGGCGCACCTGGCGGTGCAGGTGAAGGATGCCAGCTTGGTGCTGGCGAACGGCAAGGGCGGCAACCTGGGCACGCGGCACGGCTGCGGCACCGTCATCCTGGAGCGGGAGTGAGCATCATGGCGACGCAGGCATTCGACCGCACCCCCGCGGCCCCGGCGGAAAGCCCGGACAATGCGCCCTATTTCGACGGCGCGCGCGCCGGGAAGCTGATCCTGGGCAAGTGCCTGGATACCGGCACGCTGTTCCACTACCCGCGCCACGTCTCGCCCTTCACGCTGTCGAACAACGTGGAGTTCGTGGAGGCCAAGGGCACCGGCACGATCTACAGCTACAGCGTAGCGCGCGGGAAGGAGCCCTTCTGCGTGGCCTACGTCCAGCTGGACGAAGGCCCAATCATGCTCACCAACATCGTCGAGTGCGACCTCGATGCGCTCCAGTGCGGGCAGAAGGTGCGGGTGAAGTTCCGCGAGACCGAGGGCGCGCCGGTGCCGATGTTCGTGCTGGATTAGGGCCTACCGCGGGGCGCCGAAGATGCGGTGCTCCACCCGGTCGCCGACGCGCAGGTTCAGGCGCTCGGCCGTGCCGCCCTGGAGCTCCAGGGTGGCGCGCACCGGGCCGCGGCTCTCGATCGTCGCCAGGCTCTGCGGCACCGCGCGCTCGTGGATGCGGTGGACGCGGCCGTCGGCCGTGATGAAAACCATGTCGAGCGGGATGAGGGTGTTGCGCATCCACATCGCGCTCTCGCGCGGCTGACCCCAGTCGAACAGCATGCCCTCGTTGGGCTCCATGCTGGTGCGGAACATCATGCCCACCGTCTGGTCCTCGGGGCGCGAGGCCATCTCGACGCGGAACTCGTGGCGCGTGCCGTCGCGGGCGATGATGGCGAGCGGTTCCTCGCGCAGGCGCGGCTGCGGGCGGTCCACGCCGGGCTGGGCCATGGCAGAGGGAGCGAGGATGGCGGCGAGGAGCATGGCGCGGCGGATCATGCCGCGCATCCTGCCACGGATTCCAGCATGGCGGGCAGCCCCTGGGAGAGCGCCCGCACCTCCTCGCGCACCGGGCCTTCGCGCGGGGCGTCGGCCAGGGTGGTGAACCAGTGCGCCGGCGGGTTGCGCCCGGCGGCGCGGCCGAAGGACAGGGCGCGCAGCACCGATTCGGCCGCGGGCGGCAGGCGCGGTGGCGGGGCGTTCCCGGCCAGCACGCCCCAGCCGCGCGCCCAGCAGCGCGCCACGGTCCAGGGGTTGTAGCCGCCGCCACCCAGCAGCACGAAGCGCGGGGCGGCGTGCATCGTGGCCGCGATCACCTCGGCATGGGCGTTGTTGGACAGCGACAGGCGGGCCAGCGGGTCCTCCTCCAGCGCGTCCGCCCCGCATTGCAGCATGATGGCCTGCGGGTGCCAGGCCTCCGCCAGCGGCAGGATGGCGCCGTGCAGCAGGTGGCGCATCTCCGTGTCGTTGAAGCCCTGCGGCACCGGCAGGTTCAGCGCGCCATGCGGGCCGTGCGCGGTGCCGGTGAAGGGCCAGCGGCCGCGCTCGTGGATCGAGAGCGTCACCACGCGCGGGTCGTCGCGGAAGGCCAGCTCCACGCCGTCGCCGTGATGGGCGTCGATGTCGAGGTAGAGGATGCGCGTCAGCCCGTGGTCAAGCCATTCCAGCAGGCCCAGCACGGCGTCGTTGAGGTAGCAGAAGCCGCTGGCGCGGTCGGGCATGCCGTGATGCGTGCCCCCGCCCGGGCAATGCGCGGCGCCGCCCCCCGCCGTCAGCCGCGCGGCCAGGATGAGGCCGCCCGCGCCGGTGGCCGGGCGGCGGAACACCTCGCGGTACACCGGGTTGCCGTCGGCGCCGATGCGGAAGCGGGCGCGGTCATCGGGATCCACCGCCTGGGTCGCCTCGGCGCGGCGGAGTGCGGCGACGTAGTCCGCGTCGTGGAACCGGGTGAGCTGGGCTTCGCTGGCCTGGGGGCTGTCGCGGTACTGCGCCTCGTCCAGCCATCCCAGCGCGCGGATGAGGTCGAGCGTGGTGGAGACGCGCGGGATGGCCAGCGGGTGCTTGGGGCCGTAGGTGGAGCCGCGGTAGATCTCGGAGCCGATGAGCCAGGGGGTCATGCGCGGGACATGGCCCCGCGCATGCTCCCTGTCACGCCTGGGGCATCGCCTGCGGGATGACGGTGCGGACCAGGCTGGCGTCCAGCTCCTCGTATTCGTGGTAGCCGATGGTGGCGTAGAGGTCGGCGCGGGTCTGCATGCGGTCCACCGCGCCGTGGGTGCCGCCCTCGGCCGCCACCTGGGCGTAGAGCCCCTCCCAGGCCTTGGCGGCAACGCGCAGGTGGGACACGGGCCAGATCACCATCGAATAGCCCATCGCCTCGAACTCGGCCGCGGTGAAGAAGGGGGTGCGGCCGAACTCGGTCATGTTGGCCAGCAGCTTCACGCCGGGCATGCGGGCAGCGAATTCGCGGAACATCTCGGCGGTGGTCAGCGCCTCGGGGAAGATGGCGTCGGCACCCGCTTCCAGGTAGCGCTTGGCGCGGTCCACCGCGGCGTCCATGCCCTCGCTGGCCACGGCGTCGGTGCGGGCGATGACGTAGAGGTGGCGGCGCGCCTTGCGGGCGGCGGCGACCTTGGCGGACATCTCGTCCGCGCCGGCCAGCTTCTTGTCGTTCAGGTGCCCGCACTTCTTGGGCAGCAGCTGGTCCTCCAGGTGCACGGCGCCCGCGCCCGCATCCTCGAAGGCGCGGACCATGTGCATGACGTTCAGCGCCTCGCCATACCCCGTATCCCCGTCCACCAGCAGCGGCAGGCCGGTGGCGCGCGCCACCTGGCGCACGAAGAAGCACACGTCCTCCACCGTGATCATGCCCAGGTCCGGCAGGCCCATGGTGGCGGACATGGCCGCGCCCGAGAGGTAGAGCGCCTCGAACCCCTGCTTCTTCGCCAGCAGGCCGGCGAGGCCGAGATGCGCGCCGGGCATGCGCAGGATCTGCGGGCGGTCCAGCAGGGCGCGGAAGCGCTCGCCGGCGGGCTGGACGGGCAGGTCGGCGCCGATCACGTAGGGCATGGGGTCTGTGCCTTTCCTCAGAGGAAGAAGATGAGCGTGACGAGCACGAAGAGCGGCAGCAGCACCACCGCCGCGATGCCGCAATAAGCGAAGAAGGAGGGCATGCGCACGCCGCTTTCCTCCACGATCGCCTTGACCATGAAGTTGGGCGCGTTGCCGATGTAGGAGTTGGCACCCATGAACACCGCGCCGGCCGAGACCGCCGCCAGCGTCAGCGCGCCCTGCGTCATCAGGTAGGCGGGGTCGCCGCCCGCCAGGTTGAAGAAGACGAGGTAGGTGGGCGCGTTGTCGAGGAAGGAGGACAGCGCGCCGGTAAGCCAGAAATACACCGCCGGGATGGGCTGGCCGGCGGCATCCGAGGTCAGCGCCACCAAGGCGGCGGCGGCGCCGGCGGGCCCGGCCTTCAGGATGGCCAGCACCGGGCCCATGCACAGGAAGATGGCGGCGAAGAGCTTGGCGACCTCGGCCATCGCGCCCCAGCCGAAGCCGTTCTCCTCGCGCAGCGCGCGCGGCGTCAGCGCCAGCGAGGCGGCGGTGACGGCGAGGAAGATGCCCATGCCCACCAGCCGCTCGATGCCCACCGTCTCGCCCAGCAGCACCACGGGGCCGGGGGTCCAGATGCCCTGCATGAGCACGCCGAGCACGACGACACCGATCAGCGCGACGTTGGGCCAGCCGGTGATGGACAGCGGCTCTCGCACCGCCGGTGCCGCCAGCGGCGTCTCGCGCGCGTAGAGGACCGAATCCAGCGCCCAGTAGAGCGCCAGCAGCACCCCGGCGCAGAGCAGGAACGGCCAGAACAGGTGCTGCGTCGGCCAGAAGAAGCTGACGCCCTTCAGGAAGCCGAGGTAGAGCGGCGGGTCGCCGATCGGCGTCAGCGAGCCGCCGATGTTGCTCACCAGGAAGATGAAGAACACGAAGGAGTGGACGCGGTGCCGGCGCCCGGCATTGGCGCGCAGCATGGGGCGGATCAGCAGCATGGACGCCCCGGTGGTGCCCATGATGGAGGCCAGCACGGTGCCGATGGCGAGGATGGCGGTGTTGGTGCCCGGCGTTCCCACCAGCGTGCCGCGCAGCAGCACCCCGCCGCCGGTGGTGTAGAGCGCCAGCAGCAGGATGATGAAGGGCAGGTATTCCTGCAGCAGCACGAAGGCGATCTCCGCCCCCGCCGCCTTCAGGCCGAAGATGGCGGCGAAGGGCAGCAGGAAGGCCGCCCCGCAGGCGGCCGCGACCTTGCCGTAGTGGTGGTGCCAGAAATGCGGCGCCAGCACCGGCAGCAGGGCGATGGACAGCAGGATGGCAGCGAAGGGCAGCGCCCATGCCAGGCCGAGGGACGCGCCGTCGATGGCCGCGGCCTCCGCGGGCGAGGCGGCGAGGGCGAGCAGCAGGGCAATGATGGCGGCGCGCAACGAAACCCCCGTCCTTTATGGAGCCTTTTCCGCTGCACGGGGCGCGGGGTCAACCGCGGCCGGGCTTTGCGGCGCGGCGGGCTGCCGCTATGTGAATGGAAAGAATTGGAGCGAGCCATCATGGAAATGTCCGGCGAGCGGCGCATCCCCGCCCCCCGCGCCCAGGTCTGGGAAGCGTTGAACGACCCGGAGCGGCTGCGCCAGGCCATCCCCGGCTGCGAGGAGATCACCCGCACCGCGCCCGACGCCTTCGAGGCGAAGGTGGCGCTGAAGATCGGCCCCATGGCCGCGCGCTTCGGCGGCAAGGTGAAGCTGGAGAACCTGAACCCGCCCGCCTCCTACACCATCACCGGCGAGGGCAACGGCGGCGCCATGGGCTTCGCCAAGGGCGGCGCCGAGGTGGAGCTGGAGGAGGTGGGCCTGTCCGAGACCATCCTGCGCTACAAGGTGAAGGCGCAGGTGGGCGGCAAGATGGCGCAGCTCGGCGGGCGGCTGATCGACAGCACGGCCAACCAGATGGCCGGCCTGTTCTTCGACCGGCTGGCGGCGCAGCTGACGCCGCAGTCCATGCCGGGGGCGGGCTTCAGCGAGCCGGCGCCGATCGCCCACAAGCACATCCCCGTGAAGCCGGAGTTCCCCTCCGAGATCCTGGGCTGGCCGATCCCCGCGGCCATCGGCATCCCGGTGATGCTGGTCGTGCTCTACCTGATCTTCCTGTCCTCGTGACGCCGGACGGCGTCGCCGGAACCGCCGCCCTGCTGGCGGCGGGCGGCTACGTGGCGGACACGGCGCTGGCCACCACGGTGCACCTGGCCCTGCGGATGGGCCGGCCGCTGTTCCTGGAAGGCGAGCCGGGCACGGGCAAGACCGAGATCGCCAAGGTGCTGGCCGCGCAATTGCCGCGCCGGCTGGTGCGCCTGCAATGCCATGACGGCATGGACCTGAATGCCGCCGCCTACGAGTGGGACCATGCGCGCCAGCTCATGGCCATCCGCGTGGCGGAGGCGACGGGCAGCGTTGCCGACGTCGAGACCAGCATCTACGACCGCAAGTACCTCCAGGCCCGCCCGCTGCTCCAGGCGCTGGAGGGCGAGCCGGCGGTGCTGCTGATCGACGAGCTGGACCGCGCGGACGAGCCCTTCGAGGCCTTCCTGCTGGAGGTGCTGGCCGATTTCCAGCTCTCCATCCCCGAACTCGGCACGGTGCGCGCCGCCACGCCGCCGGTGGTCGTCATCACCTCCAACCGCACGCGCGAGGTGCATGACGCGATCCGCCGGCGCTGCCTGTACCATTGGGTGGACTACCCCGACGCGCAGCGCGAGCGCGAGATCCTGCGCCTGCGCGCGCCCGGCGTGTCCGAGGCGCTGTCGGGCCAGGTGGTGGGCTTCGTGCAGCGGCTGCGCCAGGGCGACTACTTCAAGCTGCCCGGCGTGGCCGAGAGCATCGACTGGGCCAACGCGCTGGCCGCGCTGGACGCGACGGAGCTGACCTCGGGCGCGGTGGACGCCACGCTGGGCGTGCTGCTGAAGTACCAGGACGACATCGCGAAGCTGCGCGGCGAGGAGGCGGCGAAGCTCCTCGGCGACGGCGGGTGATCCCGCCGCGCGACGCGCTGCCGTCGCACGCGCCGGGGGCGGCGCTGGGGCCGAACATCCTGGGCTTCGTGCGCCTGCTGCGCCGCGCCGGCCTGCCGGTGGGACCGGGCGAGGCGCTGTCCGCCGCCCACGCCCTGGCGGTGGTGGGAGTGGAGCGGCGCGCCGTGGTGAAGTCCGCGCTGCGCGCCACGCTGGTGCGCCGGCACGACCAGTCCCCCATCTTCGACGCCGCCTTCGACCTGTTCTGGCGCGACCCGGACCGCGCGCGCGCCGCCGCCGCGCTCGCGCTCATGGAAGCGCAGAAGCCGGAGGAGAAGCCCCGCCCCGGCAGCCGCCGCATCGCCGAGGCGATGGCGGGCGAGCGCCCCCCTCCCCCGCCGCCCGAGCCGCCGAAGGACGAGCAGAAGCGCGACGCCACCATGACGGTGAGCGAGCGCGAATTGCTGCAACGCATGGACTTCGAGGCGATGGGTGCCAAGGAGATCGCCGCCGCGAAGGCCGAGATCCGCCGCCTGGTGCTGCCGCTGGACGAGAAGCCGACGCGCCGCTTCCGCCCCGACCCCTCAGGCCCGCGGGTGGATTTGCGCGCCACCATGCGCCAGGCGGCGCGAATGGGCGGCGCCATCACCACCATCGCGCGGCGCCGGCGCAGCACGCGGCCGCCGCCGCTGGTGGCAATCTGCGACATCAGCGGCTCCATGGCGCGCTACGCCCAGGTGCTGCTGCACTTCCTGCACGCGGTGACCAACGAGCGCGACCGGGTGCACGTCTTCCTGTTCGGCACGCGGCTGAGCAACATCACCCGCCAGCTGCGCCACCAGGACCCGGAGGTGGCCTTCGCCATGGTGGGCGCGGCCGTGCCCGACTGGTCGGGCGGGACGCGGATCGGCGAGGCGCTGGAGGAGTTCAACCATCGCTGGGCGCGGCGCGTGCTGGGCCAGGGCGCCGTGGTGCTGCTGATCACCGACGGGCTGGACCGCGAGGGCGGGCGCGGGCTGGCCGAGGCGACGGAGCGGCTCCAGCGCTCCTGCCGCCGCCTGGTCTGGCTGAACCCGCTGTTGCGCTGGGCGGGGTTCGAGCCAAGATCGCAGGGCATCAAGGCGATGCTGCCGCATGTCCACGAGTTCCGGCCCGTGCACAACCTGGACAGCCTGCGGGCGCTGGTCGCCGCATTGGGGACACGACGATGAGCGACAACATCCTCCGCACCGCCGCCGCCTGGCTGGAGGCCGGCGAGCGCGTGGCGCTGGCTACCGTGGTGGAGACCTGGGGCTCATCGCCCCGCCCGGCGGGGTCCATGCTGGCGGTCACGCAGGGCGGGCGCATGGCCGGCAGCGTCTCGGGCGGCTGCATCGAGGGCGCGGTGGCCGAGGTGGCGCGCGAGGTGATGGCGCAAGGCACGCCCCGCCTGTTGGATTTCGGCATCAGCGACGAGCAGGCCTGGGAGGTCGGGCTGGCCTGCGGCGGCAAGCTGAAGGTCTTCGTGGAGGCGCTGGCGTGAAGGCGGACACGCTGCGCCGGCTGCTGGCCGGCCCGCTGCCGCTGGCGCTATGCACGCGGCTGTCGGACGGCGCGCAGCTGCTGCACCCGCAGGACGCCGCCCCGGAGGCGCTGCGCGACGCCGCCGATGCGGCGCTGCGCGAGGACCGCGCGGGGCCGGTGGCGATCGAGGGCGAAGCCTGGTTCGTGCAGCCGCACAACCCGCCGCTGCGCCTCGTGATCGTGGGCGCGGTGCACGTCGCGCAATCCCTGGCGCCCATGGCGGCCGCCCTGGGCTATGCGGTGACGGTGGTGGACCCGCGCCGCGCCTTCAACACCGCCGAGCGCTTCCCCGGCACCGCGCTGTGCCACGACTGGCCGGACGAGGCGCTGGCCGCGCTGGCGCCCGATTCGCACACCGCGGTGGTGACGCTGACCCACGACCCCAAGCTGGACGACCCGGCGCTGGAGGTGGCGCTGCGCTCGCCCGCCTTTTACGTCGGCGCGCTGGGCAGCCGGCGCACCCACGCCAAGCGGGTGGAGCGGCTGGCCGAGGCGGGGCTGGACGCGGCCGCCATCGCGCGCATCGCCGCACCCGTGGGCCTGGACATCGGCGCGGTGACGGCGCCGGAGATCGCGCTGTCGGTCATGGCGCAGGTGGTGGCGCGCAGGCGGGGCAAGTGATCTTCGGCCCCACCCCGCTGGAGGAGGCCGAGGGCGCCGTCCTGGCCCACACCCTGCGCCTGCCCGGCAAGGTGCTGAAGAAGGGCACGGTGCTGGACGCCGCCGCCCTGGCGGCGTTGCGCGATGCCGGGCACCGCAGCGTCGTCGCCGCGCGGCTCGCACCCGGCGACGTGGCGGAGGACGAGGCGGCGTCCCGCCTGGCCGACGCACTCCTGGGCCCGCTGGTCGCGCGCACGCGCGCCGCCACGGGACGCGCCAACCTGCTGGCCGGATCGGCGGGTCTGCTGGTGCTGGACGAGGCGCGCATCCACGCGGTGAACGCGCTGGACGAGGCGCTGACGGTCGCCACCCTGCCCAACTTCGCCGTGGTGCGGGCAAAGGAGATGCTGGCGACCATCAAGGTCATCCCCTTCGCCGTGCCGGGCGCGGTGCTGGGGGCGGCGGAGGCGATGCTGCGGCGCGGCGGCCCGGTGCTGGCGCTGCACCCGTTCCGGCCGCTGAAGGTCGGCCTGGTGATGACCGAGCTGCCCGGGTTGAAGGAAAGCGCCATGGAGGGCGCGGTGGAGGTGACGCAGGCGCGCGTGGAGGCGCTCACGGGCAGCCTGCTGCCGGTGGAGCGCGTGCCGCACGAGGAAGCCGCCACCGCCGCCGCGCTGGAGCGGCTGCTGCGCCAGGGGGCGGGCATGCTGCTGGTGGCCGGCGCCTCGGCCACGGTGGACCGGCGCGACGTGGGGCCGGCGGCGATGGTGCGCGCGGGCGGGCGGATCACCCATTTCGGCATGCCGGTGGACCCGGGCAACCTGCTGTGCCTGGGCGAGATCGGCGAGGTGCCGGCGATGGTGCTGCCCGGCTGCGCGCGCAGCCCCAAGCTGAACGGCTTCGACTGGGTGCTGCACCGCCTCTTCGCCGGGCTGGAGGTCTCGGGGCGGGAAGTGATGCGCATGGGCGTGGGCGGGCTGCTGAAGGAGATCGAAACGCGCCCCCTGCCGCGCGGCGAGGCGCCCGCCCGCGCCGCCCCTCCCCCGCGCGCGCAGCGGCGGGTGGCGGCGGTGGTGCTGGCCGCCGGGCGTTCGCGCCGCATGGCGCCGCGCAACAAGCTGCTGGAGGCGGATGCGCGCGGCGTGCCGATGGTGGCGCGGGTGGTGGATGCCGTCCTCGCCGCCGGCCTGCGGCCGGTGATCGTGGTGACGGGGCATGAGCGCGAGCGGGTGGAGGCCGCGCTGGCCGGGCGCGCCGTCATCCTCGCCCATGCCGCGGACCATGCCGAGGGGCTGAGCGCCAGCCTGCGCGCCGGCCTCGGCGCCGTTCCGCCCGATGCCGAGGGCGCGCTGGTGGCGCTGGGCGACATGCCGCTGGTCTCGGCGGCCGACATCGCGCGGCTGGTCGCGGCCTTCGACCCCGAGGAGGGGCGCGCGATCGTGCAGCCCACCTTCCGCGGCAAGCAAGGCAACCCGGTGCTGTGGGCGCGCCGCTTCTTCGCCGAGATGGCCGCGGTCACCGGCGACGTGGGGGCGCGGCAGCTGGTCGGCCGGCACGCGGATTCGCTGGTGGAGGTGGAGATGCCGGCCGACGGCGTCCTGCGCGACTTCGACACGATCGAGACGCTGCCCGCCTTCCGCGGAACCTGACCATGGCTGGTGCGTTGGCGGGGCATGTCGCGCATCCCCTGGCACGCTTGGTTCCTGCTCGCCGCGTTGCTGGCGATGGCGCTGTGGTTCAGCGCGCTGGAGAAGGGCAGCGCCGCCTGGGCGACGGCCCTGGCGGCGGCCGGCTGCCTGGCGCTGGTGGCGCCGCCGCGGGAGCGGATGGGCGTCCTGCCCTGGCGGTTGCGGCGGCTGCCGCGCGCCTATGATTCGGCGCCCGTGCTGGGGACGATCGTGACGGCGCCAGGCTACGGGCTGTCGCTGTTCCACGGCGCCAACGCCTTCGACGAGGTGGTGCACCTGGTGAACGGGGCACTGGCCGGCGCGGTCTTTGCAGCGCTGGTGCTGGCGGATGGGCGGCCGCGGACGCGGCGGCACATGGCGCGCGTGGGGCTGATGTTCGGGCTGACCCTCGGGGTCACGTGGGAAGGCTTCGAATGGGCCGTCGCCATCATCGGCGACTGGCAGGACACCTGGACGGACGTGGCGCTGACGGCGGCCGGCGCGACCATTGCCTGCGCGCTGCATGGCGGGGCTGCGCGAAAATGTGGGCCGGGGGTGGCTTGCCACGAATCCGGCGGTGTGGCACAAGATGGCCATACGGAGCGGGCGGGCGTAGCTCAGGGGTAGAGCACGACCTTGCCAAGGTCGGGGTCGAGGGTTCGAATCCCTTCGCCCGCTCCAGTCGGTTTCCCAACCTCACGTTTCCCCTTCCGCGACGGCGCCGTGAACCGCAGGTTTCCTGGGGTTTTGCTGTGGCGGCTTGAGGGTTGGAGAACGCAATGACCCCGGAAATCGCTCTCTGGACCGCCCAAATTCTCCAGAGCTTGGGGGTGGCCCGATTTAACCCTCAAGCTTTATCTCATTGATATGATGAGAATTTTTTCGCGCTGAGCTTGGGGGATTCCACAAGCCGACCGCCCGGGCAAACGCTACCGGAGAGGGAAAATCCGGCCCTGACCCCCCAACCGATCATCCACCCGATCCAGGGGACACGACCACTTGCGACAATGGCCTTTCCCGCCCTTTCCCCGCGGGCGACCAGCGCTACGGCAGTTCCCTCTCGGTCAGTGAAGGGAGTCTTCGGCACCTCTAGCCTTGATCATCGCGGTTTTCTCGAACGAACCCAGGGCGCCGGCCACACCGAGGATCCATCCCTCCACCTGGGCAACCGTCCGATCCGGGGCGTTCAGGCGGGGCTGCAGGAAAGCTGCGAGGCTTCCATCCCTGTCCGCCATCGCCAGCCAGGCGGCGATGCTGAAGGCGTCGTGCTGGTCGCCCGTGCGTCCATCCCGCGCGAAGCCGCGGCTCCAGAGGGCGGGATAAACCTCCGCGATTGCGGAGCGGCCGGCGGGCACGTCCCATCCGTCATAGGGCCAGAAGTGCACGCGCGAGCCCAGCCGCTGGCGCAGGAAGCGCAGCCAGGGGATGCCGGCATGGGTCGACTTTGCCACCGAGCCCTGCACGTCGAAATGGAACACCGATTTCGCGCTGCCCGCCCGCAATTCGGTCAACCGCCGCCAGCGCGCGTTGCCCTGGCGCGCCGCGCCATTGCCGACGGCCCCATCGCGGACGAAATCGACGTAGGTGTGATCCCCATCAGTCGGCCAATGGCGCTGGAAATCGTCCAGGAAGGTAGGCCAGTCCGGCAACAGCCCATGCACCTCGAAATACCGCAGCGGGAAGGAGAAGCCGTGGTCGATGCCGACCAGCGTCGGCACATCTTCGGCCAGGCGCTCGGCGAGCCATTCTGCAATGCCGCGCCGTGTCCAGTATTTGCGCGGCGAGGGCGGGGGCGGAACCTCTGTGGGCGTAGCGTCGCCCTCGGCCAGGTAGACGCGCAGCCCCTTAAGGCTGGCGGTCGGCGTCTCCGCGCCGGAATAGTCTACGCCTATGCTGCGCTGGAAGGCGCGCACCTTTCCGCAGACTGGCTCGGTGGGCAAAAGCGTCAAGCGATGGCCTCCGCAAGCGGCTCGTTCGCGAAATCGGGCGCCGGCGCGATCGTTGTGGCCTCGGTGGCGTAAACGGCGACCTCAAACGCGGTCCAGGCTTTGGTGCGGGCGGCGGCGGCCTCAGCGCGCAACCGTGCGGCGTCGGCGAGCCCGGCATCAAGGGCGGCGATCATGGTTTTTTGATCAGCAAGCGGCGGAAGCGGCAGTGGAAACGACGCCACCTCTTTGCTGTTGATCGAAGCTAAATTCGTTGTCTGCTTTGCCTTTGTTCGGAAGTAAGCCTGTCCATAGCTTGAGTTGATAACCGACAAGGCGAATTCCGGCGTCGTCTTCGATTGATCCAATCGAACCCGCAAGACGTGATTCTGGTGCACGCAGTCGGCGATCTCGTTTCTCCAAATAGCTCCGCGGCCAACAAGTTCAGCACTGTTTCCTTCGCACAAGAGTAAGTCACCATCCTCAAGGCGATACTTAGGCATGTCCTCGCTGAGAACGTTGATCGTCTTTATGATTTTTAGGTCAAGACGATTGCGCTGAACGTTTGCGACCCGCAGATAGGGGCGTGCGTGCAAGCCGGGACGATTGCCGGGATACTTTTGAAGTCCGTAGCTGACCTTGCCCACTGTTCCGAGCGGCGACATCGAAAAGGCCGGAACTGGATCGGTCAGTTTCAGAACACCCCGTAGGGCGCCTTCGTGGCTCCACCGGTCGAGATCCCTAAACGAAGCGATAAAGACGGGTTTGTCAGGCAAAGGCACGGGCGGCGCGAAGCCGAGCGCAGCCTCGAAATCGGCCATGGCCTTCGTCTCGCAGGCGTCCGCCGCCTGCTCCTTCTCCGCTGCGTCCTTCCGCGCGGCATCGAAGGCCGCGACGATCGCCTGTTGCTCGGCGAGATCTGGGAGAGGAATTTCAAGGTCTTCGAAGACCGGGAGTTTGACTTCGGTTCTTCCGTCAGCGCCGGATCGGTTCGCCCAAAGCCAGCGCTTGAACTCGCCCGTTTGCACGAGATAGCGGAGATAAAGCGGGTAGACGCGTGTCGTATTCGGCTCATAGACCGCGAAATGCGTGGTCACTACCGCGTTCGGCCAATCAGCGGGAAGAATGCCAACTGCACCATTTTTGAGGTCGATTTTCGACAAGACCAGATCGCTCGGGCGGACCCACTTGAGCGCCATGGTATAGTTGCGGCCATCTTTCACGGATCGACGCGAAATGTTGCCACCAAAATGGATTGTGATCGGCTGAAGGTCAGCAAACGAGTGTTTTGATCGATCGACAGTCTCATGTCGCGGTCGAAGCAGGTCACCGATCCGCGCACTTGAAACGCGGGACGGGAAGTGCAGGTGCGGGATCGTAAACTTGTCCCAGCGGTCCAGCTTCTTGAAGCGGTAGACCTCCATCATACCGCGAAACCCGGTTCGTCAGCGACAACCGCTCCAGCCGCCAGCCAGCTTTCGAAGCGACGATAGCCTTCAAGAACGGTTGGAAGTTCGTTGCCGACGTTCTCGCCCGTCTCTCCGGTCGAGGTGATGCCGACCGATTTCGGCGCGGCGACGAAGACCGGGTAATCGAAGGCATCGCGCACATGCGACCACAATGCGGCGTTGTGGCGCTCGTCCACCCTCTTCAAGACGGAGGCGAGTTCGCGGGTGAGCGCGTCGGCCGCCTTCGTCACATCGTCGGTGAAAGCCGCAGCGTAGTCCTTCTTCAGGGTCGCCGCTTTCTTGCGGTCCTTCGCCTGATCGTCCCAGCCCACCTTCTTCAGTTTCGTGGCGCCGATACTTTTCGGATAGGGCGGCGGATCGGCCGAGAACCACGCAGGCGGCACGCGCTTGGCGCCAATCGCCGTCAGCGCTTTCAGGATCTTCGCGGCGTCCTTGTCATCGCCACATACGATGCGCGGGCCGAAATCCGCGCAGAGCTTGTCGCGTTCCGCGTCGAACCCCGCATCGTGCGTCGCATGCGCGGCGGTCCATGCCGCGTCCCAGGCTGTCTGATCGGCCTCGGTGAAGCGCTTGAGGAAGACGAGCGAGGCTTTCACCGTAGCGTCGGCGGAGCGGAAGGTCTCTTCCGGTAGGCTCACAAGTGCGAGGATTTTTGCCTTGCCCTCGCACCAACGTCGCAGCCAAGTCAGCGAGGGATTGTTGAGATTGCCATCGGGCAGGACAATCCCGATCCGCCCCCCGGGCTTCAGCAAATTCAGGCAGCGCTCGACGAAGACGATCTCCGTTGCACGGTTGGACTTGCCTTTGCCAATCTCGAACAGATCGAGGATCTTGGTCTTCGCCGTCGAAGCGGCGAGCATCCGCTTATGGCTTTCCTCCCAGGCCGCGCCGTAGCGCGTCATGCAGCGGTTCTTGTAGGCCTGATCGTCGTAGACGCGGGTTTCATCGCTGCCACCGACCTTTTGATCCTCGCCAACATTCGAGCCAAAAGGCGGATTGGTGACGATAATGTCGAAGCGGCCGGGGAAGATGCCGTTAATGTCGACAAGGCCGTCGTGATAGTGAATCCCACCGTGCCCGTCGCCATGCATGATCATGTTCATTTTCGCTGTCCGCGCCGCGCGCGGTTCGGCGTCGGTGCCGAAGATGCAGTTCCACGCGAGCCGCCCGACGCGGGTGTTAACAGGATTGTTCTGATCGTCCGACGGCAGGAGCTCCTTGTTCAGCGTGGCAAAGGCGTCGTCGACTCGACGCTCTTCCTCGTCGGGATCGAGACCGAGAGCTTCGATATCAGCGCGGGCCTTGTCCTTGTCGGCCTGGATCGCGGCGCCAATCTGGCTGCGGACATGCTCAAAGGCGCGGATGAGAAAGCCGCCCGATCCGGCAGCCGGATCGCAGATTAGCTCGCTCTCTTTTGGATCGAGCATGCTGACCATAAAATCGACCACCGGGCGCGGCGTGAAGAACTGGCCGAGTTCGCCGCGAAACGTGGTGCCGAGGAAGCGCTCGAAGGCGAGGCCCTTGATGTCGTCACCGGTCTTGGACAGATCGAAGGTCTGCAGCTCCTTCACAATGCGACGAAAGGTTGCCTCGGAAATGTCGAGACGGTCACCGGCCGTGAAGAGATCATCGGCCTTGTAGTAAGCCTTGGTCTGATCAAAGAGCCCGTCATGGACAGCGGAATCGGTCGGGAGACGAAATTTCTCGCGGCCATCGAGATACTCGACGGTGAAGGTACCGTGCAGGCCGGAGCGCTCGATATACATCTTCACGAACAGGATTTTCGAGATCGTGTCGAAGGCCCGACCCGGGTCCATCTTGTGCACGTCGCGCAGGATCGAATGGCACTTGAACAGGAGATCTTGAAACTCCTTGCGGTTGAAGGCGCGGAGCTTGTTCTTGATCTCCTCGATCCGCTTGGCGTCGCCCCAGTCGCTGGCCTTTGGAATATCGCTGATCTGGACGAACTCGCCGGGCAGACCGGGCACCAGCTTGAAGATAGCGGTGAAACGGGTGTTGTGCGCTATGAAGAACTCGCAGCCAGCGGAGCGGGTGTAGCTTTCGCCCTGATAAAAATCCTTGATGTTGATATCGACCGCCTCAGACTTGCACTCGACGACGAGGACGGGTGACGGACTCGGATCGAGAGCCTTCTTCGCCGGAGTCTCCCAGATCACGATGTCGGCTCGCGGACTCCGGTGGCCCGACTGGATCCGCCGTTCCTGATCCATCTGATCGAGGGAATAGCCGAGGTTTTCGACGAGATGGCGGATGTAGGTCTGTCGGACAATTTCCTCGGGCTTGGCCGACACATCGCGCCACTCGGAGCGCAACGGAATCCAAAGCCAGTCGCCTTCACGGTGCAGTGTGCCGGTGCCAGGCGGGAAAGGAGTCTTCGGAACGGCTTTCGGCTTCTTCGTTGCCATTTACTGTGTGCTCCAGCGATTGCTCGCGTTATTCATCGAGGTAACGGCTCCGTCCCGCGGCTGAGGATGTCGATGTACCGGCCATAGGCGAAGAGCCGGCCGCGCTGGCGGCCCGTCGTCTCGCGCAGGATGCCGAGATCCACCAGCCGCGTGATCGTGGCCCCAATAGTGGGATGCGACAGATTCAGCCGCGCCGTGGCCGTGGCCACTGACAGCAGAGGCTGCGCTTTCAACAAGTCATGCAGGCGGAGCGCGGAGCCGGCACTGCGACCCAGCGCCTCGATCTTGGCGCGGTCCTCGGCGAAAAGCGCGAGGATCTGTCGGGCAGCCTCGGTCGCGCCCTGAGCCGTCTCGGCCACGCCATCCAGGAAGAAGCGCAGCCAAGCTTCCCAATCGCCCTGGTCGCGCACCCGCTGCAGCAGATCGTAATAGGTCTGCCGATGCGTCTTCAGATAGAGGCTGAGGTAGAGAATTGGCTCGCGCAGCATCCCCTCGGCGCAGAGCAGGAAGGTGACGAGTAGCCGGCCGAGGCGGCCATTGCCGTCGAGGAAGGGGTGGATCGTCTCGAACTGGACATGCACCAGACCGGCCTTGAGCAGCGTCGGCAGTTCCGGCGTGTCGGCATGGATGAACCGCTCCATGTCGCCAAGGCAGGGCATGACAAGCTGCGGCGGTGGGGGGACGAAGGCGGCCAAGCTTGGGCGCGGGCCGCCGATCCAGTTCTGCGACGACCGGAACTCGCCTGGCTGCTTGCCGGCGCCGCGGCCGGAGGACAGCAGCACGGCGTGGATCTCGCGGATGAGGCGGAGCGAGAGCGGCAGGCCACCGCGCAGCAACTCGAGCCCGCGATTAAGGGCCGCGACGTAGCAGGAGACCTCGGCCACGTCGTCCAAGGGCACGCCGGGCACTTCATCGCTCTCGAAGAGCAGAAGGTCCGAGAGGGAGGATTGCGTGCCCTCGATCTGGGACGACAGCAGCGCTTCCTTCCGCACATACATATAGAGGAACAGCCCGGTGTCGGGCAGAATCGAGGCCATGCCGTCGAGGCGGCCGAGCGCCATCTGCGCCCGCTGCAGCGGCACCAGCAGGCTGGAGACGTCGATCGGCGGGACAGGCGGCAAAGGGGGCGGCACGTAGGCGCGCGTCGCCTCGCCGCCGAATGTGGTGGTTTCGTAGCGCCCGAGGCGGCTTTGGCGGCTGGGCTGGGGCATCCTTATGAAAGGTGACTTTCGCTAGGGGCGGAGCAAGGAAGATTTCTGCCGCCTTTCTTTCATAAGGGCCGTTGATTCGCCAGCCCTGTTTATGTGCCGTCGATCCTGCCGGTGGCTCCTGCTCCTGGGCTCTTCGCGCCGAACGTGTTGCGCTGGGCATCCCAAAAAACCGTTACCCGTCCGGCCAGCACGGCGCAGCTCAGGCCGTCCGGCTGCCGTCCATCCAGGATGGCCAACACGATATCTGGCGCCAGTAGTGTCAGGCGGAGGAGGCTGCCCAGGTAGCCACGCTCGATCCGCTCCGCCCCCGCCATTTCAGTGATGGTGGCGTACCGCCCCTGATCGAGCATGCGCTGGTACCGGAACCCCCGTGCCAGCGCCTTCACCAGCGCCGGGTCGGCCCTCGTAGTGACCGGCGCCACGCCATCGGTCATCGGTGTCACGACCGTCTTCCTGCCGGGCCGATGACGGATTGCCAGCGGCACCCGGACCGTGATGCTCGTCGCCGTCGTCATGCTGCCGCCATCAGCGCGCTGGCCGAAATAGCAGTGAGGTCGCGGGCGAGGCTGGCGAGCCCATCCAGCCGCAGCCGAATGTCTGCGCCTGCCGGGCCAACTACCACCCGCTCCACCAGCGACCGCACGATCCGCGCCTGCTCCACGGGAAAGAGATGCTCCCAAAGCGGGTCGAGCCGATGCAGCGCATCCTGGACCTCGCCCTCGGTCAGGTCCGGTGCCTCCCTGCGCGCCGCCCGCCAGGTGCCGACCACGATCTCCGGCTGGCGCAGCACCGCCCGCACCTGGTCCACCACCGCCACCTCGATCTCCGCCGCAGACACCCGGCGCACGATGCTGTCGTCGCCGGCGGCATCGCCCTTCAGCACGCGCTGCGCCACGTAGTAGCGGTAGAGCCGGCCATTCTTCCGGGAATGGGTCGGCGACAGCGACCGTCCATCCACCCCAAAGATCAGCCCCTTCAGCAGCGCCGGCGTCTGTGACCGGTTCTGGTTCGCGCGCACCCGCGGGCTGATCTGCAGCACGGCGTGCG
>LNFM01001683.1_pt1 | contig 49227 bp, 48 predicted proteins | sample 596031 | NCBI WGS metagenome assembly LNFM01 (sample SAMN04254537, study PRJNA301005) | activated carbon metagenome | isolation source: dual media filters at the Ann Arbor, Michigan drinking water treatment plant | place: USA: Ann Arbor
CGGCCTTCGGCGGCTACAAGGAATCGGGCATCGGCCGCGAGACGCACAAGGCCATGCTCGACCACTACCAGCAGACCAAGAACCTGCTGGTGAGCTACAGCCCGAACGCCTTGGGCTTCTTCTGATCGACTGATGTCGACACCGGTGGCTGGCTCCGCGGCCAGCCGCTCCACAGGAGACGACCCCATGATCGAACGCGTCGTGGCCACGCCGGCCGCGCGGGCGCTTGTCGAGGCGCTGCGCGCCGAGCACGGCGCCGTCTATTTCTACCAGTCGCATGGCTGCTGCGACGGCAGCACGCCCATGCTTTTTGCACCGGGCGACATGCCCATCACCGCCGACGACAGGCAGCTTGGCAGCATCGGCGACGTACCCTTCTACGCCAGCCGCGCGCAATGCGACTACCTGCAGGGCGTGCAACTCACGCTGGACGTGGCGCCGGGCAACGGCGGCACCTTCTCGCTGGAGGACGGCTCGGGCCAGCACTTCGTCATCGGCATGCGGCTGTGGACCGACGAAGAGGCGGGCACGCTGGAGACGCCACCCTCGGCTCGTTAGTGCCCTGGGCGGCGCACGGCGCATCGGGCGGCTGCATCACCGGTGTCAGATCGCAATTGCGATCTGACACCGCCCGCCCGCCGCGGGCGCTACAGTGCTGTCCCATGCCGCCCGCAGCCCGCCCCCTGACCGAAGAGACGCTGCGCACGCGCAATGCGGCGCTGGACTCGATCTCGCAGGGCGTGATCATCACCGACGGCAGGCTGCGCATCGTCTACGCCAACGAGGCCTTCCTGGCCCTCACGGGCTTTGCGCGCGACGAGGTCGAGGGCCGCAATTGCCGCTTTCTGCAAGGGCCGCTCAGCGACCCCGGCGTCATCGCCTGCATCCGCCAAGCCGTGGCCGCGCGCACCGAGTTCAAGGGCGAGATCCTCAACTACCGCAAGGACGGCAGCCTCTTCTGGAACGAGCTGTCGATCTCGCCGGTGCCCGGCAGCACGGGCGAGGTCACGCACTTCATCGGCACCTCGCGCGACGTGTCCGAGCGCGTCCAGGCCCAGCGCGCGCTGCGCGACAGCGAACAGCGCCTGCAGCTGGCCCTGCTGGGCGGCAGCCTGGGGCTGTGGGACTGGCGCTACCAGGACGGCACGCTCGAGGTCAACGCGCGCTGGATGGAGATGCTGGGCCTGGACCCGCGCGGGCCGCGGCAGGGCATCGCGGACTGGACCGCGCGCGTGCATCCGCAAGACCAGCTCGTGCTGGCCCGGCTGGTGCAGGACGTCATCCTCAACCCGCAGGGGCACGCGTTCGAGGCCGAGGTGCGTGCGCGCCACGAGCTCGGGCACTGGGTGTGGATCCTGGACAAGGGCGCGGTGGTCGAGCGCGCCGCCGACGGCAGCCCGATCCGCGTGGCCGGCACGCACATGGACATTTCCGAGCGCAAGCGGGCCGAGGTCGAACTGCAGCGCCTGGCCTATTCCGACATGCTGACCGGCCTGCCCAACCGCCAGCGCCTGCTTGACCGGCTGACGCTGGCGCTGGCCTCGGCGCGGCGCAGCGGGCGCTTCTCGGCCGTGCTGTTCATAGACCTGGACAACTTCAAGCAGATCAACGATGCGCGCGGCCATTCGATCGGCGACACGCTGCTGCAGCAGGTGGCCGGGCGCATCACCGCGCTGCTGCGTGTCGAGGACCTGGCGGCGCGCGTCGGTGGCGACGAGTTCGTGGTGCTGGCCGGCAACCTGGGCAGCGACATCGACGCCGCCGCCCGGGCCGCGATGGCCGTGGCCGAGAAGCTGGTGGCGGCGCTGGAAAGCCCGTACCACGTCGACGGCCAGGCCTACAGCAGCTCGGGCAGCGTCGGCGTGACGGTGTTCCCCAAGCGCGACGAGTCGGTCGACGACCTGCTGCGCGAGGCCGACACCGCCATGTACCGTGCCAAGGCGGCCGGGCGCAACCGCATCGCCTTCTTCCAGCCCGACATGCAGGCCGAGGCCGAGGCGCAGCTGGCGCTGGAGCACGACTTCAAGCGCGCGGTGGCTGAACAGCAGCTGGCCGTGCACGTGCAGACGCTGGTCGATGCGCGCGGCACGCCCGTGGGCGGCGAGCTGCTGCTGCGCTGGCGCCACCCGCAGCGCGGCGAGGTGTCGCCTTGCTGCTTCATCCCGCTGGCCGAGGCCTCGGGGCTGATCGTGCGCCTGGGTGAATGGGTGCTGCGCCAGGCCTGCGAGGCGCTGGTGCGCCTGCGGCAGGCGGGCCCGGGCCTGGTGCTGTCGGTCAACGTCAGCCCCCGGCAGTTCCGCCACGATGGCTTCGTGCGGCACGTGCGCGCGCTGCTGCAGGAGACCGGTGCGCCGGCCTCGGGGCTGGTGTTCGAGATCACCGAAGGCCTGCTCATCGACAAGCTGGACGAGACCATCGCGCGCATGGCCGAACTGGTGGCGCTGGGCATCCGCATTTCCATCGACGACTTCGGCACCGGCTATTCGAGCCTGGCCTATCTGCGCACGCTGCCGCTGTACGAGCTGAAGATAGACCGCAGCTTCGTGCGCGACATCCCCGGCGACCCGGCCATCGTCGAGGCCGTGCTGGCGCTGGCGCAGCACCTGAAGCTGCGCGTGGTGGCCGAGGGCGTGGAGACCCGCGCCCAGGCCGACTTTCTGGCCGCGCGCGGCTGCGACTGCCTGCAGGGCTTTCTGTTCGCGCGGCCACAGCCGCTGGCCGACTGGCTGGCTTCAGTGACCGCCGAAATCGACCAGGGTGAACAGCGCCAGGCCGGCTTCGCGCAGCTTGGCTGAGCCGCCCAGCTCGGGCAGGTCGACGATGGCCGCGCCCTCGATCACCGTGGCGCCCATGCGCTCGAGCAGCTTCTTGCCGGCCATCATGGTGCCGCCGGTGGCGATGAGGTCGTCGATCAGCACCACGCGGTGGCCGGGGCCCACGGCGTCGGTGTGCATCTCGACCGTGGCAGAGCCGTACTCGAGCTCGTAGGTTTCTTCCACCGTGGCGAAGGGCAGCTTGCCCTTCTTGCGGATGGGCACGAAGCCCACGCCCAGCTCGTAGGCCAGCACGCTGCCGATGATGAAGCCGCGCGCGTCCAGCCCGGCGATGGCGTCGGGCCGGGTCTCGAAGTAGCGGTGCACGAACTGGTCGATCAGCACGCGAAACACCCGCGGGTTGGCCAGCAGCGGCGTGATGTCGCGAAACTGCACCCCCGGCGCCGGCCAGTCGGGCACGGTGCGGATGTGGTCCTTGATGTACTGGGCGGGCGGGGTGCTGGGGTCGGCGGCCATGCTGCGGATTATGGACAGGCACGCATCGGCTGTGCGTCAGCCGCGCAGCAGCTTGGCCTCGGCCAGCGCCAGCGGCTCGGGCAGGCCCGACAGCACCAGCGTGTCGCCCGCGGCCAGCAGGTGCGCCGGGTCGGGCGCGATCACGCCGCCGCTCAGGCGGCGCAGCGAGACCACGCTCACGCCCACCGCGTGCAGCGCCTGGTCGTCCAGCGTCTGGCCCAGGCAGCGGGCGGCCTCGGGCAGGGTGACGCTCTGCAGCCGCGCCTGTGCCAGCTCTTCCACGGTGTCGTCGTCGGCGCCGTGGAAGTAGCCGCGCAGCAGGCTGTAGCGCGCGTCGCGCGCGTCGCGGGTGATGCGGATGACGCGCTTCATGGGCACGCCCACCAGCGCCAGCGCGTGGCCGGCCAGCATCAGGCTGCCTTCGATGGCCTCGGGCACGACCTCGGTGGCGCCGGCGGCGCGCAGCTTCTCGATGTCGGTGTCGTCCAGCGTGCGCACCACCACCGGCACGCGCGGCGCGTGCGCCTGCACCAGGGCCAGGATCTTCAGTGCCGAGGCCGTGTCGTGGTAGGTGATCACCACCGCCGCGGCGCGCGCCAGGCCGGCGGCCATCAGGCTTTGCAGCCGCGCGGCGTCGCCGAAGACCACGCTCTGGCCGGCGGCCGCGGCCTGGCGCACGCGGTCGGGGTCCAGGTCCAGCGCCATGTAGGGGATGCGCTCGGGCGCCAGCAGCCGCGCCAGGTTCTGGCCGCTGCGGCCGTAGCCGCAGATGATGACGTGGCGTTCGGTGGCGATGGCGCGCTTGGCGATGCTGGTCACGGCCACCGACTGCATCAGCCAGTCGCTGGCGCTCAGGCGGTTGACGATGCGGTCGCTGTACAGGATGAGCACGGGCGTGGCCAGCATCGACAGCACCATGCTGGCCAGCACCGGGCTCATCCATTCGGGCGCCACCAGGCCGCGATCGGCCCCCAGCGTGAGCAGCACGAAGCCGAATTCGCCCGCCTGCGCCAGGTACAGGCCGGTGCGCAGCGCCACGCCCGGCGCGGCGTGGAAGGCGCGCGCCAGGGCGGCCACCAGCACCGCCTTGGCCAGCACCGGCAGGGTGGTCAGGATCAGCACCAGCGGCCACTGGTCCACCACCGGGCGCCAGTCCAGCTTCATGCCGATGGTGATGAAGAACAGCCCCAGCAGCACGTCGTGGAAGGGGCGGATGTCGGTTTCGACCTGGTGCTTGTATTCGGTCTCGGCCACCAGCATGCCGGCGACGAAGGCGCCCAGCGCCAGCGACAGCCCGGCCAGCTCGGTCAGCCAGGCCAGGCCCAGGGTGATGAGCAGCAGGTTCAGCACGAACAGCTCTTCGCTCTTGCGCCGCGCCACCTGCGTGAGCCACCAGCGCATCACGCGCTGGCCACCCACCAGCAGCAGTGTCAGCAGGGCCGCGGCCTTGAGCGCGGCCCAGCCCATGGCGATCGCCAGTTCTTCGGCCGGTGAACCCAGCGCCGGGATCAGCACCAGCAGCGGCACCACGGCCAAGTCCTGGAACAGCAGCACGCCCATCACGCGCCGGCCGTGTTCGCTTTCCATTTCCAGCCGCTCGGCCATGAGCTTGACGACGATGGCCGTGGAGCTCATGGCGATAGCCCCGCCCAGCACCACCGCGCCCTGCCAGCCCATGCCCCAGGGCCGGCCGGTGAGCTCGTGATAGGCCAGCACCAGCAGACCGTGGCCCAGCAGCGTGCCGGCGATGGTCAGGAACACCTGGCTCAGCCCCAGGCCGAACACCAGCGTGCGCATGCTGCGCAGCTTGGGCAGGTTGAATTCCAGCCCGATCACGAACATCAGGAAGACCACGCCGAACTCGGCCAGGTACTTGATGCTGGCCGTGTCCTTGGCCAGCGCCAGCGCGTTGGGGCCGATGAGCACGCCCACCACCAGGTAGCCCAGCATGGGCGGCAGGCGCAGCGAGCGGCAGGCCACCACGCCGATGACGGCGGCCACCAGGTACAGCAGGACAAGGGCAAGGGTGGAGGCCATGGATGCCTAGAATGTATCGAACCCTCAAGGCGCGCCCGATTTGAACCCTCCCAGCACTTTCGATGCCACCCGCGCCTTGGCGCTGGCGCGGCGCACCTTCGAGATCGAGGCGCGCGCGCTGCTGGCCCTGGCCGCGCGCCAGGACCCCGGCTTTGCCGGCGCGGTACAGGCCATGCTGGTGTGCCGCGGCCGCGTGGTGGTGATGGGCATGGGCAAGAGCGGCCACGTGGGGCGCAAGATCGCCGCCACGCTGGCGTCCACCGGCACGCCTTCTTTCTTCGTGCACCCGGCCGAGGCCAGCCACGGCGACCTGGGCATGGTGATGGCCGGCGACGTGGTGCTGGCCATCAGCAACAGCGGCGAAAGCGACGAGCTGGCCGCCATCCTGCCGGCCATGCGCCGCCTGGGCGTGACGCTGGTGGCCATGACCGGCCAGCCCGATTCGACGCTGGCGCAGCACGCCGACGTGGTGATCTCCAGCGCGGTGGAAGAAGAGGCCTGCCCGCTGAACCTGGCGCCCACCGCCAGCACCACGGCGCAGATGGCGCTGGGCGACGCGCTGGCCGTGGCCCTGCTGGACGCGCGTGGCTTCCGCGAAGAAGACTTCGCGCGCTCGCACCCGGGCGGCAGCCTGGGCCGCAAGCTGCTGATGCACGTGCGCGACCTGATGCGCAGCGGCGAGGCCGTGCCGCGCGTGCCGCCCACGGCGCACTTCAACGACCTGCTGCGCGAGATGACCGGCAAGGGCCTGGGCTTTGCCGCCGTGGCCGGTGACGACGGCCGGCCGCTGGGCATCTTCACCGACGGCGACCTGCGCCGCCTGATCGAGCGCGGCGCCGACCTGCGCACGCTGCACGCCGCCGACGTGATGCACACCGGCCCGCGCCTGGTGCGCGCCGACGCGCTGGCGGTGGACGCGGCGCAGGTGATGGAGCAGCACCGCATCACCAGCGTGCTGGTGGTCGACGCGCAAGGGTTGCTGGTGGGCGCGCTCAACTCCAACGACTTGATGCGCGCGAAAGTCATCTGATGACGCCTGCGCTGAGTTTCCCGCCCGCGCTGCTGCTGCAGGCGCAGGGCGCGGGCCTGGGCATGAAGGCCGCGATCTTCGATGTCGACGGCGTGCTCACCGACGGCGCGCTGTACATCGGCGAGCAGGGCGAGCTGTTCAAGGCCTTCAACACGCTGGACGGCCACGGCCTGAAGCTGCTGCAGGCCGGCGGCATTGCGCCGCTGGTCATCACCGGGCGCGACTCACCCGCGGTGCGCCGGCGCGTGGCCGACCTGGGCCTGGCGCACGCGGTCTACGGCGCGCACGACAAGCTGGCAGCCGCCGATGCGCTGCTGGCCACGCTGGGCCTGGCCTGGCCCGAGGTGGCGGTGATCGGCGACGACTGGCCCGACCTGCCCTTGCTGCGGCGCGCCGGCTTTGCCTGCGCGCCGCCCAACGCCCACGCCGAGGTGCGCGCGCTGGTGCAGCACATCACCGCGGCGCGTGGCGGCCAGGGCGCGGCGCGCGAGTTCTGTGACCTGCTGCTGGTGGCGGCCGGCCGCTATGCCGGGCTGCTGGCGGAACAGACCCGCACGCTGGACGGGCGGTGAGCGTCGAGCTGCACCTGCCGGACCTGCCCGAGGTGCCGATCTCGCTGGGCCCGGTGCGTGGCGCCGCGCCGCCGCGCGTCAACACGCCCTGGCACCTGCGCCTGCGCGACGCGCTCTCGGCCTACCTGCCGCTGCTGCTGATGGCGCTGCTGGCGCTGGCCACCTGGTGGCTGGCCAAGCACTCGCCGGGCGCGCCGCCGCCGCTGGTGGCGCGCGGGGTCTCGGCCGAGCCCGACTACACCATGACGCAGTTCGCGCTGGAGCGCTTCGACGAGGCCGGCCTGCTGAAGCTGCGCATCGAGGGCGCGCGCATGCGCCACTTTCCCGCCACGGACCGCATCGAGATCGAAGACGTGCAGATCCGCTCCTACAGCCCCGATCGCCGCGTCACCCTGGCCAGCGCACGCCGCGCCCTGGGCACCGGCGACGGCAGCGAGCTGCAGCTGCTGGGCGACGCCCGGGTCATCAGCAGCGACGCCCAGGGCGTGACGCTGGTGATGCGCGGCGAGTTCCTGCACGCCTTTCTGCTGGCCGAGCGCGTGAAGAGCCACCTGCCGGTGACGGTGCAGCAGGGCAGCACGGCCATGCAGGCGGCCGGGCTCGAATACGACCACGGCCGGCGCCTGCTCGAGCTGAAAGGCCCCCTGCGCATGGAGCTGGCCGCACCGGCGGCGCGGCCATGACGCCGCCGCCGCTGGTCTTCATCACCGGCGCGTCCAGCGGCATCGGCCAGGCCCTGGCCGCGCGCTATGCACGGGCCGGTTGGCACCTGGCGCTGGCGGCGCGGCGCGATGCCGCACTGCGCGCCTGGGCCGCGGAGCAGGGCCTGGATGCCGCGCGCGTGGGCATCTACCGCGCCGACGTGGCCGAGGTCGACAGCATCGTCGCCGCCGGTGCCGCGTGCATCGCGCGCCAGGGCCTGCCGCAGGTGGTGATCGCCTGCGCCGGCAACAGCGTGGGCATGGACAGCGCCGAGCGCGAAGACCTGGACGTGCTGCGTGACACACTGATGACCAACACCGTCGGCCTGGCCGCCAGCTTCCATCCCTTCTTGAGTGGCATGCGCGAGCGCGGCTCGGGCACGCTGGTGGGCGTGGCCAGCGTGGCCGCCATCCGCGGGCTGCCGGGCCACGGCGCCTATTGCGCCAGCAAGGCCGGCGTGGTGGCCTATTGCGAAAGCCTGCGCGTCGAAAGCCGCCGCCATGGCCTGAAGGTGGTGACGCTGCTGCCGGGTTACATCGCCACGCCGCTGACCGCGCGCAACCCCTACGCCATGCCCTTCCTGATGCCGGTGGAGCGCTTTGCCGAACGGGCTTTTCAAGCCATCCAGGCCGGCGACAGCTACCGCGTCATCCCCTGGCAGATGGCCGTGGTGGCCAAGCTGCTGCGCATCCTGCCCAACGCCTTGTATGACCGTGCCCTGGGCCGGCGCGGGCGCAAACCGCGGCGCAGCTGATCGGTGTCAGGGCGGCGGGCGGGGACATTCCGCGGCGTGCGAGCATCGCGCCCCACGATGATCGACGTGGTGGTTCTCTTCTTCCTGCTGGGTGTGGTGGCGCGGCTGGCCAAGAGCGACTTGCGGCTGCCCGAGGCGCTGTATGAAACCCTGGCCATCTACCTGCTGCTGGCCATCGGCCTGAAGGGTGGCATCGAGCTCAGCCGCCAGCCGCTGGCAGCGCTGGCGCCGCAGGTGGCGGCCTGCATGGCGCTGGGCTTCGCGATCCCCTTTGCGCTGTTTCCGCTGGCTCGGGCGCTGCGGCTGTCGGGCCCCGACGCGGCGTCGCTGGCGGCCCACTACGGATCGGTCAGCGTGGTCACCTTCGCCGTGGCCAGTGCGGCGCTGACGCGCGAGGGCATCGCGTACGAAAGCCATGCCGCGCTGTGGGTGGCGGTGATGGAGGCGCCGGGGCTGATCGCGGGCATCCTGCTCGCCCGCTGGGCGGGCAGCGGTGCCGGTGGGCGTGCCGGCGAGCGCGCCGGCTGGGGCCGCTTGACGCACGACCTGTTGTTCGGCAAGAGCGTGCTGCTGCTGCTGGGCGGCCTGGCCATCGGCGCCATCGCCGGCGAGGCCGGCACGGAGCCGATCCGCGCCGTGTTCATCGACCCGTTCAAGGGCGTGCTGGCGCTGTTCCTGCTGGAACTGGGCCTGGTGGCCGGCGGGCGGCTGGGTGAAGTGCGGCGTTTCGGCCCTGCCGTACTGGTGCTGGGCCTGGGCGCACCGCCCCTGCTGGCCGTGGCCGGCGCGCTGGTGGGGCTGGCGCTGGGGCTGTCGACAGGCGGCGTGGCGCTGATGGCCACGCTGGCGGCCAGTGCCAGCTACATCGCCGCCCCCACCGCCATGCGCCTGGCGGTGCCCGAGGCCAACGCCGCGCTGTCGATCACGGCGGCGCTGGGCATCACCTTCCCCTTCAACGTCGTCATCGGCATCCCGCTGTACATCCGGCTTGCCCAGGGGCTTACCGCATGAAGCTCGCCAAACATCCCAAGACGATGCTGGTCATCGTGGCCGAGGCCTTGCTCGAGGAGGACCTGATCCGCGACGCCAGCCAGCGCGGCGCGCAAGGCTGGACCGTGAGCGAAGTGCACGGCGCCAGCCGCGATGGCGTGCGCGAAGGCGCCTGGGAAGCCGACCGCACGATCGAACTGCGCCTGGTCTGCGACGAGACCGTGGCCGACGCGATTGCGGCGCACGTGCTGCAGGCCTATGCAGCGCATTACGCCGTGGCGATGTACTTCGTGCCGGTGACGGTGCTGCGGCCCGAGCGCTTCTGACCCTGCGGCGGCCACGAAAAAGGCGCCCGCAGGCGCCTTGTTTCGTGACTTGGGGAGCGTGGGCTCAGTAGCCGCCGCGGCTGCCGCCGCCACCGCCGTAGCCGCCACCACCGCCGCCGCCACTGCGGCCACCGCCACCACCACCGTAGGGGCTGCGACCACCGCCGCCGCCGCCACCGCCGTAGGGGCTGCGACCGCCACCGCCGCCGCCGGCACCACCGCTGCCGCCGCCACCACCGTAGCCGCCGCCACCACCACTGCCGCCACCGCCGTAGCCGCCACGGCTGCCACCACCACCACCGCCACCGAAGCCGCCCGGCCGCTCTTCGCGGGGACGGGCCTCGTTGACGACAACGGCGCGGCCGTCGATCGCCTGGCCGTTCATGCCGTTGATGGCGGCTTGCGCTTCGGCGTCATTGCCCATCTCGACGAAACCAAAGCCCTTGGAGCGGCCGGTTTCGCGATCCATCATGACCTTGGCGGACGAGACGGTGCCGTATTGAGAGAAGGCCTGGAGCAGCGAATCGTCGCGCACCGAGTAAGCCAGATTACCGACGTAAAGTTTATTTCCCACGGGGAGCCCTTAAAAGTACCAGTCGAACCATGCGGAGCTCCACCCTGCAAGAACCATTCAAGCTAAAGGTACGGCTGCCAGACACAGACTACCTATTATGTCCGTCGCCATGGCGCGTATGTAAAGGGGCGGCAACACAAATGTTGTTTTGCAGCCCCCAGGCAAACCCTTGCTTTGGCCCTGAAGCCACGTTGCTGCACCGTGCAAGTGCGCCGTGCCGGGTTCCTGGCGCCCGCGCTGGGCGCCTACCATCGCGGCATGGACCTGCTCAAGCCGCTGATTGCACTGCTGGCAATCGTCAATCCGATCGGCGTCGTGCCCTTCTTCATCCACTTCACGCAGAACTTCACCAGCGCCCAGCGGCGGCAGACCATTCGCGTGGCCTCGTTCACCGCCTTTGTGGTGATCGCGCTCAGCGCCGTGGCCGGGCTGAAGATCATCGAGTTCTTCGGCATCACGCTGGCCTCGTTCCAGGTGGGCGGCGGCACGCTGCTGCTGATCAGTTCGCTGGCCATGCTCAACGCCCAGCCGGCCGAAAGCAAACCCAGTGACGTGAGCGATGGTCAGGCGAAGCTGGATGCCGGCGCCAGCATCGCGGTGGTGCCGCTGACCATCCCGCTGCTCACCGGGCCGGCGACAATCTCGACCATGGTCATCTACGCCGAGAAGACGCGCCATCTATGGGAGCTGGCGGTGCTGGTGGGGTACGGCGTGGTGATCGGCCTGATCACCTACATCGTGTTCACGGCCTCGGGGCGCATTGCCCGCGTGCTGGGCCGCACCGGCATCAACGTGATGACGCGCCTGATGGGCCTGATGCTGGCGGCGATGGCGGTGGAACTGCTGGCCGACGGCCTGGGCAAGCTGTTTCCGGTGCTGGGGACGCCGCAGCCATGAGTGCAGACACATCCGTTTTCGACTTCATCGTCGTCGGCGCCGGCACCGCCGGCTGCCTGCTGGCCAACCGGCTGTCGGCCGACCCGCACTGCCGCGTGCTGCTGGTCGAGGCCGGCGGGCGCGACGACTACCACTGGATCCACATCCCGGTGGGTTACCTGTACTGCATCGGCAACCCGCGCACCGACTGGCTGTACTTCACCGAGCCCGACGCCGGCCTCAACGGCCGCAAGCTGCGCTACCCGCGCGGCAAGGTGCTGGGCGGCTGCAGCAGCATCAACGGCATGATCTACATGCGCGGCCAGGCGCGCGACTACGACGGCTGGGCCGAGGCCGCGGACGACCCGGCCTGGCGCTGGGACCAGTGCCTGCCGCACTTCATGCGGCATGAGGACCACTGGCGCGGCGCCGATGCGCACCACGGCGCCGGCAATGAATGGCGCGTCGAGCGTCAGCGCCTGAGCTGGGAGATCCTGGACGCCTTTGCCGCGGCCGCGTGCGAGGCCGGCATCCCGGCCACCGATGACTTCAACCGCGGCAACAACGAAGGCGTGGGCTATTTCGAGGTCAACCAGCGCACGGGCGTGCGCTGGAACACCTCCAAGGCCTTTCTGCGCCCGGCGCAGGGCCGGCCCAACCTGCGGGTGATGACGGGCCTGCAGGTGACGCGCGTGCTGCTCGAGCAGGGCCGCGCCACGGGCGTCGAAGTGCAGCCGGTGCAGGGCGGAGCGGCGCAGGCGCTGCGCGCCGCGCGCGAGGTGGTGCTGTGCGCCGGCGCCATCGGCACGCCGCAGATCCTGCAGCTGTCGGGCGTGGGGCCGGGGCCGCTGCTGCAGCAGCTGGGCATCCCGGTGCTGCACGACATGCCCGGCGTGGGCGCCAACCTGCAGGACCACCTGCAGATCCGCGCGGTGTTCGAGGTCGAGGGCGTGAAGACGCTCAACCGCATCGTGCACGCGCCCTTCGGCAAGGCCGGCATCGCGCTCGAATACCTGCTGCGGCGCAGCGGGCCCATGAGCATGGCGCCGTCGCAGCTGGGGGCTTTCACGCGCAGTTCGCCGGCGCAGGCCTGGCCCAACGTCGAATACCACGTGCAGCCGCTGTCGCTGGACGCCTTTGGCGAGCCGCTGCACCGCGCCAACGCCTTCACCGCCAGCGTCTGCAACCTCAACCCCGATTCGCGCGGCACGGTGCAGATCCGCTCGCCGCGGCCGCAGGACGCGCCGCTGATCAAGCCCAACTACCTGTCCACCGAGTCCGACCGCCTCGTGGCCGCAGACTCATTGCGCCTGACGCGGCGCATCGTGGGCATGCCGGCGCTGGCACGCTTTCGGCCGCGCGAGCTCAAGCCCGGCCTGCAGTTTCAGAGCGACGAAGAACTGGCGCGCCTGGCCGGCGACATCGGCACCACCATCTTCCACCCCGTGGGCACCTGCCGCATGGGCCGGGCGGGAGCGCCGGGCGCGGTGGTGGACGCGCGGCTGCGCGTGCAGGGCCTGCAAGGCCTGCGCATCGCCGACGCCAGCATCATGCCCAGCATCACCAGCGGCAACACCAACTCCCCGGTGCTGATGATTGCCGAGCGCGCCGCGCAATGGCTGGCAGCGGCCCCGGCCTGAAGGGAAAGCCCTGATGCGCTCATGGCTTGCTGCGCCTACATTCGCGGCCAACCGCGGGTTCGGGTAGGCGTCCATGGCGCACCGCCAGGGCCCAGCGGGGGGTCTGAGGAGACAGCCAGGCAGGCGAGCAGTAGATGCCGAACCCGGACGGACAGACGAGGCGCCGCCAAAGGCGCCCGGGCTGAAGCGACAAGTACCAAGAATGACCGCCGCCAGACGAGCGGCAGTGCCCAGGAAGGCGTCGCGGTGCGGCGCCTTTCCTTTTGGTGCGTGCCGGCCTGCACGCCGCCGCCGTCCGCGGCAGCCGCGCATGCGGCGTAGCATGCGGTTTGTCGCTGCGGCAGGAAACCAGGCATGTCCGTGAACCCCGAACTTCGATCCCTGGAGATCGACATCCCGGCGCAGCCGCAGTCGCTGGTACAGCTGTCGTTGCTGCTGGCCGACGACGACATCAACCTGCAGGCGGCGGCCGCGCTCATCGAAACCGACATGGCCCTGGCCGCAGCGGTGATGAAGGCCGTCAACTCCTCGCTGTACGGCCTGAAGGGCCGGGTGCAGAGCGTGCACCAGGCGATCTCGTACCTGGGCATGCGCGAGGTCGCGGCCATCACCTTCGAAATGGGCCTGCGCGCCGCCTTCCCGCCCGCGGCCGAACTCGAACCGCTGTGGGCCCGCGCGGGGCGGCGCGGGCTGCTGATGGGCCGGCTGGCGGCGCGCCTGTCGCTGGACGCATGGGGTGCGCACTCGGCCGGGCTGTTTGAAGAATGCGGCAAGGCGGTGCTGTTCCGCCATGCCTCCGACCACTACAGCGCCATGCTGCGCGCCGCGCGCGACGACGGCGAGCTGGTGCTGCTCGAACACGCCGGCTTTGGCGTCAGCCACGACGCGCTGGGCGCCGCGCTGTGCGAAAGCTGGGGCCTGGGTGCGGCGGCGGTGGCCAGCGTGCGCCACCATGTGCAGGCGCAGGCCACCTGGCGCCTGCCCGAGCAGACGCCCAAGCGCGCGATTTCGGCGCTGTCGGTCATCGTCAACGGCCTCGAAGGCGATCTGGACACCCTGGACGAGGCCGCCATGGCGGTCGCCCCGCAGGCCGAGCTGGACGCCACGCTGCTGCTGCGCGCGGCACGCCAGACGCGTGACGAGCTGGACAACGCCATTGCCAACGGCCGCGACTGAGACACCAGCCTGAGGGAAGTCCTGCTGTCGTTGCAGCGCCACATTGATTAGCCTCCTTCTTTCAAGCTGACCTATCCGGGCCTTGCCGCCCCCTACACCCCATGGCCACCAAGATCGACCCCGATTCGCTTGCCCTGCAACGCCTTTACCACTGGGAAAAGACCGCCCCCGACCGGGTGGCGCTGACGCAGCCCATGGGTGGCGGCGCGGTGCGCGACTTCACCTGGCGCGAGGTGCTCGACCAGTCGCGCCGCATGGCCGCGCACCTGCGCAGCCTGGGCCTGCAGCCCGGCGACAAGGTGGCGCTGATCTCCAAGAACACCGCGCACTGGATGATGAGCGACTTCGCCATCTGGCTGGCCGGCTGCGTCTCGGTGCCGCTGTATCCCACGCTGGCGGCGGGCACCATCCGCCAGATCCTCGAGCACAGCGAATCCAAGCTGCTGTTCGTCGGCAAACTCGACGGCTGGGCGGGCATGAAGCCCGGCGTGCCGGCCGCGCTGCCCTGCATCAGCCTGCCGCTGGCGCCCGACGACGCGGCCAAGGCCTACCCGCGCTGGGAGGACATCATCGCCAAGACCGAGCCGCTGAAGGGCAACCCGGTGCGGCCGGCCGACGACCTGGCCACGATCATGTACACCTCGGGCACCACCGGTGCGCCCAAGGGTGTGATGCACAGCTTCGGCACCTTCGCCCTGGCGGTGAAGTTCGGCCTCACGCGCATCCCGATGTCCGAGCAGTCGCGCATGCTGTCGTACCTGCCGCTGTCGCACGTGGTCGAGCGCGCGCTGGTCGAGCATGGCCTGCTGGCGCGCTCGATGCACGTCTACTTTGCCGAGAGCCTGGAGACCTTCACCCTTGACCTGCAGCGCGCGCGGCCCACGGTGTTCTTCTCGGTGCCGCGGCTGTGGGTCAAGTTCCAGCAGGGCGTCAACGCCAAGATGCCGGCCAAGAAGCTGGACCTGATGCTCAAGATCCCCATTCTCGGCGGCATCGTGCGCAAGAAGATCCTGACCGCGCTGGGGCTGCAGGAATGCGTGTTCGCCGCCGGCGGCGCCGCGCCGATGCCGCTGCAGCTGCTGACCTGGTACGCCAAGCTCGGGCTCAACGTGGCCGAAGGCTACGGCATGACCGAGAACGTCGGCGCCACCCACATCAGCGACGGCGACCCGGCGAGTTTCGGCACCGTCGGCCGGCCTTACGACGGCGTGCAGTGCCGCATCGATCCGACCACCGGCGAGATCCAGATCGCCAGCCCCGCCAACATGCTGGGCTACTACAAGGAGCCCGAGCTCACCAAGCAGACCTTCACCGACGACGGCTGGCTCAAGACCGGCGACAAGGGTGCGGTGGACGCGCAGGGGCGGCTCAAGATCACCGGCCGGGTGAAGGACCTGTTCAAGACGAGCAAGGGCAAGTACGTGGCGCCGGCGCCCATCGAAGACCGCCTGGTGATGCACAACGCGCTCGAGGCCTGCTGCGTGACCGGCGCCAACCTGGGTCAGCCGCTGGCCCTGGCCATGCTCAACATCGACGCCTCCAAGCTCGCCGCGCAGCCGGGCGGCCGCGCCGAGCTCGAGGCCTCGCTCATCGCCCACGTCAAGGCCATCAACGACACGCTGGACCCGCACGAGCAGCTCGACTGCCTGGTGGTCACGGCCGAGGCCTGGACGGTGGAAAACGACCTGATCACGCCCACCTTCAAGGTCAAGCGCAACCGCATCGAGGACCTGTTCGCGAAGAACTACGACGCCTGGATCGAGACCCGCAAGACGGTGGTCTGGTACAAGGCCTGAGCAGAAGGCGGCAGGAAGCTGCTGCGCGGCCCGAACGGGCGCCTGCGGCCGCTCAGCGCGAGGCGGCCGGGGCGGCCGCTGAAGCCGCCGGGTGCGGCACCGGCACCATCACGCCGGTGGCCAGGGGGATCTCTTCGCTCACGACGATGTTCTGCACGAAGTAGCGGGTCTCGCCGAAGCAGCTGCCGGGCAGGCCCACCTTTTCGGCGTAGTGCAGCGACACGCGCTTGCCCATGGCCTGGGTGATGCGCGCGGCCACGGCGTCGTCGTGCACGGTGAACAAGAACTTCTCGGGCGTCGAGCCGGGCAGCGAGACCATGGCCAGCTCGCCCTCCCAGGTCTTGCACACCCAGCCCTTGTGCGACAGCTTCTGTACCCAGCCGGCGCGGTCGCCGGTGGAATAGCTCCAGCTCATTGCGGCCCAGAAGTACAGCGCCACCAGCAGGGCCAGCGCGATCAGGGACAGGACGACGCGTTTGAGCATGACGGGCAAAGGGCTTGGAGGCGAAGCGGTCATTATCGCGGCCGCCCGCTCATCGCCCGCCCGCCGCCCGCCCGCCGCGCTAATTGGGCTACTTGGTATTGGCCTTGAAGCCCGTGAAGATGCGCGTCTGCACGCGCCGGATGTCCTGCGGCACGGCGTCGGGGCTGGTCAGCTTCTTCAGGTCGGCCGGCGACAGGAAGATGGTCGGGTTCTCGGCCACTTCCTTCTTGACGAACTTCTTCGAAGCCAGGTTGGGGTTGGCGTAGAACACCTTGTTCGTCAGCGACGCGTGCACCTCGGGGCGCAGGATGTAGTTGATGAACTTGTGCGCGTTGGCCACGTTGGGCGCGTCCTTGGGGATGGCCATGGTGTCGAAGAACAGCGTGGCGCCGCGCTCGGGGATCAGCGCCTGGATGTCGTGGCCGCTCTTGGTTTCCAGCGCGCGCTGGCGCGCGATGTTGATGTCACCCGAATAGCCCATCACCACGCACAGCTGGCCCGAGGCCAGGTCGTTGATGTAGCCCGATGACGAGAAGCGCGTGACGAAGGGCCGCGCCTTGGTCAGCACCTCGCGCGCCGCGTCGTAGTCCTTGGCCACCTTGCTGTACGGTTCCTTGCCGGCGTAGATCATGGCCACCGGCATCACTTCGCTGGCCGAGTCGAGCAGGTTGATGCCGCAGGACTTGAGCTTGCTGGCGTATTCGGGCTTGAAGATCAGGTCCCAGGGGTTGGCCGGCAGCGGCGTGGCGCCCAGTGCCGCCTTCACCTTGCCGGCGTTGATGCCCACCGTGACGTAGCCCCACAGCCAGTCGACCAGGTACTCGTTGCCCGGGTCGATCGCGGCCAGCTTCTCCAGCAGCGCCGGGTCGAGGTTGCCCCAGTTCGTGAGCTGCTTGCGGTCGAGCTTCTGGAACAGGCCGCCGGCGATCTGCGTCTTGGCGAAATGCGCGCTGGGCACGACGATGTCGTAGCCTGTCTTGCCCGCCACCAGCTTGGCCTGCAGGATCTCGTTGTTGTCGTAGTTGTCGTAGCGGACCTTGATGCCGGTCTCTTTCTCGAAGTTCTTGAGGGTGTCGTCGGCGATGTAGTCCGACCAGTTGTAGATGTTCAGCACCTTGGAGTCGGCGGCCAGCGCGGTGCCGGCGGCCGCCGCGGCCAGGCCGGCAGCGAGCAGGGTGGTGACAAGACGGAGGGGCTTGGACATGGCGGAGGGTCTTTCCGGAGGTTGAAACGGGACCAGCGCTCAACGCGCGACGCGGAATTGTGGCCGACCGCCAGGGGCCTTGGCTGCCGGCGCCACAATGCCGCCACCACCTGTGGAGTTGCCCCATGACCTTGCTGATCGCCGGCCTCTTGCTGTTTCTGGGCATCCACTCGGTGCGCATCTTCGGCGACGGCTGGCGCACGCAGATGCGCGCCCGCCTGGGCGAGAACGGCTACAAGGGCCTGTACTCGCTGCTGTCGCTGGCCGGCTTCGTGCTGCTGATCTACGGCTATGGCGCGGCGCGCCTGGAGCCCACGGTGCTGTGGGCCTCGCCCGTCTGGACACGCCACCTGGCCGCACTGCTCACGCTGCCGGCCTTCGTGCTGCTGGTGGCCGCCTACGTGCCGGGCAACCTGTTCAAGTCGCGCCTGCACCACCCCATGGTCCTGGGCGTCAAGGCCTGGGCGCTGGCGCACCTGCTGGCCAACAACACGCTGGCCGACCTGCTGCTGTTCGGCGGTTTCCTGGCCTGGGCGGTGCTGGCCTTCATCGCCGCGCGCAAGCGCGACCGCGCCGGCCAGGTGGTCTACGCCCCCGGCCGTCTGGTGCCGACGCTGGTGACGCTGGCCGTGGGCCTGGTGGCCTGGGCCGGCTTCGCGATGTGGGCCCACACCGCCTGGATCGGCGTGCGGCCTTTCGGCGGCTGAACCCCCCCCATCCCCCCGCCCGGACGGGGGTGTCGGCGGGTCCCCCCAGAGGGCCCGCCGCGGCCCGACCTAGTGGTGATGGCCCGGCGGCGCCGCAGCGCCGACCATGACGGCACCTGATCCCACGAGGTGCCGCCATGAACATCCTGTCGCTGCTGACCCTCCGCCAGACCCCGCCTCCCCTGCCGCGCGTGCGCGCTCCCGCGGGCGATGAACAGCCCGCAGCGGGCTGCGGCTGGTTCGATTCCAGCCACGACCTGCAGACCGGCTTGCTGGTGTGCGAACACAGCGACCCGGCCGCGCTGGCGCGCGAACTGCCGCTGGCGGCCTGGCTGGACCTGCAGTTGCAGGGCCGCCTGAACTAGCCCAGGCGCCCCGCCTGGAAGTCCTGCACCGCCTGCACCAGCTCGGCCTGTGTGTTCATCACGAAGGGCCCGTACTGGGCGATGGGTTCGCCCAGCGGCCGGCCAGCAATCAGCAGGGCGCGGGCGCCCTCGGCGCCGGCCTGCAGACGCACGCCGTCGCTGCCCGGCGTGTTGGCCAGCAGCGCCATGCGCTGGCGGCGCACCAGGGTGCCGGCGATGCTCAGTTCACCGCGGTAGACGTAGACAAAGGCGTTGTGGCCCGCTGCCAAGGGCTGCGCCAGCTGCGCGCCCGGCGCCAGGTGCATGTCCAGGTAGAGCGGTTCGGTGGCTGCGCGCTGCACCGCCCCCGCCACGCCTTGGGCCTGGCCGGCAATGACGCGCAGCGTGACGCCTGCGCCCTGCCACTCGGGCAGTTGAGGGCTGGGGGTGTCGCGATACCAGGGCGGGCACAGCTTGTCGCGCGCCGGCAGGTTGAGCCACAGCTGGAAGCCTTCCATCGCGCCTTCGGCCTGCTCGGGCATCTCGCTGTGGATGACGCCGCGGCCGGCCCTCATCCACTGCACGCCGCCGGGTTCCATCAGGCTCTCGTGGCCGGCGCTGTCGCGGTGGCGCATGCGGCCCTGCAGCATGTAGGTGATGGTCTCGATGCCGCGGTGCGGGTGGTCGGGAAAGCCGCCGATGTAGTCGCCCGGGCGCTCGGTGCCGAAGGCGTCGAGCATCAGGAAAGGGTCGAGCCGGCGTTGCAGGTCCTGCGCCAGCACGCGCGTCAGGCGCACGCCGGCGCCGTCGCTGGTGGCCTGGCCCTGCACCAGGCGCTCGACGGTGCGCGGGGCGGTGATGGTGTTGTCCATGGGCGCACTCTAGCGGCGGCGGTGGTAATCTGCCGCGCTCCTGACCCCCAGCCCCGGAGAGCCGCGTCATGAAAGCCGTGTGGAAAGGCAAGGTCGTCGCCGAGAGCAGCGACACCGTGGTCGTCGAAGGCAACCACTACTTCCCGGCCGGCTCGGTCAGGCCCGAGCACCTGCTGCCCAGCAACACCAAGACCATGTGTTCCTGGAAAGGCCAGGCCAGCTACTACACGCTGTTCGTCGACGGCGACGCCAACCCCGATGCGGTGTGGACCTACCCCGATCCGAAAGAGGCCGCGGCCCAGATCAAGGGGCGGCTGGCCTTCTGGAAGGGCGTGCAGGTCGTCGAGTAGCCGCGTGGCGGCTGTCGAACTGGCCCCCGCGCTGCGGCGGCGGCTGCGCGATGTCTGGCGCTCGGCCGGCTGGCCCTGCCGCGACGCGGTCGAGCTCGATCTGCTGGCCGCCGGCCTGCTGGCGCGGCACTGGGACGAGCAGGGCCGCGAGACCCTGCGCGTCAGCGACGCCGGCCTGGCCCAGCTGGCCGCCGCGCGCCGCCGCAGCCAGGCCGCCTTCGATGCCCACGAGGCCCTGGTGGCCCTGGTGGCCGGCGAAATGCAACGCTCGGGGCGGGTGGTGTGGCGTTCGCTGAGCCTGCGCGCGCCTTTGCCGGGCGAAGACGGCGCTACCATCGGGGCGATGGCCAAGCCCGACGTGTACTCCATCCGCCACACCTCGGTCGAGGACTACACCGAGCCCGCGGTGCACGAGATCAAGGTCAGCCGCGCCGATCTGCTGGCCGACCTGCGCCGCGCCGGCAAGGGCGCCGCCTACCGCGCGCTGGCCAGCCAGTGCTGGTACGTGCTGCGGCGCGGCATCGCCGAGCCCGGCGAAGTGCCGGTCGATTACGGCGTGATGCTGGCCGACGGGCCGGTGCTGGAAGTGGCACGCCCGTCGCCGCGGCGCGCGCTGCGCCTGCCCTTTGCGGTGTGGATGACCCTGGCCCGCGCCGACGCCGAGCCGCCGCCCGACGACGGCCAGACTTTGCTGGGTGGGAGCGTTGCATGATGCAGTGGCTGGCGAGCTTGTTCGGGGCCCGCAAGCCCACGCCCGTGGCGGTGGCCCGGCCGCCGGCGGTGCAGACGGGCCCGGCGCCCCAGCCTGCCGCCGCCCCTGCCGCCGCCGAGCCCGCGTTCGGCCAGCGCATCCCGCTGATCGACCGTGCCGGCCGCGTGGCCGGTTTCGAATGGCGCTTGCCCGCCAGCCTGGCCGGCCGCGGCAGCGAGGTGCTGGCCGTGCACCACCACGCGCTGGTGGCGGCCGCCGGGCTGTGCGCGCGCGGCGGCCGGCAGTCGCTGGTGCTGCTGCCTGCGGCGTTGTTGTCGCGCCCCAGCCTGCAGGCCCGCGCCGTGGCCGGAACGATGCTGCTGCCCGAGGGCGGGCCGCTGGCGCCCGAGGTGGCCGCCGAGCTGCGCGGGCGCGGACTGCTGATCGGCGTGCCCGACGGCCCCCCGGCGCAGGCGCCCGAGGCCGATTTCGTGCTGCTGCGCGCCGCGGCCGGCGGCATCGACACCCTGCTGCTGTCGGCCCAGCTCTGGCTGGAAGCGCGGCCGCGCCTGCCGCGCATCGCGGTGGGCCTGGAACACATCGACGATATCGAGCGCGCGCTGGCGGGCGGCATCACCCTGGCCGGCGGCCAGTTCGGCGCCGGCGAACGGCCGCGCGCCGCGCGCCCGCTGCAGGCCGCGGCGCACCGCATCTGCGCGCTGCTGAATGACCTGGCGCTGGACCGCGACACCGCGCAGGTGGCCGAGGCGGTGCGCGGCGACGTGGCGCTGTCGTACCGGCTGCTGCGCTACGCCAACAGCCCGGCCATCGGCCTGCCCAACGGCGTGGACACGGTGGAACACGCGATCGCCCTGCTGGGCCGGGTGGAACTGGGCCGCTGGCTGTCGGTGATGCTGATGTCGGCCGCCGGCGGCCGCCAGGCCTCGGCCGCGCTGCAGGAACACGCGCTGGCGCGCGGCCGCCTGCTCGAGGCGCTGGCCCTGCGCGCCGGCGAGGCGCGCCCGCAAAGCCTGTTCACCGTGGGCCTGCTGAGCCAGTTCGACCTGCTGCTGCAGATGCCGCTGGCCGCGGCGATCGAATCCCTGCGCCTGCCCGACGAGGCCCGCGCCGCCCTGCTGCAGCGCAGCGGCCCCTGGGCCGTGTACCTGGAACTGGCCGACGTGCTGTCGGGCGACGACGAAGAAATGTTCGAGGCGCTGAGCGAGCCTTTCGGCGGCATGGAAGCGGTGCTGGCCGAGGCCGAGAAGGCTTGGGGGTGGGCGGCGGAGGTGGCGGGGACCGTCAAGGCTTGACTCCCCACCGCGATCAGTCGATGTCCACGCCAGAGGAACTGGCGATCAAAAGAGAGAGGGCCCGCCGATGGCGGGCCCTCTGTCCTTGCGCTGCGGTTGCCCTGCAGCGCGGGCGTTGGCTTACGCGCGCCGGCGGACCATGGTCAATCCAAACAAGGCCAACATGGCCAGGGCCAGCGAACCCGGGCTGGCAACGGAAACGCCCGTGGCGGTCACGCCCAGGATCTTCATGTAGTCCAGGCCCGAAGTGAACCCAGTGCCGCCGAAGGCGCTGTTGTAGGCGCTGATGAGCCAGTAGCTCGAAGAGAGCCCGCCGGCGTTCACGCCGTAGCTGGCGTTTGGATAGGTGATGTTCGGGGCGCCATCGACCGTGGACACGAGTTCCCAGCCCGCCGTCAAGAGCTGCGCAGCCGTCTTGCTGGCCGGGCCCACCACGGCGCCCTTCGCGGTGTTCCAGCGCAGCACCTGGAAATCGGCGTCGGTCGAATGCGACCACCCGATGGTGACGCTGCTCAGAACCTGGGCGGAGGTGAAGCTGAGGTACAGCATCTCCTGCCCGCCATCGTTGTCGATCGCGTGCTGGGGCGAGGTTGTCACTTCTCCCGCGGAGGTCATGCCGAAGCCGGAGCCCGTGCCTTGGTTCGTGATGGTCGCCGCAGCGTAAGAGGTGGAGGTGCTGGTGGCGCTGAAGCCGTTGACGGCCAGCGTGTTCACGGTACCGGACGGCTGCTCTTCGCAGCTGACCGTGTTGCCGGCGCTGGTACCGGAGTACGTGCAGTTGCCGGGATCGGTGAGGTCGCCGAAGTTCCAGGTCTTGACCTGGGCGCTTGCCGAACCGGCGGCAGCCAAGGTGGCGGCCAGTAGGGCGAATCGGATGAGGCGGGTGATGAGCATGTCTGTTTCCCTGGTCAAGGCGTCGTTGTCTGTTGACGGGCGCGTTGCAAAGATAAGAGCAACTCGCGGGCCGTCAGGAAAAAACCATTACAAATCAATCACTTGCTGACTTTCGCTGGCTTGCGTTTCGTCGAGATGTAAACACATCCGACAGCCAGGGCACCCCTCATTTCAGGGTGTCGAGGAGCTGCTCGGCCTCTGCGCGATGGCGCGCCGAGACCGGCCCCTTGAGTGCCGCGGCCAGCTCGGTCTGCGCTTCGCCCTTGCGGCCCTGGCTGGCCAGCACGGCCCCGAGGAAGTAACGCGTATCGGCGTTGTTGGGGTCGCGCAGCCGCGCGTCGCGCAGCAGCTGCAGCGCGCGGTCGGCCTGCCCGGCCTTGAAGGCAGCCCAGCCGGCGGTGCCCAGCACATGGGCTGCGCCTGGCGCGATGGCCAGCGCTTGCTCGCTGACCTTGGTCGCAGAAGGGTCCTTCTGCAGCAGCAGGACGTTGGCCAGGTTGTTCAGGGCGTCGGCGTCGGCGGCGTTCACCTTGAGCAGCGACTCGTAGCTGCGCCGTGCGCCGGCCAGATTGCCGTTGTCGAGCTGCGAGTCGGCCAGTGCGCGCCAGACGACGACATCACGTGGCCGGGAGGCCAGCCATTGCTCGGCCAGCCTGGTGGCCCCGGCGGCGTCGCGCCGCGAGGTCACGACGAACAGGCGCATCAGGCTGTCGGAATTGCGGTCGAGTTCGTGGGCCTTGCGGTAGGCAGCCAGGCCGGCGTCGTGCTGCTTGCGGGCGAACGCGATGTCGCCCAGCAGTGCATGCCCCAGGCCGTTCTTCGGGCCCAGCGCGACGATCTGTCGCGCCCGCTGCTCCGCCTTGGCCAAGTCGCCCTGGCGTATGTCTATGGCGGCACGCAGGCTCAGCGCAGGGACGTAGTCGGGCCGCTCGCCGAGCGCCTTGTCCAGCACGTAGGCGGAGGCCTTGGTGTCGCCGGCCTCACCTTGCAGGCGGGCAATCTGTGTCAGCTGCGGCGCGTTGTAGCTGGCCGTGGCGGCCGCGCGGCCCAGGTTCGCCCGTGCGGTCGCTGCGTCGCCGTTTGCCAGGCTCACGCGTGCCACGGCAACCAGCGTCTGCACGGCATCCGGCGCTTTGGCCTGAGCGCGCTTGACGGCCTCCTTCGCTGCAGCCGACTGGCCGTGACGGAGATGGAAGTCCACCAGGGCCAACGCCGGCCCGGCGTTGTCGGCGCCGGCATGCTCGTCGGCCTTGGTCAGCCAGCGCTGGGCCTCGGGAAGCTGGTTGCTGCGCTCGGTGAGTTCGGCGATGGCCGCCAGCAGGTCCAGGTTCTTGTCGTCCTTGGCAAGGGTGGCGTTCAGGCGTGCAGCGGCCTTCGGCATCGCACCGCCGTTCATGTCCAGCCGGGCCAGGTTGACCTGCGCCAGCACCAGCCCGGGGTCGGTCGCTGCCGCGGACTCGAAAGCGGTGCGCGCGCCGACCAGATCGCCCTTGGCGCGGCGGGCCAGCCCCAGCAGGTTGAGTACACCGGCATTCTTGGGATGTGCCTTGGCCAGCGCTTCGGCAACCCGCGCGGCGTTGGTGCCCTGGCCGGCTTGCACGTACATCGATGCCAATGAGTAGCCGGCCTGCAATTGCGTGGTGTCCTTGGCCCACGCGCGCTCCAGCTCCTTGATCGCCTCGGCATATCGTCCGCTGCCGACAAGGCTCAGACCCAGCAGGGTGCGCACCTCCTGCTGATCCGTGATCTTCAGCGCTTCCTGGGTGACTTGCGTGGCGCGGGCATGTCGGCCGGCGGTCATGTGCGCCGACGCGAGCATCAACATCGCCTGCGCATCTCCTGGGTTGGCGCGCAGGTAGCCGTCAAGTGTCTCGACGGCCTTGTCGATGTCCTTGTCCGCGAGGTAGATGCTGGCCAGCACCTTCGAAACCGCATGTCCTGGCGTGGACCGCAGCATGCCTTCCAGGTAGGGCTTGGCCTTTTCGCGCTGGCCCAGGCTGTAGTGCGCCATGCCACCCAGCATCTGTGCCTGCGGCCGGTATCGCAGGTACTTGGCCGGGATGGGGTCGAGCATCGCGGTCAGCTGCTGGAGCGCCGCGCGTGACTCGTCGGCGCGACCCTGGCGTTCAGCGATAAGCGCCTTGAGATAGATCGCCCGAGGGTCGGATGCGGTCGCCTGGGTCAGCTGGGCGATGTCACGCGCTGCGTCGTCGACCCGGTTCTGATCCATGAAGATGCCCGCGCGCGCGACGAGCGCACCCACATGCGTGGGCTCCAGCGAAAGGGCCTTGTCGTAGCTTGCGAGCGCCGAGTTGAGATTGGGCACCACATGCAGTGCCTCGCCGCGCACGAAGTGCGACTCGGCCGATGCAGGCGCCAGCGCGATCGCCTTGTCGGCGGCCGCCAGAGCTTCCTTGAACTGACGGGAGCGGATGCGAAGGGGAACCTCGGACACCCAGCTTCCCGGGTCGGTGCCGTCGATGGCGCGCGCCTGTTCGATCGCTTGCATCGCCGTGCGGGTGTCGGCGACTTCCACCGCCGAGCCGGCGCGCTGCAGCAGCAGCTCGTACTGGGTGCGCCTGGGCAGGCCGTCGAGTTCAAAGCGGTTGCCGCTGACCACTTCGTCCGGACGCCCCTGGCCCACCAGCGAACGCGCCAGCGGAACCACGACCTCCGCGCGGTTGACGCCCAGGCGCAAGGCCTCGGTCAGTGCCACCTCGGCGGCGCCGAATTCGCCGTTCTCCAGCAGCGCCTTGCCCAGCAGCAACTGCGCCGACGTGTTGTTGCGGTCGATCTTGATCGCGTTCTTGAGCTGGACGATCGCGGCGGCGTAGTCCCTTTTCTCGAAACGCACCAGCGCATCTTCGTAGTAGTGCGCCGTCTTGGCGCTCTGGGCCCCAGCGCTGCCGGCGGCCGCCGCCAATGCCAGGGTCAGCGCCCCCAAACGCAGGGCACGGCAAAAGTAATGCGAAGGCTGGACTGGGCGCATGGCGGCAGATGCTAGGGGATTCCACGGTGTCTGCACGGTGCCCGCAGCAGCCCAGGTGGCACCCAGCGTGAGCAATTTCTCTGCCAACCCTGGGATCTGAAGGGCAGGTGCGCCGATGAAGCGAGGGGTCTGGCCAGGGCTGGTACGCCGCTGGTGCGCAAGCGAACGGACCGCAGGCCCGACAAGCGTTTGACCTTGCACGGGGCCCCCGTGGGGCAGAATCGAGTCGCGGCAATGCAAGTGGAGCGTAGATGACGTACCGGTGGAGCGTCGAAGGGGCCGCGTTTGAGTTTCCGAGCCCTTATCGAGTAGAGAACCGGATCCTGGTGCTTCGGGCCTGGGGCTTGCTGGCGCTGGCGGGGGCCGTGATGCTGGTGCTGGCCTTCGTCGGCGAAGGCGACGCCGCCCGGCCGGTGGTGCAGGTCGACAAGCTGCCCGAACCCGGCAGCGTGTGGCCCCACTTCTTGGGCGCGCTGCTCATGGCCCTGCTGGGGGTGCTCAATCTCGTGCAGGCCTCGCGCCAGCGCAGCCTGCTGCTGCCGCCCGGCCTGCCCATGTCGCTGATGCCCGAGGTCTCGCACGAGGCCACCGGCGCCAGCACGGGTGCGCCCTGGCTGATGCAGGCGCTGGACAAGGGCGTGCCCCGCATCCCCGAGCTGAGCGGGCCCTACCTCTTCGGCTTGCGCCTGCTGGGCCCTGACCTGGCTGCTGGGCCCACGGTGTTGCAGGCCTTCGTGCGCGTGCGCATCGCCCGCCTGGCGCTGCAGGCCGGCCTGCTGCTGCTGCTGGCGCTGGCCGCCGGGGGCGCGCTGGGCCTGTCCCAGCCGCTGGTGCTGCACTGGGTGTCGCTGCTGCTGTTCGGGATCGGTGCCGCCGCCATGGCGCGCCACCTGTTCTTCCCGGCGCAGGCTGCGCCCGGGCCCGGGGCCATCGCGGCGTTGCTGGGCGCCGGGTTGCTGGCGGCCCTGCCCCTGGCCTGGTTTGCCGGCGTCCTGCCCGGGGCCAGCCATTGGCCGCGCCTGGGCCTGCCCGCGGCGGCGGCGGCGATGCTGGTGCTGGGCATGGCTTTTGAAGTGCTGGGCATGCTGGCGGCGCGCGCGCAACTGGTGGCGCCGCAGGGCAGCCGTGTGGAGGGCGTGTCGGCCTCCTTCAGCTTTGCCGCCGACCCGGCGCGCCTGATGGCCGAGGTCGACCGCGAACTGCACCGCGGCTGGAGCGAAGGCGTCCCCAACCGCCGCTACGCGCGCCAGCCCCTGGTGGCCGACGCGGCGGCGGCCGAAGGCAGCCTGAAGGCCACGGTGCTGGAAGAGTCGCAGCCCACCGTGGGCGTGGTCGGCCGCGGGGGCGGGGCCTCGCCGCCGCCGTCCATCCCGCCGCGCCAGCCCTGGCTGATGGCGCTGGAAGTGCTGGGCCTGGGCGCCACGCTGGCCGGCGGCCTGCTGTGGGTGTGGCTGGCGCGCGCGCACATGCTGGATTCGGGCGCGTCGTGGGCGCCGGCCACGCTGGGCCTGGTGGGCCTGCTGGTGGGCGGCTATGCGCTGCGCATCGGCCACATGCCCTGGAGCCGCGTTGAGGTGGACAGCCGCTTCATCTGGCTGGACTTCGCCGGCCGCTACTACCGCCTGCCCGGAACGGCGGCGGTCGAGCCCTCGGTGCGCGGCACGCCGGATCTGCCCGTGGGCCTGGATGGCCTGACCCTGCGCGCGCGCACGGCCAAGGCGCGATCGGTGTTCTATGCCGCGGCGCCCTACGGTTTTGGTAGCCGCGCGCTGCTGAGCCTGAGCGACGACCCTGCCCCCGCGCGCCAATGGACGGCGCTGCTCGAGGACTTCGCGCGCCATGCGGCCCGCACTGCGCCGGCCGAAGCCGCCGCGGTGGCCGCTGCCGCGGCGCGCGTTGCTGCCGTGCGCAACGCACGCCCCGCGGCGCCTGCAGAACCACCGGTGGCGCAGCGGCGCCCGGCGCGCTTTTGCTCTGCCTGCGGCACGCACCTGCTGGCCGGCGCGCGCTTCTGTCAGCAATGCGGCCAGGTGGTGGCGGCAGACTAGCGCCCCGGCGCCGGAGCTGCCCGGGCCCCATCCCTGGAGAGAGAACCATGGCCCGAACCCTGATCGCCGCCTGGTCCCTGGCCGCCGCGCTGCTGGCCGCGCCGCCGGCGGTCGCGGCCCCCGGCCTGCCTTCCACCAACGTGGCGTGGCTGGCGGCCGCCGCCGATGCCGACATCGCCAACGCCTTTGCCCGCGCCCGCAGCGAAAGCAAGCCGGTTCTGCTGTACTGGGGCGCCACTTGGTGCCCGCCCTGCAACCAGCTCAAGGCCACGCTGTTCAACCGCCAGGAATTTGCCGCGCTGTCGCGTTCCTTCGTCGCGGTGCATGTCGATGGCGACCGGCCCGGCGCGCAGAAGCTGGGCCAGCGCTTCAAGGTCAGCGGCTACCCGACGCTGGTGCTGTTTGGCGCCGACGGCCAGGAGCTGACGCGCCTGCCCGGCGAGGTTGACGCGCCGCAGGCCCTGGCCGTGCTGCAGCTGGGCCTGGCCGGCGGCCGGCCGGTGAAGGCGGTGCTGGCCGATGCGCTGGCCGGCCGGCCGATGACGGCGGGCGACTGGCGCCTGCTGGCCTTCTATTCCTGGGAGACCGACGAACAGCAACTGCTGCCCAAGGCCGAACTGCCGGCCACGCTGCAGCGCCTGGCCGCTGCCAGCCCGCCGGGCGACGCCGACACCAGCACCCGGCTGTGGCTCAAGGCCCTGGCCGCCAGCGACGCCACCCCGCCCTCCAGCCCGGACACCAGCCCCGACCCAAGCCAGCGCGCGCGGCTGCTGCGCGTGCTGGGCGACGCGGCGCAGGCGCGGGCGCAGATGGATGTGCTGGCCAACAACGCCGACGAGATCGTGCGCGCGCTGGATGGCACATCGGCCGGCACGCCCACGCCGGTGCTGGCAGCCTTTGAGGCCGCGCTGCGCCGCCTGGAAACCGACCCCGGCCTGTCACGTGGTGACCGCCTGGGCGCGTTGTATGCGCGCGTCGACCTGGCGCGGCTGGGCCAGCCCAAGGACGTGGTGCAGCCGCACCTGCCCCAGTCCTTGCTGCGCGACACCCGCGAGCACGTTGCACGCCTGGACCGCGACACCACCGACGCCTACGAGCGCCAGGCCGTGATCACCGCCGCCGCCAGCCTGCTGGGCCGCGCCGGCCTGTGGGCCGAGAGCGAGGCCTTGCTCAAGGGCAACCTGGCGCGCAGCCATTCGCCCTATTACCTGATGAGCCAGCTGGGCAGCAACGCGCGCAAGCTGGGGCGCCACCACGAAGCCCTGCGCTGGTACCAGCAGGCCTTCGAGCAGAGCGAAGGCCCGGCCACGCGGCTGCAATGGGGCGCGGGCTACCTGACGGCGCTGGTGGAGCTGGCGCCGCAGGATGTGGCCCGCATCGAGAAGACCGCGGCCCAGCTGCTGGCCGAGGCGGCGCGCGACCCGGCGGCTTTCGACGGACGCAGCGCACGATCACTGTCGCGCCTGGGCGCCAAACTGCTGGCCTGGGGGGGTGAAGGCCGACAGGCCGGCGCGCTGCGCCGGCTGCAGGCGCAGCTGGGTGCCGTGTGCGCGCGTCTGGACCCCGGCGACAGCCAGCGCGCCAGCTGCGCCGCGGTGCTGGAGCCGGGTGTCAAGAAGGCCGGGTGAGGAGGAGGCCTACTTCAGCAGCCCCTCGGCCTTCAGCGCTTCCTGCACCGCCGGCCGCGCCGCCACGCGGCCCAGGTAGGCGCCCAGGTGCTTCAGGCCGCTGATGTCCACGCCCACGTACTTGCCCCAGCCGGCCACGGTAAACAGGTAGGCGTCGGCCACGCTGAACTGCGGGCCCATCAGGTAGTCGCGGCCTTCGAGCTGGCTGTCGACCCACTTGAAGCGCTCGAGCAGCCGGGTGCGGTACAGCGCCTTGGCATCTTCGGGCATGGCCGGGTTGAACAGCGGCGAAAAGCTCTTGTGCAGCTCGGAGGTGGTGAAGTTGAGCCACTCCATCAGGCGGTAGCGCTCCATCGTGCCGGCGGCGGGCGCCAGCTGCCTGGCAGGCGCCTGGTCGGCGATGTACTGCACGATGACCGGGCCTTCGGACAGGCGCTGGCCGTCGTCCAGCTCCAGCAGCGGCACGTAGCCCTTGGGGTTGATGGTGTAGTAGTCGGTGCCGTCGGCCAGCTGGTGCGTCTTGGTGCTGGCCAGCACCAGCTGGAAGGGCAGGCCGGCTTCGCGCAGCACGATGTGCGGGCTGAGCGAGCAGGCGCCGGGGCTGTAGTAGAGCTTCATGGGGTATGCCTCCGAAAGGGGTTGCATGGGCGGCGCAGGATAGCGCCGCAGCCCCAAGCCGCGGCGTGAACCGGGGTGAACGCAGGGTTCGAATCCGCTGATGCCGCTTGCGTCGCTGATGCCGGGCCCGCGGCGCAGGCGCGATACTCGGTCATCAGGAGCTATCCGCCATGCCACGCCCCATCTTGGAAGAAGCCCGCATCCACCCCGCCGTGCGCGACGTCGTCGCCGGCTACCACGCGGCCACGGTGCGCGAGGTGCAGGCGGCGATCGCCCAGCACGCGGTGGTGGTGGTGGGCATGCGCCAGAACCCGTTTCCGCGGCGCGCGCGCAAGGCGCTGGTCGCCGCCGGCATCGCCCACCACTATCTGGAGTACGGCAGCTATTTCTCGGAATGGCACCGGCGCCTGGCGCTCAAGCTGTGGTGCGGCTGGCCGTCGCTGCCCATGGTCTTTGTCAAGGGCAGCCTGGTGGGCGGCGCCGACGATCTTGATCGCCTGATCGCCAGCGGCGAATTGCAGCGCCTGCTGGCTTGATCGGCACGGCGCAGGCCTGCCGCCAGGCAGCAAGGGCATGAACGCGGCGGCGCGACTCGCACGGCTGGCCCTGGCGCTGCTGCCCGTCTGGGCCGCTGCCGCCGAGCAGCGCCCCGGCCTGCAGCCCTGCCGCCTGCAGGGCGTGGAGCACGAAGCCTGGTGCGGCAGCGTGCGCCGCCCGCTCAACCCCCAGCAGCCGGCCGGCGTGCAGATCGACGTGCACTTTGCCGTGCTGCCGGCGCTGGCGCGCAACCGGCTGCCCGACCCGGTGCTGTTCTTTGCCGGCGGCCCCGGGCAGAGCGCCATCGCGCTGGCCGGCAGCGCGGGCCGACTGCTGGCGCGACTGTCCAATCGGCGCGACATCGTGCTGGTCGACCTGCGCGGCACCGGGCGCAGTGCGCCGCTGGCCTGCGACTTGGCCGCGCCCGCCACGGCGCCGCTGGCCGGGCAGATGGATCCGCAGCACGCTTTGGCGCGCCTGAGCGACTGCCGCCAGCGCCTGCAGCGGCTGCCCCACGGTGACCTGCGCCACTACGGCACCGCGCTGGCGGTGCAGGACGTCGACGCCGTGCGGCGCGCGCTGGGGGCGTCGCAACTCAACCTGGTCGGCGGCTCTTACGGCACACGCGCCGCGCTGGAATACATGCGCCAGTTTCCGCAGGCGGTGCGCCGCGCCGTGCTGGACGGCGTGGCACCGCCGGACATGGGCTTGCCGGCGGCCCAGTCGGCCGACGCCCAGGCGGCGCTGGACGCGGTGTTCGCCGCCTGCGAGGCCGACGCCGGCTGCAGCGCGCGCCAGCCGGGGCTGCGTGCGGCCTGGCGCCAGCTGCTGACCAGCCTGCCGCGCAAGGTGACGGTGGCGCACGCTTTCACAGGCGTTCCGGAGCAGTTGGTGCTTACTCGCGATGCCGTTCTGGGCCTGGTGCGCCAGCCGCTGTACCTGCCGGCGCTGGCGGCGGCGCTGCCGGCGGCGCTGGATCAGGCCGGCCGTGGCCGCTTCGAGCCTCTGTTCGCGCTGGCTCTGGCCGCGGCGCCGCAGCGGCCGGGGCAGATGGCCGAGGGCCTGCACTTTTCGGTCGTCTGCGGCGAAGACCTGCGGCCGCCGGCCGGCCTTGCAGAGCCTGCAGCACCGGGCGGCGACTTCGGCGACAGCTTTGCCCGCCACTACCGCCAGGTCTGCGCCGACTGGCCGGCGGGCACGCCGCCCGCCGGCTTCTACCAGCTGCCGCCGGCGCCCGCGGCCACGCTGCTGCTGTCGGGTGGCGCCGACCCGGTGACGCCGCCGCGCCACGGCGCACGCGTGGCGCAGGCGCTGGGGCCGCGCGCGCGCCATGCCGTGGTGGTGCAGGCCGGCCATGGCCTGATGGGCCTGCCCTGCGTGCGCGACGTGGTCTACCGCTTCATCGCCGCGGCCGACGATGCCGCGGCGCTGGCCGTGGACGCCGACTGCGCGCGCGACCTGCCGCGCCCAGGCGCCTTCGTGCCGCTGGGCGCCGGGGCCGCGCCGTGATCGAGGTGCGGCAGCTCGCCAAGGCCTTCAGCCAGGGCCGCGGCCGCGCGGCGCGGCCGGTGCAGGCGCTGGCCGGGGTGGACTTCACGGCTGCCGACGGCCGCATCACCGGCCTGCTGGGCGCCAACGGTGCGGGCAAGACGACCACGCTGCGCATCGCCGCGGCGCTGATCCCGGCCGACGCCGGCAGCGTGGTGGTGGACGGCATAGCCGTGGCCACGCACCCGACCGCGGCGCTGGCGCGCATGGGCGTGCTCAGCGATGCACGCGGCCTGTACCCGCGGCTGACGGCGCGCGAGAACATCGTCTACTACGGCCGCCTGCACGGCATGAGCACGGCTGCGGCCAGCGCCCGCGCCGACACGCTGGCGCAGGTGCTGGACCTGGTGCCGCTGCTGGACCGGCGTACCGAGGGCTTCAGCCAGGGCGAGCGCATGAAGACCGCACTGGCGCGCGCCCTGGTGCACGACCCGCCCAACATTGTCCTGGACGAACCAACCAACGGCCTGGACGTGCTGGCCACGCGCGCGCTGCGCGACGCGCTGCGCCGCCTGCGCGACGAGCAGGGCAAGTGCATCGTCTTTTCCACCCACATCATGCAGGAGGTGGAGCGGCTGTGCGACCACGTGGTGGTGCTGGCGCAGGGGCGCACGGTGGCCGCCGGCACGGTGGCTGAACTGCTGGCCGCCAGCGGACAGGCCGACTTCGAGGACTGCTTCGTGCGCCTGGCCTTCGGCGACGCAGCGCAGCGATGAAAGCCGCCTGGATCGTCTACCGCAAGGAACTGCTGGACGCGCTGCGCGACCGGCGTACGCTGCTGATGGTGCTGATCAGCTCGGTCGCCATGGGCCCGCTGGTGCTGGTGCTGGTGTCGCAGCTGGTTGCGGGGATGGAGCGGCGGGGCGAGGCGCGCACCGTTGTTGTCCAGGGCATCGAGCACGCACCCACGCTGCGCAACTTCATCGAGCGCCAGACCTTCAGCATCCGCGCCGCCCCGGCCGACCACGAGCAGCAACTGCGCGACAGCAAGCTGGGCGACCCGGTGCTGGTGATCCCGCCCGGCTTCGAGCAAGCGCTGCAGCGCGGCGAAGCGCCCCAGGTCGAGCTGCTGAGCAGCGCGGCCAACCCGCGCGCCCAGGCCGGCACCGGTACCGTGCTGCGCCTGCTGCGCGCCTTCGGCCAGGAGCAGGTGACGCTGCGCCTGACGCTGCGCGGCGTGGCGCCCGGCCTGCTGGAGCCGCTGCGCGTGGAAGAGCGCGACCTGGCCGACCCGGCCTCGCGCGCCGCGCAACTGGCCACGATGGTGCCCTTCTTCGTGCTGATGGCGGTGCTCTACGGCTGCCTGAACGCAGCGCTGGACACCACCGCGGGCGAGCGCGAGCGCGGCTCGCTCGAGCCGCTGCTCATGAACCCGGCGGCGCGCGGCGCGCTGGTGCTGGGAAAGTGGGGCGCGGTGGCCAGCGTGGGCATGCTCATCGCGGTGCTGTCGTGCCTGAGTTTCCTGCCCGGGCAGTGGCTGCTGCGCAGCGAGGCGCTGTCGGCGCTGTTCCGCTTCGGCATGGGCGAGGCGCTGGCCTTCGTGGCGCTGCTGCTGCCGTTGGCGGCGGCGCTGGCGGCGCTGCTGATGGCCATCGCCATCCGCTGCAAGAGCTTCAAGGAAGCGCAGGCCAACGCCACGGTCGTGATGCTGGCCTTTTCGCTGCTGCCGCTGGTGGGCCTGCTCAATCAGGAAGGCGCAACGCCCTGGCACCTGTGGTTGCCGGCGCTGGCCCAGACCACGCTGATGGCGCGCGTGCTCAAGGGCGAGGTGCTGGCGGCGGCCGACGTGCTGCCGGGCGTGCTGGTCTGCGCGCTGCTGACGCTGCTGTCGCTGGCCTACGTGACGCGCGCGCTGCGCAGCCTGGCGCTGCGCTGATGGGCGCGGGCGCGGCTAGTTGATGCGCTGGTCCAGCGCACGGTGCACTTCCATCTGCCAGGGCAGCGCGTGCACCAGCTCGTTGAGGAAGCGCGCCGAGGCCTGCGCGTCCAACACCGCGCCTTCGCTGCCCACCAGGCGCAGATTGGTGACCACGGCCAGCGGGTCGGCCATGGCCACCACGCCCTTGCAGATCTGCACCCAGTCCCAGGCCATGCCGGCTTCGCCGTCGGCGCTGGAGGCCGCCCATACGGTTTGCCCAGCCGGTGAGCTGGTGCTCGGCCCTACGGGCATCACGCGCGTGCCCAAGTGCCGAAAGCGCACACGCGCGGGTTCGCCAGCCTGCCACAATAAGGGCGGCCAGGCACGCAGCGACCACGGTGCCGCCAGCGGCATCGCGGGGGGTGGGGGCTGGGTATGGGTGGCAGTGTTTCTCATGTCGATATCTTTCGGCATGCGAGCGCCACATGAAAGCTGTAAACCCTGTCAGGGCAGGTGACCCAGAGCAGCAATCGGGTGAGCGAGGAGAGCGATGCTCCCTGGTGGATATACATCGGTTTTGAAGGCCAGCAGTCGCGAAGAGTTTCGCGATGAGGTCGTTCGCTTCACGCTAAGCCTCGGCTTCGAGACCGTATCGGCCATTACCGTGGTCGATCACGGCCTGGGCAAGAGCGAGTTCATCAACGTCGACAACACGCCGGCCGAGTTCGCCGACACGTACTTCGACCCGGTCATGCAGCGCAGCGACCCGGTCATGCAACACGTCAAGCGGCACAGCGTGCCGCTGATCTGGAACCAGCTGACCTATGTCGAGCGCGGGATGGGTGAGCTTTGGGAGCACCAGGCCCGTCACGGCTACTGCACGGGCATCGCGATGGCGCTGCACCTGCCGGATGGCAAGCACTTCCTGTTCGGCGTCGACCGCGAAGAGGCACTGCCGAGCGAGGCCGATGAACTTCAGCGCCTGGTGGCCGATCTGCAGTTGTTCGCGGTGCACGCCCAGGATGCGGCGCTGCGGCTGCTGCTGCCGCTAGCCCAGCAACCCGAGCGTCCCAATCTCACACCGCGCGAGCTGGACACGCTGCGCTGGACGATGGATGGCAAGACCGCCTGGGAAGTGGGTGCGGTGCTGGGCATCAGCGAACGCACGGTGGTCTTCCACGTGACCAACGCCATGCACAAGCTGGGTTGCATCAACAAGCAGCAGGCGGTGCTGAAGGCGCTTCGGCTGGGCCTCATAGACTGATTGGCCCTGTAAGAGATGACAGTTAACGGGAGGGCCGCGGCCTGATCAAATGGTGCGAATCGTGCATTTGTGCACGACTTTCCAACTCGGAGCCGCGCCATGACTTTCTCGATCAGCCGTTTTGCCCGTACCGCCACCCCGGCCAAGACTGCCGCTGCCGCCACCCAGCCGACCCGCCGCGGCCCCGTCGAACTGCAGCCGCAGCAGCTGAGCCAGGTGGCCGGCGGCTTGCCCAAGGGCGGTTGGATAAAGCCCGAGTCCAGCCCCACCTCTTTGATCTAGAGCGGCTCGGCCCTATCACCCGTTTGTTTACGCCGCGGGAACGATCCCTCCGGAACCGAGGCGTTGGCGGGCTGGCGCAAGCCGCCCGCCTTTTTATGCATGGCTGATGAGCGCACCCTGTTCCGACCGGAAGCCCTGGCTGCCCAGCGCCAGTCGTGGCTGGGCGGGGTGCAGCTGCAGCGACCGCTGGCGCTGAGCTGGATCACCGCCGGTGTGCTGGCGGTGGCCGTGGCCGTAGGGGCCTTCCTGACCCTGGCCGAGTACACCCGCAAGGCCCCGGCCAGCGGCGTTTTGGCGCCCGACCTCGGGCTCATCCGCCTGTTGCCGGCGGCCTCGGGCACCGTGCTCGAACGCCGTGTCAGCGAGGGTCAGGCGGTGCGTGCCGGTGAAGTGCTCTTCGTCATTGCGCTGGAGCGCCCGCTGCTGGCCAGCGCCGTACAGGCGCAGGTGCGGCGCAGCCTGGACGAGCGGCGGCGCAGCCTGGGTGATGCTGCCCGCACGCAGCAGGCCTTGGCGCAGACGCGGCGGGCAGCGCTTGGCGGGCGCCTGCAAAGCCTTCAGGCCGAACTGGCGCAGGCCGACGCCGAACTGGCGCTGCAGCAGCAGCGGCTTCAACTGGCGCAGCAGGCGCTGGCGCGGCTGGAGGCCTTGCAGGCCGAGCAGTTCATCTCGCCGGCGCAGACGCAGGCCAAGTCCGAAGAAGTGCTGGGCCTGCGGGCGGCCGCGCAGTCGCTGGCGCGCCAGCGCGGCGCGCTGCAGCGCGAGCGCGCCGAGCTGGAAGGCGAACTGGGCGCGCTGCCCCTCCTGGCGGGCAGCGCCGTGGGCGGCCTGGACCGCGACCTGGCGCAGCTGGAACGCGAAGCCGCCGAGCAGGACGCGGCGCAGCACCTGGTGGTGGTGGCGCCGCGCAGCGGCACGGTGAGCACGCTGCTGGCCGATGCCGGGCAGAGCGTCACGCCGGCCTCGGCCCTGGCCACGCTGGTGCCCGAAGGTGCCACGCTGCAGGCGCAGCTGTACGCGCCGTCCAGCGCCATCGGCTTCGTGCGCCCGGGCCAGGCGGTGCGCATGCGCTTCGAAGCCTTCGCCTATCAGAAGTTCGGCCACCAGCCGGGCCATGTGCTGCGTGTCTCGCCCACGCCGCTGGCGCCCAGCGAGCTGGCCGCGCTGGCGCTGCCAGCGGCCGGCAGCGGCGAGCCCCTGTTCCGCATCACCGTGGCGCTGGACCCCAGCCAGACCGCCCTGCCCCTGGCCGCCGGCATGCGGCTTCAGGCCGACGTGCTGCTGGAGCGCCGCCGCCTGATCGAGTGGCTGTTCGAACCGCTGCTGGGCCTGCGGAGCCGGGTGTGATGGGCGCCGGTTCGCTGCTGCAGGGCCTGCGCCTGGGCTGGGGCCGGCCGGAAGTGCCGCTGATCCTGCAGACCGAGGCGGCCGAGTGCGGGCTGGCCTGCCTGGGCATGGTGGCCGGCGCCCACGGGCTGCACACCGATCTGGCCAGTCTGCGCCAGCGCTTCTCGATCTCGCTCAAGGGCGCCACCCTGGCCGACCTGGTGCGCATGGCCGACGGCCTGCGCCTGAGCGCGCGCGCCGTTCGCGCCGAGCTGGACGAACTGCCGCAGCTGCAGACGCCCTGCATCCTGCACTGGAACATGAACCACTTCGTCGTGCTCGTGTCCCTGCGCGGCGACGGCGCCGTGATCCACGACCCGGCGCACGGCGTGCGCCAGGTCAGCGCCGACCAGCTGTCGCGGAGCTTCAGCGGCGTGGCATTGGAGCTGCAGCCGGCCCACGGCTTTGCCCCGGCCGAGCAGCGCCGCAAGGTGTCGTTGCGCGCGTTGCTGGGGCCGGTCAGCGGGCTGAAGCGCTCGCTGGCGCAGGTGCTGGCGCTGGCGCTGGCGCTGGAAGCTTTCGTGCTGCTCAGCCCTTTCTTCATGCAGTGGGTGGTGGACGGGGTGCTGGTAGGCGCCGACCGCGACCTGCTGCTCACGCTGGGCGTGGGCTTCACCCTGCTGGTGCTGGTGCAGACGCTGACCGCCGCGGCGCGCTCGTGGGCGGTGCTGGTGCTGTCGGCCACGCTCAACCTGCAGTGGCTGGTCAACGTCTTCGCGCACCTGCTGCGCTTGCCGGTGGACTGGTTCGAGAAGCGCCAGCTGGGCGACATCTGGTCGCGCTTCGGTTCGGTGCAGCAGATCCAGAAGGCGCTGACCACGCACTTCATCGAGGCCGTGCTCGACGGCGCGCTGGTACTGCTGACCCTGGCCATGATGGCGCTGTACAGCCTGACGCTCACCGCCGTGGCCTTGGCTGCCGTGGCCGTGTACGCGCTGCTGCGTTGGGCGTTCTACCGCCCGCTGCGCGAGTCCAGCGAGCAGGCGCTGGTGTTCGACGCGCGCCAGGGCAGCCACTTCCTCGAGTCGGTGCGCGGCGTGCTGGCCATCAAGCTGTTCAATGCCCAGGCCGATCGGCAGTCGCGCTTTGCCAGCATGGTGGTCGACACCATGAACGCGCAGATTGCCGTGCGCCGGCTGGAGCTGTGGGCGGCGGTGTCGCACCGCCTGCTGTTCGGCCTGGAGCGCGTGGCGGTGATCTGGATCGGCGCCTGGCTGGTGATGGAGGGGCGGTTCACCTTGGGCATGCTCTTCGCCTTCTTCGCCTACAAGGAGACCTTTGCAGCGCGTGTGAGCGCGCTGGTCGACAAGGCGGTCGAGCTGAAAATGCTGGGCCTGCAGGCCGAGCGCCTGGCCGACATCGTGCTCACTGCGCCCGAACCCGACACGGCCTCAGCCCCGCTGGAAGGCGCCCACATCGAGTTCCGCGACGTCGGCTTCCGCTACGCCGACGGCGAGCCCGAGGTGCTGCAGCACGTCAACCTGCGCATCGAGGCGGGTGAGTCGGTGGCCATCGTCGGGCCTTCGGGCGGCGGCAAGTCCACGTTGATCAAGCTGATCCTGGGCATCCATGCGCCGACCTCCGGCCAGGTGCTGGCCGGCGGCGTGCCGCTGTCACGCCTGGGCCTGCGCGCCTGGCGCGATCAGGTGGGCGTGGTGATGCAGGACGAGCCGCTGTTTTCGGGCAGCGTGGCCGACAACATCAGCTTCTTCAGCCCCGAGCCCGACCTGGCCTGGCTGCGTCAGTGCGCGCGCGTGGCGTCGGTGCACGACGAGATCGAGGCGCTGCCCATGGGCTACGACACGCTCATCGGCGAGCTGGGCACGGTGCTGTCGGGCGGGCAGAAGCAACGCATCCTGCTGGCGCGCGCCTTGTACAAGCGGCCGCGGATCCTGTTGCTGGACGAGGCGACCAGCGCGCTGGATGTCGAGCGCGAGCGCCTCGTCAACCAGGCAGTGGGCCAGCTGGCCCTGACCCGGGTGATCGTGGCGCACCGGCCCGAGACGATTGCCTCGGCCGGCCGCGTGATCGCGCTGCGCGGCGGACACGTTGCGCAGGATCTGCGCAGCGTGGCCGCTACAGCGCCTATGCAGTAAGCGGGCGCTTACTTGCTTAGGACTTGGCCTTCATCGGGCAGGTGCTGAAGCCCAGGATCGGGTAGACCGGGCAGAAGCCGACGACGCCGGTGAGCAGCGGCACGACGCCGATCCAGCCCCAGACACCGATGGTGCCGGTAAGGGTAAGGGCGATCAGCACGAGGCCGGCCACGATGCGGAGAATGCGGTCGATGCCGCCGACGTTGGACTTCATGGTGGAGCTCCTGGACTTTGGGTTGATGAAGCAGGCCCGTTCGGCCAGCGTCGCTACTGTGCGCCTTCACCCCCCGTCTGGTCGGTGACCTGAGTCACATGGGCCCGGCGCCCCGAGGCCAGAGCACTTCAGGCTGCCGGCAGGCTGCCGCCGGCGGCCAGTGCGCGCAGGGCCATGCTGTCCACCAGCTCGATGCGTTCGCGGCCCAGGCGCACCCAGCCCGATCGCTCGAAGCGCGCCAGCAGGCGCGAGACGATCTCGCGCACCGTGCCCAGCTCGTCGGCCAGCGCCTGGTGCGTGGTCTGCACCTGCGTGCCGCGGCCCAGCAGCGCGGCGGCCAGGCGCTGGTCCAGGCGCTGGAAGGCCACGGCCTCGGCCAGCGCCATCAGGTCGGACAGGCGGTCGGCAAAGATGCCGAAGACATAGTGGCGGAAGGGCTCATGCGCCATCCAGCGGTCGAAGCCGGGCGGTGACAGCAGCGCCAGGTCGGTGGCCTCGGACGCCTGCCCGTGCGCCGTCATGGGCGTCGTGCCGAACAGGCAGGACGTGGACACCACGCACAGTTCGCCCGGGGTGACGCGGTACAGCTCGAGCGTGCGGCCGCCGGGCGATCCGCGCGCCACGCGCACCGCGCCCGACAGCACCAGCGGGAAGCCGCGGCAGGGGCTGCCCTCGTCGAACAGCATGGCGCCGGCCGGCACCGTCAGGCGCTGGGCCTGGCGCTCGAGCACCGATTCCAGCAGCTGCGGCTCCATGCCCTGCAGCGCGGGGTACAGGTCGGTCAGCTGGCGGGCGGTTTCGGTGGGCATGGGGCGGCTCAGGGTTGGGTGGCAAGTTCCAGGGTCTGCAGCCAGTGCAGGGCCTGGGCGCGGCTGCTACCGCACATCGCCGGCTCGGGTTTGAGCGTCAGGCACACCGAGGGGCGCTCGGGCCGGCCGAAAAGGCGGCAGCGCTCGTCGTCGGTCAATTGCGGGCAGCGCAGGCCGGCAGGCTTGCCCTGGGGCAGGCCGGGTATGGGCGACGAGATCGAGGGCGCCGTGCAACAGGCGCCGCACTGGGTACGGCAGCGCATGCTGCGATGCTAGCGGTTGGCGGTGCGCGCACGTTGCCCTTTGGCCTTGACCCGCGGGCGAGGGGGGCGAGTTCGTAGAATCGCGGTCCATGTTGCATCCCCAGGCATTCGACGTCATCGTGGTCGGCGGTGGCCATGCCGGCACCGAAGCGGCGCTGGCCGCCGCGCGCATGGGCTGCACGACGCTGCTGCTCACGCACAACATCGAGACCCTTGGGCAGATGAGCTGCAACCCGTCCATCGGCGGCATCGGCAAGGGCCACCTGGTGAAAGAGGTGGATGCGCTGGGCGGCGCCATGGCCGAGGTCACCGACGAGGCTGGCATCCAGTTCCGCATCCTCAACGGCAGCAAGGGCCCGGCGGTGCGCGCCACCCGGGCGCAGGCCGACCGCATCCTGTACAAGGCGGCGGTGCGGCGGCGGCTGGAGAACCAGACTAACCTGTGGTTGTTTCAGCAGGCGGTGGATGACCTGATGCTGGAAGGCGACCGCGTCGTCGGCGCCGTCACGCAGCTGGGCCTGCGCTTCCGCGCGCGCACGGTGGTGCTGACGGCGGGCACCTTTCTGGATGGGCGCATCCACGTCGGCCTGCAGAACTACGCCGCCGGGCGCGCTGGCGACCCGCCGGCCGTCAGCCTGTCGGCGCGGCTGAAGGAGCTGAAGCTGGCACAGGGCCGGCTCAAGACCGGTACGCCGCCGCGCCTGGACGGGCGCAGCATCGACTTCACGCGCCTGCAAGAACAACCCGGCGACCTGGACCCGGTGCCGGTGTTCAGCTTTCTGGGCCGGCCCGAGCAGCACCCGCGGCAGCTGCCTTGCTGGATCACGCACACCAACGAGCTGACGCACGCCATCATCCGCAGCGGTTTCGACCGCAGCCCCATGTTCACCGGCGTCATCGAAGGCACGGGCCCGCGCTACTGCCCCAGCATCGAGGACAAGGTCAACCGCTTCGCCGACAAGGGTTCGCACCAGATCTTTCTGGAGCCCGAGGGGCTGAGCACCAACGAGTTCTATCCCAACGGCATCTCGACCTCGCTGCCCTTCGACATCCAGCTGGCGGCGGTGCGTTCGATGCCGGGGCTGGAGCAGGCGCACATCCTGCGCCCGGGCTACGCCATCGAGTACGACTACTTCGACCCGCGCGAGCTCAAGCCCAGCTTCGAGACGCGCGCGCTGGGCGGGCTGTTCTTCGCCGGGCAGATCAACGGCACCACCGGCTACGAAGAAGCGGCGGCGCAAGGCCTGTACGCCGGCATCAACGCCGCGCTGCAGGCGCAGGGGCGTGAGGCGTGGACGCCGCGGCGCGACCAGGCCTACCTGGGCGTGCTGGTCGATGACCTGGTGTTCAAGGGCGTGACCGAGCCCTACCGCATGTTCACCAGCCGCGCCGAGTTCCGCCTGCAGCTGCGCGAGGACAACGCCGACCTGCGCCTCACGGCCGTGGGCCGTGAGCTGGGCTTGATAGACGACGATCGCTGGGCGGCCTTCGAGACCAAGCGGGAGCGGCTGGAGCGCGAACTGCAACGCCTGCGCGCGACCTGGGTGCGCCCCGCCACCCTGCCCGCGGCCGACGCCGAACGTCTGCTGGGCAAGGCGCTCGAGCACGAGTACGCGCTGGTCGAGCTGCTGCGCCGGCCGGGTGTGGGCTTTGACGCGGTGTGTGAGGCGGCCCGGATCGCCGGCGCGCCGGGTGCTGTTTCACGTGAAACACTGCGCGGCGAGTTCGGCGTGGCCGAGGCCGATGCCGTGATCGAGCAGGCCGAGATCACGGTCAAGTACGCCGGCTACATCGACAAGCAGAACGAGGACGTCGAGCGCTCCGCCTCCTACGAGAGCCTGCAGCTGCCCGACGACCTGGATTACGCCCAGGTCAGCGCACTGTCCTTCGAAGTGCGGCAGAAGCTGGCGCGGCACCGCCCCACCAACCTGGGGCAGGCCTCGCGCATCTCGGGCGTGACGCCCGCGGCCATCTCGCTGCTGCTGGTGCACTTGAAGAAGGGCCGCTTCAAGGGCTTTGCCCGCGACGCCCAACCGCCCATCCAGCCGGAGACTGCTGCCTGATGGTCGCAGCAGCAGAGCCCGCGGCCACGCTGGCCACGCTGGGCCTGCAAGCCAGTGCGGGGCAGACGGCCGCGCTGCTGGGCTTTCTGGACCTGCTGCAGCGCTGGAACGCCACCTACAACCTGACGGCGGTGCGCGAGCGCGAAGCCATGCTGCGCCAGCACCTGGCCGACTGCCTGGCGGTGGTGCCGGCCGTGGCGCGGCAGCTGCCGCAGGGTCGGGTGCTGGACGTGGGCAGTGGCGGCGGCCTGCCGGGCGTGGTGCTGGCCATCATGCTGCCGGCGCTGGACGTCACCTGTGTCGACGCCGTGGGCAAGAAGGCGGCCTTCGTGCGCCAGGCTGCGGGCGCGCTGGCCCTGCCCCAGCTGCACGGGGTGCATGCGCGCGTCGAGGCCTTGAAGGCGGCGCCCTTCGACCTGATCACCTCGCGTGCCTTTGCCTCGCTGGCGGATTTCGTCGCGCTCACGCGCCAGCACCTGCGGCCGGGCGGCGTCTGGATGGCGATGAAGGGCAAGCGCCCAGAAGACGAACTGGCCGCCCTGCCGGCCGACATCGAGGTGTTTCACGTGGAACACCTGCAGGTGCCGGGCCTGAACGCCGAGCGCTGCCTGGTCTGGATGCGCCAGCGGGCAGCCGGCTAAGCGCAATTCAGGCGCCGCAGGTCCCGGCCGGCCGTCAAACAACGCTGATTTCTGCGCTACGCTTTCGCACCCTGCTGCGCGCCAACGCAGAGCCTGCAAACGCGCGCGCCATCCCCCTTTCCGGAGAACACCCCATGCTCGGCATCGCCGACTACGGCGCCTTCTGCGCCGCGATCCTGCTGTTCCTGGCCCTGCCCGGCCCCGGCACCTTTGCGCTGCTGACTTCCACCGCCAAGGGGGGCTTCCGCGCCGGGGCCGCTGCCACCGCCGGGGTGATCGTGGGCGACCAGGTGCTGCTGTGGCTGGCCGTGGCCGGCGTGGCCACGCTGCTGGCGGCCAATCCGACGCTGTTCAAGCTGGTGCAGTACGCGGGCGCCGCCTACCTGGCCTGGATAGGGTTGAAGCTGATCTTCGCCAAGCCGGGCTCGGCATCGCCCATACGCATCGAGCCGCGCGACTACGGCCGGCAGGCTTTCCTCATCACCCTGCTCAACCCCAAGGCCATCGTCTTCTACATGGCCTTCTTCCCGCTGTTCATCGACCCGGCGCAGCACCGCGGCGCCCTCACCTTTGCGGCCATGGCGCTGACCATCGCCGTCATCACCGCCGTGTACTGCCTGCTGCTGTGCGCCTTTGCCAACGCCGTCAGCGCCAAGGTCAAGGCGCACCGGCGCCTGGCCGGCGCGCTGGAGAAGCTGGCCGGCGTCTTTCTCATCGCCTTCGGCATCCGCCTGTCCAACCAATGAGCCGCATCTTCTGCATCGCCAACCAGAAGGGCGGCGTGGGCAAGACCACGACCACGGTCAACCTGGCGGCCGGGCTGGCGCTCACCGGCAAGCGCGTGCTGCTGGTCGACCTGGACCCGCAGGGCAACGCCACCATGGGTTCGGGCATCGACAAGCGCGCACTGGACCCCAGCGTCTACGACGTGCTGCTCGAATCGGCCAGCATCGCCGACACGCGCCGGCCCAGCCCCAAGGGCGGCTACCAGGTGCTGGGCGCCAACCGCGAACTGGCAGGCGCCGAGGTCGAACTGGTGGACCTGCCGCACCGAGAACGCCGCCTCAAGGCCGCGCTGGAGGCGGTGCGCGCCGACTACGACTTCGTGCTGATCGACTGCCCGCCTTCGCTCAGCCTGCTCACGCTCAACGGCCTGTGCGCGGCGCATGGCGTGATCGTGCCCATGCAGTGCGAGTACTTCGCGCTCGAAGGCTTGTCGGACCTGGTCAACACCATCAAGCAGGTGCACGCCAACCTCAACCCCGAGCTCAAGATCATCGGCCTGCTGCGCGTGATGTTCGATCCGCGCATCACGCTGCAGCAGCAGGTGAGCGAGCAGCTCAAGGCGCACTTCGGCGACAAGGTGTTCGACACCGTGATTCCGCGCAACGTGCGCCTGGCCGAAGCACCCAGCTACGGCCAGCCCGGCGTGAACTTCGACCCGGCGTCAAAGGGCGCACAGGCCTTCGTCGAGTTTGCCCGCGAGATGTCGCAGCGCCTTGGATGAACGGTTGCTGTGGCGCTTCGAGGATGCGCCCGCGCTTCTCGAAACCGGCCGAGCTGGAAGCGCCGGGCTGAGCGCTTACAGGCCCAGGCCCTCGTCCAGGCCCAGGTGCAGGTTCATGCACTGCACCGCGGCGCCGCTGGCGCCCTTGCCCAGGTTGTCCAGGCGCGCCATCAGGATGGCCTGGCTGTCGTTGGCGAAGACGAAGACCTCGACCCGGTTGCTGCCGTTGCAGGCCTGCACGTCGAAGAAGCCGCCCTCCAGCGTGGCAGGGTCGCGCAGCGGCAGCACGCGCACGAAGCGCTCATCGGCGTAGCGCGCCGCCAGGGCAGCGTGCAGCGCCTCGGGCGTGCAGCCCAGCGCGGCGCAGTCCAGCGGCACCGACACCGCCAGCCCCTGGTAGAAGTTGCCGACGATGGGCATGAAGATCGGACGTGCCGTCAGCCCGCTGTGCGCCATCATCTCGGGCACGTGCTTGTGCGCCAGACTCAGCGCGTAAGGCCGCGGCGAAGTAAGCGCCGGCTCAGCGCCTGAGGCCTGTGCCGCTTCATATTGCTCGATCATCTTCTTGCCGCCACCGGAGTAGCCGGTGATCGAGGTGGCGGGCACCCCCAAAGCCGCCGGTACCAGGCCGGCTTCGACCAGCGGCCGCAGCAGCAGGATGAAGGCCGTGGCGTGGCAGCCCGGGTTGGCGATGCGCTTGCCCGCGCGCAGCGCGTCACGCTGGCACGGCGCCAACTCGGGCAGGCCGAACACCCACCCCGGCAGCGTGCGGTGCGCCGTGCTGGCGTCTATCAGGCAGGTGCGGGGGTTGGTCACCAACGCGGCGGCCTCGCGCGCGGCGGCGTCGGGCAGGCACAGGAAGGCCACGTCGGCCGCGTTCAGCAGGCGCGCGCGTTCGGCGGCGTCCTTGCGCCGTTCAGGCGCTATGCGCAGCACCTCGACATCGCTGCGCGCTGCCAGGTACTCGTGGATGCGCAATCCGGTCGTGCCTTCCTGGCCATCGACGAAAACGGTGTAAGCCATGCGGTGCCCCGTAGACAATGCTTTTGCAATGGTTCGAGCATACGGGATGGGGGCTGCCGGCCGGCGACTGGGGCTGCCGGCGGCATGAAGACGCCGGCCGCGCGCGCCTTGGCCATCGGCGGGGGTACAGCCGCGCTGTTGGGTCTGTTGCACGTGCTGGGTGTGGGGCTGCCGCTGCTGCTGGCGCTGGCCGTGGTCGTGGCCGTGGTGACGCTGCTGCTGCCCTGGATCGCGGTGCGCTGGGCCGACGACTTGACGGCCGTGGTGCGCGGGCGCTTCTGGGCGCGCGAGCAGGGCCGCTTTCACAGTTTCGGCGGCGTGCCGCTGCAGATCGAGGACGACGGCCGCCAGGTCTGGATCGACGGCCAGGGCCTGATGCGGGCGTTGGGCCGGCGCGAACCCGAAGACGCGCTGGCCGCGCGCCACGCCGGCCAGTGGCGGCGCGATGCCCAGGGCGTGCTGATGTTGCGCGTCGACGCGGTGGTGCAGGTGCTGGCCTCGCGCAGCGGCCGCACCGAGCCACGCCAGCAGCGGTTGCGCCGCTATCTCGAGCGCGACGTGCTCCACCCGGCGCGCACGCGCCGCGAACGCCGCTAAAGGCTGCTGCGGCGCGCTGACGGACAATCGGCCGATGGTGACGAAAAAACCCAAGGGCCTGGGGCTGGGCCTGGAAGCGCTGCTGGGCCCCAAGGTGAGCGACGCGCCGGCGGCGGCCGAAGGCCTGCCCGCCACCCTGTCGCTGGACCTGCTGCGCCCCGGCAAGTACCAGCCACGCACGCGCATGGACGAAGGCTCGCTGTACGAGCTGGCCGAAAGCATCAAGAACCAGGGCGTGATGCAGCCCATTCTGGTGCGCCCGCTGGACAGCGGCCGCTACGAGATCATCGCCGGCGAGCGCCGCTTCCGCGCCGCCCGCCTGGCCGGGTTGGACAGCGTGCCGGTGCTGGTCAAGGCCGTCAGCGACGAATCGGCCGCGGTGATGGCGCTGATCGAGAACATCCAGCGCGAAGACCTCAACGCGCTGGAAGAAGCGCAGGGCCTGCAGCGCCTGGTCACCGAGTTCAAGCTCACGCACGAGCAGGCGGCGCAGGCCGTGGGCCGCTCGCGCAGCGCGGCCAGCAACCTGCTGCGCCTGCTCAACCTGGCCGAACCGGTGCAGAAACTGCTGATGGCCGGCGACATCGAGATGGGCCACGCGCGCGCGCTGCTGGCGCTGCCCACGGCGCAGCAGGTGATGGCGGGGCAGGAGATCGCCGCCAAGAAACTGAGCGTGCGCGAGGCCGAGAAGCTGGTGGCTCGCGCCGGCCGCGAGCCACCGGCCAAACCCGCGCCCAAACCGCGCTCGCGCGACGTGGTGCGGCTGGAAGAACTGCTGGCCGACCGGCTGACGGCTGCGGTCGAGATCCGCATCAAGCGCCGCACGCGCCGCGGCGAGGCCGGCGAAGTGGCCATCGCCTTCGGCTCGCTGGAAGAGCTCAACGGCCTGCTGGAAAAGCTGGGCGCGGCCGAAAGCTGAAGGCCGGCCGGCCGGGCTTCAGGCTTCAGCGCGCCTATGCCCGCGCGCCGCCGCGCCGCGCCAGCCACAGCAGCGCCGCCGCCACCAGCGCGATGGGCAGCAGCGAGCCCAGGTTGAGCCAGGTCCAGCCCTGGGTGGTGACCAGCGCGCCAGAGGCGAACGAGCTCAGCGCCATGGTCCAGAAGACGCAGCTGTCCATCACGCCCTGGGCGCGGTTCTTTTCTTCGGGCCGGTAGGCCTGGTTCAGCAGCGTGGTGCCGCCGGTGTAGAGGAAGTTCCAGCCCACGCCCAGCGCGAACAGCGCCACCAGGAACTGCATCAGCTCCACCCCCGACAAGGCCACGGCCACGCACACCAGGTTGAGCGCCACGCCCATGCCCAGCACCGGCAGCACGCCGATGCGCCGGATCAGGTGGCCGGTGAAGAAGCTGGGCACGAACATGCCCAGCACGTGCCATTCCAGCACCAGCGCGGCCCGGTCGAAGGGGTGCTGGCACTGCTGCATGGCGATGGGGGTGGCCGCCATCAGCAGGTTCATCACGCCATAGCCCAGCGCGGCGGCGATGACCGCCACCGCGAACACCGGCTGGCGCATCAGTTGGCGCGCACTTCGGCCCCGCGCCGCGCCCGGCAACGGCGGCGTGTGATCCGGGAAGCGGATGAAGCTCAGGGCCAGCAGCGAGCACCCGGCCACGCCCACCAGCGCCAGGTAGGCGCCGGCAAAGGGCACGGGCAGCCAGCCGCGTGCGGCGCTGGCCAGGTTGGGGCCGATAAAGGCCCCGGCCACGCCGCCGGCCAGCACCCAGGAAATGGCGCGCTCGCGCAGCGCCGGCGCCACCAGCTCGGGCCCGGCAAAGCGGTAGAGCGAGGCGTTGGCGCTGTAGAAGCCGCCGAAGACCGTGGCCGCCACCAGCAGCCAGAAGCTCTGGATGCTCACCGCCAGCGCGCACAGCGCCGACGCCAGCGCGGCCACCACCAGCCCGATCTGGAACGAACGCTTGCGCCCCAGCCGCGCCTGCAGCCGCGCCACCGGCATGGCCGACAGCGCCGCGCCCACCACGTAGCCGGTGACCGGCAGCGTGGCCATCCAGCCCAGCGGCGCCAGCGCCAGACCCACCAGGCCGTTGATGGCGATGAAGGTGACGTTGTTGGTCAGAAACAGCGCCTGGCAGACCGAGAGCAGCAGCAAGTTGATGTTCACCGCGCCGATGATCGCATCCGGCGGAACCTTTGCCGGGACGCGATGCTCCATTGCTGTGCATGCCGGCGTCATCGCCGCTGCCTCGTGGCGCGTTGAATCAGCTGCCACCTGCCATGGGGTGCCGGGGCACGCGTCTTGCGAACGACCTGACCGAGGGTTTGTTCACGCCACGGTCTACAGGGGCTCGCAACTGTTGCCGTGTCTTCCGGCGCGGCCGGGGGCAGAATGAATCTGGCTGATTTGAAGTGGCCGGCACGGTAGCCGGCAGCCGGAAAGCTCTGATGGAGTCTGGGCCCGTGAAGCCGGGACTTCATCAGAACTTCCCAGGTGCGGCTCAGGGGCAGGAGCGTCCTCCCCGCCGCACGCTGGTTGCCGGAGGCCGTACCCATGGACGTCATCAGTCATTTCGCCGCACGCTACGAGCGCACGCGCGAGGAAGAGCTCTCGCTCGAGGAATACCTTGCCGAGTGCAAGCGCAACCCACTGGCCTATGCCACCGCGGCCGAGCGCATGCTCAAGGCCATCGGCGAGCCGCAGACCGTGGACACGCGCAACGACCCGCGCCTCTCCCGCCTGTTCGCCAACAAGCTGATCAAGGTCTACCCGGCCTTCGCCGAGTTCTACGGCATGGAAGACGCCATCGAGCAGGTGGTCAGCTACTTCCGCCACGGCGCGCAGGGGCTCGAAGAGAAGAAGCAGATCCTCTACCTGCTGGGCCCCGTGGGCGGCGGCAAGAGCAGCATCGCCGAGCGCCTGAAGCAGCTGATGCAGGACGTGCCCTTCTACGCCATCAAGGGCAGCCCGGTGAACGAGTCACCGCTGGGCCTGTTCGACGCGGTCGAGGACGGGCCCATCCTGGAAAGCGAATACGGCATCCCGACGCGCTACCTCAACCGCATTCTCAGCCCCTGGGCCGTGAAGCGGCTGGATGAGTTCGGCGGCGACATCCGCAAGTTCCGCGTCGTCAAGCGCCACCCCAGCATCCTCAAGCAGATCGGCATCAGCAAGACCGAGCCGGGTGACGAGAACAACCAGGACATCAGCAGCCTGGTGGGCAAGGTCGACATCCGCAAGCTCGAGACCTACAGCCAGGACGACCCCGACGCCTACAGCT
>LNFM01003348.1_pt1 | contig 49156 bp, 39 predicted proteins | sample 596031 | NCBI WGS metagenome assembly LNFM01 (sample SAMN04254537, study PRJNA301005) | activated carbon metagenome | isolation source: dual media filters at the Ann Arbor, Michigan drinking water treatment plant | place: USA: Ann Arbor
CGCGGGTGTCGATCATCGGTGCGCCCTTGGCCTGCAGGTCACGCGCCTGGTCGGCGCTGACGACCTTCACGCCGTCGAGCTTGTCGGGGGTCATCGCCGCGTGGGCGGGGGCCAGCAGGCCGAGCGTCAGCACGGTGGTGGCCAGCAGGGGGGCAAAACTGAAGTTCATCGCAATTCCTCTTCAAGGGGCGCTTCGGGCAGGCGCCAGATGGATGGTTGGGCGCGAAGCTGCTTCGACGCCCGGGTCCCGATGCCTGGTTTTCGTCGCCCGCCCGGCAAACTTGAAGATCGATGCGATGAAGACTGCGCATCGCGGCGCGCTGGGCGCGGGCCGGCGGGGCGACGGTGGGCGCATCCCTACAATTCAGCGTTTTTCCAGGTCCCAGCGCATGTCAGGCAGCACCTTCGGCGAGCTCTTCCGCGTCACCAACTTCGGTGAAAGCCACGGCCCGGCCATCGGCTGCGTCATCGACGGCTGCCCGCCCGGGCTGGCCTTGAACGAGGCCGACATCCAGGGCGACCTCGACCGCCGCCGCCCCGGCACCAGCCGCCACGTCACGCAGCGCAACGAGCCCGATGCGGTGGAAATCCTTTCCGGCGTCTACGAAGGCCTGACCACCGGCACGCCGATCTGCCTGCTCATCCGCAACACCGACCAGCGCAGCAAGGACTACGGCAACATCCTCGACACCTTCCGCCCCGGCCACGCCGACTACACCTACTGGCGCAAGTACGGCCTGCGCGACCCGCGCGGCGGCGGGCGCTCGTCGGCCCGGCTCACGGCGCCGATGGTGGCTGCCGGCGCGGTGGCCAGGAAGTGGCTGCTGCAGCAGCACGGCACCACCTTCACCGGCTGGATGAGCGCGCTCGGCGAGATCGACATCCCGTTCGAGGACGCCGCGCAGATCCCGCTCAACCCGTTCTTCGCGCCCAACGCGGGCATCGTGCCGCGGCTCGAAGCGCACATGGACGCGCTGCGCAAGGCCGGCGACAGCTGCGGCGCGCGCATCGAGGTGCGCGCCTCCGGCGTGCCGGTGGGGCTGGGCGAGCCGCTGTTCGACAAGCTCGACGCCGACATCGCCTACGCGATGATGGGCATCAACGCCGTCAAGGGCGTGGAGATCGGCAGCGGCTTCGGCGTCGTCGCGCAGCGCGGCAGCGAGCACGGCGACGAGCTCACGCCCGGCGGCTTTGCCAGCAACCACGCCGGTGGCGTGCTGGGTGGCATCAGCACCGGGCAGGACCTGGTGGTCCGCATCGCCATCAAGCCCACCAGCAGCATCCGCACGCCCAAGGCCAGCATCGACCGCAGCGGCGCGCCCACCGTGGTGGAGACGCTGGGCCGCCACGACCCCTGCGTGGGCATCCGAGCCACGCCCATTGCCGAGGCCATGCTCGCGCTGGTGGTGATGGACCACGTGCTGCGCCACCGCGCGCAATGCGGCGACGTGCAGCTGCCGCTGCCGGCCATCGCCGCCCAGCGCGGCGCGCCCGGCGCCTGATGGCCGCAGGGCCTGGCGACGGCAGCACCGTTGCGGCGGCGGCCGCCACGCCAGGGACCACGGCGGTCCACGCCACCCCGGCCGTGCCACTGGCGCGCTTCGGCGCGCTGACCTTCACCTACTTTGCCGCCATCGGGCTCTTCAACCCGTATGCGCCGTTGTGGTTCCAGAGCCTGGGCTTCTCCACGCTGGTGATCGGCGCCATCGCGTCGCTGCAGAGCTGGACGCGCGTGGTCGCGCCCTACGCCTGGAGCTGGGCCGGCGACCACAGCGGCCGGCGTGTCGAGCTCATCCGCCTGGCCACGCTGGGCTCGGTGCTGTCGGCGCTGGGGCTGCTGCTGGTGCCGCAGCTGGAGGCCGCGGGCCTGACGCAGCTGGTGTGGGCGGTGGCGCTGATGACGGCGCTGCTCTTCGTGGCCAACAGCGGCGTGGTGCCGCTGTACGAGGCGCTGCTGGCGCAGGCGCTGCACACCCAGGACGGCATCGACCCCAAGCGCTACGGGCGCGTGCGGGTGTGGGGCTCGGTGGGCTTCATCGTCGCCGTCACGGCCTTCGGCGCGCTGCTGGAGCGGGTGGGCATCGGCATCTTCCCGGCCTTCGTGGCGGCCATGAACGCCGCCATGCTGGTGGCCGCGCTGCGCCTGCCGGCCACGCGCGACGACGCCACGCACGACGAGCCCGCACCCGCGGTGCTGCCGCTGCTGCGCCGGCCCGAAGTGGCTTGGTTCTTCGCGTCGATCTTCTTCACGGTGCTGGCGCACACCAGCCTCTACGCCTTCTTCTCGCTCTACCTCGTGTCGCTGGGCTATGGCAAGACGGCGGTGGGCGCGCTGTGGGCGGTGAGCGTGGCGGTGGAGATCGTGGTCTTCTGGACCCAGGGCCGCTGGTTCGCCTGGGCCAGCGCGCACCGCTGGCTGCAATGGGTGGCCGGCATCACGGTGCTGCGCTTCGTGGCCACCGCCGCCGGTGGGGCCTGGGTGCCCGTGCTGGTGCTGGCCCAGGCGCTGCATGCGGTGACCTTTGCGGCCCACCACGCGGCCTGCATCGCGCTGGTGCACCGGTACTTTCCGGGCCGGCTGCGCGGTCGCGGGCAGGCGCTGTACACGACGCTGGGCTACGGCCTGTCGGGCGTGCTGGGCGGCGTGGGTGGGGGCTGGATCATCTCGGCACTGGGTTTTGCCGCGGTCTTCTGGGCCGCCGCGCTGTGCGGGCTGGCGGCCTGGGGCTGCGCGACCCTATCCAAACGGCGGGCAACGCAGCCGGGGTGAAGGCACGGCAGTGGCATTTGCCGTGCAGGCAGGCCGCTGATCCGCGCTCCAGTCTGCTGGGGCGCTGCCGAAAATGCCCTCAGACCCGGGTCTTGTAAACCGGGATTCGGAGCGTGCATGCAGTCAACCGTCTCTTTGGCCCCCGCCACCGCTTGGTCCGACGACCGACCGCTCAGCGGCCTGGGCGAGTTCTTCCGCTACCACGGCGCCTGGGCGCCGGGGGTGCGCCTGTTCCGCGCCATCGGCTTCCGCGCCAAGGCGCTGGTCATCTCGGCGGTGTTCCTGGTGCCGATCGCGGTGCTGAGCAGCGCCTACCTGGCCGACAAGGCCACGGCGATCGCCTTCTCGGCCAAGGAGCGTGTGGGCGTGGCCTACGTGCAGGGCACGCTGCCGTTGCTGAAGGAACTGTCCCGGCTGCGGGCGCAGGTCATCACCGGCACGGCGGCCGACGGCGCGGCGCTGCAGCAGGCGCTGAAGACCGCGGCGGATGCGCATGCGTTGCACGGCGCCGAACTGGACCTGCGCGCGCCCTGGGACGATCTGAACGCGCGCCTGAAGGCGCTGCCCACGGGCGGCGACCGCCTGGCGGCGCTGAAGGCCTTCGACGACACCACCGGCGCGCTGGTGTCGCTGATCGTGGCCGCGGCCGACAACTCGAACCTCACGCTCGATCCCGACCTGGACAGCTACTACCTGATGGACGCGTCCACCGCGGCGCTGCCGTCGCTGGTGGCGGCCACCGCCAGCCTGCGCGACCATGCACTGGCCGTGGCCGTCGGCCAGGAGCGCACGCCGGCCTTCGACCGCCGCATGTTCGAGCAGGAGGTGACGGCCGACCTGAACGACGAACGCTGGAGCGTGGCCAACCGCAAGGTGACCCAGGTGCACGCCGGTTTTTCCAAGACGGCCCAGGTCGAGGTGGCGCAGCGCGCGATGCACGCCTTCCATGAACTGGCCGGCAGCGGTGCGCCCGCGCCGCGCGTGGTCGCCGAAGGCCAGGCCGCGCTGGACCTGCTGCACGCCTCGCACGAGCACACGCTGAAGAAGCTGGACGGCCTGCTGGCCGCCCGTGTCGACGCCCTCGAGCACAACCGCGCCATCGTGGTCACGGTGCTGCTGGGGTCGCTGGCGCTGGCCCTGTACGTCTTCGTCTGCTTCCGCAAGGTGCTGGAAGGCGGCCTGACGGAGGTGGCCTTCCACATCGACGCCATGCGCGGCGGTGACCTCACGACGCGGCCGCGCGCCTGGGGCAACGATGAAGCGGCGCGCCTGATGGTGACGTTGTCGCAGATGCAGGGCGAGCTGCGCCGCATCGTGTCGCAGGTGCGCAGCGCCTCGGACGAGATCGTCAACTCCAGCACCGAGATCGCCGGCGGCGCGGCCGACCTCAGCCAGCGCACCGAACAGTCCGCGGCGAACCTGGAGGAGACGGCGGCCGCGATGGAGCAGATCACCGCCACCGTGCGGCAGAACGCCGAGACGGTGGACAAGGCCACCCAGCTGGCCGGCGCCAACGCCGAGGCCGCCGAGCGCGGCGGCCAGATCATCGGGGAGGTGATGACGACGATGCAGCGCATCAACGACTCGTCCGCGCGCATCGGCGACATCATCGGCACCATCGACGGCATCGCGTTCCAGACCAACATCCTGGCGCTGAACGCCGCGGTGGAAGCGGCGCGTGCCGGCGAGCAGGGGCGCGGTTTTGCGGTCGTGGCCTCGGAAGTGCGGGCGCTGGCGCAGCGCAGCTCGTCGGCGGCCAAGGAGATCAAGGCGCTGATCACCGCCAGCGTCGAGCAGGTGGGCACCGGCGTGCGCATCACACAGCAGGCCAGCACCAGCATGGGCGAGGTGGTCAGCAGCTCGGGCCGGGTGCGCCAGCTGCTGGCGGAAGTGGCGGTGGGTGCGCGCGAGCAGACCAGCGGCGTGCAGCAATCGTCGAAGGCGGTGCAGGAACTGGACAACGTGACGCAGCAGAACGCCGCGCTGGTGGAGCAGACCGCCGCCGCTGCCGGCGCGCTGCAGAGCCAGGCCCGCGGACTGGCCAACGAGGTGTCGCAGTTCAAGCTGCCGGCGTAGCCGCGCTGACGTGATCGCCGAGCCCGTTGCCGCTGCCAAGCCCCGTGGGCTGCCCTGGGCCGGGCTGCCGGCGGGGTTGAGCGCACGCGGCCGCGGCGCCCGTCTGCGCGCCCTGGCGCTGGGCGCACTGGCCCTGGCGTTGCTGGCGCTGCTGCTGCAGTCCTGGCGCGACGAGCGTTTCGAGACCCGCCTGGCCCTCACGAACGACGGGCTGGCTCGCACCGCCGAGCACCGTGCCGCGGCCCTGCATTTGCAACTGCTGGCGCTGAGCCTGCTGCACGACACCGAGGCCGCCACCGCCGCCGGCCGTGCGCTGGCGCTGAAGGCCCGGCTGCAGGACCTGGCCGCACCCGGCGACGGTGCGGCCTGGGCACACGACACGGCCGCGCACGCCGGGCAGGCCCTGGACACCTGGCGTGCCGCCCACCAGCGGCTTCAGGCCCGCGGGCTGCATCTGCAGCAGCGGCTGCAGGCCACCCCACCGGCCGACTGGCAGGCCGCGGCCGTGGAACTGCAGGCCGAAGCGGCGCAGGCCGCGGCCGCGGCCCAGGCACTGCTGGTGCCGGGGCAGCGTGACGCGGCGCAGCAGCGCGCCGCGCACGCAGAACAACGCCAACAGCTCGCCGCCGCCGCGCTCGCGCTGACGGCGCTGGCGCTGCTGGCGGGCCTGCTGGCGCTGCGCGCCATCCGGCGCGACGCGGCCCCGGTGGCCATGGCCGCCGCGCCGCGCGGGGCGGTGGCCGACACACGCCCCCTGCCGGCCGACCGCAGCGCGGTGGTGCTGCGCCTGCAGCGCTCCCTGGCGCATGCGGCGCGCCACCCGGGCTACGGCTTTGCGCTGCTGTCGATCGACATCGACCGCCCCGATCCTGCCGACCCCACCGACCCGCCGCCGGGCGCCGCGGCCGCCGAGGAACTGCGGCAGCAGATCGCCGGGCGGCTGCAGCGTGCGCTACGCCCCGGCGACGTCCTGGGCCGGCACGCGGCCCCTGACGCCGGGCTGTGCGGGCCGCTGGTGGCGCACGAGGGCGCAGAGGGCTGGCTGGTCGTGCTGGACGGCGTGAACCGTGCCGACCGCGTGGCCGCCGTCACCGAGCGGCTGCTGCACGAACTGGCCGAGCCGTACGTGGTGGGTTTTGCGCCGCTGAAGCGCAGTGTCAGCATCGGCGCGGTGCTGCACCTGGCGACGGCCCGGCAGGCCGACGGCGGTGAGGGTGAAGGCGATGACCACACCGCGCCGGCCCTGCGTGACACCGACGCCGACGCCGACGCGCTGCTGCTGCAGGCCGACACCGCGCGGCTCGACGCCCGGCGCGCCGGCCGCGGCCGCTGGGCCCTGTACGACGGCGCGCTGGCCGAGCGCGTGGGTCGCACGCTGGCGCTGGAGGCCGAGCTGGGCCGTGCGCTGGCCGGTGACGAGCTCTTCGTCGTCTACCAACCCTGGCTCGACCTGCACAGCCACGCGGTGGCGGGTGTGGAGGCGCTGCTGCGCTGGCGCCACCCGCAGCGCGGGGTGCTGCTGCCGGCCGAGTTCATGGCGGTCGCCGAATCCAGCGGCCTGCTGCAGGCCGTGGGGGACCGGCTGCTGGGCCTGGCCTGCACGCAGTTCGTGCAGTGGCAGGCCGAGCTGGGCGACCTGGCCCCGCTGCGGCTCGCCGTCAACCTGACCCCGGCGCAGCTGCACCAGCCGGCGCTGGCGGCGTCCATCGCCGCCGTGCTGCAGGCCAGCGGCATGCAGGCGCGCTGGCTGCAGATCGAAGTGACCGAAAGCCCGCCGGTGCAGGGTCTGGCGTCGGCCGCGCCGGTCAGCACGCCGGCGGCGCTGGGCGCGCTGCGGGCGCTGGGCGTGAGCCTGGCGCTGGACGACTTCGGCACCGGCTACGCGTCGCTGGCGCGGCTGCACCAGCTGCCGGTGGACACGGTGAAGATCGACCGCAGCCTGGTCGCCCAGGCCGGCGCCGTGGACCACCACCGGGTGCTGGTGGAGTCGATCATCCGCATGGCGCACACGCTGGGGCTGCGCACCGTGGCCGATGGCGTGGAGACCGAGGCGCAGGCCGCGCTGATGGCCGCGCTGCACTGCCAGCAGGGCCAGGGCGGGCTCTACGCCCCCGCGCTGGAAGCCACCGCACTCGCCGCCTGGCTGCACGCGCAGGCGCTGCAGCACGCCTGACCCCGCGCGCCGCGCGGCGCGCGTTGCTGCCGGCGGCGGCCTGCGCCGTGCTCGGGCCGTCCAAGGGCGCTGCAGTTCGTCGCGGCGTTCCCGCGCTTCATCGCATGCGGCACTGGCCGACCAAGGGGCCTTCCTACACTGCGGCCGGCAGGGGAACGGTGGTGGACAGGCCGCTGCCGCAGGAGATCAACGATGAAGAAAAAATGGTGGTGGGGCGGTGCGGCCGGGCTGGTGCTGGCCGCGGGCGGCGTGGCGCTGGCGATGGGCTGGGTGCAGGCACCGGGCAGCCTGGCGCTGGCCAATGCCGACACTTCGACGTCCAGGGACACCAAGGTCGGCAAGGACGGCAAGAAGCCCGAGGTGCCGCTGGAGTTTGCCCCGCGCGAGGTGGTGCAGCCGGTGATGGCGCGCCTGCCGGGCGTGCTGGAGTTTTCGGGCCCGCTGGTGGCGCCGCAGACGGCGCTGGTGCGCGCCAAGGCCGGCGGCACGCTGCTGACGCTGACGGTGGCCGAAGGCAGCCGCGTGCAGGCCGGGCAGCTGCTGGGCCGCATCGAGCTGGCCGAACTGAACACCCGCGTGGCCGAGCGCCAGGCGATGCTGGACTCGGCGCGCGCCACGCTGGCGCAGGCCGACCGTGCGCACGCCAGCAACGAGCGGCTGGCGGCGCAGCAGTTCATCTCGGCCAACGCGCTGGAGAACTCGCGCGCCGCGCTGGACACCGCGCGCGCCAGCCTGGGCGCGGCGCAGGCGTCGCTGGACACGGCGCGCGTCGGCCTGCGTGAGGCCTCGCTGCTGGCCCCCATCGGCGGCATCGTGGCCCGGCGCCACGTGCTGCCGGGCGAAAAGGTCAGCGTCGAGCAGCAGCTGCTGACCATCGTCGACCTGGGCCGGCTGGAGCTGGCCGGCAACGTCGGCACCCACGAGGTGGCGCGCCTGGCGCCCGGCATGGCGGTGCAGGTGCAGGTGGAAGGCCTGGTGCAACCGGTGGCCGGCCGGCTGGCGCGCATCGCGCCGGCGGCCGAGCCCGGCACACGCAGCATCGGCGTGACCATCGAGCTGGCGAATCCGAAGGAGACGCTGCGTGCGGGCCAGTACGCACTGGCCCGCGTGACGCTGGCCGACGACACCGATCGCCTGACGCTGCCCGCGTCGGCGCTGGGCAAGACCAGCGGGCAGGACCATGTCTGGGTGATCGAAAACGGCGCGCTGGCGCGGCGTGCCGTCACGCTGGGCCGGCGCGACGAGCGCGCGGGGCGCGTGGAGGTGCTGCAGGGCATCACACCCGCCAGCCAGGTGCTGGCGGCGCGCTTCGACAACCTGCGTGAAGGCGCCAAGGCCAGCGTGGTGGCGGCGAAGAACGCGCCGGTGACGGCGGCCGCGGCGTCGTCGCCGGACCTCCGGTAAGGACGCGCCATGTGGATCACCCGCGTCTCGATCAACAACCCGGTCTTCGCCGTCATGGTGATGGTGGCGCTGTGCGTGCTGGGCCTGTTCAGCTACAGCAAGCTCGGCGTCGAACAGATGCCCGACATCAGCTTCCCCGGCGCCTGGATGGAGGTGCGCTACCCCGGCGCCTCGCCCGAGGCGGTGGAGCGCGAGGTCATCAAGCCCGTGGAGGAGGCGGTCAACAGCATCGCCGGCGTCAAGCGCATCACCTCGCGCAGCGGCGAGGGGCTGGGCACGATGAGCGTGGAATTTGCGCTCGACGCCGATATGGGCAAGGCCATGCAGGAGGTGCGCGACCGCGTGGCCGCGGTGCAGGCGGGTTTTCCGCGCGAGGTGCGGCAGCCCACCATCGCGCGATGGAACAACGACAACAGCGAGCCGGTGGTGAACCTGGCGCTGGTCTCGGCCACGCGCAGCCCGCGTGAGCTGTCGCTGCTGGGCGACCAGGCCGTGGGCAAGCGGCTGCAGCGCGTGGAGGGCGTGGCGCGGGTCGAGATCCAGGGCCTCACGGTGCGCGAGGTGCGCGTGGACCTGGACCCCGCGCGCCTGCGCGCCTACGCCGTGACGCCGGCCGAGATCGCCAGCGCGCTGGCGGCAGCCAACGCCGACCAGCCCGTGGGCCTGATCTCCGACAGCACGCAGGACGCGCTGCTGCGCGTGGAAGGCCGCGTGCGCGACCCGCGCCAGTTCGAGAACCTCGTGGTGGCCAAGCGCGGCACGCTGAGCCTGACGCTGGCCGACCTGGGCACCCTGGTGGAGCGCGAGCGCGAGCCGGAGTCGATGGCCCGCATCAACGGCCAGCGCGCCATCAACTTCAACGTCTTCAAGCAGCAGGACGCCAACATCGTGGTGGTGGGCGACGCCACGCAGCGGGCGATGGAGGAGATCCGCAAGACGCTGCCGCCCGACGTGGAGCTGCGCCTCATCAACGCCAGCAGCAACTACGTGAAGAGCTCGCTGACCGGCCTGCGCCACACGCTGATCGAAGGCGCGCTGCTGACGGTGGCCATCGTCTTCCTGTTCCTGCACAGCTGGCGCAGCACCGTGATCACCGGCCTGACGCTGCCGATCGCGGTGATCAGCAGCTTCATCGCGGTGTATGCCTTCGGCTTCACGCTCAACTTCATGACGATGATGGCGCTGAGCCTGTGCATCGGCCTGCTGGTGGACGATGCGATCGTGGTGCGCGAGAACATCGTGCGCCACGTCGGCATGGGCAAGGACCACTTCACCGCGGCGCGCGACGGCACCGACGAGATCGGCCTGGCGGTGATGGCCACCACCTTCGCGATCTGCGCGGTGTTCGTGCCGGTGGCCTTCATGGGCGGCATCATCGGCAAGTTCTTCTACCCCTTCGGCATCACCGTCGTGGTGGCGGTGCTGGTGAGCCTGTTCGTCAGCTTCACGCTCGACCCCATGCTCAGCGCGATCTGGCCCGACCCGCCGGGCAGCCGGCTGAAGAAGGTCTGGGGCCTGCGCCATGCCGTCCACGCCACCGACCGCGGCATGGACGTGCTGCACGGGGCCTACGAACGAGCCATCCGCTGGATCTTCAGCAGCCGGCGCTGGCGCGTGGGGCTGCCCACCTATGGCCGCGGCTTCCGCGCCGACAGCACGCTTGACGCGGCGAGCCCGCGCCGCCTGCGCAGCGCCACCATCACGCCGCGCGGCGTGGTGCTGGGCGTGGGCGTGCTCAGCTTCGTGGCGGCCATCGGCCTGGCGCCGCTGGTGGGCAGCGAGTTCGTGCCAGAGACCGACCAGGGCTTCACCCAGCTCGCCCTTCGGATGCCTGTGGGCAGCAGCCTGGAGCGCACCGACGCCAAGGTGCGGCAGGTGGAAGCGATCATCCAGACGCTGCCCGAGATCGAGAACATCGCCACCTGGGTGGGCGGGGCCGGGCAGCGCAACCAGGCTTGGCTCAACATCTCGCTGAAGCCGAAGAAGGACCGCCAGCGCAGCCAGAAGCAGGTGGAAGAGGCGATGCGCCAGGCCATCGCCAAGATCCCCGGCACCGACGCCAGCGTGGGCTTCAACCGGCCGATCTACGTCGCCATCCTGGGCAACGACGCCGAGGGCCTGGCGCGCGTGGCCGACGAGTTTGCGGAGAAGGTGAAGAAGATCCCTGGCGCGGTGGACGTGGAGAGCAGCGTCAAGCCGGGCCTGCCGGCCTATGCCGTGCGCCTGAAGCCGGGCGCGGTGCGCGAACTGGGCCTGACCGCGCCGCAGCTGGCCAGCAGCCTGCGCGCCTACGTCACCGGCGAGACCGCCACGCACTGGACCACGCCCGACGGCGACCAGGTCGACGTGGTGCTGCGCCTGAACGAAACCGAGCGCCAGCGCATCGAGCAGCTGAAGGGCCTGCCGGTGGCCTTTGCCAAGGACGGCACACCGATCAGCCTGGACAGCGTGGCCACCATCGAGACGGTGTTCAACCCCGAGATCATCCGGCGCCAGAACCTGCAGCGCCGCGAGGCGGTGTTTGCCGGCGTGCAGGGCCGCAGCCCCGGCGAGGTGGGCGACGACGTGCAGAAGCTCATCAAGGAGACCAACCTGCCGCCCGGCTACAGCTTCGACGTGGGCGGCCAGATGCAGCAGCAGGCCGAGGCCTTCAACGGCCTGCTGGCGGCCATGGCGCTGGCGGTGATCTTCATCTACATCGTGCTGGCCAGCCAGTTCGGCAGCTTCCTGCAGCCGCTGGCGATCATGGCCAGCCTGCCGCTGGCGCTGATCGGCGTGATGCTGGCGCTGCTGCTGTGGCGCAGCACGCTCAACATCTTCAGCATGATCGGCCTCGTGATGCTGATGGGGCTGGTGACCAAGAACGCGATCCTGCTGGTGGACTTTGCCAACCAGGCGCGCAAGGCGGGCGCGGGCATGGCCGATGCGCTGCTGCAGGCGGGGCTGATCCGCATGCGGCCGATCATCATGACGACGATGGCCATGGTCTTCGGCATGCTGCCGCTGGCGCTGGCGCTGAACGACGGTGGCGAGCTGCAGGCGCCGATGGGCCGCGCGATCATCGGCGGCATCCTCACCAGCACGCTGCTCACGCTGGTGGTGGTGCCGGTGCTGTACAGCTACCTGGCGCGGGAGCGGAAGAAGCCCGTGGTGGTGCTGGGCGGCAACGCGGCCAGCCCGCTGCCGATGCCGGCCGATCGTGATTGAGCGTGGTGCGCCGGCGTGTCAGGCGCAGAGCTTGTTGACGGCGTCCACCAGCTGCGCGGGCTGGAAGGGCTTGGTGATCCAGGCCCGCGCGCCGGCGGCCTTGCCCTCGGCCTTCTTGGTGTCCTGCGACTCGGTGGTCAGCATGATCACCGGCGTGAACTTGTACGAGCCCGTGGTGCGCAGGTGGCGCACGAAGGACAGCCCGTCCATGTTGGGCATGTTCACGTCGCAGACGATCAGGTTGAGCTTGCGTCCGTCCAGCTTGCCCACCGCGTCCTTGCCGTCCACGGCCTCCACGGTGGCGTAGCCGGCGCGCTCCAGCGCCAGCCTCACGACGGTGCGGAAGCTGCCCGAGTCGTCGACGATCATCACGGTCTTGTTCATGGGGGTTCCTCTGGGCAGGGCTCTCGGCTGGACGGGGGGCGGCGTGCACACCGGGTCTTGCAACACACGGCAAACACGGCGCTGACGCCGGCTTATCGACCCCACGCCCGGGCGATTGAGGGCCCCAGGGTGAGCACCCGGGCCGGCCCCGGGTGGCCGCCCGGCCGAATCAGCGCGCGGCGGGGCCGGGCGCGCTGGGGGGTGGCTCGGACGCGGTGTCCAGCGGTGCCTGCGCGCGCCGGTGCTGCCACGGCAGATCCGGTTCCGTGCGCTGCCCTGCGGTGTCGGTGCTGCGCCGACCCGGGCCGCGGCGGATGCCGTCGTGCAGCGTGCCGTCGGCCGGCGGGGCCGTGGGGGTGCGCCTGGCCCGCCCAGCGGCTGCTGCACCCAGCCCGGCCAGCAGCGCCAGGCCGGCCAGCGCCGTGTGCACCAGGCTGCGCTGCGAGCGCACCGCGGCCTCGCGGGTGTGCAGGCGGGCTTGCTGCGCGGTGATGCGGTCCTGCAGCGCGGCCAGGGCGGGCGGGTTGTCGGCCAGGTCGGGTGCCGGCGCCGCTGCGCTCACCAGGTCCATCACCTGCACGGCCTGCTGCACCAGCAGCTGGTGGCTCGTGGCGCTGTCGGCGGCGGTGATCTGCCGCTGCGCGACGCGTTGCACGAGGGTCTGCCAGTCGTGCTTCAGCGCGTTGTTCTCGCGCAGTGCAGGCAGCCAGGCGCCGGCCACCAGCGTGCCCTGCAGCGCGGCCAGCTCGCGGTCGACCTCGGCATGGCGCAGCCGCCGTTCAGCTTCCAGCGCGTGGCGGCCGCGCAGCACGCGGTCGGCCACGTCGTGGTGGCCGAGCAGGCCGCGCTGCACGGCCACGGCACGGGCCAGCGGGTCGAGCAGCGTGCGCTCGTCCACCAGCAATGCGAGCTCGGCGCCCTGGCGGCGCAGCACCTCGCCCAGCGGCAGCAGCACCAGCGCGCCGCCCACGGCCCCGACCAGCGCAAACTTCAGGCGCATGCGCGGCGACGGTCGGGGTTCGGGCATGGGCGGACGAGGGCAAGGCAGGCGCCTGGGCGCGGGTGCCGTGTCTATCGGCGCCCAGAGGCTGCGGCTTGAGCCTTGCCGTCAGCACTCCACGATATTGACCGCCAATCCGCCGCGCGCCGTCTCCTTGTACTTGCTCATCATGTCGGCACCGGTCTCGCGCATGGTCTTGATGACCTTGTCCAGGCTCACGAAGTGCGTGCCGTCGCCGCGCAGCGCCATGCGCGCGGCGTTGATGGCCTTGACCGAGGCGATGGCGTTGCGCTCGATGCACGGGATCTGCACCAGCCCGCCCACGGGGTCGCAAGTCAGGCCCAGGTGGTGCTCCATGCCGATCTCGGCGGCGTTCTCCACCTGCTCGGGCGTGCCGCCCATCACCGCGCACAGGGCGCCCGCGGCCATGCTGCAGGCCACGCCCACCTCGCCCTGGCAGCCGACCTCGGCGCCGCTGATGCTGGCGTTTTCCTTGTAGAGCAGGCCGATGGCGGCGGCGGTGAGCAGGAAGTCGACCACGCCCGCGTCGCTGCTGTGGTGCACGAAGCGTGCGTAGTAGTGCAACACCGCAGGCACGATGCCGGCCGCGCCATTGGTGGGTGCCGTGACCACGCGGCCGCCAGCAGCGTTTTCTTCGTTCACGGCCAGCGCGTAGAGGTTGACCCAGTCCATCACCTGCAGCGGGTCGCGCAGTGCGGCCTCGGGGTTGGCGATCAGGTCGCGGTGCAGTTGCGGCGCACGGCGCTTGACCTTGAAGCCGCCGGGCAGGATGCCGTCGGTCGCGCAGCCGCGCTTCACGCAGGCCTGCATCACCTGCCAGATGGCCAGCAGGCCGGCGTCGATCTGCGCGTCGGTGCGCCAGTGCCGTTCGTTGCGGCGCATCACCTGCGCGATGCTGCCGCCGATCTCGCGGCAGCGCAGCAGCAGTTCCTCGCCGCTGTGAAACGGCAGCGGCAGCACGGTGGTGTCGGGCGCGATGATCTTGTGCTTGGCGCCGTCGGCGGCCACTTCCTCGCTGACGACGAAGCCGCCACCCACGGAATACCAGGTCCGGTTGGCGAGCTCCGCGCCCGCGGCGTCGAAGGCGATGAAGCGCATGCCGTTGGCGTGGAACGGGAGCGTCTCGCGGCGCCAGAACTTCAGGTCGTCCTTTTCGGCAAAGGCCACCTCGTGTGCGCCCAATAGCGGCAAGCGTGCGCTGTCCCGGATGGCCGCCAGCAGCGCCGGCACGGCATCCACGTCCACCGTGTCGGGCTCGTGCCCGGCCAGGCCCAGCAGCACGGCCTTGTCGGTGCCGTGGCCCTTGCCGGTGGCGCCCAGGCTGCCGTAGAGGTGGCTTTGCACGCGGGCCGTTTTTTCCAGCAACCCGTCGTGCTGCAGGTGGCGCGCAAAGAGCCGCGCCGCGCGCATGGGCCCCACGGTATGGCTGCTGCTCGGGCCGATGCCGATCTTGAAGAGGTCGAAGACGCTGACGGCCATGGGGTGCTCCTGAAGCGCGTGCTCTACGCGCGTTCGTGCTGCGGATAAGAGGTGCAGTTCCGGCCTTCTTCGGACCTTGCGCGCCCCGGGCCGGGCCCAGCATGACGGGCATGAACCTGGATGCCCACGACGACCTGAAGCAGCGGGTCTTCCGCCTCACCTGGCAAAGCCTGAAGGCCGAGGCCGAAGCGCTGCACGACGGCGCGCCGCCCTCGGCCAGCCGACCCGCCCTGGAGCGCTTCTACAGCCAGCACACGGTGGAACTGGTGCGGGAGGCCATCGTCAAGACCTGCCACGATGCCGGTGCCGGCACCGAGATCGCCGAGTTCTTCAGCACCGACTGGCTGCAGCAATTCGCACCCCGGCCGATGTGAACTGACCGGCCGCACGACCGGCCGGCCCGGATTCAAGCCGCGTAGTCCGACAGCGGCAGGCAGCTGCAGAACAGGTTGCGGTCGCCGTAGACGTTGTCCACGCGGCCCACCGACGACCAGTACTTCTGCTGGCGCAGCCCGGCCACCGGGTAGGCCGCCTCTTCGCGGCTGTAGGGGTGCGGCCACTCGGCCTTCAGCAGCGAGGCCGCCGTGTGCGGCGCGTGCTTCAGCGGGTTGTCTTCCTTGGGCCAGGTGCCTTGTTCGACCTTGGCGATCTCGTGGCGGATGGCGATCATCGCGTCGCAGAAGCGGTCCAGCTCGGCCAGCGGCTCGCTCTCGGTGGGCTCGATCATCAGCGTGCCGGCGACCGGGAAGCTCAGCGTCGGCGCGTGGAAGCCGTAGTCGATCAGCCGCTTGGCCACGTCCTCGGCGCCGATGCCGGTGCTCTTGGCCAGCGGGCGGATGTCGATGATGCATTCGTGTGCCACGCCGCCGCCCTTGAGCTGCGTGTTGCCGCCGCTGTACAGCACCGGGTAGTGCTCGGCCAGCCGCGCCGCGATGTAGTTGGCGCTGAGGATGGCCACCTCGGTGGCTTCGCGCAGGCCCTCGGCGCCCATCATGCGGCAGTACATCCAGCTGATCGGCAGCACCGCGGCGTTGCCCAGCGGCGCGGCACTCACCGCACCCACGCTCTGCGCGCCGCCCACGCCGGCCGTGCGGTGCGCGGGCAGGAAGGGCACCAGGTCCGCCACCACCGCCACCGGGCCCACGCCCGGGCCGCCGCCGCCGTGCGGGATGCAGAAGGTCTTGTGCAGGTTGAGGTGGCTCACGTCGCCGCCGAACTCGCCCGGCGCGGGCGCCGTCCACGTAGACACGGCCGCCGTGCTGGTGCACCAGCGCGCAGAGTTCCTTCACGCGCACCTCGAACACGCCGTGTGTGCTGGGGTAGGTGATCATCACCGCGGCCAGGTTGGCGCTGTGCTTCTGGCACTGCGCCTGCAGGTCGTCCATGTCGACGTTGCCCATCGCGTCGCACTTGGTCACGACGACCGTCATGCCCACCATCTGCGCGCTGGCCGGGTTGGTGCCGTGTGCGCTTTCCGGGATCAGGCAGATGTGGCGGTGGCCTTCCCCGCGGCTCTCGTGCCAGGCCTTGATGACCAGCAGGCCGGCGTATTCACCTTGTGAACCCGCGTTGGGCTGCAGGCTCACGCCCGCGTAGCCGGTGGCCTGGCTGAGCCACGCACAGAGCTGGTCGTTCATGGCCCAGTAGCCGGCCAGCTGCTCGCGCGGCGCGAAGGGGTGCACGTGGGCAAACTCGGGCCAGGTGATGGGAATCATCTCGCTGGTGGCGTTGAGCTTCATCGTGCAGCTGCCCAGCGGGATCATGCTGCGGTCCAGCGCCAGGTCCTTGTCGCTCAAGCTGCGGATGTAGCGCAGCATCTGCGTCTCGCTGTGGTGCGTGTTGAACACCGGGTGCGTGAGGTAGGCGCTGGTGCGGCGCAGCGCCTCGGGGATCATCGGCTCGATGCCCTTCTCGAACGCCGCCATGTCGGGCAGCGCCTGGCCGGGCTTCGCAAACAGCGACCAGAGCGCGCGGATGTCGTCGTGCGTGGTGGTTTCGTCCAGGTTGATGCCGATCATCGTGTCGCCCCACTCGCGGAAGCGGCGCAGGTTCATGCCCTGCGCCTCGGCGCGCGCGGCGATGTCGGCGGTGGCCGTGCCGGTGTCCAGGCAAAGGGCGTCGAAGGCGCTGTCGCTGCGCACCACCACACCCAGCTCGCGCAGGCCCTGCGCCAGGATCGCGGTGTAGCTGGCCACGCGCTGTGCGATGCGCTTCAGCCCCGCAGGCCCGTGGTAGACGGCGTACATGCTCGCGATGACGGCCAGCAGCACCTGCGCGGTGCAGATGTTGCTGGTGGCCTTCTCGCGGCGGATGTGCTGTTCACGCGTCTGCAGCGCCAGGCGGTAGGCGGGGTGGCCGTGCACGTCCACGCTGACGCCCACCAGGCGGCCGGGCAGGCTGCGCTTGTATTCGTCGCGGCAGGCCAGGTAGGCGGCGTGCGGGCCGCCGCCGCCCATCGGCACGCCGAAGCGCTGCGTGGTGCCGAGCGCGATGTCGGCGCCCAGCTCGCCGGGCGGCGTGATCAGCGTCAGTGCCAGCAGGTCGGCCGCCACGATGAAGGCGGCCTGGTGCGCGTGGATGCGCGCGGCGTCGTCGCGCAGGTCGTGGATGCTGCCGTTGGTGGTGGGCATCTGCACCAGCACCGCGAAGTAGTCGCCGCCGGCGATCAGCGCGTCCCACTCCGCGGCCGAGTTGGCCAGCGCCACGGTCAGGCCCAGCGGCGCGGCGCGGGTCTGGATGACCTCGATGGTCTGCGGGTGGCAGTCACCCGCCACCACGAAGGTGCTGCTCTTGCTCTTCACGCTGCGCTTGGCCAGCGTCATGGCCTCGGCCGCGGCGGTGGCTTCGTCGAGCATGCTCGCGTTGGCGATGGCCATGCCGGTGAGGTCGCACACCATGGTCTGGAAGTTGACCAGCGCCTCCATGCGGCCTTGCGAGATCTCGGCCTGGTAGGGCGTGTAGGCGGTGTACCAGGCCGGGTTCTCGAGGATGTTGCGCAGGATGACGCCCGGCGTGTGCGTGCCGTCACCCGGTTCTGCGCCGCCAGCGCCTTCATCTCGGCCAGCGCCTGCGCCTCGGTCAGCGGCGCGGGCAGCACCATCGGCTTGGCGCGCGCGATGCTGCGCGGCACGATGGCCTCGATCAGCGCCCGCCGGCTGGCGGCGCCGATGACGGACAGCATGTGCGCTTCGTCGTCCGCGTACGGGCCGATGTGGCGGGCGACGAATTCGGTGCTGTTCTCGAGCTCACCGAGCGGCTTCAGGGCAGACATCAACATGGCGTGTTCCGGGCAGGCTGGGGTGCAGGCAGGTCGTGCAGGCAGGGCAGGGGCGGGTCAGAGCGTCTTCAGCAGCGCGTCGTAGGCGGGCGGGTCCATCAGCTGCGACAGCTGCGCCGTGTCGGCCATGCGCACCTTGAAGAACCAGCCGTTGCCCAGCGGGTCGGAGTTGGCGAGCGCGGGGTCGGCACGCAGCGCCTCGTTGACCTCGACCACCTCGCCGGTGACCGGCATGAACAGGTCGGCCGCGGCCTTGACCGATTCGACGACACCGGCGATCTCGCCCTTGTCGTAGCGGCGGCCCACTTCGGGCAGGTCGACGAAGACCACGTCACCCAGCGCGTCCTGCGCGTGGTGCGTGATGCCGACGATGGCGGCCGCGGGGTCTTCGGTGTTGATCCACTCGTGATCGGGGGTGTACAGCATGGTCATGGGCAGGCTCCTGTTCAGCGTTTGTAGCGGTGAGGGTGGAAGGGCATGGGACTGACGCGCATCGGCAGGCGCTTGCCGCGCACCTCGGCGTACACCTCGTGCTGCGGCAGTGCGTGGTTGATCGGCAGGTAGGCCATGGCCACGCACTGGTTGACGGTGGGGCCGAGGGTGCCGCTGGTCACGGTGCCGAGCTTGTGGCCGTGGGCGTCGACGATGGGCGTGCCCTCGCGCACCGGCACACGCTCCAGGCCCACCAGGCCCACGCGCTTGCTCGGCGCCGCGCCGCCCAGCTGCGCCGCGATGGCGGCTGCGCCCGGGTAGCCGCCGGCGCGTGCGCCGCCCGGGCGGCGCACCTTCTGGATGGCCCAGGTCAGGCCGGCTTCCACCGGGCTGGTGGTCTGGTCGATGTCGTGGCCGTACAGGCACAGGCCGGCTTCCAGTCGCAGCGTGTCGCGTGCGCCCAGGCCGGCGGGCTGGACCTCGGGCTGCGCCAGCAGCGCCTCGGCCAGCGCCACGGCCTGGTGTGCGGGCACGCTGATCTCGAAGCCGTCTTCGCCGGTGTAGCCCGAGCGGGTGATGAAACAACGCGCGCCGGCCAGATCGAACACGCCGCCGGTCATGAACACGAGGTCGGCCACGCCGGCGCTCAGCCGCGCCAGCGCGTGCACGGCCTTCGGGCCCTGCAGCGCCAGCAGCGCGCGCTCGGGCATCGGCAGCACCTGGCAGCGGTGGCCGATGTGCGTGCGCAGGTGCTGCAGGTCGTCATCCTTGCAGCCGGCGTTGACCACCAGGAACAGGTCGCCGAACTCGGTGCCGGCGGTGGCCGGGTCGGGCCTGACGATCATCAGGTCGTCGAGCAGGCCGCCGCTGGCGTTGGTGAAGAAGGCGTAGCGCTGCTTGCCCGTGCCCAGGTCGACCACGTCCACCGGCACCAGCGTCTCCAGCGCCGCGGCGGCGTCCGTGCCCACCAGCCGCAGCTGCCCCATGTGCGACACATCGAACAGCGCCGCCGAGTCGCGGCAGTGTTTGTGCTCGGCCATCAGGCCGCCGGGGTACTGCACCGGCATGGCGTAGCCGGCAAAGGGCACCATGCGGGCGCCCAGGCGCTGGTGAAGCTCGTGGAGCGGGGTGTGCAGCAGAGCGGCGTCGGACATGAGGGTCTCCTCGGGCAAGGGCATCGACGAAGCCACCGCCAGCAGGCGGTGTTCCGGTGGCCCTCGCTGTCCGCTCTACCTGAGAGATTCGGTGTTGCCGCATCCACGTGGACCGGCAGCCCTTGCCCCTTCGGTGGACCACGCTGCCCGGGGGCGGTGGCCTCTCTCCAGTGAGGTGAAGAATCAGTCCTTTTGCCTGAGCGTTCGAGGGCCGTCCTGCGGTTGTCCTCTGCGCCTTCGGCGGCTTCACGGGGAAGCTCTCTCCTGACGGCCGGCAGTGTATCAGCGGGCCCCGGGCCGTCGGGCCGCTGGCGGTGTGGGCATGATGCGCCACCCCGTTTGCCCAGGAGCCCCGATGGACCGCGCCGCCGCCTTTGCAGAGCTGATGCAATCCCACCGCTCGATCCGCCGCTACAAGCCCGATGCGCTGCCCGACGGCCTGGTGGACCGCGTGCTGGCGCAGGCGCTGCAGGGCACGTCGTCCAGCGGCAACCTGAACCTGATCTCGGTCGTCAAGACGCAGGACCCGGCGCGCAAGGCCGTGCTGCACGAGCTGCACGGCGGCCAGCCGATGGTGAACCAGGCGCCGCTGGTGCTGACCTTCTGCGCCGACACCTTCCGCACCGGCGAGTGGCTGGCGCTGCGCGGCGCGCGGCCGGGTTTTGCCGACCTGGTGAGCTGGCACACGGCGGCCTTCGACGCGATGATCCTGTCGCAGACCGTGGCGCTGGCGCTGGAAAGCCATGGCCTGGGCGTCTGCTACATGGGCACCACGCTGTTCAGCATGCGCGGCATCGCCGACTTCCTGGAACTGCCGCCGCGCTGCCTGCCGGTGACGAGCCTGGTGGTGGGCTGGCCCGACGAGGCCCCGGCGCAGCGCGACCGCCTGCCCGCCGCCGCCTGGGTGCATGAAGAGCGCTACCAGCGGCCCACCGCGGCCGACATCGACGCGCGCTTCGCCGAGCGCGAGGTGAAGGGCCGCGAGCGTTACCTCGCCATGGGCCCCGAGATGGCGGCGCTGTGGCAGCAACACGGCATCGAGTCGCTGGCGCAGTACTACACCAGCCAGATCAAGTACGACCCGGACCGCTTTGCCGGCTTCTCGGCCGCCATCGAGGCGCTGCTGCGCGAGCGGGGCTTTCTGGTCGACGATGCCGCGGGCGTCTGAGCCGGTCTTCGGAACCGGGCCTTCGCCAACGCCGGTCGACCCAGGCCGCGCCGCCGGTCGTAGCATGGCGGCATGAGCGACGACAACTCCGCGCTGCGGCGCATCCTCAAGACGTGCCGCACGATCGCGGTGGTCGGCCTCTCGGCCGAATGGCACCGCCCCAGCTACTTTGCCGCCAGCTACCTGCAGGGCAAGGGCTACCGCATCGTGCCGGTGAACCCGAAGTACCCCACCATCCTGGGCGAGACGAGCTATGCGCGGCTGGAGGACATCCCGTTTGCGGTGGACATGGTCGACGTGTTCCGCAAGCCGGCCGACGTGCTGCCCGTCGCGCACAGCGCGGTGGCCATCGGTGCAAAGTGCCTGTGGCAGCAGCTCGGCGTGATCAACACCGAGGCCGACACGCTGGTGCGCGCTGCCGGGCTGGACTCGGTGATGGACCGCTGCGTGAAGATCGAACACGCGCGCCTCTTCGGCGGCCTGCACTGGGCCGGCGTGAACACCGGCGTGATCAGCGCGCGCAGGGCCGTCTGATGGCCGACCGTCGCTTCAGGCCCGAGACGCTGGCCATCCACGCCGGGCAGATCCCCGATGCCGCCACCGGCGCGCGGGCGCTGCCCATCTACCAGACCACCAGCTTCGTCTTCGACAGCGCCGAGCACGCGGCGCAGCTCTTCAACCTGCAGACCTTCGGCAACGTCTACAGCCGCCTCAGCAACCCCACGGTGGCCGCGCTGGAAGAGCGGGTGGCGGCGCTGGAGGGCGGCCGCGCCGCGGTGGCCAGCGCCAGCGGCATGGCGGCCGAAGCCATGGCGCTGATGACCATCCTGCAGGCCGGCGACCACGTGGTGGCGGCCGGCGCGCTGTACGGCGGCAGCGTGACGATGCTGGCGGTGAGCCTGAAGAAGTTCGGCATCGACACCAGCTTCGTCGACGCCACCGACCCCGCCGCCTTTGCCGCCGCGATGCGCCCCAACACCCGCGCGGTGTTTGCCGAGAGCCTGGGCAACCCGAGCCTGGTGGTGCTGGACATTGCCGCCATTGCGGACGTGGCGCACGCGCACGGCGTGCCGCTGGTGATCGACAACACCGTGCCCAGCCCGTTCCTGTGCAACCCGCTGGCGCTGGGCGCCGACATCGTGGTGCACAGCGCCACCAAGTACCTGGCCGGCCACGGCACCACGCTGGGCGGCGTGGTGGTGGAGGGCGGCCGCTTCCCGTGGGACAACGGCAGGTTCCCCGGCATGACCGAGCCCAGCCCCGGCTACCACGGCGTGAAGTTCTACGAGACCTTCGGCGACTTCGGCTTCACGATGCGCTGCCGCATGGAGAGCCTGCGCGTCTTCGGCGCCGCGCTGTCGCCGATGAGCGCGTGGCAGATCCTGCAGGGCGTGGAGACGCTGCCGCTGCGCATGGAGCGGCACTGCAGCAACGCGCTGGCGGTGGCCAGGTTTCTGCAGGCCGACCCGCGCGTGAGCTTCGTCAACTACCCCGGCCTGCCCGATCACCCGCAGCATGCGCTGCTGATGCGGCAGATGCGGGGTGCGTCGGGGCTGCTGGCGTTTGGCGTGAAAGGCGGCGTGAAAGGCGGGGTGAACAGCGGCGCGAACGGCGGCGCCGCCGCCGGCGTGAAGTTCATCGAAAGCGCCCAATTCATGAGCCACCTCGTCAACATCGGCGACACACGCACGCTGATCAGCCACCCGGCCAGCACCACGCACCGCCAGCTGGATGCGGCGCAGCAACTGGCGGCCGGCGTGCGGCCCGACATGGTGCGCATCTCCGTGGGCCTGGAGCACATCGACGACATCCTGTGGGACGTGGACCAGGCGCTGGCCGCGGCTTGCGGCTGAGGTCCGGCGCCGGCCTGCGTCGATCGGCTGGGCCTGAAACCCCTAGCTGCAACGGGTGTATTTGTAAAGCCGCCTGGCGCCCTGCGTCGCGGCTGCGGCGTGCAGTCCTTCACGCCAGAGGCGATCGCCGGTTCAGCCGGCGCAGGCCCGACCGATAACCGGTCCACGTATCCGCTGTGCAGTGCCCGGCGGGTTGAATGTTCGTCCGTGCACCACGGACGCCGACCCCTCCAACTCTGACGAGACGATGTCATTCAACAACTTGTCCATCGCCCGCCGCACCTCGCTGGTGACGGGCATCACCATGCTGGCCGTGGCCATCGTGGCCGGCCTGGCCTTCTTCAAGTTCCTCAACCTCGAGCGCACGGTCCGCGACCTGACCGGCGCGCAGCTGGAGCGCATCGCGCTGTCGCAGCGCTGGGACGCCAACATCCGCGAGGCCGTGGCGCGCTGGCAGTCGGTGGCGCTGGCGCCCGACGCCTCGCTCTACGCCGCGGTGAAGGAAGCCACGCTGGCGATCTCCACCGACACCACCAAGGTGCAGAAGCGCTTTGCGGAGATCGAGACCAGCCCCGACGGCGTGGCGCTGGGCAAGGAGCTGGGCGCACTGCGCAGCGCCTGGCTGGTGCAGCGCGACGCGGTGCGCAAACACGTGGAAGCCGGGGAACTGGCCGAGGCGCAGCGGGTCGGCAGCGGGCCGTTCATGGCGGCCTCGACCGCCTACCTGGCGATGAGCACGAAGCACGCCGCGTTCCAGATCGAGCGTGCGCGCACCGACGGTGAGGCGCTGAGCGCCGCCACCCGCGAACAGATGGTCGTGCTCGGCGTGACCTCGGCGCTGGCCGCGCTGCTGAGCTGCGTGATGGGCGTGCTGCTGGCGCGCTCGCTGGTGCGGCCGGTCGAACACGCCGTCTCGGCCGCCGAACGCATCGCGTCCGGCGACCTGAGCCGTGACGTGACCGGCACGCAGGGCCGCGACGAACTGAGCCGTCTGCTCGCTGCGATGCAGGCCATGCAGGCCCGGCTGCGCGAGGTCATCGGTGCCATCGGCGACAACGCCCAGGGCGTGGCCACCGCGTCGTCGCAGATCGCCTCGGGCAACGCCGACCTGAGCCAGCGCACCGAGCGCACCGCCAGCTCGCTGCAGCAGACCGCCAGCGCGATGGAGCAACTGGGCGCCACGGTGGCCCACACCGCCGACAGTGCCAACAGCGCCCGTCAGCTGGCGTCCGAGGCCGGCGAGACCGCCGCCCGCGGCGGCCGCGCGGTGGCCGAGGTGGTGACCACGATGGACGGCATCACCGCCAGCAGCCGGCGCATCGCCGACATCATCGGCACCATCGACGGCATCGCGTTCCAGACCAACATCCTGGCGCTGAACGCCGCCGTGGAAGCGGCGCGCGCCGGCGAGCAGGGCCGTGGCTTCGCGGTGGTGGCCTCGGAGGTGCGCACGCTGGCGCAGCGCAGCGCGCAGGCCGCACGCGAGATCAAGGTGCTGATCCAGGGCAGCGTGGACGGCGTGGACGTGGGTGCGCGGCAGGTGCGCGACGCCGGCGCCACGATGCAGGAGATCGTGGCCTGCGTCGACCGTGTCGGCCAGATGATCCGCGAGATCAGCGACGCCGCCGCCGAGCAGAGCCGCGGGCTGAAGCAGGTGAGCCAGTCTGTCGTGGAGATCGACCAGGCGACGCAGCAGAACGCGGCGCTGGTGGAGGAGAGCGCGGCCGCCGCGGCCTCGCTGCAGCAGCAGGCTACGCGCCTGAGCGCGCAGACCGCGGGCTTCACACTGCGCGCCTGAGGCCACGCGCGCTGACGGCGGGCGCCTGGCGCCCGCCGTCAGCGCCGCTGGTGGCGCTGCACCAGCTCCAGCAGCTCGTGCTCGCGGAACGGCTTGGCCAGGTGCGCGTCCATGCCGGCCTGCAGGCAGCGCTGGCGGTCACCTTCCATGGCATTGGCGGTCAGCGCCACGATGGGCAGGCGCGGGCGGCTGTGCAGCGCCTCGAACTGCCGGATCCGCGCGGTGGCCTCGAAGCCGTCGAAGCCGGGCATCTGGCAGTCCATCAGCACCAGCGTGTAGCGCGGCGGGCCGAACGTGGCTTCGGCCACCGCGCGGGCGCCGTCGCTGACCACCGTCACCTGCAGCCCGGCCCGTCGCAGCACGGCTTCGGCCACCAGCGCGTTGACGGCGTTGTCTTCGGCCAGCAGCACGTGGCCGCTCAGCAGCGGTGCATCGGGCCCTGCGTCGGCCAGCGCCGTCTCGCGGTGCGGCGGCGTGGGCGGTGGCGTCGCGGGGGCAGCCGGGATCTGCAGTCTGAAGCAGGCGCCGCCGCCCTCGGCGGCGTGGCAGGTCAGCGTGCCCGCCATCGCCTCGGCCAGTTCGCGTGCGATGGCCAGGCCCAGGCCGGTGCCCCCATGGCGCCGTGCAAACGAGCCGTCCAGCTGCTCGAAGGCCTGGAAGATGCGTTCCCGGTCGGCCTCGGCCACGCCCGGGCCGGTGTCGACGACGTCCACCACGACCCAGCCCGCGCGCGGGCTGTGGCGGGCCAGCACGATGCCGCCTGCATCGGTGAACTTGACGGCGTTGCCCAGCAGGTTCAGCAGCACCTGGCGCAGGCGGGCCGCGTCGCCCAGCACCCAGAGCGGGCCTGGATGCGGCTGCTGCAGTTCCAGCGTGAGGCCCTTCTCGGTGGCCGCCACGCGGCCCAGCTCGGCCACCGAGCGCAGCAGGGCGTCCAGATCGAAGGGCGCCTGCTGCAACCGCAGGTGGCCGCCTTCGATGCGGGCGTGGTCGAGCACGTCGTTGATGAGCGTCAGCAGGTGTTCGCCGGTGCGCTCCAGCGTCTGCAGGCGCTGCGCGCGCAGCGCGGCCGGCTCGGCGCCGGCATCGCGCTGCAGCAGGCGCGCCAGGCCCAGCACGCCGTGCAGCGGCGTGCGCATCTCGTGGCTCATGGCCGCCAGGAAGCGGCTCTTCACCGCGCTGCTGCGCTCGGCCAGGTCCAGCGCCTGCTGGCGTTGACGGGCCAGGTCGTCGGCGGTGAACTGCAGCCGCAGCATGGCGTCGCCGTGCAGTGCGGCGCGGCGACCCTCCACCACCACCAGGGCCAGGAAGACCGCCATGCCGGCGCCCACGTACAGCGACACCGCATCGCCCTGTGCCAGTTGCCACAGCAGCGCGGGCCCCAGCACCGGCACCGTGAGCGCCATCGACGCCCGCGTGCTCATCGACAGCACCACCAGCGCCGCGGCGGCGATGCCCACCAGCGTGGCCACCATCGCCATCGCCAGCACGGGGTCCTGGCGCGGCAGCAGCGCCGTGCCCAGCAGGCCGAACACCAGGCCGTCGGCGGCCAGCGCGACGATGAAGTGGCGTTCCCAGTGCAGCATGCGCGACGGGCGGTCGCGGTCGAAGCGGCGCGTGAGTTCCACGCGCCACAGCGTCACCGCCGCCTTGGCCGCCAGCCACAGCAGGAGGTGGTGCTGCGGCAGCTCGTTCCACAGCACGCTGCAGATGAGCACGCCCACCGGAATGCCCAGCAGGTTGGACGATCGGGAGCGGTCGAAGACCATCTCGGCGCGTGCCTGCCGCACCAGACCGTCGAGGTCAGTGGCAGGGCGCACGGGCAGGTGCGGCGCGGGGTTCATGGGATCTGGCGGTGAGATGGAGGGGTGACGCCGGGGGCTCGCCGTGGGGTGCGGGCTGGCTCTGATGGCCGGCTCTGGACCCCCCGCGGCACCCGGTGTTTCACCCTGGTGCCGCCGGCACCATCTTCCCACGGCAGGGGGCGCGCGTAGGATGTCGGAAGCGCCCCAAGGAGCCCCCCGAATGAGTCCTTACGACCAGCATCTCGACAAGAACGTGGCGAACTTCACGGCGCTGTCGCCGGTGGCCTTCGTGGAGCGCAGCGCCGAGGTCTTCGGCGACCTGCCGGCGGTGGTGCACGGCGCGCGCCGCTACAGTTGGGCGCAGACGCGCGAGCGCAGCGCGCGGCTGGCCGCGGCGCTGGCGGCGCTAGGCGTGGCGCGCGGCAGCACCGTCAGCGTGATGCTGCCCAACACGCCCGAGATGGTGGAGGCGCATTACGCGGTGCCGGCGCTGGGCGCCGTGCTCAACACGCTGAACACGCGGCTCGACGCGGCCTTGCTCGCCTGGCAGATGAACCACTGCGAGGCGAGCGTGCTGATCACCGACCGAGAGTTCGCGCCGGTGATGGCCGCGGCGCTGGCGGCGCTGCGCACCGAGCACGGCCGCGAGATCGTCGTCATCGACGTCTGCGACGCCGAGTACACCGGCGCCGGCGACCGCCTGGGCACGCACGAGTACGAAGCGCTGCTCGCCGCCCATGCGCCGGTGGCGCGGCTGCAGGGCCCGGCCGACGAGTGGGACGCGATCGCGGTCAGCTACACCAGCGGCACCACCGGCGACCCCAAGGGCGTGGTCACCCACCACCGCGGCGCCTATCTCAACGCGGTGTGCAACGCGGCCACCTGGACCATGCCGCACTTCCCCAAGTACCTGTGGACGCTGCCGATGTTCCACTGCAACGGCTGGTGCTTCCCGTGGACCGTGGCCATGCTGGGCGGCACGCATGTGTGCCTGCGCCGCGTGGAGGCCGCGGCAATCCTGGGCGCGATGCGCGAGCACGGCGTGGACCACTACTGCGCCGCGCCCATCGTGCACAACCTGCTGATCCACGCCGACCCGGCGCTGCATGCCGGCATCACGCAGAAGGTGCGCGGCATGGTGGCCGGCGCCTCGCCGTCGGCGGCCATGATCGAGGGCATGGCCCGGCTGGGCTTCGACATCACGCACGTCTACGGGCTGACCGAGGTCTACGGCCCGGCCAGCGTGGCGGTGAAGCGCGAGTCCTGGGCGGCGCAGAGCCTGTCGGAGCAGACGCGGCTGAACGGCCGCCAGGGCGTGCGCTACATGCTGCAGGACGGCATGACCGTGCTCGACCCCGAGACGATGCAGCCGGTGCCCGCCGACGGCCAGGCCATGGGCGAGATCATGTTCCGCGGCAACATCGTGATGAAGGGCTACCTGAAGAACCCGGCGGCCACCGACAAGGCCTTCGCCGGGGGCTGGTTCCACACCGGCGACCTGGCGGTGATGGAACCCGACCGTTACGTGAAGATCAAGGACCGCAGCAAGGACATCATCATCAGCGGCGGCGAGAACATCTCCAGCATCGAGGTCGAGGACGCGCTGTACCGCCACCCCGCGGTCAGCGCCTGCGCCGTGGTGGCGCGGCCCGACACGAAGTGGGGCGAGACGCCGGTGGCCTTCGTCGAGCTGCGCCCCGGCGCCGAGGTCACGGCCGTGGAATTGGTGGCGCACTGCAAGGGGCTGCTGGCCGGCTACAAGGTGCCGCGCGAGGTGCGCTTCGAGCCGATCCCCAAGACCAGCACCGGCAAGATCCAGAAGTTCCAGCTGCGCGAGCGGGCGCGGGCCGGCGACGCCACCGAACAGGAGAACTCATGAGCCAAGAACCCCTGGTGCTGGAGCAGAAGGACGCACGTGGCGTCGTCACGCTCACGCTGAACCGCCCGCAGGCCTTCAACGCGCTGGGCGAGGGCCTGCTCGACGCGCTGCAGGCCGCGCTGGACCGCGTGGCCGCGGACGACACGGCGCGGGTGGTCGTGATCGCCGCCGCCGGCAAGGCCTTCTGTGCCGGCCACGACCTGAAGGAGATGCGCGCCGAGCCTTCGCAGGCCTACTACGAGCGGCTCTTTGCGCAGTGCGGCCGCATGATGATGAGCATCCAGAAGCTGCCGGTGCCGGTGATCGCCCGGGTGCAGGGCATCGCCACCGCGGCCGGCTGCCAGCTGGTGGCGCAGTGCGACCTGGCGGTGGCCGTGCGCGAGGCGCGCTTTGCCGTCAGCGGCGTCAACCTGGGCCTGTTCTGCAGCACGCCCAGCGTGGCGCTGAGCCGCAACCTGGGGCGCAAGGCGGCCTTCGAGATGCTGATGACGGGGGACTTCATCAGCGCCGAGCAGGCACTGGCCAAGGGTCTTGTCAACCGCGTGGTGGACGCCGACCGGCTGGACGCCGAGGTCGAGTCGCTCGTCGCGCGCATCGTCGGCAAGCCGAAGGTGGCGCTGGCGATGGGCAAGGCGCTGTTCTACCGCCAGCTGGAAGAAGGCATGCAGGCCGCGTACGACGACGCGGCCCGCACGATGGCCTGCAACATGATGGACGCCGCTGCGCTGGAGGGCGTGCAGGCCTTCATCGACAAGCGGCCGCCGAACTGGTGATGCCGCCCGCCGGGTTCAGTCGGCTTTCGCGCCGCTGGCCTTGACCACGCTCTCGTAGCGCTTCAGCTCGCGCTGGATGAGGCCGGCAAACTGCTCCGGCGTGCTGGGCACCGGCTCGGCCATCAGCTGCGCGAAGCGCGTCTTGGTCTCGGGCGCGTTGAGCGCGGCCACAAACGCGGTGTTGAGCCGGGCCACCACCTCGCGCGGTGTGCCGGCGGGCGCGATCAGGCCCCACCAGGTGTCGATCTCGAAACCCGGCAGCACGTCGGCGATCGGCGGCACGTCGGGCAGCAGCGGGCTGCGCTGCGTGGTGGTCACGGCCAGCGGCAGCAGCTTGCCGGCGCGGATGTTGGCCGCGGCGGTGGGCAGGTTGTCCAGGCTGTAGTCGACCTGGCCCGACATCAGCGCCAGCTGGCTGGGCGCGCCGCCGTTGTAGGGGATGTGCACCGCGAAGAAACCCGCGCGCTGCTTGAAGATCTCGCCGCCCAGGTGGCCGGCACTGCCGTTGCCGCCGCTGCTGTAGTTGAGCTTGCCGGGGTTGGCCTTGGCGTAGGCCAGGAAGTCCCTCAGGCTCGCGATGCCCAGGCGCTTGGCGGTGTCGGTGTTCATCACCAGCACGTTGGGCACGCGCACCATCTGCGTGATCGGCGCGAAGTCCTTGATCGGGTCGAAGGGCAGCTTGCTGAATAGCCAGGGGTTGATGGCGTGCATGGCCACCGCGGCAATGCCCAGCGTCAGGCCGTCGGGCGCGGCCTTGGCCACCAGGTCGACGCCGATGTTGCCGCCGCCGCCGGGGCGGTTCTCGATGACGACGTTGCCCAGCGTGTCCTTCACACGTTCGGCCAGCGCGCGGGCGGTGACGTCGATGGAGCCGCCGGCGGCGAAGGGCACGATGATGCGGGTCGTGCGCGCTGGCGTTTGCGCCAGCGCAGGTGCTGCAACCGTGGCGCCGGTGGCGGCCAGCGTGGTGATGAAGTGACGGCGGTCCATGGTCTCGTGTGTCTCCGGCGGTGGGGGCTGTGGGATGAGGCTGACGGGCGACAAGCGCGGCGCGCATTGTGTGGCCTGCGGCTTACCATCCGGCCATGACCCCACCCACCCGCATCCCTGGCCGCCGCCTCCTGCATTCACCCGGCCCCACGCCCTTGCCCGACGAGGTGCTGCACGCGCTGACGCGGCAGCCGATGGACATGGGCGATCCGCGCAACGACGCCACCATCGCCGCCTGCGAGGCCGGCCTGAAGCAGGTGCTGCAGACCGAGCACGCCGACGTGTTCTTCTACGGCTGCAACGGCCACGGCGCGTGGGAGGCCTGCATCGTCAACCTGGTGCCGCCGGGCGGCACGGTGCTGATCCCGGGCACCGGCCACTTCAGCGAGAGCTGGGCGGTGCAGACCGAGGCGCTGGGCCGCAAGGTCGTGCGCACACCGTGGGTCGAAGGCCTGCCGATCGACCCCGCGGTGGTGACCGCCGCGCTGCGCGCCGACACCGCGCGCGAGATCGTCGCGGTCTTCGTGGTGCACACCGACACCTCCAGCGGCATCACCAGCGACGTGAGCGCACTGCGCGCCGCGCTGGATGCCGCCGACCACCCGGCGCTCTTCGTCGTGGACGTGGTGGCCTCGCTGGGCGCGGAGCCCTTTGCCTTCGACGCGCAGCGTGTGGACGTGGCGGTGGGTGCGTCGCAGAAGGGCCTGATGTGCCCGCCGGGCATCGGTTTCCTGGCCTGCAACGCGGCGGCTTTTGCCGCGGCCGGGCGCAACCCGGCGCCGCGCTACTACTGGGACATCGTGATGCGCAAGAGCGACCTCAGCTACCGCAAGTTCTGCGGCACGCCGCCGCAGAACCTGATGGCGGCGCTGGAGGCGGCGCTGGGCCTGATCCACCGCGAGGGGCTGCCCAACGTGCTGGCCCGTCACCGCCTGCTGGCCGGCATGGTGCACGCCGCGGTGGAGGGCTGGCGCGAAGGCGGCGCGCTCGACTTCTTCGGCCGCGACCCGGCCAGCCGCAGCCGGGCCGTCACCACCATCACCGTGCCGCCGGGCACCGACGTCGACGGCCTGCGCGCACTGGCGCGCGAGCAGTACCAGGTGGCCTTTGCCGGCGCCTTGGGTCCGCTGCAGGGGCGCGGCTTCCGCATCGGGCACCTGGGCGACCAGAACCCGGCCACGATCCTGGGCGCGCTGGGCGCGGTGGAGGCGGCGCTGGAGGTGCTGGGCATCCCGCTCGGCGCAGGCGGCACGCGCCGGGCGCTGATGCACCTGGCGGGGCGCTGAACCGCGACCCGTCGCCGGCAAAGAACGACATGCCAGGACGGCCCGGCTCTTCGGTGCGCGCCTGGTTGCAGGGCCTGGGTGCGCGCTTCGACACCGCGGCGTTGCGGCCCTTCGAGTGGCCGAGCGACGGCCGGATCGGGCCCGACTGGCCGGCGCTGCAGGACTGGTGCACGGCGCAACCCGCGCAGCGCCTGGCCGTGGCGCGGGCCGGCCCGGGCGCCGATGCGGCGGCGCGTGCCGCGGCGGTGGCGCTGAGGCTCGACGGCTCCCAGCAACTGCACGCGGCGCGCGGCGCCACGGGCCGCCTGTCGCTGCGCCTGCGCGTCAAGCTGCACGATGCGCTGGGCGGCCCGGGCGGCGAAGACGGCCCGCACGGCATCTGGGATAGCGGCTGGGTGCCGCACGATCGCGCGGCCTGGGTCGCCCTGGCGCGGTTCACGCCTCGGCGTGCCACCTTGATCGTGATGCAGGGCCTGCCGGCAGCCGACGTGCAGCGCCTGCTGGCCGCGCTGCAGGCCCGCAGCGGCGGGTTTCGGCGGCCGGTGCGCGTGCTGCTGATCGACGAGGCCGGGGCGTTCACCGGCTCGGCCGCTGCCGATTCAACGCGCTGGCTGCCGCTGCCCGGCTGAGGCCGCAGCGCGACCGGTTGCAGCCCTATTGCCGTGCAGCGGCGTGCACCGTGTCGCCTTGCGGCACCGGCGCTGCCATGCGCCGGTCGCTGCCCAGCGGAATCGGCCGCTGTGCGCGCCGGCGATCCGTCTGCTGGCCGCGCGGCAGCGTCAGCACCTGGGCCGACGCGGGCAGCGAGGGCGCCGACCGCGGCGCGGCGGCCTCGGCCCAGGCGCGCTGCAGCACGTACGGCGGCGCCACCTCTTCGGGTGTCAGCAACAACCCGGCGCGGCGCAGCGCCTGGCCGAGGCCGGGCCGTGCGCTCGCCAGCACCAGCGGCAGCGACAGCACCAGCGGCAGCAGCACCGGTGCCAGCCACAGCGCCACGCCCCGGTCCCCGGCCAGTGCCGCACCCAGCGCCACCACGGCCAGCGCCGAGACCCAGGCCCAGGGGCGTGCCGCGTCGCGCCAGCCCAGGCTGTGCGCCTGGCGGGGCGGTGACTTCCAGTCGAGCTTGAGCCCGGTGAGCGCCGCCACCACGAACACCGTGTGCGCCACCATGCGCAGCGGCGCCTGCAGGGCCGACAGCAGACCTTCCAGCACCGCGCTGGCCATCAGCCCCAGCGTGCCGCCGAAGAGGTGTTGCTGCCGCTCGCGCAGCACCAGCATCACGCCCAGCATGCGCGGCAGCACCAGCATGCTCAGCGTGCCGAGCCACAGCGCCGTGGCCGCCGGCGGCAGCAGCGGGCGCACGCCGGTGAGCGGGTGGCTGGCCAGCAGCCACAGCGCCACGCCCAGCGTCAGGAACAGCAGCCACAGCGGCGCCGACAGGTAGGCCATGGCCCCGGTGCCCAGCATCGCGCGGTGCGCGCTGTGCAGGCCGGGCTCGGCGATCAGGCGCGCGTTCTGCAGGTTGCCCTGGCACCAGCGGCGGTCGCGCTGCAGCTCGGCCATCAGGTGCGGCGGTTGCTGCTCCCAGCTGCCGGGCAGGTCGCTCACCAGGTGCACCTGCCAGCCGGCGCGGCGCATCAGCGCGGCTTCGACGAAGTCGTGCGAGAGGATGTCGCCCGACAGGCCGCCGTGCCCCTTCAGCGGCGCCAGCGCGCAGTGCGCCATGAAGGGCGCGATGCGGATGATCGCGTTGTGGCCCCAGTAGTGCGATTCACCAAGCTGCCAGTACTGCATGCCGGCGCTGAAGAGGCGCCCGGTGACGCGGCCCGCAAACTGCTGCGAGCGTGCGTGCAGCGTGTCCAGTCCGCAGGCCACCGGGGCCGACTGCACGATGCCGGCGTCGGGGTGCGCCTCCATCAGCCGCACCAGGCCGAGCAGGGCTTCGCCGCTCATCACGCTGTCGGCGTCCAGCACCACCATGTAGCGGTGGCGTTGCCCCCAGCGGCGGCAGAAGTCGGCCACGTTGCCGGCCTTGCGGCGCGTGCGGCGCAGGCGCCAGCGGTAGTGCACACGCAGCCCGGTGTGCGCAAAGCGGTCGCGCAGCTGCACCCAGGCGTTGCGCTCGGCGGCGCGCAGCTCGGGGTCGCTGGTGTCGGACAGCACGTAGAACTCGGCCAGCCGTGCGCCGCCTTCGGCCACCAGCGATTCCGCGGTGGCCGCCAGGCCGGCGAAGACGGTGGCCACGTGTTCGTTGCAGATCGGCATGATGACGGCGGTGTGCGCGTCGGCGCCGATCGGGTCGCGCGACACGGCGCGGTAGCTCAGCGGCTGCAGCCGGCCGTGGCGCAGCGCGCGGTAGCCCATCAGCGCGGTCACGAAGCCGGCAGCCACCCAGGCAAAGAGCAGCGTGAACAGGCCCACCTGCGCGGCGCGTGCGAGCGGCTGCGTGCCATCGGGCGGCAGCGACAGCAGCAGCATCGCCGCGGCCAGCGTGGCCGAGCCCAGCACCAGCAGCACCAGCGCCGTGCGGCGCCGGCTGCCGGCGGACGGCGCGTCGGCCATGCCCTGCACCGCGTCGGCGGCCCGGTGGCGCAGCGCCTGGGCCAGGCCCGCACCGAAGCCCAGCCACGGCGTGGGCACCATCGAGCCGCGCTGCACGGGCGGCGCCGCGTGGTGCGTGTAGCGGCGCCGCGCGGCCGTGGCCAGGCGCGGCAGCACGACGCTGGTGCGGCCGGGCGACGCGGGGTCGCGCGGATTCAATCGGGTGGAATCAGTGCGGTCCATGTTTCGGTGAGCGCGTGAGCGCCGTGTTGGAGAAAGGCACGCAGCTCGGTGGGCTGCAAGGGGTCCGGGCGCTGCACGCGCAGGTGCATGCGCCAGCCACCCTGTGGGTGGGGGTGGCTCAGGACTTCGGTGATGCGGCCGTTGGCCGGCACGCTGGCCACGGCGGCCACGCGGGCGCCGGGTGGCAGCGCGCGCAGCGCCGGGCCGTCGAAATCGACGACGAACTGCAGCTCGTCGGCGGCGCGCGCCCCGGCCGTCCAGCCGTGGCCGCGGCGCGTCTGCACGGTCCAGCCGTTGGGCGGCGCCTGCGGGCTGTCGCCCTGCCAGCGCAGGCGCCAGGCGAGTTCGGTGGCGCGGCCGGCGGCGGGGCGGGCGTCGGGCACCCAGCAGGCGACGACGTTGTCCTCGGCCTCGGTGCCGGCAGGCAGCAGCAGCAGCTGCACGCGGCCCGGGCCCCAATCGCCCAGCGGCTCGACCCAGGCGCTGGGGCGGCGTTCGTAGTGCGCTTCGGTGTCTTCGTAGGCGGCCAGGCGGCGGTCGCGCTGCATCAGGCCGAAGCCGTGCAGCCGCGCCGCCGTGAAGCTGCTGACCTGCGGCTGGCGCGGGTTGACGAGCGGGCGCCACAGCCATTCGGGCGCGGCGCCGGCCTGGGGCGCCAGCGCCATCAGCAGGCCGTCGGAGTCGTGCACCTCGGGGCGGTAGTCGCTGGCGCGCGGCTGGTTCTCGCCGTGCAGGTACATGCTGGTCAGCGGGGCCAGGCAGCGCTGGGGCGCGGCTTCGGGCTGGTCGACCGGGCCGGCGCTGCGCTCGAACAGCCGCGCCTGCACGTCCACCACCGTCTGCTCGCCCGGCCGCACCGTGAAGCGGTAGGCGCCGGTTGCGCGGCGCGAGTCCAGCAGCGCGTGGATCGTCAGCGTGGTGGCGTCGGGCGCCGGGCGCTCGAACCAGAAGCCCTTGAAGGTGGGGAATTCCTCGCCGTCACCGCCGCCGCCCACGGTGTCCAGGGCCAGCGCGCGCGCCGACAGGCCGTACAGCTGCCCACGCCCCACGGCGCGGAAGTAGCTGGCGCCGAGAAAGACGATCAGCTCGTCCTTGTAGGCCGGGTCGTTCAGCGCGTGGTGCACGCGAAAGCCCGCATGCCCGGGCGCGGCCAGCGGGTGGTGGCCGCTGGCCAGCTGGCCGGTCGTCCAGGCCGACGGGTCGTAGCGCAAGGGGCGCACGCGGCCGCCATGCACCTCGTGCATCGGCACGCTGACACGGTGGCCGCCGCCGAGGTGGAAGAACTGCAGCTCGAAGGGCAGGCCCTGCGCACGCCACAAGGCGCGCTCGGGTCGGTAGCGGATGTCGCGCAGGACGTCGTAGCCCAGCGCCTGCAGCGCCGGCGAGGCGTCGGGCCTGGGCTCGACCCAGGGCGTGGCGGCGTTGCGGCGCGCCAGCTCGGTCACGTCCTCGAAGCCGAAGGCCCCGGCGCCCGCGTGCACGGCCAGCAGCACCAGGCCGCACAGGGCGCTGCGCGTCAGGGTGTGCGGTGCGTTCAGGGCGCGGGAACAGGACATGCGGGTGGGCCTCTCGACAGGCGCAACACGCACCTGCAAGCCCCGTTACCGCAATCGCCGTACCGCGCCGATAAAGTTCAATGAAATCAACGACTTGTCGATCAATGTCAGGGTCTGCCCGGAGGCCGGAGTGGCCAAAACGTCGCTGATCGGCGACAAGATTCCGGCGTCACGGTCGAGCATGGCCTGCCCACCCCAGGCGCGGGCCCCTGGCAAGCCCCTGTCGTCAATCGGCGACAGGCCCCTCGGCGCCCTCGGCATCCCCGGCCTCGCCGCCGGCTGTGCCGTCGCCACGAAAGCGCCCCGGCGTCAGGCCGTGCTTCTGCAGCAGGCGGTAGAACTCGGTGCGGTTGCGCTCGGCCAGGCGGGCCGCGTCGGCCACGTGGCCGTCGGTCAGCTTCAGCAGGCCGACCAGGTACTCGCGCTCGAAACGCTGGCGCGCCTGCGTGTAGCTCAGCACCTCCAGGCTGGGTGTGCGCAGCGCGCGCTGCACCAGCGTCAGCGGGATCAGCGGCGAGGTGGCCAGCGCGCACACCTGCTCCACCACGTTGTGCAGCTGCCGCACGTTGCCCGGCCAGGCCGCGGCCGCCAGCAGGCGCAGCGCCTCGGGCGCAAAGCCGTTGACCCGCTTGCCGTGTTTGGTGGCCAGGCGGGACAGGAAATGGCGCGCCAGCAGCGGGATGTCCTCGCGCCGCTCGGCCAGCGTGGGCAGGTCGAGCGTCACGACGTTGAGGCGGTAATACAGGTCTTCGCGGAAGCTGCCGTCGGCCAGCGCGGCGTCCAGGTCGCGGTGCGTGGCCGACAGGATGCGCACGTCGATCGGCACCGTCTGGCTGGCGCCCACCGGCCGCACCGATCGCTCCTGCAGCACGCGCAGCAGCTTGACCTGCAGCCCCGGCGGCATGTCGCCGATCTCGTCGAGGAACAGCGTGCCGCCGTCGGCCGCCTGGAACAGGCCGCGGTGGTGGGCCACCGCGCCGGTGAAGGCGCCCTTGACGTGGCCGAAGAGCTCGGACTCCAGCAGCATCTCGGGGATGGCGCTGCAGTTCACCGCCACGAAGGGCTTGCGGGCGCGGGCGCTGGCCTGGTGCAGCGCCTGCGCCAGCAGCTCCTTGCCGGTGCCGCTTTCGCCGCGGATCAGCACGCTGGCGTCGCTGCGCGCCACCATCGCGGCCTCGGCCAGCAGCGCTTCCATGCGCGCGCTGCGGCTGACGATGTGCGAGCGCCAGGCCGCCGGCGCCTCGGGCGTGCCCTCGGCGGGCGGCGACAGCGCCAGCGCCTCCTGCACCTTCTGCAGCAGCGCCTTGCCGTCGAAGGGCTTGGTCAGGTAGCTGAAGACGCCGCGTGCGGTGGCCTCCACCGCGTCGGGAATGGTGCCGTGCGCGGTGAGCAGGATCACCGGCAGCGACGGGTGGCTGGCGTGGATGCGGTCGAAGAGCGTGAGCCCGTCCAGGCCCGGCAGCTGCACGTCGCTGATGACCAGCTGCGGCCGCTCCAGCGCCAGCTGCGCCAGCGCGGCTTCGGCCGAGCTGGCGCAGGTTACGCGGTGGCCGGCGGCGGTGAGGCGCATCGACAGCAGGCGCAGCAGGTCGGCGTCGTCGTCGACCAGCAGCAGTTGCGCGCCGCCGGTCATGGGCGGGGCTCCGGCCGTGCGCGCGCCGGCCTCTGCAGGGGCAGCAGCCTCAGCGCGCGGGCCGACGGCGGGTTCATGGCGTGCGGGCCGGTGCCGGCGTGGCGGCCGGGCCCGGCGGCGTGGACGCAGCGCCCGCGGCCGGCGGCGCCCGCGTGTTCAGGCTGCGCTCGATGGCCTTCAGCGCCTCGAGCTGGCTGCTGAGCTGGTCGAGGCGGCGCTGCTGCTCGCGCAGCTGCTGGGCCTGCCGATCGGCCTGCTCCTCCAGCCGCCGCTGCTCGAGCAGGCGGGCGTGCAGCAGCCGCGCCAGCGGCTGCCAGCGTGCCGGGGCGGCGGCTCGCGTGAGCGGCTCGACGAGGCCGAGCGCGCGCGCGAGGTCGCCGTTCTGCCGCGTCTGGGCCAGCACCAGCGCCAGCTCCAGCGCGAGGCCGGCGCTGGCATCGGCGTCGCCGGGGTCGGCGCCCTGGCGGGCGGCGTCCAGGCGCGACTGTTCACGCGCCAGTTCGGCCGGCGGCAACTCGCGCAGGCGGTCGTGGAAGGCGAGCAGCCGGCGCGCGGCGGCATCGGCGGGCTGCGGTGGCGCCGGTGGCGGCTCGGGGCGCGTGACGACGGGCGGCGGCACTGGGGCCGAAGCCGCGGGCGCGGCCGTCGGCGCCGCGGCATCACGGCGCGGCTCGGGCTCGGGTGCCGGCCAGTGGCTGCAGCCGCCCAGCAGCAGCACGGCGGCCAGCGCCCGCCAGCCGTGCTCGCGCGGCCGCACCGGGGCGGGCCGGCGCACCGGGGCGGTGGGCCAGGGCGGGCAGGGCGGTTCAATCGACGAGGGCATGGGGCAGTTCGATGCTGAAACGGGCGCCCGCTTCGGTGGGCAAGAGGCGTGCTCGACCGCCGTGTGCGGCCGCGGTCTCGGCCACGATGGACAGCCCGATGCCGGTGCCGGACAGCCCGTCGGCAGGCTGGACCTGGCCGCGGAAGAAGGGTTCGAAGATGCGGTCGCGTTCGGTGGCAGGGACCCCCGGCCCTTCGTCGGCCACCTCGATGCGCAGGCTGTCGCCGTCGCGCACCAGATCGACGCGGATCGTAGCGCCCGCCGGGCTGTAGCGGATGGCGTTGGACAGCAGGTTGCCCACCGCGCTGCCCAGCAGCTCGGCGTCCACTTCGGCGCTCACCGGCCCGGCCGGCAGGCGCAGCTGCAGGCCGCGGGCGCGCCACTGCAGCTGCTGCTCGTCGGCCAGGCGCGCCACCAGCGCGGCCACGTCGGTGGGCCGGCGCACCAGGCTCTGCGCTGCAAAGGCCGCGGCGTTGAAGCGCAGCAGGTCCTCGATGCGCCGCTGCAACGCTGCGGTGTTGTCGCGCAGGATGCGCGCCACCTCGCGCTGGTCGTCGCTGAGCGGGCCGGCCACGCCGTCTTCCAGCAGCGCCACGCCCTCGCGCAGCGCCGACAGCGGTGTCTTCAGCTCGTGCGAGACGTGACGCAGGAAACGCGCCTTGTCGGCCTCCAGCTGCGCCAGGCGCTGGCGCAGCCAGTCCAGCCGCCGGCCGATCTGGCGCACGTCGGACGGGCCGGGGATGTCGATGCGGCGGTCGAGCCGGTTGTCGCCCAGGCCCAGGATGGCGGCCTCCACGCGCTCCAGCGGTCGCGCCAGCCAGAACGCCAGCGCCAGCGCCAGCAGCAGCGCCACTGCCAGCGCGGCCAGGCCCTGGCGGCCCAGCGCCAGCCGCCCGGCCTCCAGCTGGCCCTGCAGCGCGGCGTTGGCGGCCTGCGTGCTGCCGCGCACGCGTTCGGCCATCGCCGTCTGCAGCGCGCTGAGCTCACGGAAGGGCTGGCTGAGCTGCGCGTCGCGCTCGGCAATGGGCACCGGCTGCGCCGGGCGGGCGTCGAGCTGGGCGTCGATCTGCGCCACCTGCTCCTGCCAGGCGCTGGCGAGCTCGGGGAAGCCCATCTCGGCGGCCAGCGCCTCGGCCGCGCCGCTGGCGGCACCGGCGGCGCGGCCGTAGGTGTCACGCAGGGCCGGGTCGCCCAGCACCAGGAACTGGCGCGACGCGCGCTCCATCGTCACGCGGTGCTCGCCCAGGCGCTCGACCTGCCCGCTGAGCCGCAGCGTGCGCTCTGCACCGGCGCGGCTTTGCTGCAGCAGCTGCTCCAGCGTGGACAGGCCGCGCAGCGACACCGCGGCCATCAGTGCCGTCAGCAGCAGGAAGGCCACCACCAGCAGCTGGCGGAACGAGGGGCGCGGGAGCCGGTTCATCGCGCGGCGTCGGCAGCGCCGCGGCCCGCGCCAGAGGGCGCGGGTGCGGCGCGGCGCCGGCTACATGCCGGCGTAATTGGGCCCGCCGCCACCTTCGGGCGTGACCCAGACGATGTTCTGCGTGGGGTCCTTGATGTCGCAGGTCTTGCAGTGCACGCAGTTCTGCGCGTTGATGACGAGCTTGTCCTGGTGGTCCACGGTCACGTATTCGTACACGCCGGCCGGGCAGTAGCGGCCTTCCGGGCCGGCGTAGGTCTCCAGGTTGATGGCCACCGGCACCGACGCGTCCTTCAGCGTCAGGTGCGCGGGCTGGTCTTCTTCGTGGTTGGTGTTGCTGATGAACACCGAGCTCAGCCGGTCGAAGGTGAGCTGGCCGTCGGGCTTGGGGTAGCGGATGGGCTCGCACTGGCTGGCCGCGTGCAGCCGGGTGTGGTCGGCGGCCTTGCGGTGGATGGTCCACGGCGGGCTCTTCATGCCCAGCTTGGGCAGCAGCCACTGCTCGATGCCGGTCATCAGCGTGCCGATGGTGTTGCCCTGCTTGAACCACTGCTTGAAGTTGCGGCTCTGGTTCAGCTCTTCATGCAGCCAGCTCTTCTCGAAGGCCTCGGGGTAGGCCACGAGTTCATCGTGGCTGCGCCCGGCCTTCAGCGCCGCGGCGGCGGCGTCTGCCGCCAGCATGCCGGTCTTGATGGCCGCGTGGCTGCCCTTGATGCGCGCGGCGTTCAGCGTGCCGGCCTCGCAGCCCACCAGCGCGCCGCCTGGGAACACCAGCTTGGGCAGGCTCAGCAGCCCGCCGGCCGTGATGGCGCGCGCGCCGTAGCCGATGCGCTTGCCGCCCTCGATGTGCGCGCGGATCGCGGGGTGTGTCTTCCAGCGCTGCATTTCCTCGAAGGGGCTGATCCACGGGTTCTGGTAGTCCAGGCCGGTGACGAAGCCGAGCGTGACCTTGTTGCCTTCCAGGTGGTAGAGAAAGCCGCCGCCGTAGGTGTGTTCGTCCATCGGCCAGCCGGCGGTGTGCACCACGAGGCCGGGCCTGGCCTGGTCGGCCGGGATCTCCCACAGCTCCTTCACGCCGAGCGCGTAGCTCTGCGGATCGCGGCCCTTGTCGAGCTCGAAGCGGGCGATCAGCTGCTTGCCCAGGTGCCCGCGCGAACCTTCGGCGAACACGGTGTACTTGCCCAGCAGCTCCATGCCGAGCTGAAAGCCGCCGTGCGGCTGGCCGTCCTTGCTGATGCCCAGGTTGCCGGTGGCCACGCCGCGCACGCGGCCGTCCTCCGTGTAGAGCACCTCGGCGGCGCTGAAGCCGGGGAAGATCTCCACACCCAGCGCCTCGGCCTGCTCGCCCAGCCACTTGGTGACCGAGCCCAGGCTGATGACGTAGTTGCCGTCGTTGTGGAAGCAGCCCGGAATCAGCCACTGCGGCGTGCCGCGGGCGCTGTTCTCGGCCAGGAACAGCACCTCGTCGCCGGTGACGGGCTGGTTCAGCGGCGCGCCGCGTTCCTTCCAGTCGGGGAACAGCTCGTTGATGGCACGCGGGTCCATCACCGCGCCGCTCAGGATGTGGGCGCCGGGTTCGCTGCCCTTCTCCAGCACCACCACCGACAGCGCCGGGTCGATCTGCTTCAGGCGGATCGCCGTGGCCAGGCCGCCGGGGCCGCCGCCGACGACGACCACGTCGTAGTCCATCGATTCGCGCGGTCCGTGTTCGGCCAGGATGTCAGCAGGGGTCATGGGGGCTCTCCGCGCGGTCGGGTTCTTTGGGTTCTTGCAAGGCGGCGCGATTCTAAGAGCCGCGTCTAGAGCTCAACGTCTAAGCCATTCGGCCGTCGCCAGCCCCAGCAGCGTCATGCCCAGCGAGCCCAGCACGTGCGTGCCGATGGTGGCCGCCGCCCAGCCCACGCGCCCCTGCTGCAGCGCGGTGACGACTTCGGCGGAAAAGGTCGAGAAGGTCGTCAAGCCGCCCAGGAACCCGGTGATGACGAAGAGCCGCCATTCCGGCGGCAGGTGCTGCATCTGCGCCAGCAGCGCCATCGCCAGCCCGATCAGGTAGCCGCCCACCAGGTTGGCAACCAGCGTGCCCAGCGGCAGCGCCGGAAAGACATGGTTCAGGCCCAGGCCGAGGCCCCAGCGGGCGAGGGCGCCCAGCGAGGCCCCCAGGCTGATGGCAAGTACCGCGGTGAGCATGGGCGGCGATTATGGGCAGCCCCGCCCGTGGCAGCGCGCGCCCGGGTCAGGCGGCGGTGAGACCCAGGCGTTCGCTTTCTGCAAACACCGGCTCTTCCTCGTTGCCGGCCGCGGCCACCGCGCACGAGCGGCCCTGGCGCTTGGCCTCGTACATGGCCTGGTCGGCGCGCCGCAGCGCCGCGTGGATGCCTTCGCCGAAGCCCACCTGCACGAGGCCGAAGCTGAGCGACAGCGTCGGCAGCTGCTGGCCCGGCGCCCGGCGCTGCACCTTGGAGACGATGCGCGAGGCCACGCCGATGGCGTCGCGCGGCGTGGCCCGGCGCAGCAGCAGCACAAATTCATCACCGCCCTGGCGGCCGGGCACGTCGTGCGCGCGCAGGCTCTCCAGCATCGCGCTGCCCACGAGGCACAGCGCGCGGTCGCCGGCGGCGTGGCCGAAGAGGTCGTTGATCTGCTTGAAGCGGTCGACGTCGAAGGTCACCAGCACCGCGGTGCCGGGCTCGTCCTGCAGCAGCGCCTGGTCGGCCAGCTCCAGGAAGTGGCGCCGGTTGGGCATCTGCGTCAGCGTGTCCTGGTTGGCCAGCGTGCGCAGTCGGCGGCGGGAGTCGCGCAGCTGGCGCTCGGTGCGCTCGCACACCAGCACCAGCGCGGTGAAGGCCATCACCACCGCGCCCAGCGCGGCCGCCGCGGCCTGGGCCGGCAGCAGTTCGGCCAGCAGGCGCGTGGACAGGGTCATGCCGGCCAGCGCGCCGGCCGTGGCCGGCTCGGCCGCGGTGAACGGGCTCAGCCAGGGCAGCCCCATCAAGCCCGCCAGGGCTGCGAGCGCCATCACGCCGCCCAGGCCCTGCACGGGCGTGAACTCGCGCCCGCCCGGGCCCAGAAAGATGGCGCTGGCCGCATAGCCGTGCACCGCAAAGGCGGCGGCCAGTGCCAGCCCGCTGCCGAGCGCCGGGTCGGCTGCAGGGCCGACGGCGCAGGCCAGGGTGGCGACTGCCAGCACCGCCCAGTCCTGCCGCTCGCTGCCCGGCATGGCCTGGCGGGGATGGAAGCGCCGCAGGCCCACCAGCGTGAGCACCGGCCACTGCATCAGCAGCAGGCCACCCAGCGAAGCCCCGATGGCACCCGGCCACAGCCAGGCCACCGCGGCGCCCAGCGTCGTGAGCCACATCGCCGCGACCCACCAGCGCCAGCCCTCGTAGCGCCGCTGGCGCAGCCCGAAGGCGGTGAGCGACGCCGCGCTCACGGCCAGCACGCCGGTGGCGAACGGCAGCAGCGACAGCAGCGTGGCGGACGGCACGGCGGCGGGCAGAAGCGGCGCAAGGCTCGACATGGTGCGGATTGTGTTGGCACCCGCTGCCGCTGCGACGGATGTTCAGGGCCGCATTGCAACCCTTTGCTACGGCCCACTTCGGTACCATCCGCAATGGTGCTGAAAACGTGGGGTGCAGCGGTGGCGATGGATGTGGTGGACTACGAGATCAAGGGCTCGGAGATGCAGTACGTCGAGGTCGAACTCGACCCCGGCGAGGCCGCCGTCGGCGAGGCCGGCAGCCTGTTTTACATGGATGCCGGCATCGGCATGGACACCGTCTTCGGCGACGGCAGCGCGCAGACCGGCGGCCTCTTCGGCAAGCTGCTCGGCGCGGGCAAGCGGCTGGTGACGGGCGAGTCGCTCTTCACCACCGTCTACACCAACAACGTGGGCCAGAAGCAGCGGGTGGCCTTCGCCGCGCCCTACCCGGGCAAGATCCTGCCGATGGACCTGCGGCAGCTGGGCGGCCTGCTGATCTGCCAGCGCGACGCCTTCCTGTGCGCCGCGCGCGGCGTGTCGCTGGGCATCGCGCTGCAGCAGAAGCTGTCGACCGGCTTCTTCGGCGGCGAGGGCTTCATCATGCAGAAGCTCGAGGGCGACGGCCTGGCCTTCGTGCATGCCGGCGGCACCGTGGTGCGCCGCGAGCTCCACGCCGGGCAGACGCTGATGGTCGACACCGGCTGCGTGGTGGCCTACACGCCCACGGTCAACTTCGAGATCCAGTACGTGGGCAAGATCAAGACCGCGCTGTTCGGCGGCGAAGGCCTGTTCTTCGCCAAGCTCAGCGGCCCGGGCACGATCTGGCTGCAGAGCCTGCCCTTCAGCCGGCTGGCCAGCCGCGTGTTCGCGGCGGCGCCGCAGGCCGGCGGCCGGCGGGAAGAAAGCGCGCTGGGCGGCCTGGTCGGCGGTGGCAGCCTGCTCGGCGACATCCTGGGCGGTGACCGCAGGTGATGATGTTTACCTTCCGACACCGCACGGCGCGCCGGCTGGCCGGCTGGGCCACGGCCCTGCTGCTGGCGACCGGGGCCGGCGCGGCCGAGCCGCTGCGCCCGATCTTCGTGCTCAACTCGCAGGACGCCGATGTCAGCGTCATCGACCCGGTCACCTTCAAGCAGGTGCGCCGCATCCCCACCGGCAAGGAGCCGCACCACCTGTACCTGGCGCCCGACGAGAAGACGCTGATCGTGGCCAACGCCACCAGCAATTCGCTCACCTTCATCGACCCCGTCACCGGCGCGGTGCGGCGCACGGTGCCCGACATCCTCGACCCCTACCACCTGCGTTTCTCGCCCGACATGCGCTGGTTCGTCACCGCCGCCAACCGGCTGAACCACGTCGACCTGTACCGCTGGCAGGGCGCAGACGCGCCCGAGCCGCTGAAGCTGGTGGCCCGCATCGAGGCTCCGCGCACGCCCAGCCACCTGTACATCGACAGCCGCAGCACGGTGGTCTACGTGTCGCTCCAGGACAGCGACGAGATCCTGGCGCTGGACCTGGCCACGCAGAAGGTGCGCTGGAAGATCAAGGTCGGCAAGATGCCGGCCGACCTGCACCTGACGGTGGACGACCGCACGCTGCTGGTGGGCCTGACCGGCGACCGTTTCGTCGAGGCCTACGACGTCAGCGGCGCCGAGCCGCGGCTCGTCAAGCGCATCGAGACCGGCAACGGCGCGCATGCGTTCCGCGCGCGCGGCGACAAGCGCCACGTGTTCGTGAGCAACCGCGTGGCCAACACCATCAGCCTGATCGACATGCAGACGCTGGCGGTGGTGGACAACTATCCCGGCCCCGGCGGCCCGGACTGCATGGAACTGCTCGCCGACGGCAAGACGCTGCTGGTGAGCTCGCGCTGGGCGCGCAAGCTGAGCTTCATCGACCTGCCGACCAGGACCGTGGTGCGGCAGGTCGACGTGGGCCGCTCGCCGCATGGGGTGTGGACGCTGGACCATGCGCCACGCCGCTAGGGCCTTGCGCGCCGCCTGCGCGGCTCTCTCCTGTTTGCTGCTGAGTGCGCCGTCGCTGGCGGCCTGCGAGCGCCCGGTCTACCTCACGTTCGACACCGGCCACATGGGCGTGGCACCGCTGGTGGCCGAGGTGCTGAAGCGCCACGGCGTCAAGGCCACCTTCTTCCTGGCCAGCGAGCGCACCCAGACCGGCGGCAGCAGCCTCGACGACACCTGGGCGCCCTGGTGGCGCGAGCGCGCAGCCGAGGGCCACGCCTTCGGCTCGCACACCTGGGACCACGATGTATGGCAGGCCGACACCGCAGCCGGTCTGCGCGTCAAGCCCACGCAGGGCCCGCAGGCCGGCAAGCCGCGTGTGCTGGATGCCGCAGCCTATTGCGCCGAACTGCAGCGCCCGGCGCAGCGCTTTGCAGCGCTCTCCGGGCAGCGCATGGGCTCGGTCTTCCGGGCGCCGGGCGGCAAGACCTCGCCCGCGCTGCTGAAGGCCGCGGCCTCCTGCGGCTGGACCCACGTGGGCTGGACGGCCGCCGGCTTCCTGGGCGACGAGCTGCCGAGCGACAAGCACCCGAACGCGGCCCTGCTGAAGCGCGCGCTGCGCGACGTGAAGCCCGGTGACGTGCTGCTGGCGCACCTGGGCATCTGGTCGCGCCAGGACCCCTGGGCGCCGGCGGTGCTGGAGCCGCTGATCACCGGGCTGAAGGCGCGCGGCCTGTGCTTTGCCACGCTGCGCGAGCACCCGCAGTACCGCGCCGCGGTGGAGCGCTTGCGATGAACGGGCTGGTCGACGGGTTCCTGGCCGCGCAGCAGTGGCTGTTCGAGGCCGCCGTGCAGCCGCTGATGTTCAGCGCTGGCCTGGGCAACCTGCTGGAAGACGGCTATCGCGCCACCGGCTGGCTGCTCGTGGGCCTGGTGCAGCTGCTGGTGATGGTGACGGTCTTCGCCGCGCTGGAGCGCTGGCGCCCGGCCGAGCCGGTGACCGACCGCGCGGCCGTGCGGGTGGACATCGTCTACACGCTCGTGCACCGCCTGGGCGTCTTCCGCGTGGCGCTGTTTTTTGCCGTCGACCCGCTGTGGACCGCGCTGGCCGCCGAGCTGCGCATGCTGGGCTGGGCCGGCGGCTCGCTCGACGGCCTGTGGCCCGGTGTCACCGACATCGCGGTGATCAGCTTCCTGCTCTACCTGGTGCTCTTCGACGCGGTGGACTACGCGCTGCACCGTGCGCAGCACCGCTGGCACTGGTGGTGGCAGCTGCACGCGCTGCACCACAGCCAGCGCCAGATGACGATGTGGTCCGACAACCGCAACCACCTGCTCGACGACCTGCTGCGCGACAGCGTCTTCGTGCTCGTGGCGCTGGCCGCGGGCGTGGCGCCGGGGCAGTTCGTGGCGCTGGTGGCGGCCACGCAGCTGCTCGAGAGCCTGTCGCACGCCAACGTGCGGATGTCCTTCGGGCCGGTGCTGGGCCGGCTGCTGGTCAGCCCGCGCTTCCACAGGCTGCACCACGGCATCGGCGTGGGCCATGAATCGGCCGGGCCGGGCAGCCTGGGCGGCCACAACTTCGCGGTGCTGTTCCCGGTGTGGGATCTGATCTTCGGCACGGCGCGCTTCGACGCCGCGGACCAGCCCACCGGCATCCGCGACCAGTTGCAGGGCCGCGACTACGGCCGCGGCTTCTGGGCCCAGCAGTGGCTGGGCCTCAAGCGCCTGGGCGGCGGCCGATGAGCGTGTGGGAGGGCTTCTGGCGCGCCGTGCTGACCTGCCTGCACCCGCGCGTGCTGCTGTGGGCGCTGCTGCCGCTGGCCGTGGCCGGCACCGCCATCGGCGCGCTGGGTTATGCGTACTGGGAGGCCGCGCTCGACGCGGTGCGCGCCACGCTGGACGCCTGGGCGCTGAGCCAGGCGGTCTACCAGTGGCTGCAGTCGGTGGGCCTCGGCCACCTGCGTGCGATGGTGGCACCCTTGATCGTGGTGGCGCTGTCGGTGCCGGCGGTGCTGGTGCTGACCTTGCTGCTGGTGGCCGCGCTGGCCACGCCGGCGGTGGTGCACGTGGTGGCCGCGAAGCGCTTCCCGGCGCTGCAGGCACGGCAGGGCGCGCGCTGGTGGCACGGCGTGCTGTGGTCGCTGGTGTGCACGGTGGCCGCGACGCTGGCGCTGGTGCTGAGCGTGCCGCTGTGGCTGGTGCCGCCGCTGGTGATGGTGGTGCCGCCGCTGATCTGGGGCTGGCTGACCTGCCGCGTGCTCGCCTTCGACGTGCTGGCCCACCACGCCAGCGCGGCCGAGCGCCGCCACGTGCTGCGCAGCCGCCGCTGGACGCTGCTGGGCATGGGCGTCGCCTGCGGCTATCTCGGCGCACTGCCTTCGCTGCTGTGGGCTGCCAGCAGCGCCGCTCTGCTGCTGGCGCCGCTGCTGGTGCTGGTGGCGGTGTGGCTGTACACCGTGGTCTTTGCCTTCGCGTCCTGCTGGTTCGCGCATGTCTGCCTGGGCGAGCTGCAACGCCTGCGCGACGCGGAGCCGCAGGCCGGCTTCACAACCCTGAACCCGAGTCCCGCCTCATGAACATCGGCCTCCTCATCGTCGGCGACGAAATCCTCTCCGGCAAGCGGCAGGACAAGCACCTGCCCAAGGTCATCGAACTGCTGGCCGCGCGCGGCCTGTCGCTCAGCTGGGCGCGCTACGTGGGCGACGACCGCCCGCGCATCACCGCCGACCTGCAGCACGCCTTCGCCTGCGGCGACCTCGTCTTCAGCTGCGGCGGCATCGGCGCCACGCCCGACGACCACACCCGCCAGTGCGCCGCCGCGGCGCTGGGTGTGGGCCTGGCGCTGCACCCGCAGGCGCGCGACCTGATCCTGGAGCGCATGCGCGACGTGGCCGCCGAGCAGGGCTTGCCCTACGAGCCCGACCGCCCCGACAACCTGCACCGCCTGAACATGGGCACGTTCCCGGTCGGCGCGCGCATCATCCCCAACCCCTACAACAAGATCGCCGGCTTCTCGGTGGGCCACGTGCACTTCGTGCCAGGCTTTCCGGTGATGGCCTGGCCGATGATCGAGTGGGTGCTGGACCAGCAGTACGCGCACCTGCACCGCAGCCAGCGAAGCGTGGAGCGCTCGGTGATCGTGATCGGCGCGATGGAAGCCAGCCTGACGCCGCTGATGGAGGACATCGAGGCGCGCTTCCCCGGCATCAAGGTCTTCAGCCTGCCGAGCGTCGACCACCCGCAGTGGGGCCGGCACATCGAACTCGGCGTCAAGGGCGAGGGCGACGGCGTCGCCGCCTTTGGCGCACTGCAACAAGGCCTGAAGCAGGTTGGTGCCACGCTGGGCCCCGAACTGGTGCGATAGCGCGGGCGCTGACGCCTTGTATTGGTGCAGATTGCCGCACCAACTGCAAGCAAAGTCGCCCCCGCCACGGTGCAGCGCTTGCCCAAGTCGTCGGCATGGATTCTGCTAAATTCAACTGAGCCAGCGCAGGGCCTGCGCTGTCCGGCACCCAACAACCACCCCCGAGCCCCGCTAGGAGAGACCTGAAATGGCAAAAACCGTTGCCGACGTGATGAAGATGGTGAAGGACAACGAAATCAAGTTCGTTGACTTCCGCTTCACCGACACCCGCGGCAAGGAACAGCACGTGACCGTGCCTGTGTCCCACTTCGACGAAGACAAGTTCTCCGCCGGCCACGCCTTCGACGGTTCGTCGATCGCCGGCTGGAAGGGCATCGAGGCCTCCGACATGCTGCTGATGCCGGACCCGAGCACCGCCAACATCGACCCGTTCTTCGAAGAACCCACGGTCATCATCACCTGCGACGTGCTCGAGCCGGGTGACGGCAAGCCCTACGAGCGCGACCCGCGTTCGCTGGCCAAGCGCGCCGAGGCCTACCTCAAGAGCAGCGGCCTGGGCGACACCGCCTTCTTCGGCCCGGAGCCCGAGTTCTTCATCTTCGACCAGGTCCAGTGGAACGTGGACATGTCGGGCTGCTTCGTCAAGATCGGCTCCGAAGAGGCGCCCTGGAGCAGCGGCGCCACCTTCGAAGGCGGCAACATGGGCCACCGCCCGGGCATCAAGGGCGGCTACTTCCCGGTGCCCCCGGTCGACCCCTTCCAGGACATGCGCAGCGAGATGTGCCTGATCCTGGAGTCGGTGGGCATCCCCGTCGAAGTGCACCACCACGAAGTGGCGGGCCAGGGCCAGAACGAGATCGGCACCCGCTTCAGCACGCTGGTGCAGCGCGCCGACTGGCTGCAGCTGCAGAAGTACGTGATCCACAACGTGGCGCACGCCTACGGCAAGACCGCCACCTTCATGCCCAAGCCCGTGGTGGGCGACAACGGCAGCGGCATGCACGTGCACCAGTCGATCTGGAAGGACGGCAAGAACCTGTTCGCCGGCGACGGCTACGGCGGCCTGAGCGAGTTTGCGCTGTACTACATCGGCGGCATCATCAAGCACGCCCGTGCGCTGAACGCCATCACGAACCCCGGCACCAACAGCTACAAGCGCCTGGTGCCCGGCTTCGAGGCCCCGGTCAAGCTGGCCTACTCGGCGCGCA
>LNFM01008215.1_pt1 | contig 49145 bp, 41 predicted proteins | sample 596031 | NCBI WGS metagenome assembly LNFM01 (sample SAMN04254537, study PRJNA301005) | activated carbon metagenome | isolation source: dual media filters at the Ann Arbor, Michigan drinking water treatment plant | place: USA: Ann Arbor
TTCGTCTCCGGCTACCTGATCCAGATGAAGGCGGATATCGACCCGCTCGAGGGCCCGCGCGGCACGGACAAGGACTTCACCGACCTGCACGCCTGGGCCGAGGTCTACATCCCCGGCGCCGGCTGGATCGGGCTCGACCCGACCTCAGGCCTGCTGACCGGCGAGGGCCATCTGCCGCTGGCGGCGACGCCGCATTACCGCTCGGCGGCCCCGGTCTCGGGCCTGGCGAGCTATGCCGAGACGAGTTTCGACTTCGAGATGAGCGTGGCGCGCGTGCATGAGGTGCCGCGGATCACCCTGCCCTTCTCGGATGAATCCTGGCAGCGGCTCGATGCGCTGGGCGAGCAGGTCGAGGCCGATCTCCAGGCCGGCGATGTGCGGCTCACCATGGGTGGCGAGCCGACCTTCGTCTCGATCGACGACCAGACCGGCGAGGAGTGGAACATCGCCGCCGTCGGGCCGACCAAGCGGCAGCGGGCGGACGTGCTGATCCGGCGCCTGCGCGAGCGCTTCGCGCCGGGCGGGATGCTGCATTACGGCCAGGGCAAATGGTATCCGGGCGAGAGCCTGCCGCGCTGGGCCTTCGCGCTCTACTGGCGTGCCGATGGCGAGCCGATCTGGCGTGATGCCTCGCTGATCGCCCGCGAGCCGGGCGCGCCGGCGGGGCAGGACCGCGAGCTGGAGGCCGGCGCGACGATGGCCGAGGCCGAGGCGCTGGCGGAGGGACTGTCGGACAAGCTCGGGCTGGGCGCCGACTATGTCGTGCCGGCCTATGAGGACACCGGATACTGGCTTCTGAAGGAGGCGCAGCTTCCCGACAATGTCGATCCGCTCGACCCGCGACTCGCCGATCCGGAGGAGCGCGCGCGGATGCAGCAGGTCTTCCAGCTGGGCCTGGGCAAGCCGCGCGGCTATGTTATTCCCGTCCAGCGCTGGCAAAGTCAGGCGGGCGACAAGCGCTGGCGCTCGGAGAAATGGAAGCTGCGCCGGGGCAGGCTCTTCCTGGTCCCGGGCGATTCGCCGGTGGGCTATCGCCTGCCGCTCGGCTCCCTGCCCGTGGTGCCGAAGGCCGCGTATCCGCATATCCACCCGCAGGACCCGATGGAGGCCCGCCCGCCGCTGCCGCGAGCGGCCGGCGGCTTCGGCCCCGCCGCGGACCCGCCGGCTCCCGAGGCGCCGATCCAGGTGGAGGCGCCCTTCCCCCACCAGATGTCGCGCTCGGTCGAGGCCAGCGGCGCCAGCGCCCAGGACCGCACCGAGCAGGAGATCGGCGGCGAGCATGTGCGCACCGCCATCAGCCTGGAGATTCGCGACAAGGTGCTGTGCGTCTTCCTGCCGCCGGTGGAGCGGCTGGAGGACTATCTCGACCTCGTCGCCAGCGTCGAGGCCGTGGCGCGCGAGCGCAACCAGCCTGTCCATATCGAGGGTTACGCGCCGCCGCATGATCCGCGACTGAACGTCGTCAAGGTCACGCCCGACCCGGGCGTCATCGAGGTCAACATCCACCCGGCCCGCAACTGGCGCGAGGCGGTCGAGATCACCCGCGGGGTCTATGAGGAGGCGCGGCAGTCGCGGCTCTGCGCCGAGAAGTTCATGGTCGACGGGCGCCACACCGGCACCGGCGGCGGCAACCATGTCGTGCTCGGCGGCGTCACCCCGCCCGACTCGCCCTTCCTGCGGCGGCCGGACCTGCTCAAGAGCCTCGTGCTCTACTGGAACCGCCACCCGTCCCTGTCCTACCTGTTCTCGGGCCTGTTCATCGGCCCGACGAGCCAGGCACCGCGCATCGACGAGGCGCGGCACGACGCGCTCTACGAACTCGAGATCGCACTGGCGAACATCCCCGGCCCCGGTGCGCCCGCGATCCCGCTCTGGCTGGTCGACCGGCTGCTGCGCAATCTCCTGGTCGACGTCTCCGGCAACACCCATCGCAGCGAGATCTGCATCGACAAGCTCTATTCGCCGGACGGGCCGACGGGGCGGCTCGGGCTGATCGAGTTCCGCGGCTTCGAGATGCCGCCGGATGCGCGGATGAGCCTGGCGCAGCAACTGCTGGTGCGGGCGCTGATCGCGTGGTTCTGGCGCGAGCCGCAGACCGGTCCGCTGGTGCGCTGGGGCACGGCGCTGCACGACCGCTTCATGCTGCCCGAGATGGTCTGGCAGGATTTCCGCGAGGTGCTCGCCGATCTCGGTCGCGCCGGCTACGCCTTCGACCCGGTCTGGTTCGAGGCGCAGGCCGAGTTCCGCTTTCCCTTCTTCGGCAAGGTCGAGCATGGCGGCGTCGAGATCGAGATCCGCCAGGCGCTGGAACCCTGGCACGTCATGGGCGAGGAGGGCGCGATCGGCGGCACCGTGCGCTATGTCGATTCCTCGGTCGAGCGGCTCCAGGTCAAGGCGAAGGGGCTGGTGCCCGGGCGGCACCTCGTCACCTGCAATGGCCGCCGCCTGCCGATGACGCCAGCCGGCACGGCTGGCGACAGTGTCGCGGCCGTGCGCTTCAAGGCCTGGCAGCCGGCGTCCGGCCTGCACCCGACGGTTCCCGTCCACGCGCCGCTGACCTTCGACATCGTCGACACCTGGGTCGGGCGCTCGCTCGGCGGCTGCGTCTATCACGTCGCCCATCCCGGCGGTCGCAATTATGAGACTCCGCCTGTGAATTCCTACGAGGCGGAGGCGCGGCGGCTCGCGCGTTTCGAAGCGATCGGCCATACTCCCGGCGCGCTGGCGATTCCGCCCGAAGAGCGCAACGCCGAATTCCCGCTGACCCTGGATTTGCGGCGCCCGGCCGGAGTGTAGACCCAAGCGATGGCATTGCAGCGCCGATCCCCCTCCGCGCGCGTGAGGACAGAGCGGCGCAACGCTCTGCTGGCGGATTATCGCCCGCTGCCCGGCGTCTATGACGAGATCGTCGGAGCCGACGGGCAGGTGCGCCCGCAATGGGAGCCCTTCCTCAGCGAGTGGTGCGCACTGTCGCCGGACGAGCTGAACCAGCGCTTCGGCCTGGCCGACCGGCATGTCCACGACACCGGCGTGTCCTACCGGGTGCATGGCGACATCGACCCGCGCGATCCGACCGCGGGCGAGCGGGCCTGGCCGCTCAGCCATGTGCCGCTGGTGATCACCGGGGCTGAGTGGCAGACGATCGCGGCCGGCGTGGCCCAGCGGGCGCAGCTCCTCAGCACGCTGCTCGACGACATCTACGGCCCGGGCGACATGATCGCCAACGGCCTGCTGCCGGCCTCCGTGGTCACCGGCAGCCCGGACTATCTGCGGCCGCTGCAGGGCGCGCCCGGCGGCGGGATGCTGCAGCTCTACGCCGCCGATCTCGGGCGTGGACCGGACGGACGCTGGTGGGTCCTGCAGGACCGCACCCAGGCGCCTTCGGGAACCGGCTATGCGCTGGAAAACCGGCTCGCCCTGTCGCGCGCCTTCCCGGACATGTTCCGGACCATGAACATCGAGCGGCTCGCCGCCTTCTTCCAGGGGTTCCGCGCCGGGCTCGTCGCCCGCTCCAAGCGCGTCGAGCCGCGCATCTGCCTGCTGACGCCGGGGCCGCTGAACGAGAGCTATTTCGAGCAGACCTATCTGGCGCGCTATCTCGGCTTCCTGCTGGTCGAGGGCGGCGACCTCGTCATGCGCGAGGGGCGCGTGCATGTGCGCACGATCGCCGGGCTGAAGCGGGCCGACGTCGTCTGGCGGCGTATCGACGGGGATTTCGCCGACCCGCTCGAGCTCAACGCCTCCTCTGCGCTCGGCGTCGCCGGGCTGGTCCAGGCGGTGCGCAAGGGTTCCGTGCATGTCGCCAACGGGCTGGGCTCGGGCGTCGTCGAGGCGCGCGCGCTGATGGGCTTCCTGCCCGCGCTGGGCGAGCGGCTTCTCGGCGAGGCCATGATCCTGCCCAATGTCGCGACCTGGTGGTGCGGCCAGCCGCGTGAACGGGCGGTGGTGCTCGAGCGCTTCGACGAGATGAGCATCGCGCCGGCCTTCCGCAGCGCCGGCGGCGGGCTCGATGCCGGCCCCGTCGTCGTGGCCGATCTGCCGGCCGCCGAGAAGGCGGCGCTGCGCCGCCGGATCGAGGCGCGCGGCATGGATTATGTCGGGCAGGAGGTGGTGCGGCTCTCGACCACGCCGGTCTTCCAGACCGGCCGGCTGCAGCCGCGACCGATGACGCTGCGTGTCTTTGCCGCCGCGACGCCGGATGGCTGGAAGGTGATGCCCGGCGGCTTCTGCCGCATCTCCGACGAGCGTGACGCGCGGGCGGTGAGCATGCGCAGCGGCGTGCGCTCCAGCGACGTCTGGGTGACGTCGGACGCGCCGGTCGACCAGGTCTCGCTGCTGCCGGCCCCGGACCGCATCACCATCCGCCGCGTCACGGGAACGCTGCCGAGCCGCGCGGCCGACAACCTGTTCTGGCTCGGGCGCTATCTGGAGCGGACGGAGGCGACGCTGCGCCTGGTGCGCGCGCTGCTCGGCCGGCTGATCGACACCGACGCGGCGCAGGGCCGCAACGAGACGCTGAAGCGCCTCGCCAATCTGCTGGTGGCCTGGGGCGCCTCTCCCGGCGGGCGCGGCCAGACCCCGGCCGGCCAGGCCTCGGCCGCCCTGCATGCGCTGGACGAGTATGGTTCCGCGATCGCGACGGTGCGCGAGGCGCGGCGAACCGCCTCCGTCATCCGCGAGCGGCTCTCGGTCGACGCCTGGCGGCTGTTCGGCGACATGCAGGACCAGCTCACCCTCGCGGAGGGTCGAAAGCCCAGCGAGGGCGAGGCCTACGAGATCGCCGACCGGGCGCTGAAGTCGCTCGCCGCCTTCTCAGGGCTCAGCCAGGAGAACATGGTGCGCGGGCCCGGGTGGCGCTTCCTCGACATCGGGCGACGGCTCGAGCGCGGCATCGCGACCTGCCGCTTCGCCCGCCATTTCGCCGAGACCAACGCGCCCAGCGACGCGCTCGACGCGCTGCTCGACCTGACGGATTCGCAGATCACCTACCGCTCGCGCTATCTGCTTGGCGCCAGCCTGCAGCCGGTGCTCGATCTGGTGATGCTCGATCCCTACAATCCCCGCTCCGTCGCCTTCCAGATCGACCGGCTCGACACCGAGATCCGGGACCTGCCGTCGCTGACCGAGGACGGGATGCTGGAAGCGCCGCGCCGCCTGATCCTCAAGCTCGCGGCCGAATGCCGGACGGCGGAGGCCGCGCGCCTCGACCGCAACGGCATCCTGCTGTTCGAGCAATTGCTGATGGGCGTCTCCAACGCCATCGCCGACCGCTACTTTCTCCAGAACAGCGGTCCGGAAGGCTCCCGCCTGACAGGCATCGCGTGATCTACGACGTCCGCCACATCACGACCTACGCCTATAGCCGCTCGGTCCCCTTCGCCCGCTGCATCCTGCGGCTGCAGCCGCGCGACGATGGCGGGCAGAGCGTCCATAGCAGCGAACTCGGCGTGACCCCGCGCCCGGCCGAGCGCGACGACGGCATCTGTTTCTTCGGCAACCGGATGACGACGCTGACGATCTCGAAGCCGCATCGCGAGCTGAAGGTCGAGATGCGGGCGCGCGTCGAGGTGAGGCGGACGCCCCCCCCCTTCCCCGGCCTGACCCGCAACTGGGAGAATGTCGGCGCCCTGGCGCTGGCCTCCGCCAGCCTGGCCCCGGACTCGCCCGCACATCACCTCTATCCGAGCCGGCTGGTGCCGCCGGTCGCCGCCGTGACCGACTATGCGCGGGCCAGCTTTCCGGCGCTGCGGCCGGTGCTGGAGGCCGCGACCGAGCTGATGGGACGCATCCGTGCCGACTTCACCTATGATCCGGAGGCGACCGAGGTCTCGACCCCCCTGGAGGAGGCTTTTCGCCAACGGCACGGCGTCTGCCAGGATTTCGCGCATGTGATGATCGCCGGACTGCGCGGGCTCGGCCTGCCGGCTGCCTATGTCAGCGGGTACATCCGCACCGTGCCGCCGCCCGGCGAGAAGCGGCTCGAGGGCGCCGACGCCAGCCATGCCTGGGTGATGCTCTGGTGCGGGCCGGAGACGGGCTGGATCGGCCTCGACCCGACCAACGACCTGATCGTCGCCGACGACCATATCGTCACCGCCTTCGGCCGCGACTATGCCGACGTCTCCCCGCTCGATGGGGTCGTGATCGGGCCCGGCTCGCAGAAGATCGGCGTGGCGGTGGACGTCATCCCGATCGGCTGACCGGCTGCGGCCATCCGGCCCAGGTCAGAGCCACTTTTCTTTTGTTAGTTGCCATGGCAACTTGTTTCCCGCGTAGCCGCCAGCAGGGTCGGCGCAGGGAGGATTTTCGTGCGAACCCAGGTCGCCATCATCGGAGCCGGCCCATCCGGGCTGCTGCTCGGCCAGCTTCTCCATCAGGCCGGCGTCGACAGCGTCATCCTCGAACGCAAGAGCCCCGATTACGTTCTCTCCCGAATCAGGGCCGGCGTCCTCGAACAGGGGACCGTCGGCCTGCTCGACCAGGCCGGCGCGAGCGCGCGGCTGCATGCCGAGGGGCTGGTGCATGACGGCTTCGACCTGCTCTTCGGGGAGCAGCGCCACCGCATCGCGCTCGATGCGCTGACCGGCGGCAAGCATGTCACCGTCTACGGGCAGACCGAGGTGACGCGCGATCTGATGGAGCAGCGTGTGGCTCAGAACGGTGTCACCGTCTACGAGGCCGACGACGTGACCCTGCACGGCTTCGACGGCACCAGTCCCTACGTGACCTATCTCGAGAACGGCATCCCGCGGCGGATCGACTGCGATGTCATCGTCGGCTGCGACGGCTATCACGGGGTCTCGCGCGCCAGCATCCCAGCCAGCGCGCTTCGCATCTTCGAGCGGGTCTATCCCTTCGGCTGGCTCGGCATCCTCGCCGACGTGCCGCCGGTCTCCGACGAACTGATCTATGCCCGTGGGGCGCGCGGCTTCGCGCTGTGCTCGATGCGATCGGCCACGCGCAGCCGCTACTATGTCCAGTGCGGGACCGACGAGCGGGTCGATTCCTGGTCGGACCAGCGCTTCTGGGACGAGCTGCGCCGAAGGCTCGACCCCGAAACGGCGGAATCCCTGACGACCGGCCCCTCGATCGAGAAGTCGATCGCGCCGCTGCGCTCCTTCGTAGCCGAGCCGCTGCGCTTCGGCCGGCTGTTCCTGGCCGGCGACGCCGCCCATATCGTGCCGCCGACCGGCGCCAAGGGCCTCAACCTCGCCGCCAGCGACGTGCATTACCTGTTCGAGGCACTGCGCGAATTCTTCCTCGACCGCTCGGAGGCCGGCATCGACGCCTATTCGCAGACAGCGCTGGCGCGGGTCTGGAAGGCCGAGCGCTTCTCGTGGTGGATGACCTCGCTGATGCACCTCTTCCCGGAGCAGAGCCCGTTCGAGCAGCGCATGCAGCAGGCCGAGCTCGACTACCTCGTCTCCTCGCAGCACGCGATGGCGGCGCTGGCGGAGAACTATGTCGGGCTGCCGTATTGAGCCTCAGGCGGGCGTCGGGAACTCCGAACCCGCCCATTCGACGGGGACCTTCAGCGAGCCGGCGACGATGGCGCTGGCCGCCGCCTCGATCCGGCCGCGGATGTCGACCGGGACCGACGGGGCCATGACGAGGCGCACGGCCTCGGGCGCCTGCAGGCCGAGATGCTTGATCTCGCCGGCGGCGAACTTGCCGGCGGTGAAGTCGCTGACCGCATCGAACAGGGCGCGGCCGGAATCGGCGAAGGCGGAGGCGATGAAGACGTCCGGCGCGATCGCGGTCCAGTCGCCGACATTGCCGATCTGCTTGATGCCACGCTCACGGCAGGCGGCGGTCACGCCGTCGCGCCCGGCATTCAGCATGGTGAAGATCACCTGCGCGTCCTTGGCGATCATGGCGCGGGCGACCTTTTCCGACAGGGCGTTGTCGTCCTGGTTGCCGGAGAAATTGGTGAGCAGGATCACCTTGGGATCGGCATGGGCGACACCGGCGGCATAGGCGGCGCGGCCCTTCAGGCCCGGCGTCACGCGGATGCCGGACATGTGGCCGACGACGCCGGTGCGGGTCGTCAAAGCGGCGAGCATGCCGGCGAGGAAGGCCGACTGCTCCTGCAGCACCTCGTAGCTCGCGAGGTTGGTTCCGGTGACGTTGCCCTGCGTCACGGCGAAGCGCACCGCCGGAAATTCTGCGGCGACCGCCTTGGCGGCGGCGTTGTTCTGGCCACCATGGGCGATGACGAGATCGGGCCCAGCCGTGGCGAGTTCGCGCAAGGCGGCGCTCAGATCCTCCGGCTTCGGCTGGACGCCCTGTTTGAAGGCGATCGACACGCCGAGGCGCGCTTCGGCGAGCTTCAGCCCGTCATAGCCCGCCTGCATGAAGCCGCGATCGTCGATGCGCCCGGCAAAGAGCGCGGCGACCTTCTTCGGAGACTGCGCCCGCCCGAGAGTCGGCAGGGACGTGGCCGCAATCAGGGCGAGCGCGGTGCGGCGGTTCGGACGAAGCAGGGTCATCGTGGTGGGGTCCCTCCGGTTGTTATCTGCCGGAAGCAAAGACCGAGCCGTTCCGTAACGCAATGTCGACGGCACGGACGGCCTGGCGGCCGTCCGTGCCGATGTCGCTCTCAGGCCAGCGTGTAGGCCGTCTTGACCGTGGTGTAGAACTCCTTGGCGTAGGCGCCCTGCTCGCGGGGGCCGTAGCTCGAGCCCTTCCGGCCGCCGAAGGGCACGTGGTAGTCGACGCCCGCCGTGGCGAGGTTGACCATCACCATGCCGGCCTCGGCATTGCGCCGGAAATGCGTCGCATGCTTCAGCGAGGTCGTGCAGATGCCCGAGGACAGGCCGAACTCGGTGTCGTTGGCGACGCTGAGCGCCTCCTCATAGTCCTTGACGCGGATGATGTTGGCGACGGGGCCGAAGACCTCCTCGCGCGAGATCCGCATCGCGTTCGTCGTCTGCGTGAACAGCGCCGGCTGGAGGTAGAAGCCGGGGGTCTCGCGGTTCAGCAGTTCGCCGCCCCAGACCAGCTTGCCACCCTCGTCCTTGGCGATCTGAATGTATTTCAGGTCCTGGTCGAGCTGGCTCTGGTCGACCACCGGGCCGATATGGGTGCCGGCCTTGAGCGCGTCGTCGACGACGACGCCCTTGAGGCGTTCGATGCAGGCCTCGACGAACTTGTCGTGGATGCCAGCCTGGACGATCAGGCGCGAGGACGCCGTGCAGCGCTGGCCGGTGGAGAAGAAGGCGCCGGTGACGGCGGCCTCGACGGCGGTCTTCAGGTCGGCATCGTCGAGCACGACGAGCGGGTTCTTGCCGCCCATCTCGAGCTGGACCTTCTTCATCGGCGAAGAGGCGATGCAGGCCTCGGCGACCTTGCGGCCGGTCGAAACCGAGCCGGTGAAGGAGATGGCGTGGACGTCCTTGTGCTGCAGCAGCGCCTGGCCGACGACCGAGCCGCGGCCCATCACGAGGTTGAGCACGCCCTTGGGCAGGCCGGCGCGCTGCAGGATGTCGACCAGCGCCCAGGCCGAGCCCGGCACCAGATCGGCCGGCTTGATGACGACGCAGTTCCCGTAAGCGAGCGCGGGCGCGATCTTCCAGGCGGGGATCGCGATCGGGAAGTTCCAGGGCGTGATCATGCCGACGATGCCGACCGGCTCGCGCGTGATCTCGACGCCGACACCCGGACGCACCGAGGGCAGCGCCTCGCCGGTCAGGCGCAGGCACTCCCCGGCGAAGAAGGCGAAGATCTGGCCGGCGCGGCCGGCCTCGCCGATGCCCTCGGCCAGGGTCTTGCCCTCCTCGCGCGAGAGCAGGCGGCCGAGTTCCTCCTTGCGGGCGAGGATCTCGTCGGAGGCCTTCTTCAGGATCTCGTAGCGCTCCTGCGGGCCGGAGCGGCTCCAGGTGGGAAAGGCGGCCTTGGCGGCGGCGACGGCGTCGTTGAGCTGCTCGACCGTGCCCTGCGCATATTCGCCGACGACGTCGTTGGTGTTGGAGGGGTTGATGTTGCGCGAAGCATTCGTGCCGCCGGCCCACTCGCCGGCAATCAGGTTCTTGAACATCTCGGTCATCAATGGCCTCCCACGGCGTTTTGTGTTCGCCGGGGTTTAGCCGCTTTGGCGCGCGATGGCCAATGCGGGCCCGGGCATCGGCCCTGTCCCGCCATGCATGAGGGCAGCGTTCAGAACTCGGCGTCGAGTTCTTCGACGTCGTCTGGCTCGGCCTTGGCGGCCTCGATCCAGCGCCGCAGGGCGGGCCAGGCCGAGATCGTGCGGCAATAGGCCTGGCAGGCGGGATCGAGCGCGACGTCATAGGTCAGGAAGCGCAGGCAGACGGGGGCGTACATCGCATCCGCCATGGTCAGCGTCTTGCCAAAGAGGTAGGGCCCGCCATAGCGCTGCAGGCAGTCGCGCCAGATTTCGGTGACACGGTCGATATCGGCCTGGGCGCCGGCCCAGACCTTGAAGCCGGGATAATGCGCCTTGAGGTTCATCGGCAGGGCCGAGCGCAGATTGGCGAAGCCGGAATGCATCTCGCCGCAGATCGCGCGGCAATGCGCGCGGGCGGCGGCGTCCTTCGGCACGAGGCCGGCAGCGGGCCTGATCTCGTCGAGATAGGCGGCAATGGCGAGCGTATCCCAGACCTTGATGCCGTCATGCGTCAGGCAGGGCACCAGGAAGGACGGCGAGAGCAGCAGCAGTTCGGCCCGCGTCGAGGGGTCGTCGGCGGAGAGCATGTGCTCCTCCACCTCGAGGTCAGCCATCATGCAGAGCAGCCAACCACGCAGCGACCAGGACGAGTAGTTCTTGCTGCTGATGGTCAGTGTCGCGCTGGTCATGGCAGGCATCCTCTGCGGCAGCCCGGAATCTAGCAAGAGGCATTCCACTCCGGAATGCGGATTAGAACAATCTTGCGGAAATCACCTTTTGCAGTGCAACATCAAATGGGGCGCGGGCCGCCGCCGGGTGAAACCGGCGGCGGCCCGCCGGGCTGTTCACCGAAGGCGCATTCCGATGCTCTATCTCGCCTACCAGGCCCAGTCGGATCTGATGAACCCGGCGCGAATGCTGTCGCAGTCGGCGCTGGCTGCGATCGGAGCCCGGGCGATGAGCGGCCAGCCGATGGACTGGCGCGCGACGGCCGCCGCCTATGAGATGGTGACGCGGGCCAGGCTCACCCATGAACGGCCGCCCTACCACATCGACAGCGTCTGCGAAGGCAACCGCGACGTGCCCGTGACCGAGGAGATCGTGCTGAGCCTGCCCTTCGGCAGCCTGCTGCGGTTCCGCAAGGACAGCGAGGCGCCGCAGGCGAAGGTGCTGGTGGTGGCGCCGATGTCGGGCCATTTCGCGACCCTGCTGCGCAACACGGTGGCGACGCTGCTGCGCGACCACGACGTCTACATCACCGACTGGCACAATGCCCGCGACGTGCCGCTGGCGGCCGGACCTTTCGGCTATGACGACTATGTCGACACGCTGATCCGCTTCGTCGAGACGCTGGGTTCCGAGACGCATATCGTCGCCGTCTGCCAGCCCTGCGTGCAGGTGCTGACCGCGGCAGCGGTGATGGCGCAGGCAGGCAGCCCGTTCCAGCCGCGCAGCATGACCCTGATGGCGGGGCCGGTCGACACCCGCATCAACCCGACGGCGGTCAACAAGCTGGCGATGGAGAAACCGATCGACTGGTTCGGGCGCAACCTGATCGCGACGGTGCCGTCCCGCTACCCCGGCGGCGGACGGAAGGTCTATCCCGGCTTCGTCCAGCTCGGCGCCTTCGTCGCGATGAACCTGCAGCGCCACGTCAACGCGCATATCGACATGTTCCTCCACCTCGCCACGGGCGAGACCGAGGAGGCGCAGAAGATCAAGGCGTTCTACGACGAGTACTTCGCCGTGCTCGACCTGCCGGCGGAGTTCTACCTCGAGACCGTGCAGTGGATTTTCCAGGAGGCGCGTCTGGCGGCCCGGACCCTGACCTATCGGGGCGAGCCGGTCGATTGCCGCGCCATAAGGCGCACCGCCCTGCTCACCGTCGAGGGCGAGCGCGACGACATCTGCGCGCTCGGCCAGACCTCGGCGGCGCATGATCTCTGCTCGGGGCTGAAGCCCTTCCGCAAGCGCCACCACATGCAGGCCGGCGTCGGCCATTATGGCGTCTTCTCGGGCCGCAAATGGGACGGGCAGATCTACCCGATCGTCCGCAACATGATCCTTGCCAACAGCTGAGCGGCCAGTTCCCTACTTCTCCTTGATCGACAGCCCGTTCTTGCCGACCGAGATCTCGACACCCTCCGGCTGCTTCTTCTCCTGATAGAGAGCATAGCCCGTGGCGGCGAGGCCAACGACGAGAGCGAAGACGAGGGCAACGAGAACCTGGCGCGAGGCGAGCATGGAGCGATCCGAATGTTGAACCGCATCGGCTGCGGCGCGTTTCAAACCCGCAACCGGCGTCGATGTTCCCGCACCCGCGCAAAAACGTGGCTTCATTCTGGCACTTTGGCCCCACCCTTGGGTGGCGGAACCGCAGCGGAGCCGGCGAGGGCTTGGTGCCTCGCCCGGCACCGGCCTAGGGGCTTCAACAGGCCCGGTCGTCCCGGGCCGGTTCGAGCCCTTCGGCCCGCGCCATCCAGCGGCCGAGCAGCGCGACCGACAGGCTCGACCAGGCAATGCCGAGGCACCAGCCGCCGATGACGTCGGTCGGCCAGTGGACCCCGAGATAGATGCGGCTCACGCCGATCATCACGATCATCGCCCAGGCGAGGCCGAGGCACAGGCGGGTGATGTCGTCGCGCCGCGCCGCGAGACCGATGAAGCCGGCGATGCTGAGCAGGGTGACGGCCGAGAGGAAGGCGTGACCGCTCGGGAAGCTGGCCGTGAAGGTTAGGGCCGCGTGCTCGACGATGTCCGGCCGGTCCCGCCCGATCAGGATCTTCAGAACGGTGGAGACGGCGGTCGCTCCGATCACGGTCAGCGCGAGGCCGACCGCGAGGTGCCGATGGCGGCAGAACCACAGGGTCAGGCCGGCCGCGATCGTCATCATGCCGAGCCCGACGGTGCTGCCAAAGGCGGTGACGTCCCGGACGGCCTCCCGCAGCCAGGCCGGGCCGATCGGCATGGAGGGGTCGCCGGCCTCGCGGAACAGCAGGACGATGCTGCGGTCGAAGGCGAAGCTGCGACCGGACGCGATGAACAGCGCCAGGGCCAGAAAGACGCAGGCGGCGGCGACGGGGATCAGAATGCGCGGCTGGAGCAAGAAGACGTCACCTCCGGTCAAGACCTGTCGCCTGGGAAATAGGGGGCCCGGCCCCGAGTGCAACGGCCCCGGGGCTCAGACGAGCCTGTCGCGGGCCGCGATCAGCCGGATGGCGGTCGGCAGGAGCCTGTAGACGAGCGGACCCGCCTTGCGCTCGACCTCACCGTCGAAGGTGATGTGGCCACGCCGCTTGTCCCGGCGTGTCAGGGTGACCTGCGACCCGGTGAAGGAGATCAGATTTGGCGATGTGCGCCAGCGGCCGGAAACCACCGACAGCGCCGCCTTGCAGCGGGAATAGAGCCCGCCGGCGTTGAGGATGTGGACCTCGAAGACGCCGCCGTCGAGCCGCGGCCGACGCCATTCGCTGCCCTCGAAGGCGTTGACGGTGACGAGCACCGCATCGGCCTCGACGAGGCGGCGTTCGTCGCCGCGCCCCATGTCGATGGCGACCGTGATCGACCGCGTGAACAGGATGGAACGCGTGGCGGCCACGAGAAAAGCGATGGCGCGGCTGAAGGGGAAGCGCCGCCGCGCGTATTCGCGCTCACGGGCCATCAGGCTGAAGAACCCCATGCCCGAGAGCGAGTGGAACAGGCGATCATTGACGCTGCCGACATCGAGCGACAGCGGCTGCCCCGAGCAGAGCGCGGCGATCTGCTCCTCCAGGGTGCCGGTCAGCCCCAGATCGCGGCCCAGCACGTTGACCGTCCCGAGCGGGAGAACCCCGACCGGCCGGTCGGCATGCATCAGCACGGGCAGCACGCCGTTCAGCGTGCCGTCGCCGCCCGCAATCACCGGGATCGTCGCGTGATCCTCGACCGCCAGGGCCAGCGCGTCGTCGAGTTCGCGGGGGTGAACCATGCGCACGCTCGCCGAGCAGCCGGCGGCCTCGAAGCCGGCCATGATGCGGGCCTCGAACGCATCCGCCCCCGCCTCGAGAACGGTGCCGGCCCGGGCGTTGACGATGACGGTGTGGTGCATGGCCTGAAGGGTCTGAGCGGCTTCATGACGCTCCGGTCAGGAGCCGGCGGCTCGCTTGTGCCCGCCGGCTGACTGCAAGCCCCGGGGGCGGGCCCTCACCCAAAACGGAAGATGCGGGCCTTTCGGCCCGCATCCCGCCGCCACGACGGTTCGGCTGGGGGGATAGCAACCGCCGCGACCTGCGTCTGGCGTGGCCTACATCATCCAGTAGGGCATCGTGCCGTAATAGTCGTGGACGCGCTTGCCATAGGCGCGGTCGTCCCAGTCGGGCTCACCCTGGCTGTCGTACATCGGGGCTGCCTCGAGCTTGTCCTTCGTCATCGGGATGACGTAGCCGCCGCGTCCGGGATCGAAGTCGAGCACGCTCCAGGGAATCGGGTGGTACTTCTCACCCAGGCCCAGGAAGCCGCCGAAGGACATGATCGCGTAGGCGACCTTGCCGGTCCTCTTGTCCAGCATGACGTCGTAGATCTCGCCGAGATGTTCGCCCGCGCTGTTGTAGACCGCGGTGCCGGCGACGCGCGCACCAGCGATCAGCGGGTTCGGCGACCTGGCCATGGACGGCGAAGCGGTGTCGATCAGGGTCATGAAGGGTTCCTCCGCCTGCAGCAGCCGCTTCGGCTGCCGATTGCCGAGACAACGCGGCGTTCGGCAGAAAGGTTCCGCCGCCATTGTGGCGCGCGAAGAGCGAGGCCGGCGTCGGCGGAGATGGCCGCCCGCGCGATCGAGGGTGACGCGCGCGGCCTGGAGGAACCTTTTGGGACGCGCGGACGTTCAGCTGGGACGATCGGCCATGGCCGTGCCATGATATGTGTCTTAATCTAGCTGCTGCGAAGCCATCGCCTTCCAACGAGAGCGCCGAGGAAACGAAACCATGAAGAAAATCCTGATCATCGCTGCGATCGCCGCGACGCTGGGCGCCTGTACGGCTCAACAGGAGCGTACAGCGGGCGGCGCGCTGATCGGTGCCGGCGCCGGAGCCGTGATCGGCGGCATAGCGACGGGCCGAGCCGGCGGCGCTCTGGCCGGTGCGGCCATCGGCGGTGCCAGCGGCGCCATCATCGGCTCCGCGACCAGCCCGACCCGGACATGCGTCGGCCGTGACGAATGGGGTCGCCGCTTCACCTACGATTGCTGAGCGACCCGACCGCTGTTGCGGTGAGTTTGAGGCCCGGCTGGCGCATCGCGCCGGCCGGGCTTTTTCGTGTCAGCGTCAGACCGCTCCGTAAGGCCCGAAACGGCCGACGAAACGGTGGCGGTTTCCAGGGTACAGCAGCCGCACCGCCGTGACCGGAGCGGCTTGGTTCCAGGTCCGGCGTTCGATCAGCAGGCAGGCTTCCCCGGCTGCGATGTCGAGCAGCGCGGCATCGTCCGGTTCGGCCGGCACGGCACTGATCGCGTGCTCCGCCTGCGACCAGAGACTGTGCTGCAGCAACCAGTCGCCCGGTGGGGTCCTCGCGAAATCCTCTGCGGCTGCGGCCGGTACGGTCGCAAGGTGGATGACGCGTTCCTCCAGCACATGCGGCCGGTCGTCGGCCCGGTGCAGCGTCACGAGATGGGCGATCTTCTCGCCTCGCTTCAGCCCGAAGCGCAGCGCCAGTTCCGGCGAGGGCCGCCCGTCATGCCGCGCCAGAACCTCATAGGCATAGCGCTGGATGTCGAGCATGGCATGGGTCGTCGGCGGGCTCGCCACCACGGTGCCCGAGCGGCGCCGGCGGGTGATCAGCCCCTCGCGCGCCAGCTGTACGAGCGCGCGGTGGACGGTCATGCGGGAGGCGCCGAGCTGCTCCATCAGCGCGTGCTCGGGCGGGACCGACGTACCCGGCGGCCAGGTGCCGCCGAGGATGAGATCGCGGATCGACCGGCGGATCTGATCATAGATCGGACCGGCGCCATCCAGCTTCACCGCATCGAGCCGGTCATGAGCCATCGTCGTCACAGCGCCGCCAGCAGCTTGCGCATGACGGTGCCGAAGCGTGCCTTCACCGCGACGCGGGCGCGATGCTGCCCCTCCGCCACGAGATGCCGGCCGCCGACGACGACATCCCGAACGGGCAGCGCGTTGGTGGCGAAGATCGCGCTGTCGAGGGCGGCCTCGCCGCTCTTGGCGATGAGGGCCGGATGGTCGGGATCGAGCGTCACGAGATCGGCCCTCAGGCCCGGCGCGAGTGAGCCCAACGACCGGCCACAGGCCTGGGCCCCGCCGGTGGCGGCGGCACGCCACAGCGCGACGCCGGTCGAGGCATCGTCCTCCGCCAGCAGCGCGCGGCGGCGGTCGCGCAGGCGCTGCGAATATTCGAGCAGGCGCAGTTCGGAACCGGCGTCGATCTGGATGTTGGAATCGAGGCCCGGTAGCGAACGCCGTCGAAGATGCCGTCGCCGAGGCTCGCTTCCGTGATCGGGCAGAGACCTGCGACGGCGCCGCTGGCCGCGATGGCGTCACGCTCGGCATCGTCGAGATGGGTGGCGTGGATCAGGCACCAGCGCGCGTCGAGCGCGACCGTGTCGGCCAGCAGTTGGACGGGCCGCTTCCCCATGATCGCGATCGAATCCTCGACCTCGCGCATCTGCTCGGCGACATGGATGTGCAGGGGCGTGCCCGGACGCAGGCCCGCGAGCCAGTCCAGATCCTCCAGCGCGACCGCGCGCAGCGAATGCGGCGCGAGGCCGAGGCGGGCGTCGGGCAGAGGGCGGATGGCGGCCTCGCTCGCCTCGATCAGCCTGAGATAGGAATCGCGGTCGTTGACGAAGCGGCGCTGGCCATGGACCGAGGGCGCCTGGCCGAAATTGCCGAACCGGTAGAGCACGGGCAGCAGCGTCAGACCCAGCCCGGTCTCGTCCGCGGCTGCGGCGATGGCGGCCCCCATCGCGGCGATGTCGGCATAGGGGCGCCCGTCCCTGTCATGATGCAGATAGTGGAACTCGGCGAGCGCCGTGAAGCCGCCTTCCAGCATCTCGACGAAGGCCTGGGCGGCGAGCGCCTGCACGTCGTCGGGGTCGAGCCGGTCGAGGAAGCGGTACATCACCTCGCGCCAGGTCCAGAACGAATCCTCGCTCGCGCCGCGGCGCTCCGACAGGCCGGCCATGCCGCGCTGGAAGCGCCAGCCCGGAGAGCCTGACGTCGCCCGCTTGCGCCGCGACGCCCGGCTCGACCGCCGTGATCGTTCCCCCCGAGTGGGTCAGGCGCACATTCTCGGCAAAACCGTCCGGCAGCAGGGCCTGCTGCAGATGCAGGGTCAGGGTCACGGCGTCTCTCCAGCGTCCAATTGCCTATGCAATTAAGGGCTTGTCATTTGCATATGCAATTAGCTAGCATACTCTCCATTCGAGGATAGTCGAGAGGACGCGACATGGCGACGATGTCGGCTGAGACCCCGACCTGCGACCGGCTCTGGACGAAGGCCCGATTGGCGACGATGGCGCCCTCGGTGGCGGCTCCCTACGGCACTGTCGACGATGGCGTCGTGGCGGCCCGCGACGGGCGCATCCTCTATGCCGGGCCGCGCCGCCAGGCGCCGGCCTTCGCGGCGGCGGAGACGATCGATTGCGGCGGGCGCTGGATCACGCCGGGGCTGATCGATTGCCACACCCATCTCGTCTATGGCGGCGAGGGCGCGAGCTATGAGGAAATCGCGCGCGCCGGCGGCGGCATCCTCTCCACGGTGACCGCGACGCGGGCGGCGAGCGAGGACGCGCTGTTCGCCAGCGCCGACCGGCGGCTCTCCGCGCTGCTGTCGGAAGGCGTCACCACCGTCGAGATCAAGTCCGGTTATGGGCTGGAGCTCGAAGCCGAGGCGAAGACGCTGCGGGTCGCGCGCCGGATCGGGCGCGAGCGGCCGGTGCGGGTGCGCACGACCTTCCTGGGCGCCCATGCCGTGCCCCCCGAATTCAAGGGTCGCTCGGGGGACTACACCGCCCTCGTCGCCGGGCCGATGCTCGACGCCGTGTGGGCGGAAGGTCTGGCGGATGCGGTCGATGTGTTCTGCGAGGGCATCGCCTTCTCGCCCGACGAGACGCGAACCGTCTTCGAGGCCGCGCAGGCCAAGGGGCTGGCGATCAAGATCCACGCCGAGCAGCTCTCCAATCTCGGCGGCGCGGTGCTGGCGGCCGATATGGGCGCCCTCTCGGCGGATCATCTCGAGTATCTCGACGAGGCCGGCGTGATCGCCATGGCGAAGGCCGGCACGGTCGCCGTGGTGCTGCCCGGGGCCTTCTACTTCCTGCGCGAGACGGTGAAGCCGCCGATCGACCTGTTGCGCCGACATGGCGTGGCGATCGCGCTCGCGACCGACGCCAATCCCGGCTCCTCGCCGCTGACCTCGCCGCTGCTGGTGATGAACATGGCCTGCACGCTGTTCCGGCTGACGCCGGAGGAGGCGCTGGCGGGGCTGACCCGCCATGCCGCGCAGGCACTCGGTCTGCAGGACGAGATTGGCACGCTGGAGGCGGGCAAGGCCTGCGACCTGGCGATCTGGGACATCGAGCGCCCGGCCGAACTCGCCTACCGCATCGGCTTCAACCCGCTTCACGCCCGGATCTGGAACGGACAATGAGCACGCCCCTTCTCCTCGACCCCGGGACGGCGCGTCGATCGCGCTGTCGGCGACGAGTGCGGATGCGATCCGCGCCGCCCAGGCGATCGTCGACGACATCGTCGCGGCGGGAACCGTGACCTATGGCGTCAACACCGGCTTCGGCAAGCTCGCCAGCGTCCGGATCGCAGATGGCGACCTCGCGACGCTGCAGCGCAATCTCATCCTGTCGCATGCGGTCGGCACGGGCCCGGCCCTGCCCGACGGCGTGGTGCGACTAATCCTGGCGATGAAGGCGGCGAGCCTGGCGCGCGGGGCATCCGGCGTGCGGCCTGTCGTGGTCGAGGCGCTGCTCGGCGCGCTCAAGGCTGACGCCTTGCCGGTCGTGCCGGCCAAGGGATCGGTCGGCGCGTCGGGTGATCTCGCGCCGCTCGCCCATCTCACCGCCGCGCTGATGGGCGTCGGCGAGATCAGGCTCAAGGGCGAGGCGATGCCGGCTGCGGACGCGCTCCTGCGGATCGGCCAGGCACCGCTGGCGCTCGGACCCAAGGAGGGGCTGGCGCTGATCAACGGCACGCAGGTCTCGACCGCGCTGGCGCTCACTGGCCTTACCGCCATGGCGCGGGTGTTCGATGCCGCACTGGTCGCCGGGGCGCTCTCGGTCGATGCGCTCAAGGGCTCGGACACGCCGTTCGACCCGCGCATCCAACGCCTGCGCGGCCAGCCCGGCCAGATCCGCGTCGCGGCGCTGCTGCTGGAGCTGATCGCCGGCAGCGCCATCCGCGACAGCCATCGCTTCGGCGACAGCAAGGTGCAGGACCCCTATTCGCTGCGCTGCCAGCCGCAGGTGATGGGCGCGGTGCGCGACCTCCTCGCCAATGCCGCGGCGACGCTTGCGATCGAGGCCAATGCCGTCACCGACAACCCGCTGGTGCTGGGGCCGGGCGAGGTCGTCTCCGGCGGGAATTTCCATGCCGAGCCGGTGGCCTTTGCCGCCGACATGCTGGCGATGGGGCTTTGCGAGATCGGCAACCTCTCCGAGCGGCGGATCGCGCTTCTGGTCGACCCCGTGATGAGCGGCCTGCCGCCCTTCCTGGCGCGCGATGCGGGGCTCAACTCCGGCTTCATGATCGCGCAGGTAACCGCCGCGGCGCTGGCGTCGGAGAACAAGCAGAAGGCCTATCCGGCCTCGGTCGACACCATCCCGACCTCGGCCAACCAGGAAGACCATGTCTCGATGGCGACGCATGGCGCCTATCGCCTGCTGGACATGGCGGCGAATGCCGCGAGCATCATCGGCGTCGAGCTGATGGCGGCGGCGGAAGCGATCGAGCATCATCGCCCGATGACGACGAGCCCGCGGCTGGAGCCGGTGCTGGCGCTGCTGCGCGGCCAGATCGCGCCGCTGACGGAGGATCGCTACCTCGCGCCGGACCTCGCGGCGGCGACGGAGCTGGTGCTGTCGGGCGCCCTGGGCCGGGCGGCGGGGCTGGATTCGTTTACGGAGTTTTCGGCGTGAGCTTCTCAGTGACGAGCGCGGGGAACCCCTCCCCCTTGTGGGGAGGGGTAGGGGTGGGGGTCGGCCCGCTCGGTGAGCGATCGCCAAGCTGCACCACCCCCATCCCCAACCCTTCCCCGCAAGGGGGAAGGGAGCGGGCCGAGCATGACGGAGCTTTGAACGCATGACCTCGATCGTCACCGTCACCCGGGGCCCCTCCCCGCTCATCCTGTCGATGCCGCATCCCGGCACCGGGCTTCCGCCGGAGGTCGAAGCCGCGCTGAACGAACGCGGGCGGCTGGTCGAGGACACCGACTGGCACATGCGCGAGGTCTATGCCTTCGCGGCGCGCTTCCAGCCGACGATCGTCGAGGCGAAGCTGTCGCGCTATGTCATCGACCTGAACCGCGATCCGTCCGGCGTCTCGCTTTATCCGGGGCAGGCGACGACCGAGTTGGTGCCGACGACGACCTTCGATGGCGCGCCGATCTGGATCACGCCGCCTGACGCCGCCGAGATCGAGCGGCGCCGCGCCGTCTATTTCCAGCCCTATCACGACGCGCTCGCAGCCGAGATCGACCGGGTGAAGGCGGCCCATGGCTATGCGGTGCTCTGGGACTGCCACTCGATCAAATCGGTGATCCCGCGGCTGTTTCCCGGGACGCTGCCGACGCTCAATCTCGGCACCAATTCGGGTGCGAGCTGCGCGCCCGCCGTGGAGGCCGCTGCAGCGGCGGCGATGGCGGCGCAGCCCCTGACCCATGTCGTCAACGGCCGCTTCAAGGGCGGCTGGATCACCCGCCATTACGGCCGGCCCGCCGAACACGTCCATGCGCTGCAGATGGAAAAAGCGCTCAGCGCCTATCTCGCAACCGAGGCTGCGCCCTGGCGCTTCGACGCGGCCATTGCCGCGCCCCTGCAATCTGCCCTCTCCGCCATCATCGAAGCCGCTCTGACGGCGGCCGCCCAGCACGAACGGAGCCGTTCATGACCCGCATCGACAACAGCCGCGTCATCCGCAGCCCCCATGGCACGGAGCTCTCCGCCAAGAGCTGGCTGACGGAGGCGCCCCTGCGCATGCTGATGAACAATCTCGACCCCGACGTCGCCGAGAAACCCGGCGAGCTCGTGGTCTATGGCGGCATCGGCCGCGCCGCCCGCACCTGGGAGGATTTCGACCGGATCTGCGCGAGCCTGCGCTCGCTGGAGGCCGACGAGACGCTGCTCGTCCAGTCCGGCAAGCCGGTCGGGATCTTCAGGACGCACACTGACGCACCGCGGGTGCTGATCGCGAACTCCAACCTCGTCCCGGCCTATGCGAACTGGGAGCATTTCCACCATCTCGATAAGCTCGGGCTGATGATGTACGGCCAGATGACGGCCGGCTCCTGGATCTATATCGGCACGCAGGGCATCGTTCAGGGCACCTACGAGACCTTCGTCGAGGTCGGCCGGCAGCACTATGGCGGCTCCCTCAAGGGCAAATGGATCCTCACCGGCGGGCTCGGCGGCATGGGCGGGGCGCAGCCGCTCGCCGCGACCATGGCCGGGGCCTCGATGATCGCGGTCGAGTGCAAGCCCTCCTCGATCGAGTTCCGCCTGCGCACGCGCTATCTCGACGAGAAAGCCGACAGCATCGACGAGGCGCTCAGAATCGTCGAGGCGGCGCATGCGAAGGGCAAGGCGGTCTCGGTCGGCGTGCTCGGCAATGCCGCCGAGATCTTCCCCGACATGGTCCGCCGCGGCATCCGGCCCGACGTCGTCACCGACCAGACCTCGGCGCATGACCCGCTCAACGGCTATCTGCCGGCCGGCTGGACGATTGCAGAGTGGGAGGAGCGCAAGGAGCGCGACCCGGCAGGGACGATCCAGGCCGCCAAGCGCTCCATGGCCGAGCATGTCAAGGCGATGCTCGACTTCCAGCGCATGGGCGTGCCGACGCTCGACTATGGCAATAACATCCGCCAGATGGCGAAGGACATGGGCGTCGAGAACGCCTTCGATTTCCCCGGCTTCGTGCCCGCCTATATCCGGCCGCTGTTCTGCCGGGGCATCGGCCCGTTCCGCTGGGCGGCGCTCTCGGGCGATCCGGAGGACATCTACAGGACCGACGCCAAGGTGAAGGAGCTGATGCCCGACGACGCGCATCTGCACAACTGGCTCGACATGGCGCGCGAGCGCATCCAGTTCCAGGGCCTCCCCGCCCGCATCTGCTGGGTCGGGCTGGGCGACCGGCATCGGCTGGGCCTCGCCTTCAACGAGATGGTGGCCAAGGGCGAGCTGAAGGCGCCGGTCGTGATCGGCCGCGACCATCTCGACTCAGGCTCGGTCGCCTCGCCCAACCGCGAGACCGAGGCGATGAAGGACGGCTCCGACGCTGTCTCCGACTGGCCCCTGCTCAACGCCCTGCTCAACACGGCCGGCGGCGCGACCTGGGTCTCGCTGCATCATGGCGGCGGCGTCGGCATGGGCTATTCGCAGCATTCGGGCGTGGTCATCGTCGCCGACGGCACGCCGGAAGCAGCGAAGAGGCTCGAACGCGTCCTCTGGAACGACCCCGCCACGGGCGTGATGCGCCATGCCGATGCCGGCTACGAGATCGCGCAGGATTGCGCCCGCGAGAAGGGGCTGAAGCTGCCGGGGATGGGCATCGGCTGAGGCGCCGCTCAGGCGTCCTCGCGTTTGATCCAACCGGGCCGACTCAGCAGATAGTCGACCATGCGCGGCGGGATCGCGCAGCGCGCCGCGATCTCCTCGGGCGCGTGGGGGAAACGCAACGCGATGTCAGCCTCGCGACCGTCGGCGAGCTTGCGTAGCCAGTCCGGGTCGATCAAGGGCGCCCGGCCCACCGCCACGAGATCCCCGCCCGCCGCCATCGCGGCCCGGGCATCCGCGAGCGTGCCGACGCCGCCGCAGGCGACGACCGCGCAGCGCCCCGCGATCACCGCACGGATTTCCGCCAGCGGGCTGCGGCCGTCACCACCGGTGGGCGCGCTGGCAACCAGGTAGTTGCGATCGAGAGACACATGGATGTAATCGAGGCCTAGACCGGCCAGCCGATCGACGAGCGCGAGCGCGTCATCGAGCCCGTAACCATCAGGTTCAGGCTCGAACGGCGTGATCCGGTAGCCGAGCACCATGTCCGGCCCCACCGCCTCTCGGGCCGCCTGCACCACGGCGAGTGGAAAGCGCATCCGCGCATCGCGGTCACCGCCCCAGCGGTCCCGCCTGCGGTTGGCGCGCGGCGAGAAGAACTGATGCAGCAAATAGTGATTGGCGCCATGGAGTTCGACGCCGTCGAAGCCGGCCTGTCGCGCCCGCTCGGCTGCCGCACCAAAGCAGCCGACGAGATCATCGACCTCGGCCCCGGTCATCTCGCGCGGGGTCAGCGCGCCGGGTCGTAGCGACGCGACGGCCGACGGGGCACGCATCCGTCCCTCCCCGATCAGGGCGGGCCGCGCAATGCGGCCGCCATCATAGATCTGCAGGATCGCAAGACCGCCGCCGGCACGCAGATCCCCAGCCAGCGCCTCGAGGCTCGGCAGGTGCCCGGGCTTTGCCGCTCCGATGCCGTTCCAGGAGCGACCATCCTCATGAACGTAAGCGCATGAGCTGATCAGGCCACCGAAACCCGAAAGGCTGCGTCGGCGCACGAAAGCGCGCTCCCCGGCACTGACCATTCCGTCGGGATCGGAGGCATCCGTCGTCATCGGCGCCAGCAAGAAGCGGTTGGGCAGAGTGCGCCCGCCGCCGAAGCGGAAGGGCGTCCACGGATCGGTCATGCCTTCACCGGCTCCCTCTCACGGGCCGGGACCATCCTCACCGCACCATCCCCATCTGCCGCGGCAGCCAGAGCGTCAGCTCGGGGATGAAGGTGATCGCGATCAGCGCCGCGAAGAGCGGGACCAGCCAGGGCAGGATCGCCATGGTGGTGCGCTCGACCGAGAGCTTGTGGAGCAGCCCGATCATCAGGTTCAGCACCATGATCAGCCCGAAATGGATCGGGTCGACGCCGAGCTTCAGCGCGATCGGCAGCAGGATCGGCACCACGATGGTGATGGCGGCGATGGTGTCGAGGAAGCAGCCGATGAACAGCAGCAGGAGATTGACCAGCACCAGGAAGACCCACTTGTTCTGGGTCAGGCTGAGGATCAGGTCCGACAGGATCTGGGCCGTGTTGGAGACCGTCAGCAGCCAGGCGAAGATCGAGGCGGCCGTGACGATGAAGAGCACGGAAGCCGTGGTCTCGATCGTGTCGAAGGTCGCCTTGGTCAGGCTGCGCATGGTCATCGAGCGATAGCGCACGAGACCGAGGAACAGCGACCAGATCACCGCGGCGGCGGCGGCCTCGGTCGGCGTGAACCAGCCCATCGTCATGCCGCCGATCAGGATGACCGGCGTCATCAGGGCCATCACGGCCGAGAAGTCGAAGTAATAGTCGAGCCCCAGCAGCACCGCGAGCGCGAGCCCGATGGCGAGGTTCTCCTCGAGGCCGACCCAGACCAGGGCATAGGCGACGACCGGGAAGCCGAGCACGACGGCGACTTCGATGCCGGCCGACCCGATCTCGCGCCAGGAGAAGGTGGCGTCGGAGCCCCATTTGTAGATCCGCGCGAAGATCGCGACGGTGATCATCATGAACAGCGTCATCATCACGCCGGGCACCACGCCGGCGAGGAAGAGCGCGCCGATCGAGGTGTTCGACATCATCCCGTAGATGACGAAGGGCAGCGAGGGCGGGATGATCGGCCCCAGCGTCGCCGAGGCGCCGTGGTCCTTCATCGCCTTGATCTCGATCGTGCCGATGCCGGCGGCATCCGCGATCGCGGTGCCCGACATGCCCGAGAAGATCACCGACCCGATGATGTTGACCTGCGCCAGGCCGCCGCGCATCCAGCCGACGAGCGCGACCGCGAACGCATAGATGCGGCCGGTCACGCCGGCGATGTTCATGAGGTTGCCGGCCAGGATGAAGAAGGGCACAGCGAGCAGCGGGAAGCTCTCGACGCCCGCGATCATGCGCTGGGCCAGGATGACGTCGGGCACGGTGCCCGAGATGATGATGAAGGCGAGCGAGGCGACGGCCATGGCGATCGCCACCGGCACGCCGAGGATCATCAGGCCAAGAAAGGAACCGAGCAGGATCAGCATGGTCGTTCTCAGGCCTCCGAGCCGTCGAAGGCTTCCGGCTTTTCCAGCACGGAATAGCCGCGGCGCATGTTCTGCCAGGCGACGTGGAGCGCCCGCAGCGTCATCAGCGCGAAGGCGAGGACGACGGCGTTGAAGATGATGGACTTCGGCAGGTCGACCGTCGTCATCATCTCATCGGGGATCAGCGACGAATACTTGTACGTCAGCCAGGTTCCGTAGGCGAAAAAGCCGATGCGCACGGCATCGACGAAGGTCGCCATGATCCGGCCCGTCCGCGCCGACATGTAGCGGTAGAGGAAATCCACCTGGATGTGGCGGGAGGCCCGCACGCAAAGCGAGGCGCCGAGGAAAACCACGACGACCAGCGCGTTGATGGCGATCTCCTCGGTCCAGGCGAAGGAGTTGTTAAGGACGTAGCGGGTGAAGAACTGCAGGATGACGCAGCCCACCATGACCCAGAAGGCGGCCAGCGTGATCCAGTCCTCGACACCGTAGACCGAGAGGTCCGCCGGCGGCGGCGCCTCGTCGAAGACGTGGGCGAGTTCCTCGCCGGTGACGGGCGTGTGGATTTCGGGGGCTGTGGTCATAGGCTGGTCCAGTCGTGAGGAGCTCGGCCGCGGCGGCCATCGTCTTGGCGAGCACAGCGAAGCCATCCAGTGGGCTCAGTCAGCGGCTCTGGATGGCTTCGTCGGCTGCGCCTCCCCGCGATGACCGAGCGGTCACCGCGAGGAGGCAAGATAGCGACTTACTTGATCGCCTGGATGCGTTCCCAGTCGGCCTTGCGATAGCCGAACTGCTCGAAGGTGACGTTCTTCTGGACGTTGGCGAGGAACTCGGCCTTGTCGACCTCGGTGACGGTCAGGCCCTTGTCCTTGAAGAACTGGACGAGCTTGACCTCGTCGGCCTGGATCTTCTTGGTCGCCCGGGCGGAGGCCTCCTGCGCGACTTCGCTGAAGATCTTGCGATCCTCGGGCGAGAGCTTGTCCCAGAGCTGCTTGGCGACGACCGTGTTGAGGTGGTCGACGATGTGGCCGGTCAGGACGATGTGCTTCTGGACCTCGTAGAACTTCTTGGCCTCGATCGTGGTCAGCGGGTTCTCCTGCGCCTCGACGGTGCCGTTCTGCAGCGCGAGATAGACCTCGGCGAAGGCGATCGGCGCGGTGTTGGCGCCGCAGGCGCGCGGCATCGCGAGATAGGCCGGCACGTCGGGCACGCGGATCTTGAGCCCCTTCATGTCGGCGCAGCTCTTGATCGGCCGGTTCGAGGTGGTGTGGCGCGTGCCGTAATAGGTCACCGAGACGATCTGGTGCCCGGTCTTCTCCTGATAGCCCTTGGCCATGTCGGTGAAGACATCGCTCTTGGTGTAGGCCAGCAGATGCTCGGGGCTGCGGAAGGTGAAGGGGTAGTAGGTCACCCCGATCGGCGCGAAGGAGCGCGCGGCGAAGCTGGAGCCCGAGATGATGATGTCGACCGTGCCCAGGGTGAGGCCCTGGTTGATGTCGGTTTCCTTGCCGAGCTGCGAGGCCGGATAGACGGTGATCTCGTAGCGGCCATTGGTCCGCTTCTTGAACTCGTCCGCCGCCCAGACCGATTCGGTGTGGAAGGGCTCGGAGGTCTCGTAGACATGCGCCCATTTCAGCTTGGTCTGGGCCTGGGCCGGCGCGCCGACCGCGATCAGGCTCGCGGCCACTGCCGCCATCGTCAGATAGGTCTTCATCATGTTGGTCCCTCCCGTGGGATCGCTCTCGTTGCCTTGGTCGTCTCAGTCTTCTTGTTGTCGTGCTTCTTGTTGTCGTGGTCTGCGAGCGTCAGTTCTTCCTGACGAGGCGGGTCACGACGCTCTCCCGCCCGCCTTGCCGCGTGCTGGCCTGCACGCCGTCCCGCCGCGCCGAACCCGCCGGAGCGGGCCCTTCGCCGAAGCTCTGCGAGAACCGCTCCTGCGAGCGCTGCAGATGCTGCCGCATCGCCGCCTGCGCCGCCTCCCCTCGCCCCTCGGCGATCGCGTCGCGGATCTCGCGATGCTCCGCCACGGCCTCGCGCCAGGAGTCGGCGTTCTCGAAGTAGCTCGCGAGCTGCCGGAAATAGGGGTTGATGCGCTGGTCGAAGAGCAGCCCGACGAAGCGCGCCAGCACGGCATTGCCGAGGATGGCGGCGATGGCGACATGGAAGGCCCGGTCGAGCGCAACCAGTTCGTCGCCGGTCAGATTCGGATTTTCCATCTGTGCGAGAATGGCGTCCAGGCTTGCGACATCGTGGCGACCGGCCTGCGAGCCGGCCTCCGCGCAGACCGCGCTCTCGATCAGCTCGCGCGCCTTGAGCACCTCGAACGGTCCCTCCGGCGCCTCTTCGGCCAGGGGCGCCAGAGCGGGGAGACCGGCGGGCTTGTCGATGACGTAGACGCCCGATCCCATGCGGATCCGGACCCGGCCCTCGACCTCGAGCGCGATCAGGGCTTCCCGCACGGAGGGGCGGGACACGCCCAGCTTTTCCGCCAACTCGCGCTCCGGCGGCAGCCGGCCGCCCACCGGATACTCGCGCCGATCGATGAGATGGCGGAGCTGGTCGGCGATCTGACGATAAAGGCGTGGCGACTCGACAGTTTCGAGCGGCACAGTCTGCTCCCGGTTTCCATCCCCGGCTTCCTCTTTCGGGAAGCTCGCTTTGGCCATGTGGTCAGGCCAATTGGAATTGAAACAAGCATCATCACGGGGGCGTGTCAATGAGTCGCGAGGGTCCCGGCGGCGGGTGGCGCCGCGCTCAATGCCCGGCTGCCATCACCTCGGAGCGGATCTCCTCGACGAGCCGTTCCTTCAGCGCCACGAATTCAGGGCTCGTCTTGATGGTGTAGGGCCGCGGATGGGGCAGGTCGACCGCGATGTCGGCCTTGATGCGGCCGGGCCTGGCGCTCATCACCACGACGCGCGAGCCGACGAAGATCGCCTCCTCGATGTCATGGGTGACGAAGAGAACGGTCTTGCGCTCGCGCTCCCAGATCCCGAGCAGCATTTCCTGCATCAGCGCGCGCGTCTGATTGTCGAGGGCCCCGAAGGGCTCGTCGAGCAGCAGGATCTTGGGGTCGTTGGCCAGCGCGCGGGCGATCGCGGTGCGCTGCTGCATGCCGCCGGAGAGCTGCTTGGGAAAATGGTCGACGAAGCTCGCCAGCCCGACCCGCTCCGCCCAGCCACGGGCGATGTCAATCCGCTCGCGCTCGCCGATGCCCTTCTCGCGCAGGCCGAAGGCGATGTTCTGGACGACCGTCAGCCAGGGGAAGAGCGTGTAGCTCTGGAAGACGAAGCCGCGATCGGCGCCAGGCCCGGAGACGGGGGCGCCATCGAGCATGATCTGGCCCTCGCTCGCCGTCTCCAGCCCGCCGATGATCCGCAGCAAGGTGGATTTGCCGCAGCCCGAGGGCCCGAGGATGGCGATGAAGTCGTTGTCGCCGACGCTGAGAGAGGTCGGCATCAGGGCGCGCGTCGGCTGGCCGCCGCGCTGGGCCGGGAAGATCTTCCCGACGTTCTCGACAAGGAGCTTGCTCATCTTGCGACCGACTATCTCTGCGCCCAGGGAAACAGGCGCTGGTTGACCGCCTTGAACAGGAAATCCGAGACTAGGCCGATCAGGCCGATGACGATGATGCCGAAGATGATCTGGCCGGTGTTCAGCAGCGCCTGGCTGTCGGTGATCATGTGGCCGATGCCGGAGGACGAGCCGATCAGCTCGGCGACGATGACATAGGTCCAGGCCCAGCCGAGCACGAGGCGGAAGATCTCGGCGATCTCGGGCGCCGCATTGGGCAACAGCACGCGCCGCACCACCGAGGTGTCGGTGGCGCCCAGCGTATAGGCGGCATCGACGAGATCGCGCCGGATCGAGCCGACCGCCACCGCGATCATCAGGATCAGCTGGAAGACCGAGCCGATGAAGATGACGAGCAGCTTCTGCGCCTCGCCGATGCCAGCCCAGAGGATCAGCAGGGGGATGAAGGCCGAAGCCGGAAGATAGCGGGCGAAGGAGACGAACGGTTCGAGGAAGGCCTCGACCGGCTTGTAGGCGCCCATGGCGATGCCGATCGGCAGGGCGACGAGTGCCGCCAGCACGAAGCCACCGACGACGCGCCAGATCGTCATGCCGATGTCGAAGGCGAAGCCATACTGGAAGAGAAGGTTGTAGCCCTCCCGGACCATGGTGAGCGGGTCGGCCAGGAACAGCTTCTGGACATAGCCGCCGAAGGTCGCGACCGACCACAGCGCCACGAACAGCGCGAAGAAGGCGACGCCATAGGCGACGCGAGAGGACGCGGAGACCGGCTGGAGGGGTTTCATGATGACGTCGCTGACGAGAGGAAGCGCGGGATCCCCTCTCCTGTCAGGAGAGGGGTAGGGGTGAGGTGTCGGCCCCTGGACCAGTGAAGCGCCGAATCCGAAACGAAGCAGCGGTGAGCTCACGACCGAAGCGTCAATCGGCCGACCCCTCACCCTGCCCTCTCCCTGATCTCGGGCCTGCCCGAGATCAGCGTCCGGAGCGTCAAAGTCGGCTACTGCCGACTTTTGTGGGGAGAGGGTTCCCCGCGCCGCGCTCGGCGGGGAACAAGGTCAGCTCACTTGCCGGCGACGTATTTCGTCTCGACGAGGCTGGCGAGATCGGGCTTGGCCTTGATCAGGCCGATCTCGAGCAGCAGGTCGGCGGCCTTGGCCGAGAAGGCCTGCCACTCGCCCGAGAAGAAGGCCTTGTTGCCAGCGGCGTCCGACCACTTCAGGAAGGCAGCCGACTTGCCGAACTGCTCTGCGGACTGCTTGACGTCGGCGCCCATGATGCCGAAGGCCTTGTCCTTCTCCTTGGCGATCATGTCGAGCGCCTCGAAATAGCTCTTGGTGAGCGCAGCGGCGGCCGCGTCATTGGCGGCGAGGAAGGCCGGGGTGCAGCCGAAGGTGTCCATCACCATCGGGTAGTCGAGCGTGGTGGCGATGATCTTTCCGGCATCGGGCCGCTCGCGCACGGCCGAGAGAAAGGGCTCATAGGTCATGGCTGCGTCGTTCTGGCCGGCGATGAAGGCCTGCGCCGCGGGACCGGGCTCCATGTTGACCACGGTCACGTCCTTCACGGACATGCCGTTCTCCTTCAGGAACCAGGCGAGCGCGAAATAGGGCGAGGTGCCCGGCGCCGAGGCCGCGACCGTCTTGCCCTTGAGATCCTTGATCGACGCGGTGGCGTTGCGCGTCACCATGCCGTCGGCGCCATAGCTCTTGTCGAGCTGGAAGATCTGCTTGGTTTTCACGCCGGCGGCGTCCCAGACGATCCAGGTCTCGACCGTGGTCGCCGCGCACTGGATGTCGCCCGAGGCGATGGCGAGATGGCGGTCCTTCTGCGGGATTTTCTTGATGGTGACGTCGAGCCCGTTCTTGGCGAAGATGCCGGCCTCCTTGGCCAGCGTCAGCGGCGCGAAGCCGGTCCAGCCGGAAATGCCGATATTGACCTTGGTCTGCGCCTGCGCGCCGCCGGCGACCAGCGCCGCCGCGAGACCGAGACCCGCCGCCGTTCTCCAACGCTTCAAACCCGTCATGACGAAACTCCCCTGTTGTGATGTCCAACCCGCTGCCCGAGGGCTGGAGCCCATCGCAGCGTATGGCGCAGCCGGATGCAACCTTCGTTCCAGCGGAGGTTAAATGCATATGCAAATCCGTCAAGCGGTCGATCACCAGGGTTGGGGGCTGCGATGACATTCTCTCGTTTGACAGGATCGGGAACATCCCCTCCCCTGTGCGTCTCTTTGACGACCCTTCCATTCTCTTCCGTGGGATATTCCGAATGAACGGTGCCGACCGCCTCTGCGACACGCTGCTCGTCAACGGCGTGGATGTCTGCTTCGCCAATCCCGGCACCTCCGAGATGCATTTCGTCGCGGCGCTCGACCGCAAGCCCGAGATGCGCTGCGTGCTCGGCCTGTTCGAGGGCGTGGTGACGGGCGCGGCCGACGGCTATGCCCGTATGGCCGACAAGCCGGCGGCGACGCTGCTGCATTGCGGGCCTGGCATGGCGAACGCGCTCGCGAACATGCACAACGCCCGGCGCGCCTGGACACCGATGCTCAACGTCGTCGGCGACCACGCGACCTATCATCTCGTCAACGACGCGCCGCTGACCAGCGACATCGAGAGCCTGGCGCGGCCGATGTCGCATTACGTGCACCGGATCGCGACGCCGGAGGATGTCGGGCCCGCGATCGGCCAGGCCTATGCGGCGGCGATGTCGCTGCCGGGCGTCGCGACTCGAACCCGCCGAGGTCAAGGCGACGCCCGTTCCGGCTTTCCGGACGGTCGCCGCCGAGACCATCCGCGAGGTCGCTGCCGCGCTGCGCCAGCATGGCTCACGCGCGGCACTGATGATGACGGGCGCGTCCCTGCGCGCCGGGGCGCTGGAAACGGCGGCGCGCATCTGCGCGGCGACCGGTTGCAAGATGTACGGGCAGATGTCGAACGGGCGGATCGAGCGTGGCGCCGGGCGCGTCGCGATCCCCAAGGTGTTCTACCCCGTCGACATGGCGCTGGAGCAGTTGAAGGACGTCGACCTGCTGGTGCTGGTCGGCGCGCAGATCCCGGTCGGCTTTTTCGCCTATCCGGGCAAGCCCGGCCGCCTCATCCATGACGGCTGCACCGTGACCACGCTCGGCAAGATGGGCGACGACCTCGTCGGCGCGCTCGATGCGCTGGCGGAAGAGACGGGCGCCACCAAGGTCGAGCCCGCCTTTATCGCCAAGGCGCAGACCGAGACGGCGCTGCCCACCGGCACCCTCGACGCCGACAAGGTCTGCACCATCGTGGCGCGCCTTCTGCCCGAGAACGCGATCATCTGCGACGAGTCGGTCTCGTCGGGCCGCGTCTTCTACCAGCAGTGCCACAACGCGCCGCAGCACGACTATCTCCAGCTCACCGGGGGCGCGATCGGCGAAGGCATCCCGATGTGCGTCGGCGCGGCGGTGGCCTGCCCCGACCGCAAGGTCATCGGCATGCAGGCCGACGGCTCGGGCATGTACACCGTCCAGGGCCTGTGGACGCAGGCGCGCGAGAACCTCGACATCGTCACCGTGATCTTCGCCAACCGGACCTATGCGATCCTGCTCGGCCGCAACGCCACGCTGATGCTGAATCTCGACGAGCCGGCGCTCGACTGGGTCGCGATGGCCCGCGGCATGGGCGTGGAAGCGGCTCGGGCGACCACGGCCGAGGAGTTCACCAAGCTGTTCAAGGGCGCGCTCGGCCGCAAGGGCCCGTTCCTGATCGAAGCGGTGATCTGAGACGCAGGCTCGTCATGACAAACGCGTTCAAAACGCCTTCGGCAAGCCGGCGTCCTTGAGCGCGTTGTTGGCTGTGTGAGATTTCACGGTGTTGCGAGGCACCGTGAATTTGCGCCCGGTCTTGGGGCTGTACCAGATTTCGTGGGACCCTTTTCCCTGACGAAGCAATTCGCAACCGGCCGCCTTCAGCAGCCGGATCAGCTCAGGATAGAGGTTTCCGCCCATCTCAAGCGGCTTGGAGAGGCTTCACAGTCACGAGATGGCTGATGGAGATCGCAATCTCATGCGAACCCTGGACGCGGTCCCGGATGTTATCGCCGATCAGCTCTGGCGCGAGGTCGGTTACTGCTTCGACCAGCGCATCCAGGGTGGGAGCCTCGACGTTCAAGCCGGGAATGTCCGATTCCACCACAAACCACACGGCATTGTCTGCGTCGTGGGAAACGAAGACCCGAAAGGCCAGCTGGCTATCCATCGATCGGCTCGCGTCTGGAGAGGCACGCTCCATCATGCCTCATGACCCGCCGGTTTCCAACGTCCCGCCGAGATCGCGGCTCGCTACCTAGCTGAACCCGCCGAGAAACGCATCGAGGCACTCGCCGATCGCCTCGATCGCGTAGCCGCCCTCCTGGACCACCAGCGTCGGCAGGCCGAAGGACTTCACCTTCGTGGCGATGGTGCCGAAATCCGCCGCGTCGAGCTTCAAGACGCCGATGGGATCGTCCCTGTGCGCGTCGTAGCCGAGCGCGACGATGACGACGTCGGCGCCGAAGGCCTTGATCGCCTCGCCGGCCCTGTCGACGGCGGCCGCCATCTCGGCGCCGCCGGCGCCATGGGCCAGAGGCAGGTTGAGGTTGAAGCCCTCGCCCGGCCCGTTGCCGCGCTCGTCCTCATAGCCTGTGTAGAACGGGTAGTAGTTCGATGGGTCGGCATGAACAGAGATCGTCAGCACGTCGTCGCGGCGATAGAAGATCTGCTGGGTGCCATCGCCGTGATGGGCATCGACGTCGAGGATCGCGACCTTGCTGAACTTCGAGCGCAGGCGCTGGGCCGCGATGGCGGTGTTGTTGAGATAGCAGAAGCCGCTGGCACGGTCGGCGCGGGCGTGGTGGCCGGAGGGACGGCAGAGCGAGTAGACGGCGCGCTCGCCGGCGATGACGGCGTCGGCTGCCGTCACGGCCGTCTCGGCCGACAGCAGCGTCGAGCGCCAGCAATGCTCGCCGATCGGCACCGACATGTCGCCGAGATACCAGCCGAGCTGGCCGATGAAGCCGGTCGGGCGGCAGGGCGCTAGGGGAAGGTGTTGGGCCAGACCTCCGGGCCGCGCTCGGCCGGCAGGTCCTGCCAGCGCGCCCAGGCCGTCTCGAGAAACCGGACGAAGCCGGCATCATGGATCTCCAGCACCGGGCCCGTGCCGTGCGAGGCCGGCCGCTCGGGCGCGATGCCGTGCCTGGCCAGAGCCCCAAGCAGGCGTGCGGTGCGCTCCGGCAGGTCCTTCGGCGCGACCACCCGGCCGTAGCGCATGTATTGCTGCGGATCGTGAATCGACTGGTCGGGATGATAGAAGGCGCGCATGGGTCGACTGGTCTCCGGAGACGGGCCGGTTGCAGCCCACATGATGCGAGGCTAGCAAAGCCTGCGCCTCGGCGTCAGGCGGGGACGACGCCGCCCTGCCCTGCGTCGATGGCGGGCCGCAGGTCCTTTCGCGCGAGCAGCCCCGGCACGTCGTCGGCCGCTATGGCCGGCGCGTAGAGATAGCCCTGGCCGTAGCGGCAGCCATGGGCGTGCAGGAACTCCTGCTGCGACACCGCCTCGATGCCTTCGGCGACCACAGCGCGCACGATCGCCGCATCCTCTCCCTGCTCGCCGATCCGCGCGACGAAGGAGCGGTCGATCTTCACGACATCGACGGGAAAACGCCGCAGATGGGTCAACGAGGCATAGCCCGTTCCGAAATCGTCGAGCGCGACACTGATTCCGGCGGCCCGCAGCCGGTGCAGGGCCGGTCCGGCCTGGTCGCCCTTGCGGGTCAGCAGCACGTTCTCCGTGACCTCGACGCCGAACTGCTCCGCCGCCAGTCCCGCGGTGCGGAGCCTGTCGAGCAGCCCCTCCGCAAACAGCGGATCGCGGAACACGCCGGGCGCGAGATTGATCCAGAGCCGCGGCACCGCCAGGCCCTCGTCGCGCCAGCGGCACCGGTCCGCGAGAACGCGCGTCAGCACCGCCTCGCCGATCTGGCGCGCCGTCTCGGGATCCTGCAGGGCGAGCAGGAAGGAGCCGGCGGGCACGATGCCGCGGTCGGGATGATCCCAGCGCGCCAGCACCTCGAGACCGTCGACCGCCCCGCTGCGCAGATCGATCTGCGGCTGGTAGAACGGCAGGATCCGCCCCTGTGTGACCGCCTCGCAGATCGCGCTGCAGATCTCGACGCGTGCGTTCATCGCCTCGCGCATGGCCGGATCGTAGACAATCGCCATGTTGCGGCCGAGCGCCTTGGCCCGGTAGAGTGCGAGATCGGCGTCCTTGAGCAGTTCGCCGGCCTCGTCATCATGCTGCGGCGCGAGGGCGAAGCCGATGCTGGCCCGCATGGGGCCGGCGATCTCCACGCCGGCCAGCGGCTGACGCACGGCCTGCAAGAGTCGCTGCGCCTTGGCGGCGGCATCGAAGCCGTCCGGCAGCTCGGCGATGACCACGAACTCGTCGCCGCCCAGCCGCGCCACCACATCGCCGGGCTGGAGGACGGCGCTCAGCCGGTCGCCGACGGCGACCAGCAGCTGGTCGCCGACATCATGGCCGAGCGTGTCGTTGACCGCCTTGAAATCATCGAGATCGATCAGGAACAGGGCGACGACACCAGGAATGTCGCGACCGAGCGCTTGGCTCAGCCGCTCCTGGAACAACAGGCGGTTGGGCAGGCCGGTGAGCGCGTCATGGGTCGCCTGCCAGCGCATCTGCGCGGCGGCGGCATTGCGCTCGGTGACGTCGACGATGCCGGCCGCGAAGGCCTGGCTCTGCCCGATCGGGACAGAGGCCGCGGTGATGACGGCCTCCCGCATCCGGCCCTGCCCGTCCCGGAGGGGCACCTCCAGCGCCTCGATGCGTCCGCGATCCCGCAACTCGGCGATCGCGCGGCGTCGATCGTCGACCCCGATGCTGTCGGCGATCGTGCGGTCGGCGAGGCCCGTGGCGCCGGGCGCCGCCAGATAGCGCACGGCCGCTTCGTTGGCGCGCAGATAGCTGCCATCGGCGACCGCCGTGACCACGAGCGGGATCGGGACCGCCATGAAGACGCGTTCGAGCAGCGCCTGACTCGCTTCGAGCGCCTCGCGTGCCGTTCGCTCCGATCGGGTCGCCAGCCATTCCAGCCGGCGCAGCCGATTGGCATGGATGACGACCAGGCTGAGCGCGAAGTTCAGCATGGCCAGCACCAGCACCAGCCCGAGCAGCGTCGAGGGATAGGGGCCTCGGCCGAGATAGCCCGCCAGCATCAGCACGCTCGTGCCGATGCCCATGAGCAGCGTGAAGCGGAAGGGGGTGGGGGCTACGAGGTAGAAGATCGACGGCAGCAGCAGCACCACGAAGAGCGCCAGATCGCTGCGTGAACTGACCAGGAAGGCGACCGCCACGGCGGTCGTCGCCTCCCAGAGCAGCGTCGCGGCCAGCGCGCGTCCGAGATCGGTCGTCCGCCGGACCATCAGGAAGCAGAGCAGCGAGAACATGACGACCGAAAGCCGGGCCGGGACGGCGATGAAGAAATGCGGCGTTCCGGCAAAGCGCCAGTCGCTCAACAGGAAGAGCGTGTTGAGCGCGGCCGAGAGCAGGAACAGCAGCCGGCACTGCCTGAGCGTCTCTTCGTGACGCGCGACCGTGAAGGCCTGCTCGATCGCGGAATCGCGAAACTCGCCGCCAAACTTCAGTTTTTCCCCAACCATGCGGCGCTTGTTGGCGATAACCCCTCAAAAGCGAGTTAAATTGACCGATCGCTTCCGATGCGATGCCGATTTGCGTCAGCGCGCGAGGATGAGGGCCGAGAACTCCCGGGCCACATCCGCGGTGGCGAAGCGCCCGGGGCGAAACCAGTCGATCGAGCCGTTCATCGCCCCCAGGATGAGGTAGCGCAACAGGTCGGGCGAGCGCTCCTTCGGCAAGGCTCCGGCGGCCTGCAGCTCCGCGATGAGGTTGCGCCAGACATCCTCATAGGCCCTCCGCGCGGCCCGCACGCTCTCGGGCACCGGCGTCGCGCCGAAGGTGAACACGCGGAAGCTCGCGGTGGTGTAGTCGCGCTGGCCATGGAGGGCGGTCAGATGGGCGGTGATCGCCGCATCGAGCCTTCGATCGGGCGACGCCCCCGCCGTCTCCGCCAGTGCAGCCACGACCGCGTCATGTACGAAGCGCACACCGTCATTGACCACCGCCTCGACGATCTCCTCCTTGGAGGCAAAGTGGTGATAGAGGCTCGCCTTGCGGATGCCGACCGCCTCGGCGATCTCGCGCAGCGTGGTCTGGTGATAGCCGCCCGAACGCAGCAGCCGCGCCGCCGTGTCGAGGATCAGGCGGCGCGACCCGCCGGGGGCGGCCTCCCGCGCGAGACTGTCGGTCGCCGCGCTCACAGCCGCTTGGCGACCTCTTCCAGCATGACCTCGGTGGCGCCGCCGCCGATGGCCTGCACCCGGGCGTCGCGCGTCATGCGCTCGATCGTGCTCTCGCGCATATAGCCCATGCCGCCATGAAACTGCAGGCAGGCGTACATGACCTCGTTGACGAGTTCGCCGCAGTAGGCCTTGACCATCGAGACCTCGCGCGTCGCATCGACGCCCTGCGCGTCGAGCCAGGCGGCGTGGTAGACGAGCTGCCGGCCGGCCTCCACCTTCGCCGCCAGCATGGCGAGCTTCTGGCGGATGGCCTGCTTGTCCCAGAGCGGGGCGCCGAAGGCTTTCCGGGTCTTCACATAGTCCAGCGTCAGGTCGATCGCGGCCTGGGCCTCGCCCATCGCCATGGCGCCGATCACGGTGCGCTCGTTCTGGAAGTTGCTCATGATCGCATAGAAGCCGCGGCCTTCCTGCCCGAGGAGGTTCTCGGCGGGAATGCGGCAATCCTCGAAGACGAGCTCGGCTGTATCCGATGAGCGCCAGCCATGCTTGTCCAGTTCGCGGGCGACGCGGAAACCGGGCGTGCCCTTCTCGACCAGGAAGATCGACACCGATTGCGAGGGCTTGGCCGCGAGATCCGTCTTGGCGGCGACGCAGTAGAGATCGGCATGGACGCCGTTGGTGATGTAGACCTTGGCGCCGTTGAGCACATAGCTGTCGCCCTCGCGCCGGGCCGTGGTGCGGATGCCCTTCACGTCGGAGCCGGCGTCGGGCTCGGTCACGGCGACAGCGACGATCTTCTCACCGGCGACGATCGCCGGCATCAGCCGGTCGCGCTGGGCCTTGCTGCCGGCATTGGCGATGTGGACGGAGGCCATGTCGGTGTGAACGAGCGCGGTGATCGCCACGCCCGAGAAGGTCGAGCGGCCGAGTTCCTCGGCGAAGACGACGGTCGCCATCGTGTCCATCTCGGAGCCGCCGTACTCGGCCGGATAGCGGATGCCGAGGAAGCCGAGTGAGCCCATCTTCCGGAGGACCTCGCGGGGGACGAAGCCCGCCTCCTCCCAGGCAAGGGCATGGGGCTTGATCTCGGTCTCGACGAAGCGGCGGACCTGGTCGCGCAGCGCTTCATGCTCCTCGGTGAAATAGGGCGAGCGAGCGGGCGCGCCCTCGGCGCCGATCCTCTCGACTGCGGACATGGCGGCCTCCTCTCCCGATGCACCAACCTACCGGACGGTAGGCTGGCTGCCCCGCGAGATCAAGCGGCGGCCTGACACAGGCGGCCCCTGCCCCGGCCTCGAGCGCCGGCGGCGTCCCGCGCTAGTTCCGCCTGCGCCGATACGCAGCGGGACGCGATCAGCCGCGCGTCGGGAAGGTCAGCGGCGAGATCTCGAGATGGTCGCGCTTGGCCCAGTCGAGGTCCTTGACCTTGGGCTCGGCGCGGCGCTGGGCCTCCTCCAGTTCGGCGGCGGCGGCGGCGTAGTCCATGGTCAGGACCTTGCCGTTGTCGACGACGGTGACGCCGTCGACGATGACCGTCGTGACCGCACGCTCGCCGGCGGCATAGATCAGGCTGCGCACGGGATCGCGCAGCGGCCGCATCATCGGATGGGTGACGTCGACGAGCACGATGTCGGCCTTGGCGCCCTTGGCGAGGCGGCCGATATCGTCGCGGCCGAGCGCCTTGGCGCTGCCCAGCGTCGCCGCGTTGAAGGCATCCGAGGTGCGCAGATCGAACACATCCTCCGCCATCATGCGCGAGCCAATGCAGACGGCCCGCAGCTCCTCGAGCATGTGGTGGGGATAGGTGTCGGTGCCGATGCCGACATTCACGCCGGCGGCGACATACTGCCCGAAGCTCTGCATCGCGATACCGCGGCGCTGGAACACGATCGGGCAATGGGCGACGCTGGTGCCGGTCTCGACGAGGCAGCCGAGATCGTCCGTCGCCGGCCATTTCACCGAGGAGTGGTGGTCGAGGAAGATGCCGTGGCCGATGATCGAGAACGGCCCGAGCACATCGAGCGATTCCAGCCATTCCACCGGCGTCATGCCATGGCGGCGGGTGATCTCGTGGAATTCGACGACGCTCTGCGCCGCGTGGATCTGGAAGGGCAGCTTGCGCCTCTCGGCCTCGGCATAGCTCGCCTGGATCAGCTCGGGCGTGCAGGTGTCGATCTGCGAGGGCGAGACCATGCCGGAGAGGCGTCCCGAATCGTCGGCCGCGACCTGATCGAGCAGTTTCATGGCGGCAGCCATGGCGGCTTCGCCGGCCTTCTCGTCCCATTCGTATTTCGCGAGATGGCCGTTGTCGGTGTACCAGCGGGCCGAGCGGTACATCGGCGAGAAGACGCCGCGGAGACCCGAGGCCTTGAAGGTCTCGAGCCAGCCATCCCAGACGACCGACATGTCGACCAGCGTGGTGACGCCCGACATCAAGAGTTCGGAATAGGTCACCTGCGCGCAGGACTTGATGCCCTGCGCGTTGCAGCGGAACAGCGGCATGAACTCGTAGAGCGCCGTGCCGTACATCTTCGGGCTGCCGAGTTCGTCGTTCCAGCCCTTGGTCATCGCCTCGGAGGAGGGATGGGAATGGATGTTGACGAGGCCGGGCATGACCATCCTGCCGCGCCCGTCGACCGTCACGTCCGCCTTGCCCTTGAACGTCCCGCCGACATGGACAATCCGGTCGCCGTCATAGGCGACATCGCCATCGCGCAGATAGACATGCCCCTTGGCCTTGGCGTCGTAGGCGACGATCCAGCTGGCGTTACGGATGAGAGTGATCGGCATGGCAGTCTCCGGCTTGGGCGGCCCATAAGGGAGATGGTGCTTCCCTTCCCCCTTGTGGGGAAGGGAGAGGGATGGGGGTGGTCCCGCCTGGCGATCGATCGCCAGACGACGTTGCAAGAGTGTCCCGGCGGACGCTGCAGAGGGCTCGCTCTGGCTTTGCGACCCCCACCCCTGGCCCCTCCCCACAAGGGGGAGGGGAATGGCGGATCAACGGACGAACTTCAGGTCCAGCCCCTTGTAGAGCCCGCAACCGTAGATGTTGTGGGCCTTGAAGGGAGCCAGCCGCGCCGAGGCCGCGATCTTCATCGGCTCATGATAGAGCGGCAGCCAGACCGCCGCCTCATGCACCTTCTTCAGCACCTCGCCATAGGCGGCGGCGCGGTCGGCATCGTTGAGCGCCGTCATGCCCTTGCTCAGCAGCGCATCGGTCTCGGCGTCCTTCCAGTTCATCCGGTTGGGCGTCGGCGCGTTGGCGGAGGGGAAGTAGAGGTTCAGCGCGTCGCCGGCCGAGATGTAGGGAAAGCTCATCCCGAACATGTCGAACTCCTGCGTCGCCAGCTTGCCCCAGGCGATGGTGGCGTCGAAGAGCTGGACCTTGAGATCGACGCCGATCTTGCGCAGGTCGCCCTGGATAGCCTCCATCAGCTTCTGCCAGGTCGAGCCGGTGAAGCCATAGACCACCGGCGCGAGCTTCTTGCCGTCCTTGGCGCGGAAGCCGTCGGCGCCCTTCACCCAGCCGGCGGCGTCGAGGATCTTGTTGGCCTCGGCGACATTGGTCCTGATCGGCGTGACCGACTTGTTCCAGTCGAGCGCTTCGGTGGAGATGTAGCTGTAGGCCGGCTCGACCTCGCCGAAATAGAGGTTCTCGGCGATCGCCTTCTGGTCGACCGCCATGACCATGGCCTTGCGCACGGCGGGATCGTTGACGCCGTCCTTGTCGATCTTGAAGCCGACGAAATAGGTCCAGAAGGCTTCCTTGGAGTCGACGAGCTTGAGATTGCGGTTGGCGCGGATCTGCGACAGGCCGGAATAGGGCACGTATTGCGTGACCTGGCTCTGGCCGGTCATGACGGCGGCGAGGCGGGTGTTCTCCTCCGGCACGATGCGCCAGACGATCTCGTCGATCTGGGCGGCGCCCTTGTTCTCGTAGATCGGCGGGCCCCACTTGTAGGCGGCGTGCTTCTTCAGGCGGAATTCGTTGCGCGGCTTCCAGTCGCCCCAGCAATAGGGGCCGGTGCCGTTGAACCCCTTGACGCCGAAATCGGCGCCGAGCGCTTCGACATTCGCCTTGTCGACGATCACGGCAAAGCTCTGGGTGAGCTGGTAGAGCAGCTCGGAGAAAGGCGCCGTCAGCTTGTACTCGACCGTGGTGTCGTCGACGGCGACGATGTCGTCGACCTTGCCGGCGCGCCAGCGCACCGGCGAGCGCGTGGCGGGATCGATCCAGCGCTTGATCGAATAGACGACATCCTGCGCCGTCAGCTTCTTGCCGTCGCAGAAGGAGACGTCGTTGCGCAGCTTGAAGGTGTAGGTCTTGCCGTCCGGCGACATCGTCCAGGAGGTGGCGAGGCCGGGCTTGATCGTCGACATGTCATGGTCGAGCGAGACCAGCGTGTCGGCCATCATGAAGATGACCTCGGAGGCCGCGCGCGCGGTCGAGCGGTGCGGATCGTAGCGGTCGCTGTCGACCTCGCGCACGATGGTCAGGCTGGCGTTGGACCCCTGCGCGGCCGCCGGGCCGGCCAGAGCCGCCAGGCCCAGCAGGGCGCCCGTGGCGATGGATGTGAGATGCTTCACGATCGGTCTCCCCTTTTGTTTTGAAACGAGCGGTTGAATTCGGTGCCTCACTGGTTCCGCATGCGCGGATCGAGCAGGTCGCGCAGCGCATCGCCCAGCAGATTGACGCAGAGCACGATGGCGATGATCACGAGGCTCGGCAAAAGCGAGATATGCGGTGCGAAGAACAGCGCGTCGCGGCCGAGCGAGGCCATCATGCCGAGCTCAGCCTCCGGCGGGCGCACCCCGAGCCCGAGGAAGGACAGCGCCGCGCCAATCAGGATGATCTGGCCGAAGCGCAGGGTCATGAAGACGAAGACCGGCGACAGGCAGTTCAGCGCGAGGTAGCGCCAGATCAGCGTCCGGTCCGGCAGGCCCATGGCGCGGCCGGCCTCCATGTAGTCCTGCCCCATGATGACGATGGCGGCGCTGCGGGTGATGCGGGCGACGTCGGGGATGGTCGCGATCGAGAGCGCGATCACGATGGCCGTCAGGCCCGGCCCGACGACGGCGGCGAGCGCCAGCCCGAGCAGGATCGCCGGGAAGGACAAAAGGATGTCGGCGGCGCGCATGATGTAGGGGTCGAGCCGGCGGTAGTAGACGCCGAGCAGGGCGACCAGAGCGCCCAGCCCCCCGCCGATGATGATCGAGGCCAGGCCCATCACCAGCGTCAGCCGCGTGCCGTAGAGCAGCCGCGAGAGCATGTCGCGGCCCTGCCCGTCCGTGCCGAGCCAGTGCTGCGGCAGCGAGCCGTCGCTCCAGACCGGCGGAACGAAGGGGCGGCGCGTGGTGTTGTACGGGTCGAAGGGCGCCAGCCAGGGCGCAAACACGGCCGCCAGCACGATCAGCAGCAGCAGCACCGCCGCCAGCAGGGCGAGCTTGTCGCGCAGGATGCGGCGGCCGAAGGCCCTGAGCGGCCGGCTCGCGACGGGGGCGGTGACGGCGATGTCAGCCATGTTTTTCCACCCGCGGATCGAGCACGGCATAGAGCATATCGACAACCAGATTGATCACCAGGAAGGCCAGCGCCAGGACCAGGATGGCGCCCTGGGCCAGCGGGAAGTCGCTGGCGAGAATGGCGCCGACGGCGAGCCGGCCAACGCCGGGCCAGGAGTAGATCGTCTCGGTGACGACGGCGCCGCCGAGCAGGTAGCCGGCCTGCAGGCCGATCAGCGTCACCACGGGGATCAGGGCGTTGCGCAGGACATGGCGCAGCACGACGGCGCGCTCGGAGAGCCCCTTGGCGCGGGCGGTGCGGACATGGTCGGCACTCAGCACCTCGAGCGCGGCGGTGCGCGTCATCCGCGCGATCGGGCCGACGAAGACGAGGCCGAGCGTCAGCGCCGGCAGCGCGATGGCGGCGAGTCCGTCGAGGCTCCAGAGCGGGCCGCCGCGCCCGATGAAGGGCAACAGCCCCCAATGATAGCCGATGTATTGCATCAGGATCAGGCCGATGAAGAACACCGGGGTCGAGACGCCGGCGACCGAGATCGCGATGACGATGCGGTCGAGCAGGCGGCCGCGATAGACCGCCGCGATGGTGCCGAGCGCGATGCCGAGCGGCACGGCCCAGACCAGGCAGGCGAACATCAGCTCGGCGGTGGGCCCGATCGCCTCGCCGAGTTCGGCGACGACGCTGGTGTTGGAGATCAGCGAGACACCGAGATCGCCCTGCAGGACGCGGGCGAGATAGATGCCGAACTGGACGATGACCGGCCGGTCGAGCCCGAGATCCTTGCGGATCTGCTCGACCAGCTCGGGGCTCGCGGTCGGGCCGGCGACGATGGCGGCGGGGTCGGCGGGAACGAGCTGCAGCAGCAGGAAGCCGAACAGCAGCACGCCGAACAGAACCGGCACCGACATGGCGACACGCTGGGCGATGTGGTTCAGCATGGGCGCCGGCCGATATTTCCTTGCCCGTTCCCACAGCCCTCATCCTGAGGAGCGGGCGCAGCCCGCGTCTCGAAGGATGCTACAGGGCCCTCTGGATCATCCTTCGAGACGCCGCTCTCGCGGCTCCTCAGGATGAGGGCTGAGTTCAACCGAGCCACCACCATCACGCTTCCGCCTCGTACACGACCTTGCCCGCGATGATCGTCATGTCGCAGCGGGTCTCGTGCAAGAGCTGTTCCGGCGTGGCGGTCATGCCCGGCAGGAGGCGGCCGCGGCTGTCCTCGCAGCGATTCACATAGGCGCCGAACTCGGTGTAGGCGCAGATGACCTCGTCGATCGTCAGGGTCTGGTCCGGCGAGATGACGGTGCCGCGCGCCGTCTTGCGGGTCAGCATCGTGTAGATGTTGGGCCAGATGTTCGCGTCGCAGACCGGCGCGTCCGAGGAGGCGGCGGGCTTCAGGCCGGCGCTGATCCAGTCCCGCATCGGGTAGCAGGCCTCGACGCGGTCCGCCTCCAGCACCGAGAGATAGAGATCGCCGAAATCATAGATGAAGACCGGCTGCGGCACCGGCTCGATGCCGAGCCGGACCATGCGGGCGATCTGCTCCTGCGAGTTGAAGCCGCAATGCTCGATGCGGTGGCGGCGGTCGGGATCGGGGTGGTCGTTCAGCCCGTTTTCCATCGCGTTCAGCGTCTGCTCGATCGCGGCATCGCCGATGGCATGCACCGCGAGCTGATAGCCCTTGGCGTGATAGTCGCGGGTCAGCGCGTCCATCTCGTCGTCGGTGAGGCAGAAGATGCCCTTCGTCTCGGGCTCGCCGAGATAGGGCAGGCTCATCGCCGCGGTACGCCCGCCGGCCGAACCGTCGGTAAAGATCTTGACCGGGCCGACGCTAAGCCAGTCGTCGCCCGCCCCCGTCACCAGCCCGTCGGCAAAGCACTGCTCGACGATGCCGTTATGCCCGCCGAGCAGGCACATGTTGGTGCGCACCGGCAGGCGGCCCGTGCGCTGCGCCGTGCGATAGGCCGCGACCTCGCGATAGCGCGAGCGCATGCCCACGGCAGCGTCCATCACCGAGGTGATGCCGAAGGAGTTGCAGTAGCGCCCGGCCCGCTCGATCGCGGCGACGAGTTCCTCGTCGGTCGGATCGGGGATGACCTTCTTGACAGGATCGCGGCCGTTCTCGGCCATCAGCCCGGTCAGCACGCCGTTGACCTGCTCGATCGCGCCGCCGGCCGGAACGGGGGTTGTCTCGTCGACGCCGGCGAGCTTCAGCGCCAGCGAATTGGCGACCGAGAGATGGCCGCAGGCGCGCACGATATAGACGGGGTTGTCCGGCGCGGCGCGGTCCAGCTCCGTGCGGTGCGGATGGCGCTTCACGTCCAGTTCGAAATGGTCGTAGCCGCGCGCCAGGATCCATTCGCCTGGCTTCGCCTTGGCCGCCGCCTGCGCGATCATCTCCAGCAGGCCGTCGAGCGTGCGCACGAAGCGCGGCCTGATGTCGAGCTCCTTCATCGTCAGCCCGAGCGGCAGCAGATGAAGATGCGCCTCGTAGAGGCCGGGCGTCGCCATGCGGCCGGCGAGGTCGATCACCTTGGTGCCGGGGCCGATCAGCGGCGCCATGTCGGCCGGCGTCCCCGTCGCCAGAACCTTGCCCGCCCAGAGCGCCACGGCCGAGGCATAGCCCTCCTTCAGCCCGAGATAGACCGGACCGTTCTGGAGGACGAGATCGGCATGGGGCAGGCTAGGCATGGAATTAGTTCCTCCGGGAACCACGCGGGGCGCGCAGCAAAATGCGCCAGTCCGGCGATGAAGAGATGGGCAGGCGATGGCAGCTTCCCCGCAAAGTGAAACAATCGAAGCACCCTCCAGATGGTCATCAACTGGCAAGGCCTGACCTCAACCGCTGAGCCTGAGATCCACAGCCAGGGATCACGAGCGGTCGCACCAGATTTTCCTCCGGTCTACAGCGAGAAATCGCAATGCATGTGAGAAACTTTCCCCTAGCCAGCGCCGCGATCAGGTTCATGACTTGTTCTTATTTTCTTTAGGTTGTATCCTTTGCTCGGATGAAACCTGGGGAATGCCATGACCTATCGCCCAATCCTGCGCTTCAAGCGCGGCGAACAGACTGCGCTGACCAACCTGTCCGATGCTCACAAGGCTGCGACGAAGCCGCTGCTGAACATAGCGTCACACGCATTTAACCCGCCGCCTGGCGGCGAGACGGATGGCGCTTTCGACCAGCGAATCGTCCAAGACGCAGACCGTCTCAACTCAGCTTGGGCGGGCCATGCAGCCGCCGTAGATCTTGGCGACATTGATCCCGAAGCGCGTTGTGCGGGCGGACTCCACCCTATCAGGCACTTCTTCGACAGGCTTTCCCAGGCGGATGAGCGCGCACTTGCCAGCCCGGTTCTGCGTTTAGCCAGTGACGCTGACTACGTCGCGGCTGTTGCTTCTGTCTGCACCGACTACGGCATGAACCCCGTGTTCCGAATGACGCCCGATGATCTTGCAGAGCCGGATGTTGGCGATGCAGTAAGCGACATGTTGGCTCACTGCGGTCGACAGGCGGTGGACGCAGATTTCGTAGTCGACATGAGTCACATTGCGACGACAGGACGATCCGTGATCACCGCTCGAGGTGCACTCGCTGCAGTTCCTCTCGCTGCGGAGTGGGCAGCGCTTGCTCTCGTAGCCGGGTCGTTTCCAGAGAACCTCTCAGGCTTCACCGTTGGAACCCATATGGTCGAGCGCCATGAGTGGAGCGTCTGGCTGGCAAATCGCACTGCGTCGGGCAGGACAGTCAGTTATGGCGACTATGCGACCATTCACCCCATCGCCGTTGAGGAGGGACTTGATCCCCGAACGATGAATCCGACCGCCAGCGTCCGCTACACCTTCGAAGACGTATGGATTCTTCTCCGAGGACAGGGGACGCGAACACGCGGTAGCCAAGGCTTCGCCCAGTTCCTCGGCCACGCCGGCACCATTGTGGCAATGCCTCAGTATAGAGGCGCCCCCTTCTCATTCGGTGATAACAGAATCACGCGCATTCATCAGCGATTAGAGGGCCCAGGCAATTTGGAGACGTGGGTGGCAATTGGCGTAAACCATCATATTGCTGAGATCGTCGGTCAACTCGCCATCCAACCCTAGCTTTCAAGGCTGCGCGAACCTCGGCCCTGATCAAGTCGAGCTCTAACGCCGACGCGAGGCGCTCGTAGAGGGCCTCGCGTGGCTTGCTCTTGATGCCACGCGACACACCGTGCCGCTCTAGAACATCCAATGCTTCATCCCGCCACAAAAGGGATGCGAGCGTGCCAGCATCCAATTCAGGATTCATCTGGGGAAGGCGCTCGTGCGTTACCTCTACGATACCGCCGCAGGCGCGTGCGATCGCGAGCCCCCACCAGTCGGGTATCATCTCCTCTGCGGCACTAAGGTGCTTCTCCGCGACGACGAGACTGACCTTGTCGAGAACCTTATTGTAAAGTTCTCGCTGAGCCGGAAGTCGCTCTAGGGTATCGCGCTCGCTCTTCAGTTCGTACCCTTCGATTTGGCCATTGATTACGGCAATATCGATGCGGGTTGCGCCGTTCAGGATTCCGAGCTCATCAAGCATCAGGGTATCGCGGTCGCCCCGATGAGCGAACTCAAGCCAGCGCCAGACACTCTCTCTCACATCGCGATCACGCATTGAATTCCATATCAGCCCCCTTGGCTCGGACTCGCACGCCAGCCGCCCGGCGAAACGACCCAAGCCTTGCTCAGATGATTTAACATTTCCGCAGGAGAAGGACTGGTGCCGCTTGAGGGATTCGAACCCCCGACCCCCTCATTACGAATGAGGTGCTCTACCAGCTGAGCTAAAGCGGCGACGCGGGAGCCTCTACCAGCCCGGCCGATTCTTGGCAAGGCGACGGCGCAGGGCGCGGGCCGGAAAATCCGGCTTCTTCGTCAGTCCTTGCGCAGCTTCTCCGTCTCCGGCTTCTCCTGGCCGAGCGCGACGATGCCGCGGCGGATGGCGCGGGTGCGGGTGAAGTGCTTGTGAAGCGTATCGCCGTCGCCGAAGCGGATGGCGCGGGTCAGCACCGCCAGATCCTCGCTGAAGCGGCCGAGCATCTCCAGCACCGCATCCTTGTTGTGCAGGAAGACGTCGCGCCACATCGTCGGGTCGCTGGCTGCGATGCGGGTGAAATCGCGGAAGCCGCCGGCGGAGAACTTGATCACCTCCGACTGCGTCACCGCCGCCAGATCCTCCGCCGTGCCGACGATGTTGTAGGCGATCAGATTGATGGCTCGCCGTCATGATCTCGACGATCGCGCCCATGCCCTCCCAGAACTGGCGGGTCGCGGCGATGGCCGCCGGATCGGCGTCGTCCGGCGGTGTCAGGATGCACCAGCGGTTGAGGAAGAGGCTCGGGAAGCCGGCATCGGGGCCGGAATTCTCCGTGCCCGCCACCGGATGGGCCGGGACGAAATGCACGCCCTCGGGCAGATGCGGCGTCACCGCATCGACCACGGATTTCTTGACCGAGCCGACATCGGAGAGAATCGCGCCCGGCTTCAGCGCAGACGCAATCTCAGCCGCCACGGGCCCGCAGGCGCCGACCGGCACACAGAGAATGATGTGGTCGGCGTCCGTCACGGCAGCCGCCGCGCTGTCGGCGATCTCGTGGCCGAGGCCGAGTTCGCGGGCGCGCTGCCGGACCTCCGGTTCACGATCGTAGAGTACGACGCGGCCGGCGAGGTTCAGCGCCTTGGCGGCATGGGCGATGGAGGAACCGATCAGCCCGATGCCGATGATCGCGAGCCGCCCGAAGAGCGGGGCGTCCCGCCGCGGCGCGAAGCTGTCCTGCGAGGGCGCCATCACGCCGCCAGGAATTCGCTGAGCGCGGCGACGACGAGCCGGTTCTGCTCCTCGGTGCCGATCGTCATGCGCAGCGCGCCCGGCAGGCCATAGGCGCCGACGCCGCGCAGGATCAGACCGCGCTGCGTCAGGAAGGCGTCGGCCTCCTTCGCCGTCTTGCCGGGCGTCGCGGGGAAATGGACCAGCACGAAATTGCCGACGGAGGGCGTGACGGTGAGCCCGAGCTTTTCCAGCTCGGCGGTGGTCCAGGCCAGCCATCTGTCGTTGTGCTCGATCGCGGCGGCGACATGGGCCTCGTCGGCGATCGCGGCCGCGCCGGCCTCGATCGCCGCGCCATTGACGTTGAACGGCCCGCGGATGCGCTCGAGCGCGTCGATGATGTGAGCGGGGCCGTACATCCAGCCGATGCGGAGATTGGCGAGGCCATAGATCTTCGAGAAAGTGCGCGTCATCACGACGTTCTCGCTCTCGGCGACCAGTTCGAGGCCCGAGGCGTAGTCGTTGCGGCGGACATATTCGGCATAGGCCGCATCCA
>LNFM01001685.1_pt1 | contig 49131 bp, 50 predicted proteins | sample 596031 | NCBI WGS metagenome assembly LNFM01 (sample SAMN04254537, study PRJNA301005) | activated carbon metagenome | isolation source: dual media filters at the Ann Arbor, Michigan drinking water treatment plant | place: USA: Ann Arbor
GTGCCGCCTCCAAACCGCCGCAGATCAGCTACGACGACGATATCCCGCCACTTCCCAGTCCGCCGTCGCTGGCGGAGGATCGTCCGCGATCCCTTCACGTTCCGCCGTCCTGGACGCCGGCGAAGGGAGGCAAGAAGGGAAACGTTGAGGCAAAGGAGCCTCTTGCGCGGATCGAGACCGCCAATGACGCTGCGCGCGTCGAGCCGCGTAGTGCCGGTTACTTCAATGCTGTGCAGGTCTTCCCTTTTAGTCCCGGCGCCCTCTATCAGATCTACGCGAGCCCCGGACAGATCACCGATATCGCACTCGAGCCCGGCGAGCAGCTCACGGGTTCGGGGCCGGTATCGGCTGGCGACACCGTGCGCTGGGTCGTTGGCGACACCGAAAGCGGAAGCGGCGATACCAGACGCGTCCACATCATGGTCAAGCCGACGCGGCCTTCGATTGAGACCAACCTCGTGGTCAACACCGACCGTCGCACCTATCTCATCGAGCTGCGCTCGCGTGAAAAGCCTTACATGCCATCAGTCGCCTGGTTCTATCCCGAGGACAGGCCCGGCCGTGCCCGAGCTGTTTCCCAGACGCCAGTTCTTCCCGAGTCTTCTCAGCGGCGTTATCGCTACACCGTCGAGGGCGACAATCCGCCTTGGCGGCCGGTCGGCGTCTATGACGATGGGCGCAAGGTCTATATCGAGTTCTCACCCGGCATCGTTCAGGGAGAGATGCCTCCGCTGTTTGTCATCGGTCCCGACGGCAGTTCCGAAATCGTCAACTACCGAACCTATCGTAACGTGCTGATCGTCGATCGGCTGTTTGCCGCGGCAGAGCTGCGACTTGGCGGCGACCCTCAGCAAAAAGTCCGGCTCATGAGAAGCGACGGGAGGCCGTCGTGGCTGATAAGCAAATGACTGGCGCCGGTGGTCCTGGTTCTACCTCGCAGAAGAGTGCTACGGAGATAGAGAGTTCACTGCGCCTGCGTCCAGAACGTCCGCCCGTGACTCGCCTGTCGCGTAAGGTGTTGGCCGGCGGCACGGCACTCGCGCTCGTTCTCATTTCTGGAGCCGTGCTGTGGGCCCTGCAGCAGAATCGCACGCGTGGTCCGGCTTCCGAAGAGCTTTACAGCATCGATCACCACAATGTGGCCGACGGCCTTGCCGGGCTGCCGCGCGACTATGCGGGCATTCCGCGCGAGGTGCCGCGCCTCGGGCCACCATTGCCGGGTGATCTCGGTCGCCCCATCGTTGCGGCTCAGGCCCAGTCCGGGCCGCTTGCGGTCGATCCCGAGCAACAGCGGATGAGCCAGGAAAGCGAGACCGCGCGCACCAGCAAAGTATTTGCGTCAACGAATGTTCGGCCACTGGCGGCAGCGACTCCTGCCGAGACGACCTCAAATGCCGCATCACCGTCCGATGAGGCGTTTACCCAGAATGGACAGGACCGCAAGCTCGCTTTTGTTAGCGCTGCCGTTGATCGGCGGACCACGAGCCCTGACCGGGTGGCGAAGCCAGCCTCGCGTTTTGTCGTCCAGGCAGGGTCTGTGATTTCGGCGGCGCTTATTACCGGCATCCGCTCCGATCTGCCCGGGCAGATCATGGCGCATGTGACCGAACCGCTATTTGATACGCTGTCCGGCCAAACTTTGTTGGTGCCCCAGGGTGCGCGGCTGATAGGAATCTACGATAGCCACGTTACACATGGACAGTCACGCGTGCTCCTGGTCTGGACACGCCTGATCATGCCGAACGGCCGATCGATCGTCCTTGAGCGCCAGCCGGGTGCCGATACCGCAGGCTATGCTGGGCTTCACGACGGGGTCGATTATCACTGGGGCGAGCTGTTCAAGGCGGCGTTGCTGTCGACTTTGCTTGGTGTAGGAGCCGAACTTGGGTCCGGATCGGATGCTGGCAATGGAAACAGCGCCATTCTGCAAGCCCTTCGCCGTGGGGCAGGGGATTCCCTGAACCAGACCGGCCAGCAGATCGTTCGGCGCAATCTCAACATCCAGCCGACCCTGACAATCCGGCCGGGTTTCCCGGTGCGGGTAATCGTCAATCGCGACCTCGTGCTCGAACCATACAGAGGCTGAAGAAATGGCAAAGCTGAAGCTCGGCGCCATCGCCGATGACAAGCCGGTAAAGCTCACCGTGGAACTGCCGGCCGATGTCCATCGCAACCTCGCGGTCTACACCGACATGCTTGCCCGCGAAACTGGGCAGTCGATCTCGGATCCGGCAAAGCTGGTCGCACCAATGCTGGCGCGATTCATGGCAACCGACCGAGCCTTTGCAAAGACCCGCCGCAAGGGTCAGCCCGCGCAAGGCAAGGGATAGCGCTCGCTCAACAATTTGAGGAAGTTTGCCAGCGCCGGATTCTCATTGTCCTTACGCCAATGTGCTGAATAATTGACCTGACTCGGCCCCGTGCCGAAGTCGGATCCGGATAAATGGCAGGAAACCAACACGCTTGAGACGGAGCTTTGCAATGCGATTGGCATCTTATGAAATCATTGGCGGCGCCACGCGCAGGCCCAGTTTGATGCTCAACCGCAAATAATGCGCATAGGCAGCCCCCCTTATCGCTCCCAAGTTCTCCGCCGCGAAAGCCCCATCCCAGCAGATGGCAAGCCGGCGGATAGCTCACCGCAATTGGAGGGCGAGGGGTGCGAGACAGGTTACTAACCGCGCAGGATTCACTTATTTTTCGTTCGCTCGTTCGCCCTTTTCGATTCTGTCCATGCAGCCGAGCACGAAGGACGCCAAATCACGCTTCACGACCTTTTCAATGCCCGCTTTTTCCGTGCAGAACCTTTGCCGGATAAGCTCAGCTTTTCGCTTTTGCGCGGCCTCTTGATACTCAGGGGCGACACCGGAAATTGCTTCGTCGATTGAAAATGCCAAGCTAGCGAAAAGAAGTATCAATATAAAAAAACCAATTTGCCTCAACTGCCGCTCCTATTTCTTCCCCCTCTGCCCCAGCTCTACAAGCCATAGCACGCCACCCACAAAACACGCTTATCGCAACTTCGCTGCCGAGCGGGCCGCAAAATATGGGCTCCCGCTGCCCAGCCCGCCTACCGACCTGAAATGAGAACGGCCCCAGCTCCCGGTGGAAGCTGAGGCCGCTCGCTTCCGGCGGGGCTTTGGGGGCTGAATACCGGAAGCGGAGTTTAAGACGCTCTAGCAGAGCGACGGTTCCAATTCCGAGTCGAGGGGCCGCGGTTCGCGCTGACGGGCGGATATCCCGTCTCCGAAAAACTACTGATAGCGCAATTCACGGTCGGCAACCTAGAGAGATCAATCCGAAAACAAACCGAGAAACCGTTGGCAATATCGGGCGTTCGCTCAATGCGCCGTGTCTCCAAAGGACAATGGAAAGGCAGTTTTCACGCCTCTAGGATCTCCTGATGAACTCGGAATCGAGCAAGGATCCGCTGGCTTCGCTGGGGCCGACCCCGTGCGGGAAATTTCAACGGCCGACGTACGAAGTGGCCGAAGACGGCCAATCAATCACATTCATGCCGTGCGGGATCAAAAGCAATCATCGCCCGGGCGAAGAGCGCTACTGCTATTATTGCAATCGCAAGATAAAAAAGAAGCAGCCGGCGTAGGCGGGGCTCAGGTTCCCATCGCCGCCTTCTCGAACAGCGGCCTGACATCGGCGCCGCGGCGACCGCACGCCTTGCAGTTGAGCTTGGGATCCAGATCCGACAGGCGGACGTGATCGGGCCATAGATCCGAACTGACGATGACCGAGTGCGAGCATTTGAAATCAGCGCAGTAGACGATCAGCAGGCGAGGGCCGTCGTTCGATAGCATCTCACGGTGGTGATTTCTGAGTTCGCTGCATTCCCGATTTTTGCCATGAATCGAAATCAGCCTGCACTAGCCGTTCGGCGGGTGAACCGTGGTGGTAAGGGCCCGATGCATGTCGTCCGGAGCGGTCGTGCGTCGGGCCTTCTCAGTTTGGACCCCAAACCGCGTAGAGCAGCACAACGGTCGCAGCGAGCGCCATCAGTATTCCAGACCGCGGGTGAAGGTCTGTACGCCATGTGCTTCAAGATGGCGGGTAACCGATCGTTCCTTTGGCCGGTGCGAAATGACTAGTTGACTGAGGGCTTGTAGGAGGCCGGCCGGCAACCTCGTGGATTGCGGAACCCCAGGTCATGGCGCTCTAATTGCTAGCCATGAGCATGAAGAGCCAAGAGGTAATTTGGGGCGGCCGATATCATGGGCGCCGAGATACGCGCCAAGAGCGCACGGGAAGTCGCTGAGAAGGCCTCCCGACGGGCCGACCGGGGGCCGCGCGGAAGCGTGGTCGCTGCGCATGGAGGGCTAGGGCGGGTCCGCACAGCCGTCTCCAACGATCAGCCAGTGCCTACGAGGCGGCCTAAGCTGGCTGGAGGTTGAGCGCAATCGCTGTAAGACCAGAGCGAGCTTGCCGCTGCAAGCCATCCGCCGGCCGCAGGATTCGCCGATCTGGAGCTTGAAGCCTCGCCGAAGTGTTAGGTCGTGCAGAATAGGTCGGCGCGCTCTATCTGTGCGTCAAGCTGTAGGCCGCGCGGGAGATCATGCCTTACAACTGGGTGCATCCAGACGAGGAGCGCTAAGAGCTGCTCGCGGCTCGCTCGCTTAAATGAAGGTGTCGCCAGAAACGGCATAAAAACAGGGGCCAACTTGACCCCTGCTTGCTTGCCATCGGATAGTTCTGAGTTGCAACATAGGGGAGAAGTATGAAGCGAAAGCGCGGTACCAAGACGAATGCTCGGCGGGTTCAGGATACGGACATTGCCCTCGGCGAACGCATTCGGTCCCGCCGTAACCAGATCGAAATGAGCCAGGAGGATCTTGCCAAATACCTCGCTGTGTCGTTCCAGCAAATTCAGAAATACGAGAAAGGTGCCAATCGTCTCAGCGCCGGACGTTTGGTCCAGTTGGCTGATGCCTTGCAATGCAGCGTGAGCGATCTCATAGGCAGTGGAAAAACCAACTCGATCAAGAGTACTCCGTTCTCCCGCTATGCTTCTTCCAAGGAAGGCGTTGCGATCATCCAGGCTATGGCGAAGATCCAGAGCCTCGCAGTTAGGCGTCATCTCATCAGCCTTGCCGAGAATTTGGCCAGAACGTAGGGGCCTGCAAGCTTGCAAGGCCAACCGTGGGGTCCATTAGGCGGCGGAGGCGTGACGTCAGACGCAATGCCATATCAGGAAGTTGGGCAATGCTTGCTGCCGATACGGTCTGATCGACCGCGGCAAGATATCCCCGCGGCAACGTAATGCGTAAAGGGCGTCGCCGACCTCAAGCAGCGGCGGCTTCTTTTGCCTCGGTTCACGCTGGCGGGCCTTATACGTCGGGGAACTTTCGGCCCCACGGCGGGATTGTCGCGGCGGGCAGGCGGTGGTGGAGTAGCTGCCAGCGGCGCTGCCTTTTCCATTCAAGGGAGAACTGAGTATGAAGAAGTCGATTCTTGTCGGTCTTGCGATCCTCGCTGTCTCCACGTCTGGCGCTTTGGCCAAGAAAGCATCGAAGCCGAAAGCACCTGCCGCCGCAACGGCCGCGACCACCACCCCGACGGCTCCCCCAGCTCCGTTCATGATGGGCCAGGTTAGTCCCAAGGACCGCGAGATGTATGAGAAAAACCAACGCGAGTCCGGTATGAAGAAGAAGTAGAGAGGTCAGCTGCTCCATGCGTGCGATTGCGCGCGCTGGAGACCAGCACGGCAAACTAAATTGCAATCGGATCGGCAAAGCCTTCCTTAACTGCCGACCGATACGCTTCGATCAATCGCGGTGAGACATCCCCGCGGGCGTAATGCGTAAAGAGCCGTCGCTGATCTCAACCCCAGCGGCGGCTTTTTGCTGAGCCAGACATAGTCAGAGCCGCCCGGGCGGTCACCGGACGGCTCTCACCGCAATTGCCGGTTCATGACCGGTTCCATCGCTTGATTTCGGCGAGGCCGTGAAGATCGCGCAGTCTCCGGACCAGCCTCTGATCGTTCGGGTGCCGAGCCCGCGCGACTGACAATCAGACTAATCGATAAAATTCTAACGACAATCGAAACACATAATTAGGGTTACTCCGCCTGTTCACACTGGCAGTTCACACCGGCGGGCCGGCGAGTTTCGGGAAAAACTAGCAATTTTTTGGTTGCTATGTGCACAAGTGGACAGAACGGTTATGTCTCGTTGCGCATTATGCCGAAGTCCTCAGGATACTTGGAAAGGAGCAGTGCATGACCGAGCGCCGCCGTTTCAAGCAAGCTCTAGAGCTTCGTCTTGCCGAAGAGGCAAAGGACCTTCGTGCAATAGCCAAAATGCTGCCACCTGGCGCAGAGCGGGAGGCCATCATCCGTAAAGCCCGACAAGCCGAGACCGGCTCGCAAATGAGCGAGTGGCTGCGCTCACCAGGCCTCCAACCGCCGGATTAGGTCGGCTCACTGGTCGCGTTTCAGCTTGCGCTTGCCCCAATGGGTATCCTTGCGATCGGGATTGAGTACCCGCGGGACATTCCGGTGCAGCGCCTTCATGAACCCCATGCGCGCCATCATCGTCGGGCCGCCGCGGCTGCACAGCAGCAGCACCTCGATTGCCGTCTGCCATTCGGGCAGGTCGGATACCTTCTTCGGCAGTTTGGTGATGTAGTCGGCGGCATCCTTAAGGGTGAGGAGCTTCCGGCCGTCAGGCAGGGGTATCGGATCCTCGAACTGGCGCTGCCAACCTGTATTAGCCACGTCAGCCCTTTGACTTCGAAAGTGCGTGGTCGACGAGAAGCACGACTTGGGTGAGCGCCGCGGCACGGCTTTTTGCTTCGCCGGATTTCGTGGTGCGGTCGTCGAGTGTCACGGCCCACCTCCACGAATCTGGTTCGTCACCTTTCATAAGCAGGTAATTCTTGCTGCGATAATCCCTCGCGAAATCGATGCTAGCGACCATGGGCTCATCAGAGCGCGGCCGGGGGAACAACGGCAACCAGCTACAGATTGCCGCGCGCGGCCGTTTATCGCCGTGAGGGCTGGGGGAGGCGCGGCCAGGTCCGAGCTAGCCCGTTCCAATGTACACGTAGTGGCCTGACATGGGCGCCAGTCGGCGATTTTCGGCCGCAGGTTTCCTCGCGTTGGATAGCCACAGCGCTACTACGTGCTGGCGTTCTCATCAACGATCAAACTCTGTTCTATGGGCTCGGCGGATGGTCGCTCGCTCAATTTGAAGCCCGGAACCTTTCAGACAACCCATTCTTTCAGCCGGTTGAAACCTTCATGTCCAACGGCTGGACCGCCGGCGCGGGATTCGAGAGAAGATTGGATTCAAATTGGAGCGTCATGGCTGAATATCGATATACGGGGTTCGGTACAAAGCTCACCAACGACAACTTCATTTTTCAGAGTTCGAGCGGAGGCACCCAAAGCTACCAGCGTCAGACATACTATGATCAATCAATGCAAGCTGATAGGATCGGTTTTGCGTATTCGTTCAATCAACTTCGCTAGAAATGCGGATTTCCGACGCGTGATCCAATGGCATTTTCGCTGGTGTAGTATGCTGCCCGAGGACCACGCAAGATGACACCGGAGCAAAAGGCCGTCTTTGACTCTATTGTCGGTTTCGTCCATCGCGCGGCAATGGAAGTTGCTGAACTACCGAAGGAAGGACGCGCGGCTGCATTGCAGGTCGTCCGCCGATCTATGGCGGAGGAGCTTGGTATTACGGACCCTGAGTTGATCGACGTTTGCACAGAGGGAGTTATAGCGGTGCTCCAACAGATAGAAGCTTCAGGGACGACCCCGCCAGGCGGGCACGCCTAAACGAGGCGCGGGCCGCGCGGTTCATGGCAGGAGGCGACGATGTCAGCCGAAGCGATAGAAAGCTTAATCAGGAACGCGATTCACACCGCTTTTATCAAATACCCCGAAGGTGATGGTGGTGCGAACCTTACCTATGAATGGATCACGCCCGACCAGAGCATTCACATCGCGAAGGCTGTCCTTCGGGAGCTGGCGGACAACGGGTACGAGGTTGTAAGAAAGCCCGCGGCTTGAACCGCAATCGAGACGTCCAATTGGTGGACTACGGTATCAATACACGGCGAGCATCACCGCTGCACCCTTCCGGGAGGTGATGATGGAAAATATTCTGATCGTTCAAAACTCGCTCTCGCCCAAATCGCAAACGGCTTCTCGCGCGGCGCAGTACGTCCGCATGTCGACAGACCACCAGCGCTACTCGACGGCAAACCAGCAGGCCGTGATCGCCACCTATGCGGCGGAACGAAATGTCGATGTCGTGCGGACCTATGTAGACGCTGGCCGGAGCGGACTCACTATCGCCGGTCGCGAAGGCCTGCAGCAGTTGATTGCTGACGTACAATTCGGTCGGGCCAACTTCGACTGCATCTTCGTCTATGATGTTAGCCGGTGGGGCCGGTTCCAGGATGCCGACGAAAGCGCCTATTACGAATTTGTCTGCAAGCGGGCCGGTATCAATGTTCACTACTGTGCAGATGAGTTTGAAAATGACGGCAGTCTGTCTTCGACCATTCTTAAGGTCGTTAAGCGGGCCGCGGCGGCCGACTTTAGCCGGCAGCTTTCAAAGAAAGTGTTCATCGGTCAGTGCCGAATCACGGAGCTGGGGTTTTGGCACGGCGGCGCGCCGGCCTTTGGATTGCGCCGCGAACTGCTAAGTGAAAGCGGGCATTCGAGGGGATCGCTAGAGACCGGGCAGCGGAAGGCCCTGCAAACAGATCGCATCATTCTCAAGCCCGGACCTGCCTCGGAAAGAAGGATAGTCCGTCGTATATTCCGGATGCTCGTCAGTGAACGCAAGGGGTTCAAGGAAATCGCGACCGAACTCAACGCGGACCAGGTCGCTACGGCGCGCGGCAACCCTTGGGCCGGCCAAACGATTTTGAAGGTTCTCACCAATGAGGCCTACATCGGCAACATCGTTTTCAATCGAATGTCCTACAAGCTGCAACAGAAGGCGATCAAGAACCCGCCCGATATGTGGATTCGGCGCGAACACGCATTGCCTCCGATAATCCCTCCTGCAATTTTCGCCAAAGCGCAGGAGATCATCGCAGACCGTCGTCAAGCAGTCACTGATCAGGAGGTGCTAGACCGGTTGGCGGCTTTGCGGTCGCGCAAGGGGCATCTTTCGAGCAAGCTGATCTCCAAGGCGCCGGGCCTGCTCAACCCTACAACACTCATCACTCGCTTCGGTTCGCTGACGGCCGCTTACAAACAAATCGGATTTCAACCGGCACCTCGATATCGTTGGCTCGAAATCGAGACCCGAATGAGATTCTTGATCGAGACGGCTGTAGCTGATCTGATAACCGAATTATCCGGCAAGGGAATCCAGGCGACTTTCGAACCTCAAGGCAGGGTTCTCAGTTTGGATGGCAGTGCCGTCACCGTAACCATCGGCGCTGCGAGATCTCTCTGTGAAGGGCATGCCGGGAAGCGCTGGCGTGTAAAAACGGATCGAAGTGCCACGACCGATTGGACCCTCATCTTCCGCATGGATGAGACAAACACAGACCTCAGGGACTACTATATGCTGCCTACATCCGAAATCGCTCGCTCAAGAGTTAAAAAGCTGCGCATGACAAGCCGGGTCTTCACAAATTCGAGTCGACTGGAGACTCTTGAAGACGTCGCCGACGCGCTAGAAGCTACCCACGGTCACCCAGAACGATAACCAAGGGAATCCGTGCTGTTTCAGCCAAACAAACGCCCACCGAACCGAGCGCGCACACACAGCCGGTCCAAATCAGCGAACGGCCGCGCGCGGCGCCAATGGAACGTAGATAGAGAGACGCGCCAATCAGCTTGCCGTAGTTTCGTTTGAAATCGCCGTTGACCTTTGAAATCCCGACAAGCTCGGAAAAACGGTGGGACATCTGGAACCTCCTGGATGCAAGAGGCTCCTTATGAACCACTGATTTGTCTCCGACGGCGCAAGGGATATAGAGCTCGGGGAGGGCGTTCAGCGGCGAGCTGCGCGCACCAAAGCGGCAGTGGCCAGTAAGATACCGACTGTCACGATCCCAAAGGCCGCGATGCCCGCCGGCGTGAGGCGTCCTCGACCCTTGAGGTTGATGCTTTTGCCGATCTGCAGGTCGAAATCGGCACGCATCTCCTCCGGGTGGGTGATTGGAGCTTCTCCGGTCTGACACGGGATGACCGAGAGTAATCACCCCACCGAGCGCAGGGCCACCTCGACGCGCTGGATCAGTCGCCCCCGCATGTCAGGCATGGCCCCGCCGAGCAGGAGGAAGACGCGGACGATCGGCAAATAGGCTGCATCGCCGCTGTCAGCGCCGCAGGGGTTATGCCGGGCAGATGCGCATACTCCGCCTGCAGAACCGAATTGACCGTGGGCCGCTCCGGATCGTCGGCGTGTTCCAGGCCAATCTCGGCAAGCAGGACGTGGCACTGTGCATCTCGTAGGCGGCGGGCGCACGAGCCGCGCCGAGCCAGTCGATCAGTCTCGGACCGTGCGCCGTCATGATCACGTTGCCGGGGCGAAGATCGGAATGGCACAGCACGTCATCGGGCGCGAGGTGATCGCGCTCCGGAAGCACGCAGCCGCCGAACCGCAATCTGGCGTCCATCGCCTCGCGCAGCGAGAGTGCGTCCAGCGGCGGTCGCGTCTTGTGAACGGCAGGGCAGAGCGTCGCAAGGATTGCGCCCGCTAGTTCACGCGTGATGGCGCCGGTGCGCATAGCTTGCGTCAGGGTCGGCCCATCAAACCGCGGCAGCACGATGCCAAAGCGGCCGTCCAGCGTGACTTCGCCGAGCACCTCCGGCGCTGGGCCGCCGGCGGGCGAAGACCGCGTGGGTCATTTGCGTCTCGTGCTGGACGACCCACTGCGGGATACCTGGCTTGGACAATTGACGACCTGACCGGGCGACTGGCGTGGGCGAAGACGCCTTCGCCGATCTTCTCTCCCAGGGATCCCCGCATGCCCGCTCTCCGCCGTGCAGAGGAAACACCGGCGGCGAGCAAAAAGGAACCCTCCCGTCGCGGGTCCGCCGGACACTATGATCGGCTTTCGAACTGCAGAGACCTTCGTCCAATCCGCTAAATGGTGCCAGGTTCGGTTGTGACCATGAGCAGAAATTTATAGACCTGCCGGCGGGCGTCCACGCTGAAGACATTCGCCAGAGCTCCTTTTACCTTATTTAACCACGGACGCGTCGGCTCTGTTGATAGATACGTCCGAGCACAAACGAGTTCGACGCTTCAGATAGGTCTTAACTTCCGAACGGCGATGCGCTTCATTCAGATTGAGGATCAAACGTGACTCAACATGTTCTCTTTATCGTCACTAACGCAGCCGTGATCGGTCCGCACAATCGCAAGACTGGCTTCTTTTTTGCCGAAGTTGCCCATCCTTTCGACGTGCTCGACAATGCGGGAATCGCGGTGGAATTCGCGTCACCTCGTGGCGGATGGACACCCTACGACGCGTATGACGAGAAAGATCCCGCCCAGAAGTCGTTTTTCGAGAGCAAGGCCTTTCGTCGGCTCAATCATAGCCGCAAGTTATCCGAAGTGGACGCTGCGGACTACGACGCGATCCTGATCCCCGGCGGCCTCGGGCCGATGGTCGACATCGCGCGAAATACGGACATACAGAAGGCTGTCGTGCGCGCCTGGAGCACGGGAAAACTCGTGACCGCTGTCTGTCACGGTCCGTGCTCCCTTCTTGGAGTGGAGCTCGGGGATGGGGCGCCGTTTGTGCGCGGCAAGAAGCTCACGTCGTTCTCGACACGGGAGGAGTACGACTACGCCCGCGATGACGTGCCTTACGAGCTTGAGGAGGCGCTGAGGGCTGAGGGGGCTGAATACTCGTCCATATCTAACTGGCAACCTCACGTCGTTGTTGATGGCCGCCTCATTACCGGGCAGAACCCAGCTTCGGCGGGGCCGCTGGCGAAAGAACTGGTGATGGCTCTCAAACGGGCTGTCGCTGCAAGCTGAAGCATTCGGGAGTGCGGATTGTTGGAAGTCTCGAACCGTGATCACTCGAACGAGCTAAACTAACGCATTCCCTAAGGGAGTATTGGAATGAAACTATGCTACAGCCTTTTCAAAATAAGCCTTCTCGGCACGCTAACGGTGTTGACTGCAACTGGCCTGCCAGCAGCGGCGGCTGAACTAAGAGCCAAGACCGCTGTTCTTGTGCACGGTGCTTTTGCCGACGGATCGTCGTGGTACAAGGTCATTCCATATCTTGAGAAAGCGGGCCTCAAGGTAGCGGCTGTCCAGAATCCCCTCGATTCACTTGAGAATGATGTTGCCGCCACTAGTCGGGCCATCCGAAATGCGGATGGCCCTGTTGTCCTGGTCGGTCATTCATGGGCCGGCGTCGTAATCACTGAGGCTGGCGGAGATGAGAAGGTGAAGTCGCTCGTTTACGTCGCAGCCTACGCGCCTGACAAAGGCGAGTCTTTGCAGAGCACAGTTTCAAAATTTCCTGCTCCAGAAGGTCGGAATAACTTCATCAAAGATCCCGACGGGTTTCTCAGGATCGACAACGAAGGCATCAGGAAGTACTTCGCAGCAGACTTGCCATCCGAAGAGCAGGCGATTGTGGCGGCGACACAGGGTCCGTTCCACGTTCGGGCTACGACGGCCCCCGTCAGTCGTGCCGCGTGGCGCGAGAAACCGACCTTCATGGTCGTCGCGACTAAGGATTCTATCATCTCGCCACAGCTACAAAGGCATCAGGCAGAGGCGGCCAAGGCCACAACGATCGAGGTTCCGTCGAGCCACGTCGCGATGCTGGCCCATCCCAGGGAGGTCGCCGAATTGATCATCAAAGCCGCCGAGTGAAGTGCCAAAGCGGCAAGGTATAGAATCGAATCCCAGAGCTGGGTAGCTCCGCAAATCGGTGTGCCTTTATTTAGTTTAGCAAAGCTGAGGTCCGCTGACGGCATCGCAGATCTTCGATGTTGCAACCTTGATGCCTGCATCCAAGTGCAGAGCAGACGCGGAGTAGGGAGGTCGAAACGTCTGTTTGTTACCGTGGCTGTGTAAGAACGCGGCGAGTGGCGTGATTCTCGCGGTGTGATTCCCGCGCGATTTGTGGGGGTCTCGGATGAAGCGCTTCATTGGGGGGCGGATCGTAGGCAGAACACACTGTTTCCTGACTCCGTGGAAGACTGGATCGGCGAGGACAATCCAGATCGTCTCATCGACGTCTTCGTCGATGAACCCGATCTGGCTGAGCTCGGGTTCGGCGGGATCGATCCCGAAGTAACTGGCCGGCCATCGTACCACCTCTCGCTTCTTCTCAATCTACGGCTATCTGAACCAGGTGCAGTCAAGCCATCGGCTCGAACGCGAGGCCATCAAGGACTTGGTGAACTGATTGCCGCGGTAAGTGTTTAAATCGCTTCGTTCTGCGGATGAGCGTCGTCAATATTGGCGCAAGGTCCTGACCGCGACTGGCACCCCATCGAACCCATCACCTGCGGCGGCAAATCCGTCACTTCGGACAAGGTTGCCCGGCGGCTCCCCACAGAGCCATGTCCTTAACATGATCCTCGAAGTTGCCCGGCGGCGTCGTGCGGCCTGCTCCGGGTTCCCACGCCCGGGGGATGAAACCGTTCAGCGATGCGTCGTGCCGCAAATGTGCGAGCAGGGCAACGGCGTCGCGACCGCCATTGCGTTTGGGATCCTTCAGCTGCGCGCAGATCTCGGCGCCACTCTTGCCGAACCAGATGAATTCCACCGGGGCAAGCTGCCAGTCGATGCCGGCGCGGAGTGGTGCCGGTGCAGGCTCGTTCGGCTGGGTTGAGGTGATGTGACAAGTGGAGCAGGCGATCGTCTCGGTGCCCATGCGGCTCTTTCCGCCATGGATGTTCATACCATGCACCCGGGCCTTGGCTTCACCTGCCGGCGTCCACATCGGAACGGCCGCGGCGTCGACATGACAGTTGGCGCAACGGGGATGCGTCACCACGGCTTCAATTCGCTTCCAGGCCTCCAGCCCCTTGGCGCGGCTGACACTGCCCGGCGGCAGCGCATCTTTCGACTCGTCCTTGGCCACGACAATTCCGGTGACGGCGACCGATGAAGCGACGAAGGCCAGCGCGATCAAAACGTACTTCATGGCTCGCCCTCACACGAAATCGATGAACTTGTTGAAAGGCATTTCGCGGATGCGCTTTCCGGTCGCGGCGAAGATCGCGTTCGCGAGCGCGGGTGCCGCTGGAGGCACGGGCGGTTCGCCGACGCCCCGTACCTTGGGATCGTTCTCTAGTCCGCGAACCTCGATGACAGGGCACTGGTAGAGCCGCATCGCTTCGTGGTGGTTATAGTTGGTCTGCTGTACGGCTCCCTTGGCGTAGGTGAGTTCGCAATTGATTGCGTGGCCGAGCCCCCAGATGACGCCGCCCTGCACCTGGTTTTCGAAATTGACAGGGTCCATCACCTTGCCGACGTCGGTGACGACCCAGACCTTGTCGATTCTGATACCCCGCTCCGTCATGGTCACGTCGACGACTTCGGCTGTCGGCGTTCCAAATGACTCGACGAACGCCACGCCGCGTCCCTTGCCCTTACCCAAAGGTCCCTTCCAGTCCGACATCTCCGCTAGCGTTTCCAGCAGCTTGCGATAGGTAGGCACCGAGCACATCTCGATGCGCGCCTTCATTGGATCGAGGCTGGCGGCGTGGATCAGTTCGTCGATGAAGCTTTCGGTGAAGAAGCCTGCCGTCGAGGCGCCGACCGACCTCCATGTCGTGCACGGCGATAATCCCTGCGCCTCATAGCTGGTGGCCCGAAAATTCGGGATGTCGTAGTACATATTCCACATCCCGGCGGCGAGCTGGGGATCCGGATCCTTCGATGGGGAGCCCATGCGCTCAAGCAGCCCCTTGAAGGGAGCTGTCGCCGCCAGTCTAAAATCGGCTGCAACGATCTTCCCCTTTTTGACGCTTCCGGTGTATCGCCCGACCGAGATCTGCCGCGGGATGTCCTGAAGGAAATCCTCCTCACGCGAAAAGATCAGCTTGATCGGCGTCCCCCGCATCTGATTGGCGATCTCGGCCAAGACGCGGACGTTCTCGAACTCGAGGCGGTGTCCGAAACTTCCACCGACCCATTGATTGTGAAAGATCACCTGTTCCGGCTTGATGCCGATCGCTGCCGCTGCGACGGACTGCACGGCTTGCGGGCTCTGGTGGCCGACCCAGATTTCCAGTCCGTTGTCGGACGCAATGGCGACCCCGTTCAACGGCTCGAGCGGCTGATGCGCCACATAGGGCGCGCGATACTCGGCCTTGACTGGCGTGCCATCCTTCAGACCGGCGTCGATATCGCCGATCTTCCGCCACTCCTTGCCGAGGAACTGCGGCTTGAACGACGCGTCAAGCTTCTTCCAATGGTCGGCCTGTTCGGCGGGATAAGCCGAGGGCGCCCATGTGCAGTCGATCGCTTCGACCGCCTTCATCGCGTACCAGCTGTTCGTCGCGATGACCGCGATGCCATTCTTGATTTCGAGGATCTTCTTGACCCCCGGCATCGATCTCGCCTTGCTCGCGTTATACGACTTCAAGGGCTGTCCCTTGGCAGGGTTCAGCTTGACGGACGCGAACAGCATCCCGTCCAACTTCATATCGATGCCGAACTTCAGTTCGCCCATGGCCTTCGGTCGAACGTCGAGGCGCGTCATCGGCTTGCCCAGTATCCGCCACTGGGACGGGTCGCGCAGCTTGGCGTCCAGAACCGGCGGAATTTTCGCGGCGTCGGCGGCAAGCTCGACGTAGGGAATTTTGCTGCCGTCCGGCAGGATCACTTGGCCGGATTGGGTGCGAACATCAGCGACGGCAACGCCTGCACGCTTGGCCGCCGCGGCTTTGAGCGTCTCGCGCGCCACAGCGCCGGCCACGCGTAGCTTCTCGTAGGTGTCCGGGACCGTGCTGGAGCCGCCCGTCATCTGCAGGCCGGATCGTCTCAGGGCTTCGAGGGCGGCGGCGCGCGCCTCCTCCGCGGCCGGACTTTGATCGGCTGCGAGATACGGCGCCAGCTCATCGGCAAAGCCGGTGTTGAAATAGGCGGGGCTGGGGCCTGCGAACCGGATTTCGAACTGTCCGGGATCGAGATCCATCTCTTCGGCGATCATAATCGGCTGCACCGAGCCGACGCCCTGACCAATGTCGGCGTGCTGTGCGATCAGCGTGATCTTGTCTGGGCTTATTTCGACCCAGGGATTGAAGCTTACGGAGTTTGGTCCGAGGCCGGCGGCCAATGGATTGCCGTGGCTGGCTAGATCAGCTTGATTGGCCTCGCTGTAGGAGCCGAATGCGATGCCGCCGGCTACCGCGGCAGAACCGACAAGGAAAGCCCGACGGGAGAGATTTTGCATGCTGCCCATCTCACTTCTCCGCCATCTTTGCAGCGGCCGCATGGATCGCTCTGCGAATTCTTGGATAGGTGCCACAGCGGCATAGATTGCCGGACATCACCTGATCGATCTGCTCGTCGGTTGGCTTGGGGATTGTCTCGAGAAGCGAAATGGTCTGCATGATCTGGCCGGTCTGGCAGTAGCCGCACTGCGGCACCTGATGTGCGATCCAGGCCTGCACAACCGGGTGGCTGTCCTTGTTGGTCAGCCCTTCCATGGTGACGACCGACTTGCCGGCGATCTCGCCGATACGCGACTGACAGGAGCGGACCGCCCTTCCATCAATGTGGACGGTGCACGCCCCGCACTGCGCCACCCCGCATCCGTACTTGGCGCTTGTAAGACCAAGTTCGTCGCGCAGCACCCAGAGCAAAGGCATCTCCGGAACGACGTCAACGCTGTGCTTGGTCCCATTGACCGTGAGCTCGATCATGTCGGTTGTCCTTTGGCGGATGGTTGTTTTTCTTCACTTCCGGATCGGCTGTTCATCCGGGAGTTGGCCGCAACGGCAATGTCTAGTAGGCGGAAGGGCGAGCGTATTTACGAATCCTGCGGGATCATGCTCAATCTGTGCGGAGTCCCTTTGTCGGTGCAGTCAGCGTTGCCGTCGATCTGACCGCAGCAGAGTTCGCGATACTGTCCCGGCGTGAGACTCGTCGCCTTGCGGAACACGCGCGTGAAGTTGGCCTGGGAGCCGAAGCCGAATTCGAGCGCAATTTCGACCAGCGACATGTTGCTGCGCGCCAGTTCCTGCCGCGCTGCCTGAACGCGGCGATCGATGACATACCGGTGCGGCGACAGCCCGGTCGCCTCGCGAAAAAGCCGGGAAAAATGAAAAGGACTGAGGCACGCCTGCGCCGCCAGTTCCTCGAGCCTGATATCGGTGGAGAGCGAAGCCTGGATATAGTCCAGCACGCGCTGCAGCCTTCGCGGATCGAGCGACGGTGTCTTTTCGGGCGGGCACCAGCGGTCAATCGTATAATTCGCCAGAAGATGAGCCGCGAGCGCAACCTGGATTCCCTCGACGAACATCGCATCGGTCGGCTGGCGAGGACGATGGAGCAGGTCGCGCAGCGGTGAGCAGATGTGGAAGAGCACCGGATCTGCCAAGCCGTGGGCATAGGCGATTTGTACCTTGGCCGGATCAATGTCGAAGTCGGCGAGGGCGCTTTGGTCCAGCAGCGTCGGAGGGAGATAGAGATGAAGACACTCCATCCGGTCCGAAAGCTCGAGATGGTTCTCCTGCGTGCCTACAGGTACGAGATAGCTCATGCCCGGACGTGCAAGGCTCTTCTGAATCTCACCGTTGCCGCTTCGAGAAACCATTCCGCCGCCTGACAGCAGCAGAATGACTTCCGTGCAAATGGGTACGGGCGTCGCTTGCCGTCCGGCCTCGAACTTGCGGTGTTCGATGCTCAATGTCGGCCAGTCGCTGGTCTCGGCGAGCTTCTCGCTATTTTGATATTTCTGATCTCCATGCGTGGCCAACGTCATTGCGACCTCCACCTGAACCGCGGCGGGTCCGCTTCCGTATCGCAAGCAACCACTGATGCCGTCCGATGTGCAGGGAATATCTCAGAGGCTGCCATACCGAAGCGCTCTGCCGATCCATACGAAATTGTTGAGTGAAGTCGCGGCGGAGTCCAGAGGCGGAACGGTAAAAAGAGGTAAAAGGAAGGAAAAACATAGGCTTGGGCGTCTATTCGGCGTCGGGCTTCGCAGGCGATGCCGATGCCGCGGGGAAGAGCAGGATTCGTCCCTCATCGCGCAGGAATCGGAAATACCTGAATGCGAGCGCGGTCTAGTGATGGAGAAAATCAATCGCCGCGACCAGCTTTCTGGCTTGCTGCGCGCAATGGTCTCGCCCGCCCAAGGGAGATGAGTATGGCGCTCAAGGATATTCTGCCCGGCAGACTGGGTTTCGGCGCGGCGCCGCTCGGCAACATGTTCCGCGACATTCCGGAGCAGGAGGCGCTCGCGACGGTCAACGCGGCGTGGGACGACGGCATCCGCTATTTCGACAATGCACCTTTCTATGGCGCCGGATTGGCGGAGATCCGCATGGGCGCGGCGCTCGTCGGTCGGCCGCGTGGCGACTATGCCATCAGCACAAAGGTTGGCCGCGTCATCCTGGACGAGATCGAGGATGTAAGCGCGCGCGAGCTTGGAGAGAAGAGCGATGTCTTCAAGTACGGGCGTCCGAACAAGATCGTCAACGATTATTCGAACGACGGTACCTTGCGTTCGATCGAAGACAGCCTGACGCGGCTGGGCACCGACCATATCGATATCGCCTTCGTTCATGATGTAGCGCAGGATTTTTATGGCGACGAGTGGCTCGGTGTCTTCGAAACGGCGCGCAAGGGCGCGTTCAAGGCGCTCGACCGGCTTCGCGACGAGGGCGTGATCAAGGCCTGGGGCCTCGGAGTCAACCGGGTGGAGCCGATCGAACTGCTGTTGGCGCTGGAAGGTCCGCACCCCGACGGCTTCCTGCTCGCGGGCCGTTACACGCTGCTCGATCATGCCCGCGCGCTGCAGCGGGTGATGCCGATGGTCGCGGAGCATGAACTCGGCATCGTCGTCGGCGGTCCCTATAGCTCGGGTGCTCTCGTCGGCGGGCCCAATTTCGAATATGCGCCGGCACCTCCGGAAATTCTCGGCAAGGTGGCGCGGATCAAGGCGATCGCAGATCGCTATGGCGTCAGCATGAAGGGCGCGGGCTTGCAGTTCGCGCTTGCTAATCCGGTGGTCGCCGCGGTGATCCCCGGAGCGAGCCGTCCCGGCCGCATTGCCGAGGATCGCGCGGCCCTCGACGAATCCATACCTGCCGATTTCTGGCGCGAGCTTCGTTCGGCGGGTCTCGTCAATCCCGCTGCGCCACTTCCCGTGGCCGGCTGAGCGCACGGTAGCGCGGAACTTGGTTTCAACCGTGAGGATCACCGATTCGAAGCCAACCGAAGTGACAGGAGAGATCGAAATGACTGCTGAAGCACACGACGCTTCCGAAACGAACCGCCGGGCCGTGCTCCAAATTGCCGGCGTCGCGGTGATCGCGGGTCTGGCAGCCGGCGGCATGCAGACAGCCGCGGCGGCCGCCGTGCAGGAAATGGACAGCATGTCGGCGGCAGAGCGCAACGAGGCGCCGCTTGGCGCGCGGCTGCAGGGGGTTCAGCACTTCGGGCTGACCGTCCAGAACATGGAGCGGGCCTACGAATTCTATACCGCGGTGCTTGGAGGCACCGAGGTTTTCCGCCACGGCGATTTTCAGGGCGATGGGGTGCAGAACACGCTGCTGGCCGATCAGGAAATCGAGGCGAACGCCCGCGGTGTCAATCCGCGGACCATCGGTGTTCCCGACCTGCGGGGCGGCGCGCAGCGGCTCGACGTCCGCTTCATTCAGTTCGACAATGTCGTGATCGAGTTGCTTCAGTATCGCGACGCGGATCAGCCGATGGGTAGCTCGAAAAGCTTTGCCGAACCGGTGCAGCATATGAGCCCCGCCTTTCCGCGCATGATGCACATCTGTTTCCATGTCCGAGACGACGTCGACTTCAACAAGTTCATCGCCGATCTGGAGGCCGAGTCTGCCCGACGCGGCATGACGCAGGTGAGGGCGAATCGAACGATCCGGGTCATGACCGAAGCGGACCGCAAGGCGGCGCCGCGTAGCGCCAACACGAACCGGGTGACCGAAGCCCCGTCGGACGGCTGGGAGCTGATCTATTGCAAGGGCCCCGAAGGCGAGCAGCTCGAGTTCGTGAAAGCGCTGGGTGCCGTCAAGCAACGCTTCAGCGAAGCGTTGGCGAAGCGGCAACAGATCGTGCGCTGATCGAGGTGCCGGGCCGGCTGGCGCGGGGCCTTTCCGGTCGACGCCTGTTCGCCTCGGCGATGCATCCATGATCACCATGCGAAGGAATTCATCATGCAGATTATCGTGCGCAATTTACTTGCTGCCATCCTGTGCACCATGTCCCTGCCCATGACAGCGACGTCGGCGGTCGCCGAGCAAGCGCCGCACGTGCGCTACCAGGAGGTTCGGGCAGGCGCCTATTCGGTGGTGGCCCAGGTGCGTGCGAAGCCCGGCAAGGAGGACGCGCTGCGCGCGGCCACCTTGCCGCTGATTGCCCAGGTTCGCGGCGATCCCAAGAATCTGGTCTATTTCCTCCAGGAGGACCGCGCCAAACCCGGTCACTTCATCTTCTACGAGATATTCGCCAGCCAGGCGGATTTCGAGGCGCATAACGCCATGCCCTATGTTCAGGAGTGGTTTGCCAAGCTGCCCGAGCTTGCCGATGGCGGCGTGGAGGTCATGCGGATGGCCATTCTAGCCGAGTCGAAGAAATGATTGATCCAAATGATTGATCTCAGAGCAAAAGGTGACGCACCCGTAATCTGCGGATGACCATAACGTAGGCTTGCGAACACGCCGTTGCACGCGTGTCACAATCTTGAACACGCCCGAACGGAAACTCCTCGTCGCCGCGGCCGCCGCGACGAATTGTCCGGTAAGGACGAGTTCCAAAATCAATTGAAGCAGCCCCATTCAATATCTTTTTGCAGTGCGTTATAATGCAGCCGATCGTGTGGATCGATTGGCAGTGATCGATGCAGGTTGTCTTGGAGAGAGCGCAGCGAAGCGCACGCCGACAGGAAGTCAGTTTTTCCTTCGGCCCGTTTCGACTCATTCCTCGCCGGCAGTTGCTTCTGCTCGACGAGCGACCCGTGAAACTGGGCGGACGCGCGTTCGAGCTGCTGCAGCTTCTGGTGGCCCGCTGCGGCGAACTGGTGAGCAAGGATGAGTTGATGGCGGCCGCCTGGCCGGGCGTCTTCGTCCATGACAGCAATCTCAAGGTCAATATGTCGGGCTTGCGCCGTTCGCTTGGCGATACGCAGATCGAACCCATCTACATCGCGACTGTGGCCCGCCGAGGCTACAAATTCATCGCGGATGTGCAAACCTCCGTCGCCGAGATCGTGGACGATCCGGTGCCCGCCGAGCCGGTTTCCCTGTCCCGGCAGCCATTGTTGCGCGGCATCGTCGGCCGCGAGGCTGACATGGCTGATATTGCCGATCTGCTGGTTCAGAAGGGGCACGTCACCCTGACCGGCGCCGGCGGGGTCGGCAAAACGACACTAGCTGTTGCGGCGGCACAGGCCTTTGCCTCGCAGTGCCGTGACGGCATCTGTTTTGTCGATCTCGCGACAATTTCCGACCCGACGCTTTTCGGCGCGGCGCTGGTGACGGCGCTGGGCATCAGGGGCAATCCGGATAACAGCCTGGGCGCGGTTCTCGACTATCTGCGGGTGCGGCAGAAGCTGATTATCCTCGACAACTGCGAGCACGTGCTGCCGGCCGCCACGATCTTTGCCGGCCGGTTCATGGCCGACACATCGCCATCCAAGCTGCTGGCGACGAGCCGCGAACCGCTTGGCACCGCGACCGAACATGTCGTGCGGCTCGGTTCACTGTCTTCACCGAGGCCGGGCGAAGCCCTGACCGCCGATCAGGCCGTGCGGTTCCCGGCGATACAGCTGTTTGTGCGCCGCGCGGCCGAATGGTCGGACTATCACTTCGACGAAGCCGACTGCGATGCCATCGCCTCGATCTGCCAATCGCTTGACGGTCTGCCCTTGGCCATCGAACTGGCGGCCGCCCAGATCGGAACATTCAGTCCCCGCGAGCTGGTGACGGTGCTCGATCAAAATCTTGGCTTTCGGGCCCCGAGCGCCGAAGGCGCGCCGCCGCGCCATGAAACCCTCATGGCGACGATCGACTGGAGCTTTAAGCTCCTGTCGCAGAAGGAAGCCACGTTGTTCGGCCTGCTGTCCGTGTTCAGCGCCACTTTCGAGGTCGAGGATGCGGCATTCGTCGCGGAGGCCGCCGGGCTCACGCCGGTCGACGTCGTTACCGGCCTCGGGAGTCTGGTCGCCAAATCACTGGTTAGCGCGCAGGCGAGGGGCCCGAGCCTGCGCTATCGGCTGCTCGACAGCACGCGGCGCTATGCGGCTGAGCAACTTCAGGCCGATCCTGCCGGGGCTCAGGCTTTGCGCTATCACGCGCATCGTGTCCTCACGCTGTTCGAACAGTCCGAAGAGGAGTGGAATTGGCGCGAGCCGGCCGACTGGACGCAACGATATCTCGGCCGTATCGCGGATCTGAGAGCTGCTCTGTCATGGGCATTCGGGGAGGAGGGAGATCCTGTCCTCGGCATCAGGCTTACCGTCGCGGCGATCACCTTGTGGTCGGAGACTTCCATTCTGTCAGAAGCCCAGGCCCGATTGGAAGCGGCGCTCGCCTTGGCCAAGACCATCGCATGCGATGACCTATCGAAGGCAAAGCTCGCCTGCGCCCTTGGATGGAGCCTGTTCTACGCACGCAAGATGTCGAACGAGAACGAGGTTGCGTGGCTCGATGCTATCGCCTTTGCCAGGCGTGCCAGGGATATCGAGTATCAGCAGCGCGCGCTGGTGGGGTTCGCCTTCTATCTCTTGCAGATCGGCTGCGTCCCGCGCGCCATCAATTATCTTGAGGAATCAGCCGGTCTCGCTGAACGTGATCGCGGCTGGACGGCGACGTCAGAAGGCGACAGGGCGCTGGCCTGGGCTCGGGCTCATGCCGGTGAATTGACCGAAAGCCGGCAGGTGCTCGATCGTCTCGCGGCGACGCATTCGCTGGCTGACGGCCGCTCGCGCAAGGATGCCAATGAGGTCTACCGCTTCGTCACCGTCCGCTTCAACCTGCCTTTTGTCGCGTGGATGCAAGGGCAAGCCGACCATGCCACCCGGCTGGCCCGCGCTGCGGTCGACGCCGCAGACCGCAGCGGTCATTGGGTGTCCCAATCGAATGCGCTTGGGCTCGCTGCCCTTCCTATCTCGCTGGAAACCGGAAATCTGGACGCGCTCGAGAGCTATACCGGGCGGCTGCGTCGCAATCTGGAGCGGGAGCGCATCTCGCGCTGGATTCCGGTCGAGCGCTACTTCTCGGCCTGCCTTCGCGACCTGCGCGGCGATGCCGAGGCGGTGGACGACATTCGAGCGGCGATCGACGAACTGATCGAATGCCGCTTCTTGATGCGGATCGGGAGCTATCTCGCGGTCCTTGCCCGCACCTTGCTGTGCCAGGGACGGATCGAGGAAGCGCGCGAAATCATCGCGCAGGCCATCGAATACGAACAGCGCCAGGGTGAGCGCTGGTGTCGGCCCGAACTGCAGCGCGTCGATGCATCCGTTCTTTTCCATTCAGGTGAGCCGCTGCGCGCTGAAAAGCGTCTGCAGCAAGGGCTTGCCGAGGCGCGAGCTATGGGTGCGTTGACCTTCGAGCTGCGTATCGCCACCGATCTTGCCGCGCACTGGATCGCTACCGGGCGCAGGATCAAGGCTGAGCGATTGCTGACCCCGATCTATCGAAAATTCACTGAGGGCTTTGAAACGCAGGACCTTGTTGCCGCCTCTTGTCTGATACAACGGACTGGAACTAACGGCTAAGGGCCGCGAGAGAAGGTCCGCTAGCCTTCACGCGGTGATTGCTGGGTGTGGGCTGATGGATACCTTGGCTACTTGCCACGCCAGCAAATGCCAAGTCCCTCTTGGAATGAGGAACGTCGCCCTTGGACCCATGAGCGCCACGCCACTTCGATCGTAATGTCGGCTTTTGGCCCGTTGACGTTCAATTGAATTTGGCGGACCGCTTGTGGTGTTTTCGGACGTGCGCCGCCACGCTGACGATGTCCGTTGGTGGAAGTGGAGCCGACCTCAAGCGTGGGCGCAGCGAGGTCCGAAAATGACGCATCTTGGAACCGCTCACTGCGCAACAGGTCTTGAGCTTGGTCAGTCGCGTGTCATCGAGATCACCTTGAAGTCCTTGTCGAGCTTGATGTCGTACTGTCCGTCCTTGCATTTGGCGTCATCGACTTCAAAATAGCTGCTGCCCTCGGTCTCCTTTTCCGTCTTGCCGCCCGTACAGCCAAAGACTTCTAAGGCAGCCTTGATCTTTTCAGCCTCTGCCGGTGTCACTGGGGTGTCAGCAAGCGCGAAAGTGCTGCTTACAAGTGCAGTAGCGAACGCCATGAAGGAGGGCCTCATCCCATGCTTCTCCAATCAACAAACGAAACCAGCTTAAGCCAAGTCTGTCCCAACCGAAAGACCTCAGGAGAGGCCCGACCTTGAAGTGCGCGGTAGAATTGCGGATGTCTGAATATGGACGCAAGGCAGCTCGCGCAGTCAATCGGATCGGCGCACTCATGAGCTAGGGCATTGCAGCGTTGGGCAAGCGAAGCGTACCTACCATTCAACGTGATCATCCATTCGCACGCCAAGGCGCCGCCGGTGGGCGCGTAGCTTGCAGTCTCGAGATGTCAGTCGTCGCGGTAGCGGTACGGAGGTCGGACACGGATGGAGCGGCCCCGCCGCTCCTCCCAAGCCTCGATACGCTGCCATCCGCGGCTACGGCCGCGGCCGTCCTCAACCACCAGCGTGTCAACGCGGCTGCAGCGGCCGTTCGAGCAGTTGGACGAGGAGTTCGATGACTGACTTCCGGCCAACACTGGTAAGGCGGCGAGACTCGCCGCGGAGGCGAGGCCGAAGAGAACTAGTCGGCGTTGGCGCCTGTTTCGGTCGGGCATGACAGCTTCCTCCGCAGGTTCGATTGACAACTTCGTTTCCCTCTAAAGCGTTCCATCAGGCGGCCCAACAATGATTGGCGCTTTTGCGGTTCCACACGCTTATCCGAGGCAATGACCGATTTTGACCTCAACCGGACCTCGGCAAATTTGCCAAGCGTTTGCAGAAACGACAATGATTGAACCGGTGGCAACCAAGCAGCTAAAGTCCGATGTGGTTGTTGAATGCCTTTGGAGAGCCCACCTTGCACAGTGGTTGGCTGACCACTTCGAGTTGCAATGCGACACGGATCGACATGTTCAAGCTTCGTGACCTTTCGTGCAGCGAGGAATCCCGATTTAAGCAGCGCTCCGGCTCTTCGCTCCTGCAATCCCGAGTGCGCCTGAAACGGCTGGTCGATGTTCCGCATTCTGCGACACAGCTTATCAAACTTCGGGACTACTTCGTTGTGGATCGCCATATTACTATTGTTCTTCATAAGAAAATGGAGCTGATGCCGCGTAAGCCGCATCCGGAAAAAACAATGTCTGATAACGACCACAACGCCATTTTGCACGCGAATCTGGACCGGGTGTTCAACGAGCGGGTTGCTGCCCGCCGCATCGTGGCGATCCGCGAACTTTACCGGGAGGACGCGGAGTTGCATGAGTCCGAGCATTCTGCGCAGGGTCATGAAGCTATTTCGCAGGCCGTTACGGACCTGCTTGCGCACCTGCCGCCAAACTTTGGATTCACTGCGATCAGGCCAGCACTGAGCCATCATGGCGTTGGCCGACTGCAGTGGAGCGGCGGGCCCCCGGGAGGCCCCGCCGCAGTCACCGGCACTGACGTTGTGCATTTCGACGCTGGGCGTATCCGGTCCTTACATGTTTTCCTTGATCAGCCGGGTCCGAAATAAATGGCGCCGGCACCAATCAAAATCGGCTATTGTCTGTCGTTAACCGGGCCGGTCGGAGGCAACGGAAGGTCCGCGCAACTCGCCCATGACATCTGGTGCGACGATGTCAACAAGCGTGGCGGACTTCTCGAACGCCCGGTGGAGTTCGTACGCTACGACGACCAAGGTGATGCGTCCCGGGTGCCGTCACTCTACGCGCGGTTAATGGATCACGATCAGGTGGATCTCGTTATCGGCGGATACGGCACGAACACGATTTTGCCTGCCATGCCCGGGATCACCGAGCGTCAGCGGTTTTTCGTCGGTCTCATGGGCCTCGGGGTAAACAACGAACTGGCTTACCCTAATTATTTTGCGATGATCCCGACGGGCTCCGATCCCAACGCGGCGCTCACCGAAGGGTTCTTCGAAGTGGCGTCCCGGCAATCGCCCCAACCCAAGACGGTCGCATTGCTTACCGCGGATGCCGTATTCTCCAGAAACCCGGTACTTGGCGCTAAAGTGAACGCCAAGAAATTCGGGTTTGAGGTGGTCCATGAAGCGATCTATTCGCTTAAGACCACTGACTTCGCACCGCTGCTCGACGAAGTAGCCAAAAGCGGATGCGATCTTCTGTTCTTGTGCTCCTACCTCCAGGACTCGATTGGTCTCGTTCGAGCCCTTGATGCGCACCCCTTCAAGCCTAAGATCGTCGGCGCGGCAATGATCGGCCCGCAGAACGGCGCTGTGAGAAGCGCGCTTGGTGCTCTGCTCAACGGGATCGTGAATTACGAATACTGGGTCCCGGTGCCGTCATTGGCGTTCGATGGCGTTGCAGAATTATTGAAGGTCTACCGAGAGCGCACGCCGGGTGCAGACGCTGACCCGCTCGGTCACTACATCGCGCCACTCGCTTACGCGCAGATGCAGGTCGTCGCGCAGGCAATCGAGGGCACGGGCAGCCTGGAAGACTCCGTTCTGTCAGAATTCACGCGGAGCACGGAATTCTCGACCGTCATGGGCAAGATCGCATTTGGCCTAAATGGCGAATGGGCGAAGCCGCGCGTGTTGCAGGTGCAGTTCCAGAATATCGCTGGCGATGGCCTCGAACAGTACAGGGACGGATCGCGTCAGGTCGTCGTGGCGCCGCGCGAGATGGCGTCAGGAGAGCTGATCTACCCGTTCGCGAATGCGCGAGTAGCCCGCCGCTTGACGCCTTGACTGCTCTGATCCGCGGGACGTTCGGCAGTCGCGGGTTTTGCGAAGCTGGCGTTCTGTTCGAAGCACTCAATCAGCAATTCGGTGAGAACCCGCACTTTGCGGGAGGGATGCTGACCTGGCGGACGAATGACGTATGCGCCAGCCGTAGGTGGTGAATAACGTGCCATGACCGGCACAAGCGCACCTGACTCTACAAAGTCCCGGGTGAGCCCGTCGGGGAGATACGCAATCCCAAGACCTGCTACGGCAGCAGCAATCAAGGCTGTGCCATTATCAGCTTTGAATCGCCCTTGCGGGCGGACCGTGACGACTTTGTTGCCATCCGTTAGTTGCCAGGTTTCGGTACCTTGCATAAGAGCCTCATGCGCGATGAGCTCTTCCGGTGTCTCAGGCGCGCCATGAGCTTTGATGTAGTCAGGGCTCGCAAGTAGTTTTCCATACATTGGCCCAATATGTCTCGCGACGAGAGTGGAATCCTGCAGGTAGCCAATCCGGATTGCGCAGTCGTAGCCCTCTGCGACCAGATCGACGAAGCGATCACTGTAGCAGGTCTGAATGTTAAGCTGGGGGTGGCGTCGCCCCATTTCCGCGAGAGCGGGTGCGAAGTGGGTCGGGCCGAACGTCAGCGGGGCGGAAATGCGCAGACGACCGCGAAGGTCTCCCGCGGGCAAGATCGTTTCCTTAGCCAGATCGATCTCAGCACACACTCTGGCTGCATAGTCGCGGAACGTGACACCAGCCTCGGTGAGAGACGCGCCCCGGGTCGTTCTTGCGAGCAGTTGGACGCCAAGTTCCGTTTCAAGTCGCAGGAGCCGCCGGCTGACGATTGACTTGGCGATGCCAAGCCGAATCGCTGCGGGTGAAATTCCTCCCGCATCAGCAACTTCCACAAACGTCCGCAGCTCTTCGATTTCCAACTTGCGTTCCTGATTCTGCGACACAGCATGTCGCAAGTCGACGCTACCTCATCGCGCATGGAAACGCCAATATTATCGGAGGGCGCCGAGGAGGCGCCGGCCTCGTGGAGGCATTTTGACAAATCACAACAAAGGACATTCATGAAAATCCGTAACGGCCTTGCGTCGCTTCTCCGACCTGAAGACTCTGTACTCGTTCTGATTGACCACCAGCCGTATCAGCTCGCGAACGTGAACAGCCACGAGCCGCAGATGGTGGTGAATAACGTGGCCGGTCTTTCAAAGGCCGCCAAAGCGTTCAACGTCCCCACCATCCTGACGACCGTAATTGCAGATCGGGGCGGTCATCTTTTCCCGCAGATCACCGATGTTTTCCCCGGGCAGGAAGTGATCGACCGGACGTTCATCAACACCTGGCAAGACCCGAAGGTAGAGGATGCAGTCAAGGCAACGGGCCGCAAACAGTTGATCATCGCCGGCCTATGGACCGAGGTATGCGTCGCGATGCCAGCTATCCAGGCGCTCGGCGAAGGCTGGGATGTGACGGTCGTCACCGACGCCTCTGGCGGCGTTTCGGTTGAAGCGCACGAAGTGGCAATCAAACGCATGGTAGCTGCGGGCGCTAACATGATGACCTGGCTGGCGGTCGCGGCCGAATGGCAGCGCGACTGGGCCCGGATGGATACGGCGGGCAAAGTCTCGGATGTCATCGTGAACCACGCAGGTGGTAGCGGCATCGCGTTCCTGTGGGAGCAACAGCTTCTCAACACGCCTGTGCCTAAAGCCGCGCGCTAACTTTAGCCGGAGTGACGAGGTGCATGCAGGATGCGTTGCGTAGAAGCCTGTTCCGTATTGGACCTCGTCATTTTCGCTCGACAGAGCTTTAGTAAAACAACCGCGTATGCCCAAACAGGTCATCGCGTTTCATCCGACCGGCTGAGGAGAATAAGGCAGAGCGTTGTTCTCGCAACGGCGTTTGCCGCGATGCCTTTCACCGCACAAGCGCAGGTCAAAACCGATATCGAGCGCGCGCCGACGCTCACCATCGAGCGTTACAACGAGGACTGGTCGTCTCTCGCAAATCCAGCTTCGCGCACGGGGCACTGGACGGAACAGTTTAAATACATACCGTTGAGCGAGGACAGATCGACATATCTCTCAACCGGCATGGAAGCCCGATCACGTTACGAGGGATACGCGAACTTAAACTGGGGATCGGCAAACGATAGCTATGTCTGGCATCGGTTCATGCCATATGCCGACCTCCATGCCGGAGATGTGCGCCTCTTCGCGCAGCCGATCGTATCTGCGATTTCCGGTGTTGACCGACCCACCTTACCTATTGATGCAACGGGCGCTGATATGCTGCAGGCTTTCGCCGAAGCTCAGGTGGCTATTGCGGAAGGCGCTTCTTTGCGAATGTCTGCAGGGCGCAAGCTTATATCATTGGGCGCCGGTCGCTTTATCGACACGCGATACGGCCCGAACATCCCTCAATCATTCGATGGCATCGATACAACATTGACGGGCCAGACCCGGCAGGTCACATCGTTTTATTTCCGTCCGGTCGATAACGCGCCGGGCGACTTTGACGACCGTACCTCGCGCCAGAAGGCGATCTGGGGCGTCTACGCTACGCAGTGGCTGAAACGGGATCGTGCGATCGGCTTCGACGCTTACTATCTAGGTTTGCGCGATGACGCGGCGCTCTACGATCAGGGCGCGGGACGAGAATTGGTTCACACGTTTGGGAGTCGGATCTTCGGGGACACGGGCTCTTGGCACTGGAATATCGAGGGCGCTCTCCAAGGCGGAAGTTTCGCAAATCACCGTCGAACTGGCTGGGGCATCGGTGGCGAGGTCGGCTACCGATTTTTTGACAAGCCGTTGCAGCCGGACTTCAGCTTTCTGGCTGATGTGATCTCCGGTGATGACGATCCGCATGATCTAGAACTTGGGACGTTCAATCCCCTCTTTCCGAGAGGCAAGTATTTTGGAGCGCTATCTCCCATTGGGCCGCGCAATCTGATTCATTTGCGGCCTACCATCACGATACAGCCGTATCAGGATATTGCGGTCTCGCTGACAGGCGCGGGCTATTGGCGACAGAGCTTGGCTGACGGCGTGTACGGGATTGCGGGGAATCTTGTGCGAAGCGGCCAGGACAGCACCGCTCGCTTTATCGGGACACAGCTCGAATTGGCCATATCCTGGCAGGCCACGCCAGAACTTAACCTTTCTGCATCAGTGAGCGCTTTCGAGGCGGGGGCGTTCATTCAGGAAACCGGGCCGGCTCGGACTATAACAATGATCGGCCTTATGACGAACTACAGATTCTAACCATGAGAGCGTCCGCCGCTTTCACCCACGCATCGCTTCCAAATTAGCAGGCGTACTTGCATCGACCCAACCAACTAGAAAGGCCTCTGATGGAAATAGGTATCGACAGTTTTGCAGCCATTCTCCCTGATCCGTTGACCGGAAAGCTCCCGTCGGCGTCAGAGCGCATGGCTAACCTCATAGAGGAGGTCGAAGTCGCCGATCGCGTCGGGCTGGATGTATTTGGAATCGGCGAGCACCACCGCGCAGAGTTCCTTGATTCCGCTCCCGCGATCATTCTGGCCGCGGTCGCGGCGCGCACCACGCAAATCAGACTCACGAGCGCGGTGACCGTTTTAAGCGCTGCTGACCCCGTGCGCGTCTTTCAGGAGTTCGCGACGCTTGATCTTATTGCGAAAGGCCGCGCTGAAATCGTGGTCGGCCGAGGCTCATTCGCCGAAGCCTTTCCGTTGTTCGGCATGGATGGACGGGACTACGATGACCTGTTCGCCGAAAAGCTGCACCTGCTGCTGAAGCTTGGCGAGGCGACCCATATTAAATGGAAGGGTCGCTTCCGTCCCGCGCTCGATCTCCAGGGCGTCTACCCGCGACCTCATCAAGCGCGACTGCCGATCTGGATCGGCGTCGGCGGAACACCCGAATCCTTTGCCCGCGCAGGCACGCTCGGTCTGCCCCTCATGGTCGCTATCATAGGCGGCAGCTTCGATCGCTTCCGCCCGCTCGTCGATCTCTATCGCGAAGCTGGCGTCCGCGGCGGGCATAGCCCCGACAAGCTTAAAGTGGGCGTGCACGCGATGGGTTTCATCGGAGAGACCGACGCAGCTGCCAAGGACGCCTTCTTCCCCGGCTGGGCGCATCTAACGGCGAAGGTTGGTCGCGAACGTGGCTGGGCGCCGCCAACGCGCGAGCAATTCGAGCACATGGCAAGTCTGGAAGGCGCATTCCTGATCGGTGACCCGGCGAGCGTCGCAGCCAAGATGCGGTATGCGAGCGAAGCTCTTGGCGGGGTATCGCGCATCACATTCCAGATGAGTACTGCCTCGCTGGAGACCGCAGCGATGAAGCGTTCCATCGAACTCTTGGGGGCCGAAGTAGCGCCTATCATCCGGGCTAATTCAACAAGGGAGAAGAAAAAATGATTGAACTTTTGATTGAGCAACGCCGGAAAAGTCTTGGTGGTGGGATGAGCGTCGGGCGCGTGCTGCCGTTCGCGAAACGCAGAATGGTGGGGCCGTTCATTTTCTTCGATCATATCGGTCCGCTGGACCTTGCCCCCGGCATTGACCGTAGCGTCGATGTGCGGCCGCATCCGCATATTGGTCTGTCGACCGTCACCTACCTGTTCTCTGGCGAGATCACGCACCGCGATAGTCTGGGCTATGAGCAGGCAATCCGTCCGCAGGAGGTCAACTGGATGACGGCGGGAAGCGGCATCACCCACAGCGAACGCTTCGAAAAGGCCCGCGCCGTTGGCGACCATCTGCACGGTATTCAGGCCTGGATCGCATTACCTGCCGCTAATGAAGAGACCGCGCCATCTTTTACCCATTACGAAGGAAACGATCTGCCGGCCTGGAGCGATGCCGGCGTTCATGGGCAATTGATCGCTGGAAGCGCCTATGGCCTGACCGCGAGCGCGCGTACGCATTCGCCGCTTTTCTATGTCCATCTGGAAATGGAAGCCCGTGCCACAGCGGAAATCCCCGCCGCCTACAGTGAACGGGCAGTGTATGTCGCAAAAGGCCAGATCGAGATTGGCGGTCGGAGTCTGATAGCGGGGCAGATGGGTGTTCTCAATAAGGAAGCGTCTTCTGTTCGGGCGGCGCGGCCCTCAACGGTTATGGTACTTGGCGGAGAACCGGTAGGCAAACGATTCCTCTACTGGAATTTTGTCTCCTCGTCTCAGGACCGGCTTCGCCAGGCGAGCGAGGATTGGAAAGCGGGTCGCATGAAGCTACCAGATGCCGACGACCGGGAGTTCATTCCGCTGCCGCAAGACGGAGCAGCGAAGCGGTAAACATGTATAAACTTTAAATAATTGATCGACCGCGTGCACGACGCCTGGTCAGGTGCGGAGGTTCTGAAGCTGTATCACGGTGGGCAGGGTCACTTCGCCACGCGTGCTGCCTAGCGCGGCCGGCATAAAGCGTATTGCCGGAAAATAACCGGGCTACGTGCTTACGGACTTTAAACGCAAGGAATTGACGCTGCCGAAGCAGAGCAAACGTGGTGTTGGATACCCTCGCTCTTAGGTCCGTGTTCCGTGTGGGATCGATCACGCGGAAGGGTTTGGCAGATGCCCTTGGTCGCGTCGGCCGCGACAAGCACGGCACTTGTGCGATCTCTAGTCCAAGCCTGCCGCAATTTTTGCACGGACGAAGTCAGTGAGATTCCGGTCATGACAGCGGCCACGGCAAGGTCGGGCCATGCGGTAGATGATTTCCGGACGCCAAGCGTTGCGACATCACGATGATGTTCTCCAGCATGCGCTCCAGTTTGGCGCCTTAAGCCAAAGCGGTCAGTAATCCCAGAAGACCGAAACGAAGCGAAGGCGTCGCCAACTACTGCCACCCGGCCGATGGACGGGAACGGTAGGAGAGTGGCCATTAGCAGTGCGCCGGTCTCTCGCCAACTCCCGCAAAGGCCCGACCCGAACGCGGCTGCTTCTTCGGGGTCATGTTCGAAGCCGTTGTGCCCGCCGGGTTGGTTGAATCCGACTGTAAACACGGCATCACCGGCGAAGAGATGGACCAACGCCAGGTCTCGCGAATGGCTGCTCTTGGCGCGAAGCGGTCATTCGCACTCCGAAGCACCAGTCGCGTCGTTCTGACCTCCCCAAGGTCATTCTCGATAGGCGGCATAGTCCGCAAGCGCCAGTTCGAGACGACCTTCCTTGTTGCGGAAAACGCCGCGCTCGTGGACGAGCGCGGCGGTCGGCAATGCCCGTCATTTCCACGGCACTGTTAAGGACTGTTTCGGCTGGTCGGACTTTTGGCCAAATTGCGTGGCTAACGTCTCCGACGTCCAATGCGGCGCCTAGCCAAATGTAAAGGCGAAAGTCTCGACGCCTGGGTTGAGGAACTCGACTTCCACCGTTCGTTCACCCACGGCGCCTGGCTGTCGGATCAATTGATAAAGGCGCTGCTCGGTCACCGTGCCGTAACCTTGTTCGTCCACGTCGAGGCCGTGCGCGTCGCCTGGCGGCTTTCCGTCGATCGTCACGCGAAAGCGCACCGCAGTTGCCATAGTTGGCGGGCTCATCACGAGATTGACGTCCCGGGCGTGAAATCGGGTCGCAAGCACGCCCCCCGATGCGTTCAGCACCGAGGCGTCGTCGCGTACCGTCCAGTCGCCGGCAAGCGCCCACTCATTTGGCCGTAGACGCTCGGGCTGCTCATAAGCTTTGGGCTGGTCACGGGTGGCGCCGCCCGGTGAAGCGAAGTTTTCCGTGCGAACGTACCCGAGATAGTTCTCAGGTGACTTGAGCGTCGCCCAGTCGGCTGCGACTTCGAAGCCGCGGGGATCGACCGCGACGACGTTGCGATCGATGTTGGCGGCTCCGGCCTCGGCCAGGAGTTTCTGAATGAAACTCTCGGACTCGTCGTACGAGCCTTCGCCGAAATGGTGATGGCGGACGCGTCCCTGCGCATCGATGAAGTATAGCGCCGGCCAGTAGTTGTTTTCGAAGCCTCGCCAGATCGCGTGGCCACTATCGACGGCGACGGGATAAGTGATCCCCAATTCCCTTACGGCCCGTCGCACGTTCTCGATGTCCTTTTCGAACGCGAACTCCGGCGAATGGACGCCGATCACCACCAATCCCTGATCCCTGTACTTCTGTTCCCACGCCCGGACGTAGGGCGCGGTCCGCAGCCAGTTGATGCAAGTGTAGGTCCAGAAATCGATCAAAACGACCTTGCCGCGCAAAGCTTCCGGCGTCAGCGGCTGCGAATTCAGCCATTCGTTCGCTCCCTTTAGCGAAGTCAATCGCGACTGCCCGGCGGTCGCACGGGCCGACGCCCACTGGAACAATGATGTCGTGGCCTGCGGCATGGACTTGCTCCAGAAAAAATCGGCGATGGGCGCCGCGATCGCGATGGCGAGGACTGTGGCTGTCAGTCGTTTACGAATGCTCATGATGAAAACCTTCCGGGTCGGCGAGCCACAGTCTTCAACGAGTCGACGAAACACCCAGAAGGAGGCGGCAAATAGGCCGACATCCTTGAGGAGGAACTGCCCCGGCGCGACCGTGATTGCGGGCGCTCCGAGCTCCGGCACGACGACGCCCGGCGTCGAGACCATGAAGCTGAGTGTCGTAACGAAGAGCCCGGCCGAGAGAAGACCACCGGCTGCAGAGAAGATCGGACTGGCCAATCTGAGGGCGATCAGCAGCCCGATGCTGAGTTCGACGAAGCCTAGGAAGGTAGAGAAGCCGCGCACCGAAAACAGAGCGTAGAACCAGCTCAGCAGCGGGCTATTCTCCACCAGCGGCACCAGACCTTGGGCTTCGTATTCGGTGAATTTCATGCCCCCGAACCACGCATAGATGATCGCGAGGGAGGCGTAGAGTCCGAGCCGGCTGAGTGGTTCGGCGTAGACGAGCACGTGCCCCGCGTGATTGCGCCAACCGGCGATAGCGACCGGCGCGAGGACCGGTGTTGAGCCGGGGATACTGTAGAGTGACATGGTAGCCTCCGTACTGTTGGAAATTTGTTACGCCGCAGCCGCGGTTTGGTATCGCGCCGGTACTGAGCTGAGGGAAAGATTTGGCATAAGCTTCTGCCGCGCCGCTTCGTAGTCGGCCCAGTCCGCTGTATCCGGAAGCGAGGGAATAGTGATGGCTTCACCCTGATCGAAGCCGGCGAGCGCCGCGTCCACAAGGTCCTCCGACCTCATGACGATGTTGGACGGCAGGTTTTCGACGGCGCCACCGGCTGCGTCCCAGAAGTTGGTCGCGGTCGCGCCGGGCAGGACGGTCTGGATGCGCACGTTCTTGTCTGCCAGTTCCTTGTGAAGCGACTGGCCCAGGGCGAGCACGAAGGCTTTGGTTCCGCCATAGACGCCGTTCAGAACTTCCGGCGCGATGGCGACCACCGAGGCAATGTTGATGATCGCCCCGCCACCACGAGCGACGAGGGCAGGAGCCGCGGCGTAGGTAAGTCGCATCAGCGCCGTCACGTTGAGATTGACCATCTCTTCCATGGCATCCACATCGGACTGCAACAACGGCTCCAGGCCGCCGACGCCCGCGTTGTTGACCAGCAAGGTGACGCCGGGGTCCGTGGCGACGATCGTCTCGATCCGCTTCAGGTCACCCCTGTTGTTCAGGTCCGCGGCAACCGTCTTGACCTTGCGGCCCGTGGCATCGGCGATGCGCGTCGCTAGCTGGTCAAGCCGGGCCTGATTGCGTGCGACGAGGATGAGGTCGTAGCCACGGCGAGCCAGCCGGTCGGCATAAACCGCACCGATTCCGGCAGAGGCACCTGTGATGACTGCGACACCTTTGTGAGAGACGGACATTGCACTTCTCCTTGTCTTGCGCCACTGGCGTGTGGGGGTGATGAATCTGGGTTGGTCACCGAAATGCGGCGCGAACCTCGTCGATGGTCTGCTGGGGATTCTGCAGGTGAGGGTAAACCGATGCCGGGAAGTAGCGTCAGCTCCGCGCTGATTCTATCGGCGAGTTCGATCCCCATTTCCTTTTTGATGTAGAGATCCTTCTCGCCCCACACGACTTTCACCGGGATTGCCAGCCGCTCCAGATTCGAAGTGGTTCTGGTCCCGCGTAAAGTGCGCGTAATAATGTGAGAAGGCATCCGCCGTCGTTATTGCGCCGTAACCCCAGGCGCGCGACATGTCGTCCTTGAATTGGCGCGGCACATCGAACTGCGCTTCCTGGGGCAGGCCTCTTCTGAACGCGTTTTCGAGGATGTCGTCGCGGCTTTTGTTCAGATGATAGCGGGCCTGATCCATCGATGGTCCGGCCTTCAGGCTCTGCAGGCTCTCGTACATATACTGAGGCCTGTCGAAGGGGGCGAAGTCGCCGACGATGATCGATGTCGCGATGCCGGGCTTCTCCAGAGCCAGGAGAAGAGCCGGCAGAGCGCCGATGTCGGTTGCGTAGATCGTGAGCTTCGATGTGTCGATGCCCGCCTTGCGTATGTAGTCGTACAGAACGCGTGCGAAGTCCCTTGGGACATACGAAAATCTGTCGAGCGTCGGCCGCGACGAAAGCCCGAAGCCCGGCCAGTCGAAAGCGTGGACTTCGTAATCGCCGGCGAGGCTAAGGGCGATGTCTTTCCAGGCATACAGCGTCTCCGGAAATCCATGCAGGAAGAGAACAGTCCCCTTGGGTTTCGTATTGCGGATCACCATTCTCCGGAGCGTGATGTCCTTGTCGATCTCAAGGAAGCCGACGTCGGCGCTATGCTCTTGTGCGGATAGCGTTTGGGCGTGTGCCGGCGCACCGAAAGAGCCGGATACCGGAGTGGCGATTGCCGTGGCAGCAGCGATTGCTATCGCTACGCCGCGGTGACATCGGCGACGAATGTTGAATTTCTCCGAGCTATTGGTCATGACCGATCTCCCGAACTCAAATGTCGCGTGCTTCGCAGTTGTGATGCCGTTTGCGCGGCGTTCTCGATGCTGCTTACTTGCCCAGCACCAGGAGCGGTTTGCCTTTCTCGACAATGTAGGTGGCAATCTCGGCGGCCTTGACAGAGCCGACGTTCTTGACCGCATGCGGCGTTCCATACGGAATGAAGAGCACTTCGCCGGCCTTGACGGTCAGCGGCGGCCTGCCGTCGAGCTGATACTCCAGCGCGCCTTCAGTGACGTAGACGAGCTCTTCTCCGGGATGGGAGTGCCTGACGGCGTTGACGCCCGGACCGAACTCAACGAGCACCTGGATAACCTCGCGTCCGGCAGTACTGAGATCGTTGCGGAGCAGATTGGTGCGTTTGATATCGCCCAGACTAACTTCGTGGGCCCGTGCCACAGGCAAGGTCGAGCCGGTGGCGATGAGAAGTGCCGCAGTTGCGGCGATATTGCGGAATGCCTTCATGTTGGTCTCGTCCTCTTCAGGTTGGAGTCTTGAAAAACTTATATGTCTGGCTCTGGTCAGCGCTGACGTAGCGGCCGAAACGCCGCTGCGACCTCTCGTGAGAAAAGTTCGGGTTGTTCCCAGGCTGCGAAATGTCCGCCCTTGTCGACCTCGTTGAAGTAGCTGAGGTTGCGATAAGCGCGGCGGGCCCAGCTCTCTGGAGCGCGATACACTTCGTCCGGGAAGACGGAGATCGCGACGGGAAGCGAGATTTCGGCTGTCTTCTGCGCGGCGGAGAGAATGACGCTCTGGCCGCTGGTTTCCCAATAGATGCGAGCGGAGGAAGTGGCGGTGTTCGTCAGCCAGTACAGCGTGACATCGTCAAGCATCTCGTCGCGGGTGAGCAGGCGCAGCGGCTCGGCGTTGTTGTAGTCGAGCATCCAGGCCGCCAGCCCCGCGGGGGAGTCAGTCAACGCGTAACCAATGGTCTGCGGCCGCGTGCCCATCATTGCGGCATAGGCCCTGTACCTCTTGTAGAAGATCGAGAGTGCGTCGAACGCTGCACGTTCCCCAGGCGAGAGATCCTGCGGAGCAGGCGCGCCGGTGGCGAGCAGCGCTGCGATCTCGGACGGTACAGCCGCCGGCAGGTTGATGTGAATGCCGAGCAATCCTGCAGGAGCCTGTCGTGCCATTGCGCTTGAGATTGGCGCACCCCAGTCGCCGCCCTGGGCGACGTAGCGGCGGTAGCCGAGGCGATTCATCAGTTCGGCCCAGGCTCGTGCGACGCGCTCCGGGCCCCATCCAGTACCTTTGGGCTTGCCAGAAAAGCCGAAGCCGGGGATCGACGGCAGAACGAGATCGAATGCGTCTTCTGCGCGTCCGCCGTGGCTCGTCGGATCAGTCAGAGGACCGACGGTCTTGAGTAGCTCGAACACCGATCCCGGCCAGCCGTGCGTCATGATCAGCGGCAGTGCGTTGGCATGACGCGAGCGCACATGGATGAAGTGGATGTCGATGCCGTCTATCGTCGTTGTGAACTGCGGCAGGGCGTTGAGCCTGGCTTCAGCCTTGCGCCAGTCGTAGCCCGTGGCCCAGTGTCGCAGAAGTTCGCTAAACGTTGCGACCTGCAGGCCCTGCGATCCATCATCGACCGTCTCCCGGTCAGGCAAGCGTGTTGCAGCGACGCGCCGGCGAAGGTCAGCCAGAGCCTCCTTTGGGACGTCGACCCGAAACGGCCGAATTACATCATTCGGCTCCGCCAGAGCGCGGTGAAGAGGGAATAGGCTAGCCGTGCCGGCAATCGCGATGCCCATAACAGCGCTGCCCAGCAGTGCGCGCCGATCCTGGTCGATAACCTCGGAAACCTGCGGCCTGTGCATCTTGCTCTCCGTTGCCTGCGGGCTCGACCAATCTGGTTCGCGCTCCGCCTGTGGCTTGAATGTCGCCGGAGAACAGGAAAATTGCTCGTTAGGTGTTGTTAAGCGCTGTTACGGGTTGCTTACGTTGAGGAAAATCACCGCTCCGCACCCCCCATGACGGCAACGGACAAGACCTACGGCCGGGTCGGGCAGTCAAAAGCGAGCATGGTTGAATGGGACAATCTGCGCGGATCAGCGGCTTTCCTCGCGACTTTTCCTCCACTACCGTCATTACAGATTGTAAGAAGTGCGGCTATTTCTCGGACTGAAAGCGTTCCGATCTCGATGTTGCAGCGGCACAGATGGGGGCAATTTTCTGCAGTTCCTCTCGAAAAAAGGAAGCTGGACGGCGGCGAACGCGGTACAGTAACTGTTGCTGGCCAGCCGTCGACAAGGGTATGCGCGAGTGACTGGACTTGAAACAGCGAGCGCTTCTGGCGCGAGCCCGGTGAGGGCATCGCACGATGCAGGCATCGCCTCCTTTGGACCTTTCTCCCTTCACGACAAGGCGCGGCTGCTTGAACGGGATGGAGTGCCAGTCAAGCTGGGCAGCCGCGCGCTGGATATCCTTTGGCTGTTGGTCAGCCGTGCCGGCGATGTCGTATCGAAGAATGAGCTTTTGGCCCATGCGTGGCCGGGCCTTATCGTCGAAGAGATCAATTTGCGGGTGCATATCGCCGAGGTCCGCAAGGCGCTCGGAGATGGCAAAGAGGGTGCGCGGTACATCACGAACATACCCAGCCGCGGTTATTGCTTCGTCGCACCGGTGCAGCGCATTGCAGGCGCATCTCCGGCGGTTTCAATTCCCGTGCAGGTTCCCGGCGTGTCCGAGATGCCCACGCCTATCCTGCCCCACCGCCTGGAGCGGATGATCGGACGAGATGACGTTGTGCGGGAAATTTCGCAACGTTTGCTGAGCGAACGGTTCATCACGCTCAGGGGGCCTGGTGGAATCGGCAAGACGACCGTTGCTATCACGCTGGCGCACGAACTTTCGGCGCAATTCGACGGTCAGGTTCGCTTTCTCGACTTCAGCATGGTGAAGGATGGGGGGCTTGTCGCAGGCACGATCGCCTGGGCCCTTGGGCTCGTGGTGCACCATTCTGATCCGACCGACAGCATTGCGGGGTACCTCAGCAGCCGTCGCTTGCTGCTGGTGCTGGACAGCTGCGAGCATGTTGTCGAGGCTATCGCCGGGATTGCGGAGCGCATCCACCAGCAGGCGCCCGGGGTCAGCATCCTGGTCACCAGCCGCGAGTCGCTGCTTGTGGAAGGCGAGCAGATCTTCGAGCTCGGTCCGCTTGAGGGGCCACCGCAGGGCGCCGGGCTGAGCGCAAGCGAGATGCTGGCCTATCCGGCTGCGCGCCTGTTTACTGAACGGGCTGCCGCGGCGGGGCATCGCGCGGAGATTTCCGACGAAGACGCCGAGGTCCTCGCCGAAATATGCAGCAAGCTCGACGGCATTGCGCTGGCGATCGAACTCGCCGCCGTGCGGGTCGGCACGCATGGATTGCGTGAGATGGTGACGCTGCTCGATGGCCGGCTGAAGCTGGAGTGGCGCGGACGTCGGACGGCGCCTCCGCGTCAACAAACCCTCGGTGCAACGCTGGACTGGAGCTATGGTCTGATCAGCGAGAGCGAGCGAATTGCTCTCCGTCGCCTTGCCATCTTTGCCGCTCCCTTCACCTTGCAGGGCGCGACCATGGTCGCAGGCGAGGAGGACGATCCGGCCGAGCGCATTGTGGAATCGTTGGAGCAACTCGTTGCGAAGTCGCTGGTTGCGGTGCGGCCCGACGGCGCCGTGACGCGTTATCGGCTTCTTGACACCACGAGGGCTTATGCGACGCAAAAGCTCGCCGACAGCGGTGAAGCGACCAGCATCGCGCGCCGGCATGCCCGCTATGTCCAGCACGCGCTGGAGGCGACAGCGGCAAATGCAGGCGGTGGCGATCAGGCGTCGCGTTCGCGCACTCGGACGCTGCTGTTCTCCGACGCCCGTGCCGCGCTGAAGTGGGTTTTTGCCAATGATGAGGGCGCTGGACTGCGCGTGCCGCTGGCCGCAGCCTGCGCCAGGCTGTTTGTCGAACTCAACCTGCTGGACGAAGCACGCCTGTGGTCGAGCCGCGCGCTGACGATGCTCGACGATTCGAGCCGTGGCAGCGCATGGGAACTAGAGCTGCAGGCGACCCTCGGACACGCTTTCATGTTTACCGAGCGCAACAGCGATCAGGCCGAAACCGCACTGCGGCGTGGCCTTGAGATCGCTGAAGCCATCGGCGACGGCGCGAGCCAATTCAAGCTGCTGGCGCGGCTAAACATGTTCTATCGCAGGACCGGCGACTACAGGCTTTTGTTGCCGCTTGCCCTCGAAGCCGAACGGACCGCTCAGACGATCGGAGATCCGGCAGGAATTGCGGGCGGCAAAGGCCTGGTCGGAGTTTCCTATCACCTGATAGGCGATCAACGCGCGGCGCAGCAGCACCTTGAGGAAGGAATTGCGGGCGGTGAAGCTTTGGCCCGTATGCAGCCCGGCCATTTTGCTTATTCGCGGACGCCGCAGATTCCGCTCGCCCGCGTGCTTTGGTTACGAGGCTTCCCCGATCAGGCGCTCGAATGCGCTCGGCCCTTGACGGGGTCAGCGGCACCGCGGGACGCCGTCATGCACTGCATTGCTCTGTGCTGGTCTGCGTCGCTCTATGGTTGGATCGGCGACTGGTTCACGGTCGAACAAATGGCCGGTCGCCTTTCGGCTCACGCGGCGAACCACGCGCTGGCGCCCTATCAGGCCGTGGCCGCTGGCTTTCGAGCGCAGACTATGATCGCGCGTGGAGAGGTCAAGGAAGGTATCGAATTGCTTCAGGCCGCGCTGCCACGGCTGCATGCGGACCGCTACGAGCTGTATGCCTCCGCCTTCATTTCGGAGCTTTCGCAGGGGTTGGCCGAATTGGGGCATCCGGCGGAGGGCTTGCGCATGCTGCACGAGGCGATCGCCCGTATAGAGCCGGCGGGCGAAGCTTTCGACGGGCCGGAACTTCTGCGCCTGCGCGGTGAACTTGAGGCGCGCGGCGGAGACCTGAAGGCGGCGGAAGCAAGCTTTGCGGCCTCGATCGCGCTGGCCGAGAAGCAGGACGCGTTGTCGTGGCGGCTGCGAACGGAAACGTCGCTGGCCCGCCTTCGCCGCAAGCAACGCAGGGCTAAATCGCTGGACGGACTGGCCGAGACCCACGCCCGCTTCACGGAAGGCTTCGAAACGGCTGATCTTAAAGCTGCACGCGAACTGCTGGACGAGGCTGCAAAGTAATCGCCGCTTCACCCAAAGCGGAAGTCGGAGAGGTCGATCGAGACCATCAGCGTATCGAGCATTGGCTTCAGGTCGTCGCCGCGTAGATAGGCTTTGCGCCGGGTAGGAATCCAGATGCCGTCCACATTCACGGGGTTGGAGACATACTGCGCCGCCGGGAAGCTACCGGCAATATCCACGTGGTAGTCGTGCCGGCGGATGAGCATATCCTCGCCGAAATAGAAGTCCTGCTCAGAGCTGTGACTGGCGATCTCCGCAGGAAACGTGGCCCTTAAGCAGCGCCAGGTTTCCGCTCCCTCGTGCCACGGTTCGATTTCCTCGACCGTGAAACCGTCCATGGCGAGCAGGAATGGGGTGGTGAGGTAAGTCCATAGCGCATATCCGTTGAAATAAGCGCGATGCAGCGGGTCCCAACTCGTCCGCAGGTCGTGCCGCGCAAATGAAGGGCGGGGATTGGCTCGTTCGGCGACCACGCTGCCGTCGTCCGCAAGAATGGCGATGCGATCGGATGTGAAGTCGGTATGCCTGCCGCTTCCGAACGGCGCAACCGAGGCCCATTGCCGATGCAGATCGACCCGCATTGTTCGCGCGATCGGGTCCTGCGGGACGCCCTTGAGTGCCCAAAGGTCGCCCCCGCTGACGATGGTAGCGGTGAGCGTGTGGTGAGATTTCCAGCGGTTCAGGCCCCCATGGGCCTCGATTGCGTCGGTGAGCAGCGGGATCATGTCGGGTCCTTTCGGCGTTCGCCCTGGTGACCCCTAAACAATCGCGCGAAAGCCTCGAGTTGGCCCGTTAGGTGTTGTTAATCGCTGTTGGAGGGTAGGGCGGCGAAAAAAACCGTTCTATCTCAATACCTTGGCCCGACGCGCTCGCCCGGCCCTCGGGAGCGCCTGGACGGCTCCCGGACCGCAATGCCGGCGCGCAAGTTCCGTGGCTGCGAAGTCGCGCTGACAACGTCTAACAACGCTTAACGAGCCAACATCCCTGATCAGGTGCATATCGCTTCCACACGAGGCCGATGTCGTTCGCCGACGCCTCAACGGGAGCAAGACCATGCATAAGGACGCCAACCAGACTCGTCGCGAGCTCATCGGTACTGCTGCTGCGCTCGTAACCGGCATTGGATTGACCGGCCCCGCGGCCGCGCACCTGAGCCTGGCCGGGATTGCAGATGCCACGACACGGCCGCTGACAATCAGTGCGTCTCTAGAGCATTTGAAGCAGATCAACGCAGGCCTTCTGAACGTCGGATACACCGAAAGCGGGCCCGTTAGCGGGCCAGCTGTCCTGCTGCTGCACGGCTGGCCCTACGAGATCGACAGCTTTGCGGAAGTCGTGCCTCTGCTGAGCGCCCAAGGTTATCGCGTCATCGTGCCTTATCTGCGCGGCTACGGCACGACCCGTTTTCTTTCAAGCGAGGCCTTTCGAAATGGCCAACAATCGGCGCTCGCAGTTGACATCGTCGCGCTGATGGACGCGCTGAAGATCGAAAAGGCAGTCGTCGGAGGCTTCGACTGGGGCGCGCGCACCGCCAACATCATGGCTGCGCTCTGGCCGCAGCGCGTCACCGCGATGGTCTCCGTCAGCGGCTACCTGGTCGGCAACCAGCAGGCCGGCAAGGTGCCGCTGCCGCCGAAGGCGGAGCTTCAGTGGTGGTATCAATACTATTTTGCCACCGAGCGCGGCCGCATCGGCTACGAAAAGAACCGGCGCGAATTTGCAAGACTGATCTGGAAGCTTGCATCGCCGATGTGGAATTTCGACGATGCCACTTTCGAGCGCAGCGCACAGGCCTTCGACAATCCGGACCACGTCGCGATCGTGATTCACAATTATCGCTGGCGTCTTGGATTGGCCGACGGCGAACAAGCCTACGACGGGTTCGAGGCCCAACTGGCCGTGGCGCCGATCATCGGTGTGCCGACCATTACCATGGAAAGCGACGCCAACGGCGCGCCGCATCCCGATCCTGCCGTCTACGCGAAGAAGTTCACCGGCAAGTACGAGCACCGGCATATCGCCGGCGGCATCGGTCACAATCTTCCTCAGGAAGCGCCGGGCGCATTCGCGCAGGCCATTCTCGACGTCGCCGCGCAAGTGTGACCGCGGCGCCCGTATTCAACCAGCACACAACAGGAGAAAACCATGACAGTAGCAATCAATCCCGCCAAGGTCCGTTTGGCGGATATGAAGTTCGAGATCGCGGTCATCCCGGTTTCGGATGTTGCGCGCGCCAAGGAGTTCTACGCCGGCCTTGGCTGGCGTTTTGACGCGGAGTTCACCAATGGCAACGACTTCCACGTGATTCAGTTCACGCCGCCGGGCTCCGGCGCCTCAGTGATCTTCGGCAAGAACGTTACGCCGGCGAAGCCGGGCTCCTCCCAGGGCCTTTACCTGATCGTGTCCGACATCGAGGCTGCCCGGAAGGAACTGCTGGCGCGCGGCGTCAAGGTCAGCGAGATCTTTCATGGCGACGACAACGTCCACACCGGCACTGACGAGCCTTATCTGTTCGGAAGTGTCCGGGTCAGCGGCCTGGATCCGCAGCGCCGCACCTACCACTCGTTCGCGTCCTTCAGCGATCCGGACGGCAATGGCTGGGTGCTGCAGGAAGTCACCAACCGTCTGCCTGGCCGGGTCGAGGGCGACACGACCTTCACGTCGGTCTCCAATCTCGCGGCGTCGCTTCGCCGTGCAGCGGCAGCCCACGGCGAGCATGAGAAGCTGACCGGCGAGCACGACGTGAACTGGCCGGACTGGTACGCCGAGTACATCGTCAACGAGCAGGCCGGCAAGCCGCTGCCGAAGTAACCATCATCATGTGCGGTTCGCCAATTACCGGCGAACCGCGCCCTCACAGCCAACTGCGGAGTGACGCCCATGAGCAACCGAATCCTCGTCTTCTACGGTTCCTATCGCTCTGACCGGACGGGTATCCGGCTCGCCGAGTACGTTGTCGACCGGCTGCGCCGCCGAGGTGACGACGCCGAACTGATCGACGCCAAGGCGATCGGCCTTCCGATGCTCGACCGCATGTACAAGGAGTATCCCAAGGGCCAGGCGCCCGCGGCGCTCGATCAGTTGGCGCAGAAGATCAAGGCGGCAGACGGATTCATCTTCGTCACCGGCGAATACAATTGGGGCGTCCAGCCGGGCTTGAAGAACCTTACCGACCACTTCCTTGAGGAGTGGTTCTGGCGGCCCGCCGCGATCGTCAGCTATTCGGCCGGGCGTCTGTCCGGAGCGCGTGCCGCCACCGCCTGGCACGGCACGTTGTCCGAAATGGGCATGGTGGTGATCTCGAGCACGATCGCTGTTGGGCCGATCGGCCAGACCCTGTCAGCCGACGGTCTGCCGACCGGCGAGAGCGGCAAGGCGCTCGACCAGTCTTTCCCGCGCTTTGCCGACGACCTGACGTGGTGGGTCGAGGCCGGCAAGGCGCAGCGGCAGCGCAAGCAACCACCGTATTGATCTTAGGCAAGATCTTAGGCCGTCCATTCAAACACAACGGAGAATGTCGTGAGCACTCAACAGAAGGTCGTCATCGTCACGGGCGCAAGCCAGGGCATCGGTGCGGAGCTCATCAAGGCATTTCACGATCGCGATTACCGCGTGATCGCGAACTCGCGCTCGATCAAGCCGTCGTCGGACGAGAACGTTCTGAACATCGCCGGTGACATTGCCGATCCGGCGACGTCAGATCGCATCGTTTCGGAGGGGCTCGCTCGCTTTGGCCGCATTGACACCCTCATCAACAACGCGGGCATTTTCATCTCCAAACCCTTCGTCGATTACACGGAGGAGGATTATGCGGCCATCGTTGCGACCAATCTTGGCGGATTTTTCCGTCTCACGAAGCGCGTGGTCGCCGAAATGCTGATGCAAGGTTCAGGGCACATTGTGCAGATCACGACCTCTCTTGTTGATCATCCCAACAGCAGCGTGCCCGCAGGCCTTGCCGCAATGACCAAGGGGGGCCTCAATGCCGCAACGCGGTCGCTCGCGATTGAATACGCCTCTCGCAACATCAGGGTCAACGCTGTCTCGCCGGGTGTCATCAAGACGCCGATGCATGCGGCGGAAACGCACGAATTCCTGTCGAAACTGCATCCGGTCGGCAGGATGGGTGAGGCGCGAGACATCGTTGACGCCGTACTGTACCTGGAGAACGCGCCTTTCGTCACCGGCGAGATTCTGCGCGTCGACGGCGGTCAGAGCGCCGGTCATTAGCATACCTAAACCGGCAGAGCTGCCAGGGGACATTATCATGCCGATTGTGACTATACAGGTTACACGTGAGGGCACGCGCAACGGTTCCGAATCCCTTACGGCCACTGAGATCCGTCCTGATCAAGGGCGCAAGTCAGCTGGTGCTCGATGTGCTCAACAAGCCTCTTGAATCGACTTTCGTGGTCGCGGTGTGGGGATCAGGTTACAGCAGCGATCAGCGAACAGAGCGATACCTTCTCGATCTCAGATGTTCGGCACTATCTGACGTGCCGCGGCAAGCTGCCGATGTCCGTTGATCGAGGCAAAGCGGACCTCGCGCTCGGGTACGCCGAGGTCCCAGTTTGTGCAGGTTTTCGGACGCCGGGATGACGAAGCTATCCGCGCGGACCTGCGGCCGGCGTCTGAAAAGCGCCAAGGCACGAAATCGCGGGAGGTAGGGGGCGGCGGAGCAGCGGCCTTGTGCAATGCGCTTTCCGTCACGGCTCCCGCTCCACCCTGCCCACAATGTTTGCTGGTGCTGTAGGAGCGTCGAATTCAAACAGCTCCAGGAGAACGTCATCTAGCGCAGAAACCATCACCTGCCGTTTAAAACGTCCCGCGGCGGCGACTGACATCTTCCTCTGACAAACCTGCTTCCCGCAGCATTTTATTGCGACGCTTCCGCTGCCATTGCCGAGGCATTTTTGCCCCTGTAACTTTCCCGCCAAACCGCCTACACGTTTGGAATAATGGCAACACCTGCCGCATCGATCGGACCGGCGACCTTTAGAGCCAGGAAACATGGAGAATAAAAGGTCCTCCGCCGCACTAGGAATGACATCGCCGATCGCAAAGCTCGGCATCGTCGGGCTCTGAGCGTCGCCAGCTCCGCTCGACATCGCCGTCAACGTCGCGCTGCCGGCAATCACGCATCATTTCGCTCTCGCCCTCAGCGACGTCCAGTGGCTCGTGGTCTGCTACGTTCTGGTCTTCGGCTCACTGATGCTGGTGTGCGGTAAGATGGGTGACCTGGTTGGCCATTGCCTGATCTTTCGCACCGGCCTCGTAGTCACTGCCGTGGGCTGCGTCGCCTGCGCCATTGCGCCGGACTGGCCATTGTTCTTGTTAGCTCGCACAGTTCAGGGTGTTGGAACGGCGCTAACGCTGGCCTGCACGCCAGCGCTAGCGACAGCCGTCTACCCCCCCGAGCAGCGTGTCAAGGCGCTCGCTGGCTACGCCATGTCCATGTCGCTCGCCGCCACGGTGGGGCCGTTCTTGGGAGGCATTCTTGTCGACATGTGGGGTTGGCAGGCGGTGTTCTGGGTGCGCGTGCCGATCGCGCTGCTTGCGCTCACCTTGTCCGGCGCGCTGCCGTCATCTCACACTCAGTCACGGCACTTTGACTCATTGGGTGCGATCCTGCTCGCGGCTTCCATTGGTATGCTACTGTTGGCGCTGGTTTTGTCGCAGCGTCCCACGGCCTCAGGGTGGATGCCGCTAAGCCTGCTAGTCGTTGGGTTTGTGCTCCTGCATCGCTACGTAATGCGTAGCCTGAACTCTGCGGAGCCCATCATCCGCCCTGAGTTGTTCGCTGATGCCACATTCACGATTCCGACCGTGATGAACGCGGCAGCAAATCTGGCGGGCTTTGCCATCCTGCTGCTAACGCCTTACTACCTCATGAACGTACTGCAACTCTCTCCCATTACGACGGGATTCATGCTGGCGCTCGCCTACACGGGCACGCTCGCAGGGGCGCCTCTGGCGGCGCGACTGGTCCCCTGGTTCGGCCGGCGACGGACAGTCTTTGTCGGTACCGTGCTCGTGGGTCTGGGCCTCCTGCCGCTTGGGCTCACGGGCCCCGCAGCTGCCATTCCCATCGTGGCATTTCTACTTGTACTCGAAGGAGTGGGGCAAGGATTGCTCAACGTCGCTTACACAGACCTGGTGACCGGCACGCTGCCCGTGCGGGACCGTGGTGTTGCGGGCAGCCTTGCGCTGTTGACCCGGACCGTGGGCATCGTCAGCGGCGCCTCAATCTTGACCGCCTTGCAAGCCCATGGCGCAGCCGGCGACGACTTCCTGGCCGGCTACCGCTTCGCCTTTCTTAGCGCCGGAAGCGGATTGCTGATCGCGCTAGCTCTCTCGTGCTTCTGGTGGCGTGCCTGGTTCGGCCGTTGCCCAGGCCGCCGGTAAACCCCTCAAGTCGCAGACCACCGGAAGCGAAAAGTCGTGGGTCATTGCGTCGACGAACGGTGGGCACCGCTTAACCGTCGCCTCTTCGCGCATGTTGATCTATATTCATTATTGACTGCGCATGGCGGTTGCGGAAGAACTCGATCACATCATTATTAATCCGGAAATGGAGTGAGGCCAACCCCGAAGCCGCGTCAGGCATGACGCGCGCGAACGTCCGCTCCGGGTCATTCGCGTCGTTCTGACCCTGCGCCGACCACTTCCGGTCTACTCCAATAAACGGACATTCGCAGGTGCGTTGGCAGGTCTCAAGGGTGCTAATTTCAGACGTCGCGTTCGGGGGTCACGCGTGCACATAATTTCTTTAAGCATTCTATTCCACGAACTTATGCTAGGTTCCGACCAATCTGCATTCATCGCGGGATACGGCAGCTCGAAGGAGATCACTGTGGCCGAACAGGAAATCCGCTTCGACGACGGGGCCGCCTACGAGCAAATGATGGGAATCTGGAGCCGGACCGCGGGCGATGTCTTCCTCGATTGGCTCGCTCCGCGCTCGGGGTTGAGCTGGATCGATG